>Ga0124846_1000172_pt1 | contig 10508 bp, 10 predicted proteins | sample ThiBio_1000_biof_FD_88620 | JGI IMG/M metagenome (GOLD analysis project Ga0124846, IMG submission 88620) | Wastewater bioreactor microbial communities from Cape Town, South Africa - Thiocy_expt_1000_biof (PacBio error correction) | ecosystem: Engineered > Bioreactor > Thiocyanate-remediating >... | reverse complement strand
AACCCATTGAAGCTTGCAACCAGGCTGGGCCCGGCCCCCGTCGTTCCGGTTGATTTCAGGGGGCCGGCGCCTGATCCCGCGTCATAGGTATCGAACGGACCCACCACATCCTCATCCCCGATGCTGCCCGGGGCCTGCGTGTAATCGGCCGTCCCCGCCCAGTTGGATGCCGCCTGGGCGGTATGCATCCCCAGCCCGGACACGGCCAATAGTGCTACTGCCACAACTCTCATGCGCCTCATGACACTCTCCTCCTCCAACATCAAGCTGCAAGGCCATTTCATCGCGTGCATGAAATGGAATGGGGGCCAATTTTATTTATTGTTCATTGTGCCCCCAGCCGTTTACGCAAAATACGTACCATGCACATGAAATCTTCATACCATACTGTTTACCCGATGTTTTTTATCCGGAACCCACCGTCCATTCATTCATTTGGTTTGAAGTGTAAAAAAAACCGACAGTCATGACATGCCCGATTTCATGCCGATGACATAGCCGGGCTGGGCCTGATCTGCCCCGTCGGCCTGTTCGCATGAAAAAACGGCCCCACGAGGAGGCCGTTTCGCATAAATCAGTCCAACGCTCAGATCGCGCTGCGGCCCTTGCGCCATCCCATGAAGCCCATCAGCGCCAAGCCGGCGATGAACAAGGCATACGCCTGCGGCTCCGGCACGGGCGTCGTCACGATGGCCACGCCGGCAAATTTTTTCTCGATGAAGGCTGCGCCACCGACAGACAGGCTGTTGGCCAGCAGGATGTTTTCGAGGGTGACGTTGACGCCGCTGACGATGCCGCCCGTTCCACCCCATCCGGCCGGAATCGCGACGTTTGCATGCGAGGTCCAGTCGGTGGTTTCGAAATCCACTAGGCTGGTCATGTCGGTCAGCGGGAGCGACGACTTGATTTTGCTGCTGGCGGCAGGCGTCAGAGGCGACGCCAGATCGCGCACATAGAGTTTGCCGCCGACGGCCACGCTGGAGCCTGCGCCGATGTTGTAGTAATCGCCGTCTTCGGTCAGGTTGACCGCCGATACCTGATAACCGGGATTGGCATTGACCGTGACGTTGAAGGTCTGGCTGGCCGAGGCAAACCCGGTACCGTTGAAAGACTGGGCCTTATAGGTGGTGGGCGTGAAAAACAGCGCATCCCCCGTCACCATGGGAACGCCGAACAGCCCGCTGAGCGCGCTGTCGAACGTGAAGCTGACCGTGGTGCCCACCACGGTAACCGGAACGGCCTGCACAGGCCCGCTCAGCATGGCAGCCGACAACGCCAGTACGGCGGCGGTGCGTTTAAAAAATTTCATGATGCTTCCTCCAATTCGATATTCAACATTGCGGTGTATCTCCCTATCGCTCGTCAGCCTGAGCCGAAACAATGCGCTTTTTTTATGTACGTTTTGTGTATGTTTCATTTAAGGGTGCCCGTACCGCTTTTCCTCCTCCAGCCACCGAACGGGCCGATACCGGGTGGGGAGGTAAAAAAACTGCAAAAAAACATCCGCTTAGCTAGAACGATTAAAGCAATATGCATGCCCGCCGATCATTCACGCCTGCACACCCTTGTTTGCGTGCTGCTTTTCATGGTTGCGGCAGGCGCGCCTGCAATGGCGCAAACCCCATTGTAAAAAACCCCGACAACGTAGCTTGCCGATAGGGATGACTTATCAATCTGCTGCATATGCGGTGTGTCCTTTGGGGCAGGCGGCTAGCCGAACCGCTTTATCCCATCACACGCATTCCCATCTGTCTGACACCGCCCCACCGCCCGACTCACCGCCTTCTCCAGAGAACGTGCCGTGGCGCCTCCGTGCTATGCTGAACGCCATTTCGGGGGAGAGGATGTGTTCAAGATTCTGTTGCTGATCGCGATTGGTTTCATCGTGCTGGCCTTGTTTCGTGCCTACCAGCGTTCGCTCGGCCAGCCGCCCTCATCCGCGCGCGAAAAAACCGTCGAAGACATGGTGAAGTGCGCGCATTGTGGCGTGAACCTGCCGCGCAGCGAGGCCATTTATTCCGGCGGCGATTTCTTCTGTACACCCGAACACCGGCAACTCGGCAAGAGATGAACGCAGCGGCAACGTCGGTGCCGCGCCCGACCACGCCGGGCTATTTCGCGTCCCATTGGCGCAGTCTCGATTACTTCAACTTGTATCGCCTGACGCTGGCCGCCGCGCTGGTGTTCAGCGGTCTGTTGTTCAGCACGTCGGATCTGTTCCGCCAGAGCGCAAACGGGCGTTTTCAGAGTTACGCCTTTGCCTATCTGATGATCGCAGCATTGTTCGTGCTGGGTATCCGCGCACGCTGGCCGGGATTCCAGATCCAGCTCACCGCCCACATCACGGCCGATATCGTGCTGTTCATGCTGATGATGTCGACCAGCGAGCAACTGGCAAGCGGTTTGGGCCTGCTGCTGGCGATTTCCATTGCTTCCGGCGGGCTGGTCGGAAGCGGACGCCTGACCCTGCTCTATGCCGCCATGGCATCGATCGCCGTTCTGCTGCAGCACGGCTTCAGCATTCTGGGCGGCGGCCAGGGGATGGACAGTTTTTTCCAGGTCGGTTTGCTATGCGCAGGATATTTCGCCATCGGCTTGCTGGCGCATGCACTGACCCTGCGCGCGCTCCGGTCGGAAAGACTGGCGCAGCAGCAGGCAGGCGAACTGGCCCTGCTGAACCGCATCAATGCCGTGGCCATCGAAAACTCGCCCGACGGCCTATTGGCTATACGCGGCGACGGCATCATACGACACGCCAGCCCGCGCGCATTGGCACTGCTCGGTATCACGGCAGCGGCGGTCCCGGGCATCACCCGCCTGGAAGACTGCTCGCCCGAGCTGGCGCGAATGTCGCAGCAGATGCAGCCCGGAACAACGTTCACCTTGAACACCGCGGCCGCACAGTTGCGGGTGCGCTGCATCCCGCTGGAAACACCGGACGACAGCCGCGTGCTGGTGCTGGAAGATCAAAGCCAGGCCGAACAGGCGGCCCAGCGGCTCAAACTGGCTGCGCTGGGACGGCTCACCGCCAACATCGCACACGAAATCCGCAACCCGCTGTCGGCCATCAGCCATGCCGCGCAACTGTTGGGGGAGGAAACGCACGATACCGCCCAGATCCGATTGACCGGGATCATCGAGAACAATGCACGGCGGCTCGATCGTCTGGTGGAAGAGGTGTTGACGCTCAATCGGCGCGACCGGCTTCATCCGGTCAGCTTCGATGCCGCTGCGCTCGGCCTATTGGTCGACGAACTGCGTCAGACTGAAGAAATCCCGGCAGACGCCGTCATAATCGACATGCCCGACAGCCTGCATTTCCAGTTCGACTCCGACCATCTACGCCAGATCGTGTGGAATCTCATGCGCAACGCCTGGCGTTTCAGCCGCAAGCAGGCGGGCAGCCTCCGCATCGGCGCACAGATGCAGGGCAGCAACATGCAGATCGAGATCGGTGACGACGGACCCGGCGTGGCGTCGGAACACCAGGACAAGCTTTTCGAGCCCTTTTTCACCACGGATGCGCAGGGTACCGGATTGGGCCTGTTCCTGGCGCGCGAACTGGCCGAGGCCAACCATGCGGCGCTGAGCTACGTTCCCGGCAATGGCGGCGCGCGCTTTCGCCTCGCCCTGCGCGGAGGCGAGTGATCATGGCGGCCTCTCCACGCATTCTGCTGGTTGACGACGAGCCCGACCTGCTCGATCTGATGGAATTGACCCTGGTCAAGATGGGACTGGAAACCGATCGCGCCGTCAGCGTTGCCGAGGCGCAGGCCCGACTGCGGCAGACACATTACGATCTCTGCCTGACCGATATGCGACTGACCGATGGCGAAGGGCTGGACGTGATTGCCTGCGCCAGCGCACTGGCCCTGCCGGTTCCGGTGGCGGTCATCACGGCCTACGGCAATGCCGGCAACGCCGTCGCCGCACTGAAAGCGGGCGCATTCGATTATCTGGCCAAACCGGTGGCGCTCGACCAGCTGCGCACCCTGGTCAAATCCGCGCTGGCGATTCCCGAATCCGCGCAGGCAGACGATCCGACCCGCGAACTGATCGGTCAATCGGCCGTCATGCAGGACATCCGTGCACGCATTGCCAAACTCGCACGGACCCAGGCGCCAGTGCATATCGCAGGCGAATCGGGCAGCGGCAAGGAACTTGCGGCACGCCTGATCCATCGTCTCGGCAAGCGGTCCGGCAAGCCCTTCGGCGCGGTCAACTGCGGCGCGATTCCCGAAACACTGATGGAAAGCGAATTTTTCGGCTATCGAAAAGGCGCGTTCACGGGGGCTGACGCCGACCGCGACGGCTTCTTTCAGGCAGCCAACGGCGGCACCCTGTTTCTCGACGAGGTGGCCGATCTGCCGTTGTCGATGCAGGTGAAGCTGCTGCGCGTGCTGCAGGAAAAAAAGGTACGCAAGGTCGGTGCCACGGCCGAGGAGCCCATCGACGTCCGCATCGTGAGCGCCACGCACCAGGATTTGTCCGCGCTCGTGGAAACGGGCCGCTTTCGCCAGGATCTGTATTACCGGTTGAATGTGATCGATCTCGTCATGCCGAGCTTGCGCGACCGCGCCAAGGATATCCCGGAAATGGCGCGTTTTCTGCTCGACAAACTGGGGGGAGCCGACGTCGAACTGGATCGCGATGCGGAAAAGGCGCTCTGCGCCTATGCTTTCCCCGGCAATGTGCGTGAGCTGGAAAACACGCTGGAGCGGGCGCTGGCGCTATGCGAAGGTCGGCATATCAACGCCGCCGACCTCAACCTGGTGCCTGCCCTGCCAGCTGCCGGCGCCGCGCCCGGCAGCAAATATCCTCTGCAGGACTATCTCGACCAGATGGAACGCACCGCCATCCTTGAAGCACTGGAACAGACGCGCTACAACAAGACTGCCGCTGCCCGCCTGCTCGGCGTCACCTTCCGCAGCCTGCGCTACCGGCTCGAACGGCTGGGAATCGAATAGGGTATGTCGAGCCATCTCGGTACACGTTAAAAGACCCGCGCTCGGCGGGTCTTTTAACGTGTCATGTGGTGCCGCTTGTCGGATTCGAACTGACGACCTACCGCTTACAAGGCGGTTGCTCTACCAACTGAGCTAAAGCGGCGACGGGCGACATTATAGCGATGCCGCGCGCCCGATTGAGCGATTACTTGACGACTTTGAGCGAGGGTTTGCCTCTGGGTGGTGCGGACGATTCGTCCGAGACGGGCGGCGGTGTCTGCTCGGGTGGCTCGGGTGCATCGACCGGCTCGAAATGCAGACCTTGTCCATTCTCGCGCGCGAAAATCGCTGCCACCCGGTCTACCGGTATGGATATTTCATGCGAGACACCACCGAAGCGCGCGGAAAACTGGATCCAGTCGTTGTCCATCGTCAGATTCCGGGTTGCGCCGGCGCTGACGTTCAGCACGATCTGGCCGTCCTTGACGAAACCGGGCGGCACGCGCGTACGCGCATCGACCGCCACCAGCAACTGCGGGGTATAACCCGAGTCCACGCACCATTCGTACAGTGCGCGGATCAGGTACGGCTTGGTTGAAATCTCGGCCACCCGCCCTGCCCGCTTACTTGCGCAGCGCCTTTTCGGTGGGCGTCAGCGCATTGATGAAGGCGGGACGGCTGAACAGGCGTTCGCGATACTTGAGCACCGGTGCGGCCACTTTGGGCAGCTCAATGCCGTAGTGCTCGAGGCGCCAAAGCAGTGGGGCGATCGCCACATCCAGCATGGAGAACTCGTCGTTCATCAGGTACTTCTGCTTGGTGAGGATGGGCGTGAGCTGCGACAGGCTGTCGCGGATTTCCTGGCGCGCCTTGTCCGATGCCTTGCCGAGGCTATGCTCGAGCGTATTGACGTGGGTGAACAGGTCGTGCTCGAAATTGAACAGCACCAGGCGGGCACGGGCACGCATGACCGGATCCGGCGGCATCAGTTGCGGATGGGGAAAACGCTCGTCAATGTATTCGTTGATGATGTTGGATTCGGTCAGGATCAGGTCGCGCTCGACCAGCACCGGCATCTTGCCGCTCGGGCTGATGCTGGCAATTTCTTCCGGCTTGTTGTGCATGTCCACATCGATGACTTCGAAATCCATGTCCTTTTCGAACAGGACGATGCGGCAGCGATGGCTGTAAGGATCGGTACTGCCGGAATACAGGGTCATCATGGCGGGGGCTCCCTCTCGTGTTGCAAGTATTGCGTGTGTTTAAGGCTTAAAACGCCAACAGCCGGACACAGTCCGGCTGTTGGCGAACGGCTAGACCAGATTCAGTGAACGTCTTTCCAGAACTCTTTCTTCAGGTAATAGGCCACCACGAAGAAGAACGCCAGGAAGGCCAGCACGAACAGTCCGAGCTGTTTCCGTTCGAGTTGTGCGGGCTCGCCCATCCACGTCAGGTAGTTGACCAGATCGCCGACCATGGCGTCGTATTCGGCCAGGGTCACGCTACCGGGCTTGGCCAGTTCGAGGCGCTCGATCACTTCATGCTCGCCTTCCTTCTTCATGACCGGAACCATTTCACCCTGCAGGCTCCACAGCACGTGCGGCATCGCCACCTTGGGGAACACGACGTTGTTCCAGCCGGTAGGGCGCGTGTCGTCACGATAGAAGCTGCGCAGATAGGTATACAGCCAGTCGGAGCCGCGTGCGCGGGCGATCACGCTGAGGTCGGGCGGAGCGGAGCCGAACCAGTTCTTGGCCTCTTTCTTGTCCATGCCAACCGTCATGGTCTCACCGGGCTTTTCGGCCGCGAACATCAGATTTTCCTTGATCTGATCTTCGGTCAGCCCAAGATCCTCCATGCGCGAGTAACGCATGGAGACAGCGCTGTGGCAATTGAGGCAATAGTTCACGAACATGCGTGCGCCGCGTTGGAGGGATGCCTGGTCGGACAGGTTGACGGGCGCCTTGTCCAGACTTGGTCCTTCCTCGGAGGCGAAAGCGATGACAGGCACCGCGATCAACAGGAGAATAAAATTCTTCAAGCGTTTCATTTTAGCCAGTCACCCTTTCCGGTTCCGGTTTGGTTTTGTCAATCGAGGTATACCAGGGCATCAACAGGAAAAACAGGAAGTAAATCACTGAGAAGGTCTGGGCAATAATCGTCGCCACCGGAGAGGGCGGCAGCAGGCCAAGGTAGCCGAGGCCCACGAAGGACACGATGAACAGGGCCAGCATGAGCTTGTAGATCGGGCCGCGGTAGCGAATCGACTTGACCTTGCCGCGATCCAGCCAGGGCAGGAAGAAGATCAGCACGATCGACATGCCCATTGCCACGACGCCGGGGAACTGGGAGCCGAACATCGGCGGCACTGCGCGCAGAATGGCGTAGAACGGCGTGAAGTACCACAGCGGCGCGATATGCGGCGGAGTCTTCAGCGGGTCGGCCGGGATGAAGTTGTTGGACTCCAGGAAGTAGCCGCCCATCGTGGGACCGAAGAACACGATTGCCGAGAAGACCATCAGGAAGACGATCACGCCGACGATGTCCTTCACCGTGTAATACGGGTGGAAGGGGATGCCGTCGAGCGGGATACCGTTGGCGTCCTTCTTCTTCTTGATCTCGATGCCGTCCGGGTTGTTGGAGCCGACTTCATGCAGCGCCACCAGGTGCACCGCCACCAGCGCGATCAGCACCAGCGGCAGGGCAATGACGTGGAAGGCGAAGAAACGGTTCAGGGTGGCGTCCGAAATCACGTAGTCGCCGCGAATCCAGATCGACAGATCGTTACCAATGAAAGGCACGGCGGAGAACAGGTTGACGATCACCTGCGCGCCCCAGTAGGACATCTGACCCCACGGCAGCAGGTAACCAAGGAAGGCTTCGGCCATCAGCGCCAGATAGATCAGCACGCCGAAGATCCAGATCAGTTCGCGCGGCTTGCGGTAGGAACCGTACATCAGGCCGCGGAACATGTGCAGGTAGACGACGACGAAGAACATCGAGGCGCCGGTCGAGTGCATGTAGCGGATCAGCCAGCCCCAGTCGACGTCGCGCATGATGTACTCGACGGACGCGAAGGCGAGCCCCGAGTCCGGCTTGTAGTTCATGGTCAGGAAAATGCCGGTGACGATCTGCATCACCAGCACCAGCAGCGCCAGCGAGCCGAAGAAGTACCAGAAGTTGAAGTTCTTGGGCGCGTAGTACTCGGACAGGTGCGCCTTGTAGGTAGCGGTGAGGGGAAAGCGGTCATCGACCCAACCCATCATTTTTTGCAGGGCAGACATTCTTTTAGGCTCCTTTTGCGTCCACACCGATCTGTATCTTGCCGGCACTGAGGTATTGATGAGGCGGGATTACCAGATTGGTCGGGGCCGGCACGTTCTTGAATACGCGGGCGGCCAGGTCGAAGCGCGAACCATGGCAGGGACACAGGAAACCGCCCGGCCAGTCTGCGCCCAGATCCTCTGCGCCGACTTCTTTGCGATAGGTGGGCGAACAACCGAGGTGGGTGCAGATGCCGACCGCCACCAGGAATTCCGGCTTGATCGAACGCGTGGCATTCTTGCAGTACACAGGTTGCTGAGGCTGCTCGCTGTTGGGGTCGACCAGTTTGTCGTTATGCTTGCCCAGAAGGTCGAGCATTTCCTTGGTTCGATTGACGACCCACACTGGTTTGCCACGCCATTCAGCCGTCAACAGCATGCCGGGCTCAATTTTGCTGATATCCACCTCAACCGGTGCGCCTGCAGCCTTGGCGCGTGCGCTCGGCAGCATGCTCATCACCAGCGGCACAGCCACCCACGCCACGGCGACCCCTCCAACGGCGCTGGTCGCGGCGATCAGGAATTTTCGTTTACGTGTGTCCACTTTTTGCCCATCGGCTTCCTGGCTCATGTTTCCCTAACCTGAACGTGTTGCGATAAAACCGGCATTCTAACCAAATTGCCGCCCTCACCGGAAGCCCGTCGCAGCTAAAGAGCAATCGCCACCCACGCTAGGCTATAATTGTCCAGCCGTAAAATTACGCCAAGTCTCTGAATTTAATCGAAATGCATATACGCAAACTCTGGTTGCTCTTCGCTCAAACCACCACTGTGGCACTTGGCGTATTGTTCATCATCGCTCTGTTCAAACCCGATCTTCTGCGCTGGCAGACACCCGCACCGAGCCTGACCATCCAGCAGGCTGCGCAATCCGCCAGCCGTACGCTCACACCCGTCGAATCCTTTGCCCCGGCAGCACAGAAAGTGATTCCGTCGGTGGTCAACGTCTTCACGCAGCAAAAAGTCAGCAGCCCGGCCCACCCTGCCCTGCAGGATCCGATCTTCCGCTACTTTTTTGGCGACCGGCTGGATGCACGCCCGCGCGAAGTATCCAATCTGGGATCGGGCGTGATCATCAGTCCAAACGGCTACATCCTCACCAATCAGCACGTTGTCGAAGCCGCCGGCGAAATCCAGGTGGCCTTGGCCAACGGCAAGACCGTACCCGCTCGCGTAGTCGGTTCCGATCCGGAGACCGATCTGGCGGTGCTGAAAATCGATGCCAACAACCTACCGGCGATCACCTTTGCCGAATCCGACAGCCTCAAGGTGGGTGACTGGGTGCTGGCTGTCGGCAATCCGTTCGGCGTCGGGCAGACCGTCACTGCCGGCATCGTCAGCGCGCTCGGACGCACCCATCTGGGCATCAACACCTTCGAGAACTTCATCCAGACCGATGCCGCCATCAACCCCGGCAACTCAGGCGGCGCGCTGGTCGATGCATCAGGCAACCTGGTCGGGATCAACAGCGCGATCTATTCGCGCACCGGCGGTTCGCAGGGCATCGGCTTTGCCATTCCGGTCAGCATCGCCCGCAAGGTGATGGAACAGATCATCAAATCCGGCAGCGTGACGCGTGGCTGGGTCGGCGTCGAGGTGCAGGATCTGAGCCCCGAACTGGCTGAATCGTTCAGCCTTAAGAGCGCCGAAGGCGCCTTGATCGCCGGGGTGCTGAAAGGGGGGCCTGCAGACGTCGGCGGTATCCGCCCGGGCGATATCCTGCTGGCCGTCAACGGCCGCGTGGTGGCCGACTCCGCATCGCTGCTCAATCTGATTGCCGCGCTGAAACCGGGCGAAGATGCACAGCTGACCGTCGAACGCAAACAGCAGACCCTGAATCTGAAACTCCAGGTCGGTCGACGTCCCATGCAGCGCACGGTGGAATCGACGCAAGCACCCGAGCCCGAGATCAACTAGTCCGGCTGGAGGTTCGCCAGCACGCGCGTACGCGTAGGATAGGCATACGGGTCCTGCTCCATGGCCGGCAGGCGCCACCGTGCGGCACGACGCGCCTGCTGATTCAAAACGGGATCCTGCACGCGCAGGCTGGCCAGGATGAGCACGTCGGATGGCGAATACAGCGCGCCGTCGTCCAGCACCGGCTCGGCCTGCAAGGTCGCCAGCAGGGGCTTCGTCTCGCGCTTCCAGCCCTCCTCATGCCAGAACAAGCGCCAAGCGGTCTGGGCAAGCCGCCGGGCTCTTTCGCGCGATTGTGCGTTGCCCGTGGGCAAGCCGCCGG
>Ga0124846_1000159_pt1 | contig 10585 bp, 8 predicted proteins | sample ThiBio_1000_biof_FD_88620 | JGI IMG/M metagenome (GOLD analysis project Ga0124846, IMG submission 88620) | Wastewater bioreactor microbial communities from Cape Town, South Africa - Thiocy_expt_1000_biof (PacBio error correction) | ecosystem: Engineered > Bioreactor > Thiocyanate-remediating >... | reverse complement strand
AGCCCCTTGGCATCCCCCTCCAGGTCGAACGCCCCCGGTTCGGTATTCATGGCGCCTTCTCCCGCCACGCCGCTCACAGGCGGCCTTCGACCCAGCCCTGCACGCTGGCGAGCGCCTGCGGCAGGCCCGAGGGATCCGTGCCGCCGGCCATCGCCATGTCCGGCCGGCCGCCGCCCTTGCCGCCCACCTGCTGGGCCACGAAATTGACCAGGTCGCCCGCCTTGACCTTGCCGGACACGTCGGCCGTGGCACCGGCCACCAGGCTGACCTTGCCGCCGTCGACGGCGGCCAGCACGATGGCGGCGGACTTCAGCTTGTTCTTGAGCTGGTCCACGGTCTCGCGCAGCGACTTGGGATCGACGCCGTCCAGCATGGCGGCCAGCACCTTCACGCCCTTGACCTCGACCGCCGAGGCCGCCAGGTCATTGCCGGCGCTGCTGGCCAGCTTGCTCTTGAGTTGGGCGATTTCCTTTTCCAGGCTCTTCAACTGGTCCTGCACCTGGCCGATGCGCGCCGGCAGGTCGCCCGGCTGCACCTTCAGCGCGCCCGCGGCCGAGGCCAGCGTGGCGTTCAGGTTCTGCAGATAGGACAGGCTGTTGTCGCCGGTGATGGCCTCGACCCGGCGCACGCCGGCGGCCACGCCGCCCTCGCTCACGATCTTGAACAGGCCGATGTCGCCCGTACGGCCCACGTGCGTACCGCCGCACAGCTCGCGCGAGAAACCGATGTCCAGCACCCGCACTTCGTCGCCGTATTTTTCGCCGAACAGCGCCATCGCGCCGCCCTTGACGGCATCGTCATAGGCCATCAGTTGCGCCTGCACCGGCGTATTGCCCAGCACCTCGCGGTTGACGATGGCTTCCACCTGCGCGATCTGCTCGGCATTCATGGGCGCGTCGTGCGCGAAGTCGAAGCGGGTCTTGTCCGGGTCGACCAGCGAGCCCTTCTGCTGCACGTGCTCACCCAGCACCTGGCGCAGCGCCTTGTGCATCAGGTGGGTGGCCGAGTGGTTGCGCACCGTGCGCGCGCGGCGGACTTCGTCCACCTGGGCGTCGACCGTGTCGCCCACCGCCAGCGAACCCGACACCAGCTTGCCGTGGTGGCCGAACACGTCGGACTGGATCTTCTGGGTGTCTTCCACATCGAAACGCACCGCGCCCTGCACCAGCACGCCGGCATCGCCCACCTGGCCGCCCGACTCGGCATAGAACGGCGTACGGTCCAGCACCACCACCGCGGCCTGGCCGGCCTCGATGCACGGCACCGACGCGCCATCCACGTACAGCGCCGTGATCTTGCCTTGCGCGGCCAGGTGCGTATAACCCTCGAATACCGTCTTGGCGCCGTCGTACGACAGGCCGGCGGCCATCTTGAACTTGCCGGCGGCGCGGGCCTGCTCGCGCTGGCGGGTCATCGCGGCCTCGAAGCCGGCCATGTCCACATCCACGTTGCGCTCGCGGCAGATGTCGGCCGTCAGGTCCACGGGGAAGCCGTAGGTGTCGTACAGGTTGAACAGCGTCTCGCCGTCCAGCGCGGCACCCGGCTTCAGCGCGGCCAACGCGCCGTCCAGGATCTTCATGCCGTGTTCCAGCGTTTCGCCGAAACGCTCTTCCTCCTGGCGCAGCACCTGCCCCACCCGCGCCTCGGCCTTGGCCAGCTCGGGATAGGCCTCGCCCATCTCGGCCACCAGGTCCTTGACGATGCGGTGGAAGAACGGCTTGGTCTGGCCCAGCTTGTAGCCGTGGCGCAGCGCGCGGCGGATGATACGGCGCAACACGTAGCCGCGGCCCTCGTTGCCCGGAATCACGCCGTCCACGATCAGGAACGAGCAGGCGCGGATGTGGTCGGCGATCACTTTCAGCGAATTGTTCGCCAGGTCGGTACAGCCGGTTTCGCGCGCCGCGGCCTTGATCAGGTTCTGGAACAGGTCGATTTCATAATTCGAGTGCACGTGCTGCAGCACGGCGGCGATCCGCTCCAGGCCCATGCCCGTATCCACGCAGGGCTTGGGCAGCGGGTTCAAGGTGCCCGACGCGTCGCGGTCGAACTGCATGAACACCAGGTTCCAGATTTCGATGTAGCGGTCGCCGTCTTCCTCGGGCGATCCCGGAGGGCCGCCCCAGATATCGGGGCCATGGTCGTAGAAAATTTCCGAACACGGGCCGCAGGGGCCGGTGTCCGCCATCTGCCAGAAGTTGTCGGAGGCGTAGCGCGCGCCCTTGTTGTCGCCGATGCGGACGATGCGCTCGGCCGGCACGCCGATCTCGTTCTGCCAGATGCCGTAGGCCTCGTCGTCTTCCTGGTAGACCGTGACCCACAGTTTTTCCTTGGGCAGCTTGTAGACCGTGGTCAGCAATTCCCAGGCGTAATGGATGGCGTCGCGCTTGAAATAGTCGCCGAAGCTGAAATTGCCCAGCATCTCGAAAAACGTGTGGTGCCGGGCCGTGTAGCCCACGTTTTCCAGATCATTGTGCTTGCCGCCGGCGCGCACGCTGCGCTGCGACGAGGTCGCGCGCTTGTAGGGGCGCACTTCGTTGCCCAGGAAGACGTCCTTGAACTGGACCATGCCCGAATTGGTGAAGAGCAGGGTCGGGTCGTTGGCTGGCACCAGCGACGAGGACGGCACCACGGTGTGGCCCTTGGACTCGAAGAACTGGAGGAATTTCTGACGGATCTCGGCGGATTTCATCGCTGCACGCAGGTAGGGGGATGAATCGCACTGCACCCGTTTACATCCCCGGATAAATATCGAATCGTCAATTATAGAGGGACTGCGATAGAGGTACCGAGACAGGGGGAACGCTTCGCCGGCCAGGTCGAAAAATGGGGCGGATTCCTGGCTCTCGCTCAGGACTGCGCGGGCTTCATTCTCTTCCTATGCTGCACAGCGCCATGCTCTGCTTCGTGCATCAGTTTTGCCGCGATTGCCAACGTTCTGGCCATCTCCGCCCCGCGGCCTCCCTCGGAAAAACCCTTGACGTCGCTCACGTCCTTGGTCACTCTCTTGAACAAATAGCGGCCCGGCTTACCCTCGCCGTGGGGCTCGAAATATATCCCTGCCGGCAAACCGCCCTCTTTCGCCATTTTTTCGGCCTGTTCCCAGATGTCACTGGGAACTCTAGCCAGGAACTTAGCCTCCGTTTCCGTTGCCTTGCCAGGCGGCCTCCCTCCTTTTCTTTTGGGGGGCCGGCTCTCTCCAACCTCCTGGCGCTCAAACCCACTTGCGAAACGTTGCCTCGCCAGGTCTTCGCGTCGCGAAATCAGCCCGGTCGTATTGACCGTCCCCTCCCTGGCAAATTGAAGCGCGGCGATATGCGCCGTGGCCTTTGATTCATGGACACGCTCAGGCAGGTTATTGGCGACATAGCCATCTCCGCTCGAGGTTACTGTTATTGCCATCACTTTCTCCAAAGATCACCACGCCCTCCGCCCCCTGGCGAACAGCCGGTCCACGCCTGCACATGGGTGAGAGCCCCGGCCGGACGGTTCCACGGTCCACGACACGGGGCCGGTGCCGGGCACCTTTGGAGTCAACAGGCTCTAGCCCGGCATCTCGTAATAGCAGGACGAGTGGAAACTGCCGTTCTGGAAGAAATAGCCCGAGTATCCGTTGTTCACCGGCTGCAAGTGCCGATTCTGGTTGGCAAAGGCGCCATGTCCCGCGCGGTAGCTTTCCCAGGTGTACTGGGCCCAGGCCGACGCGCCGCCGTAGTACCCGGCGTTGCAATAGGCGCCCGAGACCCTGATCGCATAGTGGGTTATCTCCAGTACCAGCGCGGCGCCGGTATATCCCGCGCCGGCCTCGCATCGGGTGGTCCAGGGTGTCAACACGCACAACCTGTACCAGTTGTTTTGCCATTGACTGTGAGCCTGGACTTCCGCCCCTGCACTGCCTACCGCTACACGGATCATGGATGGCAGTTCGTTCCATCCGCTTCGGCTGTCCCACACCTCGCGGAAGTAGAGTTCCGCACCGGCCATGCGATCAAGCAGTTCTTGAATGGTTGCAGGCGCGCGCGGCTCGGGGGGTGGATCAGGCGGAGGCGCGACAGGACCGTCCGGCATCACCCGCGCCGCCACCCCCGTTATGTGCGTGGAGTCCACCCAGGGCGTCCGCGTCTGCGGTGGCGCCGGTTGCGCGCCTGCATTGAACCAGACCAGGGCACACCCTGCTCCCAGAAACACGATTCGCTTCATTCTCCCCCCTCAGTATTTGCAATAGACCTGGGCGATGGCCCTGGCCGGGCCACCAAGAACCGCCCCGTCGTGGTCCAGCAATTGCACCAACCACCCCGCCCCGGCATCCACGGCCTTGCGGGTGAACGACGACGCCGTGGACGACTCGATCTGAGGCAGCAGGTAGATGAGCGGCGTACCGGCAGCGGTGCCGAGCCGTCCGCAGGCAGGCTTCTGCACCGGTTCGCCGGACGAGACGATCTGACTGCCGGTCATGACATAGCTGGACAGGAGATCGTCGGCGCGCATCCAGACCCCCAGGCGGCAGACGAGGCCGGTGCCCGAACCGGAATCGGTGGCGAAGGCGCCATTGGGTGTGCAGGCGGTACCCGCCGACGCCATGGCGGCGAGCTCGCGCCATGTGCCGCCTGCGCATACCAGGAGTCCGCCGGCGGAAGTACGGGCGAACTCCGCGTTGGCGCCGGCCTCGGTCGACACCCGGGACATGCAGGGAGCATTGGCCGTGGCAACTTCCCTGAGGCCCAGCCTGTCGGCGGACACGCCGGCATGCCCGACGAGGTCGCGGCCGGCCACGGAAAGCGCAAGGCCAGCTCCCGTCGCGACGATCATCTGGCCCGCGGTCACGCGCAGCGTGGGCTGCGCATCCGCGGCGTCGAAGATCGATCCTCTATCGGTGGACAAGCCGGCGGCGGCCCGGATGCGCTGGCTGGCGACGATGCCCGAGGCGGGGTCGATCCGGACGACGCTGCCGTCGTCGGCACGGAACAGGCCCGTCCTGGTCTGCAGCACGCCGGCGCACTGAACGGACAGCACGCCGGTGTTGGTCGCCGTCAGGCAATCGCCGGCCGCGCCGCGCAAGGCCAGGGAGTCGTACAGCCTTACCGCGCCGCGCACGTCCAGGCCACCTTGCAGGTCGGGATTGCGGCTGTCGCGCATGCGCACGAACTGCTGGAACATGGTGGTGTCCAGGCTTGCCTGGGCGCCCACGACCCCCGCTGTCGCGCCCAGCGGATTGGGGACGGCGTAGGTCGCGCCACGCAGCACGGCCGGTTGGTCCGGATAGGCCGCGGCACCGTATCCCCCGCTGGCCATGATGACCTGTGCCAGGACGCCCGGGTCCGGTTCGAGCGCCCCCTGCGCGCGCAGCGGCGTTGCGGTGTGAATCAAGGCATCCATCCGGCATGCCGTTCCCGGACAGTTGCCGCTGCGTTCGATGCGGATGGCGACGGTCTGGTTGAACGGCGTGCGGTCCGGAAATCCGCGCTGCAGCATACCGGCCTCCCGCAGTTCGTTCAGCGTGGGCGCGAACGCATGCGCCACACCGGCGACGGCCGCGCCATCGGCCAACGTGTCGTAGTGCCGGACCAGATAGCCGTCCATGGCCCCCTTGATGGCGAGCAGATACGTGCCCGTGGCCTGGGCCGCCGCATCGTCCACCTCCCGGATCAGTCGACCGCCCGCCAGCACGGCGAGCACCATGGCGATGCTGGCGACGATGGCCAGTTCGATCAGGGTCCATCCCCGTTGACGCGCCGCGCAGGCAGCCGGCAGGCGCTCGGCCTGAGCATGCGACATCGGATGCCCTAGCGTGCGGTGAACGAAAAGGAATTCGTGTCGCCGCTGGTGCAGGCGGCATCGGCGCCCATGGCGTTGTAGGTCCCCGCGGCGCCGCCGGTGACCGGCTGCTTGACCGTGACGCCGTTGATGACGATGCGCTCGGACACTCGCTGCATGACCGAGGCCAGCGAGGGACACGCCGCTTCGTTGACCTTGTCCAGCGTCAGCCCGAAGGCATCGCCGGACGTGGTGATGGTGTCGGCGGCAAGCACAACGCGGCCGTCCGTCGCGCCCAGGCCGTGCCGGACCGTGGCCGTCGAACCGGCGCCGGCCACGGTGATGACGCTGCTGCTGCGCAGGGCATGGGCGAGCTGGACAATGCCTATTCCCGTATAGGGTGTGTTGCCCAATCCCTGGCCGAAGACCTTGGTCCGAGCGATGAAGCGATGCAGCTCCTGTCCCACCGCCGGCACCTTGTTCTCGATGATGTAGCCATTGATGGCGGGAATGCCGATGATGGCCCCGATCAGGACGATGGCGGCGACGATGGCGACCTCGACCAGGGTGAAACCCTGCTGGCGGGCGGGACGAGCGTGGAGAAAGCGGGACATGCGTGATACCTCATCGGCTGGAGTAATAGTTGGTCAAAGCGGAACGCATCTCGTTGACGACGCCGACATGCCAGAAGACCAGCGACAACGCGACGCCGACAGCGGCCAGCAGCAATACCCAGCGGGCCGCCATCGCCCTCCTGGCGACCTGCCGCAGCGACCGCGCCTCCAGGCGCGCGCGCGTCTGCTGCAAGGCGCTGTCCATGCCGCGGGCCGCGATCAGGTCGGCCAGGAACCACAGGGTCTCGGGCTCGACGATGCCGGTATCGAACGTGGCGCTGCCCACGCGCCCGTCGTCGATGTTGGCGATCATCCTTTCCAGGTGCCAGCGCCGCCATGGATTGGCGCCCTCCACCTGTAGCTCCAGGGCCTCGCGCAGCGCGGTGCTGACGTTGCCGCGCCGCTTGACCATGGTCGCGAGCGAGGCCAGGAATCGTATGCCCTGCAGGTCGCGATAAAGGCGCCAGATGAAATGCCGGTCGAGCACCCGGCGGACACGCCCGGTGAGATTGGGCAGGGACCAGCCGACGAAATAGACGACGAGACCCAATGCCAGCGCGCAGACGAACAGGTTGCCGTGGATGAACTCGGCAAAGGCATAGAGCCGCCGGGTCAGGCTGCCCAGGAACTCGTCGGGAACGGCGCCGAACGCGCGCTTCAGGCGCGGCACCGTGAACAGCGGCACGGCAACGATCATCCCGAACGAGACCAGCACGGCGGCAAGCGCCGCCGCCAAGGTGGCGACCACCGTGCGGAGGGCCTCATCGGCCAGCCGCGTCACCGCCGCTACGTCGCGCAAGGTCTGTTCGAGCGCACCGGCGCCTCCCCGCTGGGCCATCCGAATCAGGCTCAGGTCGTCGTCCGGCAGGGTCGAGCGCAGGGTCTCATGGAGATCGCCGCCGACGTTCTGGTAGCGCGTCGCCCAGTAGGCCGACAGCATGCCTCGGGCGTGGCCCGCGTAACGCCGGGCATCGTCCAGGAAAATGTCGCGCAGCGTCTTGCGGCCGCTGCTGGCCGCCATGACATCGGCCAGATAGTCGTAGTAGTCGGCACGTGCGGCCCGGAACCGCGCCGCGCACCACGCGACGCACATGCGTTCGCTAAGCGTGGTCATGCGAAGCGGCGTCCGATGGGCGCCGGCACCCGGCCGGATGCCAACCTGCGCGGCCGCCGGCGTCCGGGCGCTCCCCGCCGAACCCGGTTCGCGCGCAGCTCGACCGTCTCGAAACTGACGAATCGGGGCTCGATGTCGCGCGGATCGACCAGGCCTTGCGAGGCCTTGTAGATCGCGCACTCCATCGCCGTCTTGCCCGTCATGTCGGCATGGTCGAACGCGTCGCGGCGCTGGAACCGGAAGTAGTCGCGCAGCCCCAGCGTGTCCGCATCGCGTACCAGCCTCAGGAAACCGTCGTCGATGGACGGGTCGATCATCTCGGCGGCGACGGTGCGGCCCGCATAGCCGTGCAGTTCGACCAGGGAGCTCTGCCGGCAGGCGGGACAACCATGGGGATTGCGCACCCTCAGCGCCGGGACATCCAGCGCATACAGGGTATGCAGCCGATCGGCGTAGCGTCGCCAGTGGTCGGGGCCCGGGCCGGCGCCCGCGGCCGCGCCTTCACGCTCGAACAGAACGGCCAGCGGCAAGGCGCAGTGCCGGCACAGCGCCGGCAGCAATGTCTGGTAGACAAGCAGCTTCAGTATCCCGGGCGTTGCCAGCAGCCGGCGGGAAACGCCGATGAAATCCGAGGCCAGGCGGTCCGGGATCAGCGCCGCGCCGCCCGCGTGCGTCGTGGTGTACAGGTTGCTGCCCGAACTGGCGAGATCCATGAAGGCCCTGCCCGTGGAACGATCGCGTATCTCGCCTATGAGCAGGTCGTTCATGGCGGACCGCTTGATGGTCTTGAGCTTGGCGTCGAATTCGTTGGAAACCGCGCCGTCCAGCGATCGGCTGACGCTGTTCTGGAGCGCGTTGGGAATGAGATATTCGACCGGGTCTTCGAGCGTGATGACCTTGCGGGTAGGCGGGATGCGGGACATCATCGAAGCGATGGTGGTCGACTTGCCGGACCCCACCACCCCCGCGAGCACGATCGCGCCGCCTTCGGCGACCAGCGCGCGCTCCAGCACCCGGACCTGCGAAGGCAGATAGCCGAGCCGGGCGAAATCCGGCGGCTGTTCACGCATGTCCATCCGCAGCAGCCGCATGGTGACCGAGGCCCCCGCGTCGGTGGCCAGCGATGCCCAGCGCAACATGAACGACACGCCTTCCACGTCGTGCAGGATGCTGCCCTGCTGCTCGATCATGGGATCGAAGACGGCGCCGTTGCCGCCCTGTATGTCCATGTAGGCGACGGCCAACACCTCCCGCAGCGTGCTGGTCTGCATGCCGCGAAACCGTTCCGGCATCACGTAGCGGCCGCCCAGGGGGTAGCGGATCTCGGATTCGGGGTGGGCCGACTGCAGGTTGACGTGGATGTCGCTGGCGCCATGACGCGCGCCCCAGGCGACGATGTCATGGAACGCCGACGCCATGGCGCTCTTGACCGGATCGAGCAGCACCCGGCGGCGCGAGCGCAGGGCGTCCCCCGTGATCTGTCCTCGCACGACGGACAGCAGCAGCGTCGCCGGCACCACGATGCGCGCAGGACTGGCCAGGGTCCGGCCGCGTGCCCGCACCATGCGTTCGAACTCCTCGATCTGCTCGCTGCGCGCATAGTCGTCGACGGTGAACAGGGCTACCCGGCCATCCTCCAGTTCGACGGGACAGAGCTTGTCCAGCAGATTGCCGACATCGAATCCAGAGCGAAGCACGCGCTTGAACGCGGGCGTCATCCGGGCGAGCTGATCGCGGCCAGCCATGCGCGCGATCAGCGCCGCGGACGCCTCTCCCTCCCCCTGACACACCTGGCCCCGATCCTCCGGGCGGGATGCCGCGGACACACTCGACGCACTCAGGCGGCTGCCGGCGAGCAGCGTCGCGACCGACCGCCCCCAGATGAACGGGCTCATGGCCGGCCTCCCAAGGGAGGCACGAACATCGGCGGCATCGCGGGCATGCGAGCGACACTGGGCGGCCCCGCCGCCGCCATGGCTCCCGGCGCGGACGGCAGGATGCAGGCCGACCGTACCGACGCCCACTTGCGCAGGTAGACGCAGCCATCGTCGATGCGCTGCAGTCGATACTCCCCGGCCGCGTCGGTGGCGCCGCGGGGCAGCTCGTCGCCCTGGCGATAGAGCCGGGGTTCGCCATTGACCTGCACGATCGCGTTCAAGGCGCCCTTCAATCCGTACAGGGACGTCAGTACGACCTGGTCGCCACGACGGGCCTGGGCAGGGGCTGGCCTGGCAACGGGCGCTTGGCGGGCACGCTCCGCGGCCAGGGCGCGCGCGGTATCGATGCGCAGCATCTCGCGCACCTTGTCCAATTCGCCTTCGGCGGCGCCCGTCGGGGCATGGAACATGGCCAGGACGGCCACCGCGGCCATGGCGAGCCGCCGGTTTCGCTCAGTCGCGCGCATAGAGGACTCCAGACATGCCGGCCATGAGCCGGCTCCGGTTCAAGGAAAGTTCGGCCGCGGCATCGACGGTGAGCGACACCGCACGCCATTCGACCTGGTTCGCCAACAGCCCCGGGACCAGAAACATCGACCGCAGCGGTCCTTCCAGGGCCAGTGGCCGCTCGGAAACGGCCGGCATCGATGGCGGCGCGGATATGACGGCCCCATACTCGTCGCGCGGCGGTTCCAGCCGCACGGGCACCGTTTCCCCCAGCATCGCGCCCGACATCAGCGGCAGGACCTGTTGCAGCGCGGTGATGGTCTTGCCATCGTGCTCGGCCCGGCTCCTGAGCCGCGACGGCTCCACCGCCTGCCCGCCATCGGCGACGGCAAACCGGGCCACCACGGCATCCATGGGCTGCCATGCCTCGCTCCAGCCCGAAGGGCGCGCCGCGAGAAAGCTGGCATTGGTAGCCAACCGCTGGACCCGGTCATATCGGGCCCGGCAGGTCCACTCCCGCTCCATGCCGCGCGAGCACTGCGCGGAAGACAGCCCCCACCCGCCAAGCTCGGCGGGCAGTTCGGCCAGCGCGTCCAGCACGGCCAGCCCGTCGTTCTCGGCATGCAGGCGTATCCGCTGGCGCAAGGCTTCGTACACCTGGGCCCAGGCCGCCTCGGGGTCGATGCTTGCCGGCGCGGGCGCCCTGGCGCCATCCAGATGGC
>Ga0124846_1000158_pt1 | contig 10592 bp, 7 predicted proteins | sample ThiBio_1000_biof_FD_88620 | JGI IMG/M metagenome (GOLD analysis project Ga0124846, IMG submission 88620) | Wastewater bioreactor microbial communities from Cape Town, South Africa - Thiocy_expt_1000_biof (PacBio error correction) | ecosystem: Engineered > Bioreactor > Thiocyanate-remediating >... | reverse complement strand
GCGCGCAGGGGCCAGCGCGGCCCCTCCATCGCCCGAGGCCAGCACCGCCACCAGATCGGGCAAACGCCCCATCGCCCGCGACAAAAAGGGCGAATGCGCCCCGGCCCCCGCCAGGGCGCTTTGCCAATCGGTCATAAAAACTCCTCACTCTCCGGCCATCCTATTGGCCTGTTTGCGCCCCTTTTCGCAAGGGCGGTAAGTCGCTAAAGGCCCCTCCCATGACGAACCTGACCCCCAACTGGCGCTTCCCCCCCGAATGGCATCCGCAGGACTGGCTGTGGATCGGTTTTCCCCATGACGGCGAGGAATGGCCCGGCTTTCTTGAGGCCGCGCAGGAACAGATGGCCGCCTTTGCCAATGCCGTGGCCGAAAGCGGGCAGGAGGTGCGCCTGATCGTGCGCAACGAGGCGAACGAGGCCCGCGCCCGCGCACTGTGCAGCGAAAAGGTGGTGCTGGAGCGGCGCGTCTATGGCGACGTGTGGCTGCGCGATACCGGGCCGCTGGTGGTGCTGGACGGCAAAGGCGGGCGCGCGGAGCGGCGCTTTGGCTTTAACGGCTGGGGCGGCAAATATCTGATGGAGGGCGACCAGACCATCGGCGCGGAAATCGCGGCCGACGCCGGGCTGGAGATCACCACCAGCGACTGGATCATCGAGGGCGGCGCTCTGGATTGCGACGGCACCGGATTGGTGGCGACGACCGAGCAGGTCTTGCTCAACCCCAACCGCAACCCGCATCTGAGCCGCGCGGATCAGGAAATGCGGCTGAAGCGTGACCTTGGTTTTGACCGGGTGCTGTGGCTGGGCGACGGGCTGATCAATGACCATACCGATGGGCATGTCGATAACCTTGCCTGCTTTGTGGCCGACAATGTGCTGGCGCTGCCCATGGCGACCGGGGCGGATGATCCCAATGCCGCGATCTATGCCGATGCCAAGGCGCGGGCCGAGGCGGCGGGCGTGATTGTGCGCAATGTCCCTTCGCCGGGGCGGGTGGAGCGTGATGGGCGGATCGAACCGGCGTCCTATATGAATTTCGCCATTACCTCGAAACTGGTCGTCGTGCCGATCTATGGCACCGCGCATGATGTCGATGGCGTGGCGGCAATTGCCGAGCTTTTCCCGGATCGCGAAACCGTGGGCGTTATGGCGGATGCGATTCTGGCCGGGGGCGGGTCGTTCCATTGCTCCAGCCAGCAGATGCCCGCCATCCGCTAAGGGCAGCAATTTAAGGATTCGGTGAGGTTTTCGGCGCAGGGTTTGTTCCATGAGCAAAACCCGCGCCCTTATTCTCGATCATGGTTTGGAAGCAGTGCGGCTGGTTATCGTCGTGGGCTGTGCTTTGGCGTTGATTTTGGCGGGTAGAGTTTAAGGGATAAGATGCGAGGGTCTAGACCCTCGCGCTCCCATTACTGTCTGCGTAGCGTTAAGGAGGCAGTGTTTGGTGTCGCACGCACCGACTAAAATTTTAAAGCCTGCGGCGCGAAGAGGCATGAGCCCGCCGCGCCGCAGGCTTTAAAAATTCCCCACCCTCTCAAACCTCCCGCCACCCCATTAACGGGATTGCAAAGGGACGAGTCCCTTTGCTCGCCGGAGGCATAACCCTACTACCTCTCAAAATCATTGCCCCATGCGCCTCCATCCGCCATGAAGCCACGCTATGGCGATACTATCAGACAAATGGATCCGCGAAGCGGCGCAGACGCAGGGAATGATCGAGCCGTTTTTGGAGCGGCAGCATCGTGAGGGGGTGATCTCGTACGGGCTTTCCTCTTATGGCTATGACGCGCGCGTGGCCGATGAGTTCAAGATTTTCACCAATGTCGATTCGGCGGTCGTGGACCCCAAGGATTTTGCCGCGAACAGCTTTGTGGACCGCAAGACCGATGTCTGCGTGATTCCGCCCAACAGTTTCGCGCTGGCCCGCACGGTGGAATATTTCCGCATTCCGCGCGATGTGCTGGTGATCTGTCTTGGCAAGAGCACCTATGCGCGCTGCGGCATCATCGTGAACGTGACCCCGCTGGAGCCGGGCTGGGAAGGCCATGTGACGCTGGAATTCAGCAACACCACGCCTTTGCCTGCCAAGATTTACGCCAATGAGGGCGCGTGCCAGTTTCTGTTCCTCAAGGGCAATGAACCTTGCGAGGTGTCCTATGCCGACCGCGCAGGCAAATATATGGGCCAGCGCGGCGTGACCCTGCCCCGGCTTTAAATCAGAAAGGAAAGGCAAACGATGTTCAGCCATATCTTCGTCGGATCGACCGATCTGGCGCGTTCAAAGACCTTTTACGATGCGCTCTTTGCCGCGGTTGGCGGGCCGGAAGGCGTGGTCGACACGGCCAAGAACCGTCTGGTCTATGTCCACAAGGGCGCGGCCTTCATCGTTGCCATTCCGATCAATGGTGAATCAGCCTGTGTCGCCAATGGCGGGACCATCGGTTTTGGTCTCGACAATGAGGCGCAGGTCGACGCGTGGCATGCGGCAGGCATCGCCCATGGCGGCTCCACCTGCGAGGATCCTCCGGGCCTGCGCAAGGAAGCCAACCTCTATCTGGCCTATCTGCGCGATCCCGATGGGCACAAGCTGTGCGCGCTTTATCGCCCGGCCTGATGTGACATGATCCCCGCGCCCGAACCTTTGCCCTTTTCGCTCGACAGCGGGGGGAAAGTGTACGGGCGCGACGGATCGGTGGCCTATGCCGGGCGCCTGTGGGTGCCCGAGGCGCCGGTGGCTCTGGAATTCAACGGCCTTGCCTATGCGGTGATGATGGCCACCCCTTCCGATCTGATGGATTACGCCACCGGCTTTGCCATGGCCGAGGGGCTGATTTCGGACGCGGCCCAGATGGGCGAGATCGGCCTGGCGCATCTCGATATCGGCTGGATCCTGCGGGCGCAGATCGACGGGCTGGACGCGGCCAAACTGTCCGAGCGCGTGCGGGCGCGGGTGGCGGAAAGCTCTTGCGGCCTGTGCGGGATGGAGAATCTGGAGGTGCTGGCGCGGCCCTTGCCCCAGGTGGCGCCCCACGGTGCGATCACTCCCGAAGCCATATTTGAGGCGGGCGAGGAATTGCGCGAGCATCAGACCCTGGGCCGGGCGACATCGGCGGCCCATGCCGCCGCCTTCTGCGCGCCTGATGGTGCGATTTTAGCCTGCCGCGAGGATGTCGGGCGGCACAATGCGGTGGATAAGCTGGTGGGCGCCATGGCGCGGGCCGGGGGCTCGCGGGCCGAAGGTTTCCTGTTTTCCACCGCGCGCTGTTCGTATGAGATCGTCGAAAAGGCGGTCAAGGCCGGGGTCACGACTCTGGTGACAATCTCGCTGCCGACCTCGCTGGCGGTGGCGCGCGCGCGCGAGGCTGGGCTCTCGCTGTGGGTCCTGGCGCGCCACGACAGTGTGATTTGCGTCACTTCGCGATAGGCTGCAGGCTTATCCGGGTCAAAATCCTTTAATCGCGCGCCTGATCCCTTGCTCTGGCCCCACCGCTTGGGGCAAGGGAATGGGTCATGTGGCGCCTTTATCAATTTCCGCTCTGTCCTTTCTCCCGCAAGGTCCGTCTCGTCATGGGCGAGAAGGGGATTGCCTATGAGCTGTGGCGCGAAAACCCGTGGGACATGCGCGACGAGTTCCTGAACCTGCACCCGGCCGGGCGCACGCCTGTGCTTCAGGACCCGGAAAAGGGGCTGGCGCTGGCCGACAGCCGGGCGATCTGCGAATATCTGGAGGAAACCGTCGAGCGCAGCCCGCTGATTATCGGCACGGCGGCGGCGCGGGCGGAAATCCGCCGCCTTGTCGCGATGTTTGACGAGAAATTCTTTGCCGATGTCACCGGACCCTTGTTGCAGGAACGGATGATGAAGCGGCTGGTGCTGCGCCAGTCGCCCGATTCCCGCGTGCTGCGCGAGGCGATGCGACTGGCCCACGATCACCTCTATTACATCGACTATCTGGTCGATACGCGGCCATGGCTGGGCGGGGCGACGCTTTCGTTGGCCGATCTGGCGGCGGCGGCGCAGATTTCGGTCTGCGACTATCTGGGCGGGCTGGACTGGAGCGGGCATGAGCAGGCCCGCACATGGTATTCGGTGTTCAAAAGCCGCCCCAGCTTCCGCCCCCTGCTGGCCGAGCGGATGGAAGTGATCCAGCCGCCCAGCCATTATGCGGACCTTAACGCCTGATCGCGGATCGGCGCGCCTCTTTTCCAGTGGGGCGGGGTGGCGGGAGAGTGCGTTGCCTTTCTGCTGCATTTGGCATTTAATTATCTGATAAAGAATAATTTTCCTTGCCCTTTTCGGGCGAGGGAGCTGGCGCTCGGCCTTCATTGGCGCGGCGCTGAAACATTCACTTTTCAGGCCCACGCGTGACGGCCCGTTTTGCAGCTATATTTCGCGATTTGGACTCTAAGCATGCAAAAATGGTTATAAATCACGAATTGAATGTTATATTATTTCAATAGTTTATAACTATCGCATCCATGACCTGCTGCTTCGTTGCAACAAATGTGACTGAATTGCAACATTCGCGCAATATTTTACTAACAGCCATGTCAGCTCCTTTACCAAGGCCCGCCTCGGCGGCAAGACATCGGCATTGCTCTGTCACCGTGCGGAGGCGCGCCAAACAAACTTCCGGGGCATCAGGAAGTCTGCCCAGAACCGCTTGCCGACCGAACGGAGCTTTGTCCGGGCCAACCCTTGGCGGCTGGTCTCGCGCCTCGCGCGCAACAAAGGGGTGAACATGAAAACGAACCTTGCAAACGCACTGAGGCATGGCGCCGCGCCGCTGGTGATGAGCATCGCCATGCTCGCCGGTCCCGCCTATGCCCAACAGGCCTCCATCGTCGATGGTCCGCCGCCCGCCCCGGCCGCACCGGTCGACACTTCGGCCACGATCGTGGTGACGGGTACGCGCATCGTCAACCCGAACCTGAAGTCGGCCGCTCCGATCACCACGGTCTCGGCGATGGATCTCAAGGTGGCGGGCACGACCCGCACCGAAGACATCCTCAACCAGCTCCCGCAGGTGTTTGCCGCGCAATCCTCGACGCTGGCCAATGGCGCGAGCGGCACGGCCGAAGTCGACCTTCGCGGTCTTGGTCCCAAGCGCACACTGGTGCTGATCAACGGCCGCCGCCTGATGGCGGGCGATCCCAGCCCGACCAGCAGCTCGGCTGCCGACCTTAACTTCATCCCGGCCTCGCTGATCAAGCGCGTCGACGTGCTGACCGGCGGCGCATCGGCCACCTATGTCGCGGACGCTGTGGCGGGCGTGGTCAACTTTGTCATGGACAAGGACCTCAACGGCCTGCGCATCGATCTCAACGACGGCCTGTATCAGCACAATAATGGCTCGACCATGGTGCAGGGCCTGCTGAACGCGCGCACGGCGGCGGGCATTTCGGGCTATGACTATCCCACGGGCAACACCTGGGGCGGCAACAGCGTGGATGCCACGATTTCCTACGGCACCAAGTTTGCCGATGGCGCCGGCCATGTGATGGCCTATTTCGGCTATCGCCGCGCCAATGCGCTGCTCCAGTCCTCGCGCGATTTCTCCAAGTGCACGATCCAGAACCGCACGAACAACCGTTCGGGTCTTCAGTGCGGCGGCTCGGCCACCTCGGCCAATGGCAACGCCTTCTACTTCACGCCCGGCAGCGGTTCGTCCTCGACCGTGGGCACGCTGGGCAACGGCACGTTCACGCCGGGCGCGCTGACCCGCTACAACTTTGCACCGCTCAACTACTTCCAGCGCCCCGATCAGCGTTACACCGCCGGTCTGTTCGCCGATTATGAAATCAATTCGGCTTTGAAGCCCTATCTTGAATTCATGTTCATGGACGATCACACGGTGGCCCAGATCGCTCCCTCGGGCGACTTTGGCAACACGCAGACGATCAACTGCGACAACCCGCTGATGAGCGCGCAGCAGAGGTCGAACATTTGCACCCCCGCCAACATGGTCATGGGCTATCTGGGCAACTATCCGGTTGTTCCGGCCATCTACGCCACGTTCAACCCGACCACCCAGTCGCAGGTGACGCCGGCGGCCAACGCCAATACGGCCTATTTCCAGCTGCTGCGCCGCAACGTCGAAGGCGGGGCCCGCATCAGCAGTCTCCAGCACACTTCGTTCCGCACGGTGATCGGCTCTAAGGGCGATCTGGGCCATGGCTGGGCCTATGATGCCTATTTCCAGTATGGGCGCACCAACTACAACCAGATCTATTCGAACGAATTTTCGGCTCAGCGTCTGGGTTATGCGCTCGATGTCGTGACCGGCCCGGCCGGTACGCCGGTGTGCCGCATTTCGCTCACCTATCCCAGCTCGGGCTGCGTTCCCTATAACATCTGGTCGGGTACACCGTCGGCCGCTGCGCTCTCTTACCTGAGCGCCACGGGTTTCCAGAACGGCTATACCAGCCAGACCGTGATCTCGGGCACGATCACGGGTGACCTTGGCACCTATGGCCTGAAATCGCCGTTGGCCAGCGATGGCGTGAACATCGCGCTGGGTATCGAACGCCGCACCGAAAAGCTGGCGCTCAACACCGACACCTCGTTCCAGACCGGCGATCTCACGGGTCAGGGCGCACCCACCCTGCCGATCAACGGCGGCTATCACGTCACCGAATTCCTTGGCGAAATCGCGGTGCCGGTGATTGACCGGATGCTGACCTTCAATGGCGGTTTCCGTTATTCGGATTACGCGATCAACAACGGCAAGGGTTACAAGACCGGCACCTACAAGCTGGAACTGGACTTTACCCCGATCGAGGACATCCGCATCCGCGCCAGCCTCAACCGGGCCGTTCGTGCGCCCAACATTCAGGAACTGTTCCGCGCCAACTATGTCGGCCTCGATGGTTCGTCGGACCCCTGCTCGGGCAAGACGATCACGGCCGCCGACACGGGCTGTCTGGCGCAGGGCCTGCGCGTGGGCCAGTATGTGACGCCGAATCCGGCGGCTCAGTACAACGGTTATCTGGGCGGCAATGCCAATCTGCGGCCGGAAAAGGCCACCACCAAGACTGTCGGCGTGGTGCTTACCCCGCATATGGTTCCGGGTCTGTCGCTGAGCGTCGACTATTTCGACATCAAGATCAATCAGGCCATTCAGGCCTATGGCGCCGACGCGATCCTGGGTGCGTGCAACTCGGGCAGCGCGCTGGCCTGCGGTCTGGTCAAGCGCAATGCGGCCGGTTCGCTGTGGCTGTCCTCGGACGGCTATGTCATCGATCTTGATAACAACGTGGGCTGGGTCAAGACCGCCGGCTTTGAAGTCAACGCCAGCTATTCCAAGAACATTGGGGCCTGGGGCAAGATCAGCGGCAGCCTGACCGGCACCGCGCTGAGCGAGAAGTCGACCTACAACGGCCTGTCGCCTGCCTATGACTGCGCTGGTTATTATGGCCCCACCTGTGGCGTTCCGGCGCCCAACTGGCGCCACAAGGCCCGCATCACCTGGTCGACCCCCAAGAACATCGATGTGTCGCTGACCTGGCGCTATGTCGGTTCGGTCAACGTGGAATACATGAACCCCTCGGCCACGCTGTCGAATTCGACCTACAGCCTGTATAACAACAAGCTGCCCGCGATGAATTACATCGACCTGTTCCTGACCGGCAAGGTCACCAAGAACCTGTCGGTTCGCGCGGGCGTCAACAACCTGTTCGACAAGGATCCGCCGCTGGTTTCCTCGGGCGGGACGGGCGTGGCCAGCGCTTGCGCCTCGGTCTATTGCAATGGCAATACCTATCCGGGCGTGTATGACTCGCTGGGTCGCTATCTGTTCGTTGGCGCGACGGTCAATTTCTGATCCTCTGGCGCTAACGTGATCGGCAGCGGCGGCTTCTCCTTCGGGAGAGGCCGCCGTTTGCTTATGATAGAAGGGGAATTTTCGTGAGCCTTGATGCCGGCGGGATGACACAGGCCGACGAGCGGAGACGATCCGTCAGATTGTCGGCCTTGCGCGGGCCGGGCGAATGGACGATGCCTCGGTTGCCGTGCGCCGCGCCGCCGCGCGCGGGGCGGGCGGGCCGGTGTTTGCCGCGCTGGCCGGGGCGGTGGAGTTTCATCGCGGGCAATTTGCCGATGCCATCCCCCATCTGCGCTTTGCCCACAGCGCCCAGCCTGCCGACAATACGGTGCGCGCCAATCTGGCCGAGGCGCTCTATCGCACCGGGGCTGGGGATGCGGCGCTGGCGCTGTGCGAAGAGGATGCGGCGCGGGCGGACCGGTCTTTGCGCCTTGCGCGGATCGGCGGCCATCTGGCGCAGGAGGCCGAGGATTTCGCCCGCGCCGCGGCGCTTTACCGCATCGCCCTGGCGGGCGATCCACAGGATTGGTCGGGGTGGAACAATCTGGGCAATGCGCTTTGCGCGCTGGGCGATTGGGATGGGGCGATCGCGGCGCTGCGCCGCGCGGTTGAACTGGTGCCTGATTCCGCGCCGGTGCGGCTCAACCTTGGCAAGACCCTGATCGATGCGGGGAGGAGCGAGGAAGGCGAGGCCTTGCTGCGCGCGCTGGTCCGCGAATTTCCGCAGGAGGCCGCGCCCCATTACGCGATGTTTGATGTGCTGCGCGGGGCGGGGGATGCCGATGGGGCGCATCGCTCGATTGCCGCCGCCGCCCGTCTGGCCCCCGATGATGCCCAGATTCAGGCCGATTTTGGCCAGCATGCCGCGATGATGGGCCTGTTCGACGAGGTGGAGGCCCCCTTGCGCAAGGCTTTGGCGATCGACCCTTCGATTGCGCAGGCATGGGTCGGATTGGCCAGCCTGCTGGAGCGGGTGAACCGCGAGGAGGAGATCGAGCCTTTGCGCGCGGAGGCTGCGGCCCATGTCGATCCCGCCTCGCTCTCCTTCATCGACGCGCTGCGCCACAAGCGCGCCCATCGCTATGACGAGGCGCTGGCCGCGCTGGAGGCGGCGGGCGAGGAAACGGTGACGGCGGCGCAGCGGTATCACCTGCGCGGGGTGCTGCTCGACCGGCTGGGGCGCTATGACGAGGCCTTTGCCGCCTTTGCCGCGATGAATGCCGAATTTGCCGCTGATCCCACCGATCCGCGCGGGCGCGGGGCGCGCTATCGCGCGGAGATTGACGAGGGCGCGGCCTTGCTGACCCCGGCTTGGCGGGCGGGATGGAGTGCATTTGCGCCCACGTCCACACGCCCCGCGCCGATCTTCCTGCTGGGCTTTCCCCGCTCGGGCACGACCCTGCTTGACACGATGCTGATGGCCGAGCCGCGCGTGCGCGTGCTGGAGGAGGCGCCGATCATTGCCGAGATCGAGGCGCAACTGGGGGGGATCGCCGCCCTGCCGGGTTTGAGCGCGGCGCAGATCGAGGAGGCCCGCGCGCTCTATTTCGCCCGCGCCGGTGAACTGGCCGATCTGGGCCCTGACAGCATCGTGCTGGACAAGCATCCGATGCATCTGCGCCATGCGCCCACCATCGCCCGCCTGTTTCCCGAAAGCCGGTTCATTCTGGCCCTGCGCCACCCTTGCGATGTGGTGCTCTCCTGCTGGTTGACGAATTTCCGGCTGAACAATGCGATGGCCAGTTTCCTCGATCTGGACGATGCCGCCGCGCTTTATGAAGCCGCCTTTAGCCAGTGGGAAAAGGCGCGCGCGCTGCTGGATCTGCCCGTGGGCGAGGCGGTCTATGAACGCCTTGTCGAGGACAAGGATCGCGAATTGCGGCCCTTGTTCGACTGGCTGGGGCTGGCATGGCCCGAGGGCGGGGTGGACCACCGCGAGGCGGCGCGCGCGCGCGGCACGGTCATCACCGCCAGCTATGCGCAGGTGACCGAGCCGATCTATAAGCGCGCCGCCGGGCGATGGCGGCGGTATGAGGCGCATCTGGCCCCGGTGGCGGCGCGCCTGTCGGGCTGGATCGAACGTTTTGGCTATGGCGATCAGGCATGAGCGCAGTCGAGGCCATGGTTCGCGCGGGCGATCTGGCCGGGGCGGCGGAGCAACTGGAACGGGAACTGGCGGAAGGCGAGCCGGACCTGACGCGCTATCTGCAATTGGCGGGCCTGCGCCGCGCCTTGCGCCAGCCTCACCGGGCCCTGCGCGCGGTGGAGGCGGGGCTGGCGCTGGCGCCGCTTGATTTTATGGCATTGTGTATGCGCGCCGGATTGCTGGAGAGCATCGGCGATCCGGCCGTGGGCCGCGCATGGGACGAGGCGCTGGCGCAGAGGCCGGAGGGGGATCTGCCGGCCCCGCTGCTGGCCGCGATGGCCCATGGCGAGGGGTTGCGCGATCAGTGGCGGGCGGAGCGCGCCGCGCAGATGGCGCAGGCCACACAGGCCAGCGAGGCCGTCGGGGGCGATCAGGCATGGCGCATCGCCCGTTTTCGCAGCAACACCCTGCGCCACACCCGCCCCTATTATTCCGAGCCGACCCATTTCTTCTTTCCGGGTCTGAGCATGCGCGAATATCACCCGGCCGAGCGTTTTCCATGGCTGGCTGACCTTGCCGCCGCGACCGGGGCGATCCGCGACGAGATGCTGGCCGTGATGCGTTCGGACCGCGCCGAACTGGCCCCCTATATCCAATATGCCGAGCATCAGGCGCTGCGCCAGTG
>Ga0124846_1000155_pt1 | contig 10607 bp, 8 predicted proteins | sample ThiBio_1000_biof_FD_88620 | JGI IMG/M metagenome (GOLD analysis project Ga0124846, IMG submission 88620) | Wastewater bioreactor microbial communities from Cape Town, South Africa - Thiocy_expt_1000_biof (PacBio error correction) | ecosystem: Engineered > Bioreactor > Thiocyanate-remediating >... | reverse complement strand
ACCCGCTCGATCTCGCGGTGCGCCATCTTGGCGAAGGCCTCGGACGGCTTCATGGCCGGCACCATGTCGCTCAGGTACATCTCGGTGGTCAGCCGCGCCACGTCAAGGGCACGGTACATCTCGTGGATGCGCGTGCACAGGTCGCGCAGCCCCACCTGCTCGTATTGCGGATAGTCGTGGCAGAACTCAGGCAGGATGCGCCACATGGGCTGGTTCCTGTCGTAGTCGTCCTTGAACTGCTGCAGCGCGGTCAGCAGCGTGTTCCAGCGGCCCTTGGTGATGCCGATGGTGAACATGATGAAGAACGAGTACAGGCCGGCCTTCTCGACGATCACGCCGTGCTCGGCCAGGAACTTGGTCACGATGGAGGCGGGGATGCCGGTCTGGCCGAAGGTGCCCGAGACGTCCAGCCCCCGCGTGACGATGGTCGCCTTGATCGGATCCAGCATGTTGAAGCCGGGCGCCAGGGCGCCGAAGCCGTGCCAGTTGGCGTCGGTTTCCAGCAGCCAGTCGTCGCGCTCGCCGATGCCATCGGCCACGAGATTGTCCGGCCCCCAGACCTTGAACCACCAGTCGCTGGCGCCGAACTCGGCTTCCACCTTGCGCATGGCGCGGCGGAAGTCCAGCGCCTCGAGAATGCTTTCCTCGACCAGCGCCGTGCCGCCCGGCGGCTCCATCATCGCCGCCGCCACGTCGCAGGACGCGATGATCGCGTACTGCGGCGAGGTCGACGTGTGCATCAGGTAGGCCTCGTTGAACACGTAGCGGTCCAGCTTGCGGGTCTCGGACTCCTGCACGATGATCTGCGAGGCCTGCGAGATGCCGGCCAGCAGCTTGTGCGTGGAGTGGGTCGCATACACCACCGCCTCGGTGCTGCGCGGACGGTCCTTGCCGATGGCGTGCATGTTCCGGTAGAACTCGTGGAACGCCGCGTGCGGCAGCCAGGCCTCGTCGAAGTGCAGGGTGTCGATGCTGCTGCCCAGCAGTTCCTTGATCATCTCGACGTTGTAGACCACGCCGTCGTAGGTGCTCTGCGTGATGGTCAGGATGCGGGGCTTGCGGCCGGCGTTGTCTTTGGCGAAGGGATTGGCGTCGATCTTCTTCTGGATGTTCTCGGGACGGAACTCATCCAGCGGAATCGGCCCGATGATGCCCAGGTGGTTGCGCGTGGGCCGCAGGAACACCGGCACCGCGCCCGTCATGATGATGGCGTGCAGGATGGACTTGTGGCAGTTGCGGTCCACCACCACCACGTCGCCAGGCGCCACGTTGGCGTGCCAGACGATCTTGTTGGACGTGGACGTGCCGTTGGTCACGAAGAAACAGTGGTCGGCATTGAAGATGCGCGCCGCGTTGCGTTCAGACGCCGCGACGGGGCCGGTATGGTCCAGCAGTTGCCCCAGTTCGTCCACCGCGTTGCAGACGTCGGCGCGCAGCATGTTCTCGCCGAAGAACTGGTGGAACATCTGGCCCACCGGGCTCTTCAGGAACGCCACGCCGCCCGAGTGGCCGGGACAGTGCCAGGAGTACGAACCGTCCTGGGCATACTTGACCAGTTCGCGGAAGAACGGCGGCGGCAGCGACTCCAGGTAGCTCTTGGCTTCGCGGATGATGTGGCGGGCCACGAACTCCGGCGTGTCCTCGAACATGTGGATGAAACCATGCAGCTCGCGCAGGATGTCGTTCGGGATGTGCCGCGAGGTGCGGGTCTCGCCGTACAGGTAGATGGGGATCTCGGCATTGCGAAAGCGCAGTTCGCCGATGAAGGCCCGCAGCTTGCTGACGGCATTGGCCACGTCCTCGGGCATGCCTTCGCCGAATTCCTCATCGTCGATCGACAGGATGAACGCGCTGGCGCGGCTCTGCTGCTGCGCGAAGGACGACAGGTCCCCGTAGCTGGTGACGCCCAGCACCTCCATGCCCTCGGCCTCGATGGCCGCGGCCAGCGCACGCACGCCCAGGCCGGATGCATTCTCGGAACGAAAATCTTCGTCGATGATGACGATGGGGAAACGGAATTTCAATTGAGGCCCCCCCCTACGCGCTGACGCGCGCCCCCCAAGGGGGCGGCACTGGCGGACCGGCGGAGCCGGATCCGCTGTGCCCTGGGAGGGCACGTGGCGGCAGGGAAATCGGTTGAAAAACGGCCGGCCGCGAGCAAGTTACCTCGCACAGCGCCTCCGGGCGTAAAAAACATACAACTAGCGTAAAACAATTCAGTGTCGGTTTGAGGACCACCCTCGCCCCAGCCAATGCCCCCAGACCACGACACGGGGGATCCGGCTCCGCCGGTCCCCAGCCGTCGGCCCCCTGGGGGGCGCGCGTCAGCGCGTAGGGGGGGGCCTATGTTCTAGGCAGTGTCACGCCCTGCTGGCCCTGGTACTTGCCGCCGCGGTCCCTGTAAGACGTCTCGCAGACTTCGTCGCTTTCCAGGAACAGCATCTGGGCGCAGCCCTCGCCGGCGTAGATCTTGGCGGGCAGGGGCGTGGTGTTCGAGAACTCCAGCGTCACGTGGCCTTCCCACTCGGGTTCCAGGGGCGTGACGTTGACGATGATCCCGCAGCGCGCGTAGGTGCTCTTGCCCAGGCAGATGGTCAGGACGCTGCGCGGGATGCGGAAGTATTCGACCGTGCGGGCCAGCGCGAACGAGTTGGGCGGGATGATGCAGACATCACCCTTGAAGTCGACGAAGGACTTCTCGTCGAAGGCCTTGGGATCGACGATGGTCGAATTGATGTTGGTGAAGATCTTGAATTCGTCGGCACAGCGCACGTCATAGCCGTAGCTGCTCGTGCCGTAGCTGACGATGCGCGTGCCGTCGTGCGCCCGGACCTGGCCGGGCTCGAATGGCTCGATCATGCCTTCGGCCGCCACGCGGCGGATCCAGCGGTCGCTTTTGATGCTCATGGACGGGGGTCTCGTCAGGGGACGTCTACGTGAAAGGGGGAATTGTAGCTGGACTGGGGATACCCCCAATACCCCCCGACGCCCCCGCCCCCTTTCGACTCAGTCCAGCCGGATGTCGAGCGCCTTGATCCCCTCGCCGTACCTGCGGGAATCCTCGGCGATGGCCTTGGAAAGATCGTCCGGCGTGCCCCCCAGCCCCACCGTGCCCTGGCGTGCCAGCAGTTCCTGGGCCTGGGGCGACCGCATCGCCTGGGTGACCGCCCGGGCGATCTTCTCCCGCAGCGCCAGCGGCGTGGCGGCCGGCGCCATCAGCCCCGACCACGAGACCGCGTCGCCGAAGGACAGGCCGGTGGTTTCCTTCAAGGTCGGCATCTCGGGCACCAGCGGCGAGCGTTGTTCAGCGACCACACCCAGCGCCTTGACCCGCCCTCCGCGGATGAACGGCAGCGCGGCCGGCAACTGCGCGATCATCATGTCGATCTGGCCGCCCGCCACGTCCGCCAGCGCCGCCGACACGCTGTTGTAGGGCACGTGCAGCAGGTTGACGCCCGCGCGCCCGGCGAAGATCTCGGCGGCCAGGTGCGCCTGGCTGCCTATGCCCGGCGACGAATAACTCAGGCGTCCGGCCTTGGCCTTGGCGATCAGCGCCTTGGCGTCCGCCACGCCCAGCGTGTTCGACACCACCAGGACGTTGGGCACCGCCCCTACCTGAGCGACGGGCGCCAGGTCGCGGGCGATGTCGAACGGGCGCTTCCGGTAGAGCTGCGGGTTGACCGCCAGGTCCGACACCGGCACGGATACCAGCGTATAGCCGTCGGGCGCGGCCTTCACCACGGCCGAGATGCCTATGGTCCCGACCCCGCCGGGCTTGTTCTCGACAATGACGGGCTGGCCCCAACCCTGCGCGAGGCGTTCCGCCAGGACGCGCGCCAACAGGTCGGCCGCGCCGCCCGCGCCGTACGGCACGATGATGCGGACCGGGCGCTCGGGATAGGCATCGACGGCATGGTCCTGGGCGGATGCCGGTGCCGCCAGGCAGGCCGCCGCCGCGCAGGCGGCCGCCCGCAGGAAATTCGCTCGGGCAAGGGAAAAACGTAGGCTCTTCATGGACATATCCTTGAAACGATCGGATCCAGGCGCCGCGGGGGCGCCCCGGGCTATTCGCAATCGGGGCAAAACGAAGGCGGGCACATCGTCCGAGCGGTGCGCCGCAGCGGGTCCCAGTCCTGGACCTGGCCCCACACCCTTCCGCGAAGGCCTGGGCCTCGGCCCGCAGGCCGCCCAGGTCGACGTCGGGAATGCGGCCGTCGCGCATGCGGATCTCGCCGCCGGTGACGACCAGGTCCACGTCGTCGCCCACGCCGCACTCGACCAGGCTGCATATCGGGTCCCAGATCGGCCCGTAGCGCAGCACGTCCTTGCGCCCCAGGTTGATGGCGACGATGTCCGCCCGGGCGCCCGACGCCAACCGGCCCAGGTCCTCGCGGCCCAGCGACCGGGCGCCGCCCAGCGTGGCCGCCTCGAACACCTGTTCCGCGCTGGCCGCCGTCAGGTCGTGGCTCATGGCCTTGCCGTGATAAGAGGCTGTGCGCATGTTCATGATCATGTCGCGCGGATAGGTATCGCTGCCTATCGTCATGTTCACCCCGGCCTCGCGGTACGACTTCCACGAATCCAGCACGCGGGCCCGGCGCACGATGTTGATCGGGCAGTGGGACACCGAGACCTGGTTCGTCCCCATGCGCTTGAGGTCGCTGCCGCCCGAGTAGTTCAGGCGCGCACTGTCGGAGATGAAATTGGCGTGCCCGATGTTCAGCGCGGGAGTCAGCATCTCCACGCTGTCCAGCAGTTCGATGGGCGTCTTGCGATGCTCGCGCACGGTCTCGTAGAACTCGATGACGTTGTAGCCCGCGTGCGTCGCCATCGGCACGCCCAGGTCGCGCGCGGCCGCCACGGTCCGGCGCAGGATGTCGACGCTGCAGTTCTCGACCTCGCGCGGCACCAGGATGCCGTGGACCAGGTCGCTCGGGTCGCTCTCGGCCCGCTCGATGAACGCCACCGCGTCGTTGAACAGATGCAGCCCGCCGTCGGGATAGGGCACGCGGGTCAGGTTGCCGTCGTCGTCCGAGGCCCAGCGGCCACTGTCGTAGCCCGGCCCCAGATAGCCCCGCACGCCCAGCGCCTCGCACTGCCGCCACAGCGCCTCCTGGACGATCACGTGGCCGCCCAGCTCGACGAAGGTCGTCACGCCGTTGCGCAACAGTTCGCTGACCGTGAACGCCGCATGCAGGGCGATGCCGGGATCCACCTGCGCCTGTTCCTTGGTCAGGTAGTTGGGATAGCCCTGTATGCGCGTGCCCGACCGCGCAATGGTGACGTCCATGTAGGGCTGGCCGAACAGGTCCGGCCGTCCATGGTCAGTCAGCAGCTTGTGCAACGCGCGGTGCCCCGAGTGCACGTGTGTGTCGATGAAGCCCGGCGACAGCAGGCATCCCGGCGCCTCGATGACGCGGTCCGCCTCGCCCCGGTAATCGTCCCCCGCGTACACGACGCGGTCTCCTTCGTAGACCACGCAGGCCTGCCGATAAAGCACATGCCCGCCATCCTGGAATCCCACCACCCAGTCGCCGTTGATCCTGGTTTTCATGCTGGTCTTTTTCCCTCGTTCTGCGAATATTGATCCTGCGTTGCACTGCCGATGACAGGTTCTCAGCATGCTGAGCAATTGCCGGGACTGTCAACGCATGGGGACCGGCCGAAGGGAACCGAAAACCTTGCTCGCAGATGCCGCGGAACGAAAATGTGCACCATGCGGAAATGCGCGAGATCGATGAAGAACGAGCGAGATAAGAGTAGAAGCGGGAAGGAGGCCACTCGGCTCCATAGCGAGGATCTGGCCGGGCCGCGCGCCCCATCCAAGAATGGCTATCTCGATTCCGTTGTGGAATATTTGATTATGACGGCCGGCCACCGGCCCCGATGAAGCCCGGACCCATGGATATCAAGCACGTCGACCTGCATCTCCTGATGATCTTCGATGCGGTACTGGCCGAAGGCAACGTGACCCGCGCCGCGGATCGCATCGACATCAGCCAGTCCGCCGTCAGCAAGGGGCTGGCGCAATTGCGGGAGATCTTCCACGATCCGCTGTTCCTGCGGAACGGGCGCGGCGTCGTCCCCACCCACAAGGCGATGGAGATGGCCACCGGCGTGCGCCACGCCATCCTCGCCCTGAACGGACTGGCCTCGCCGTCCGAGCCCTTCGCGCCGCACGCCGCGCGCATGCACTTCAACATCGCGGCCACGGACTACGTCACCTTCACCCTGCTGCCCGCGCTCATGCGGCGCCTGGCCTCGGTAGCGCCCTCGGTCTCGGTGGCCATCCATCCGATCGAGCCCCTGATGCCCGAGGAATTGCTGCTGCTGGGCAAGGTGGACCTGGTGCTGTCGACGGTGGCCACCGCCACCTATCCCATCTACCGGCAGGAACTGTTCAGGGACGACTACGTCTGCCTGCACCGCATCGGCCACCCGCTGGACGGCCAGGCGCTCGGCCCCCAGCAGTTCGCCTCGGCGCGGCACGTCGCCATGCCGCGCCAGAACGGCGCGCGCGAGCGGGTGCTGCAGGACGCGATGCAGCAGCACGGCATCTCGCGGGACGTCGCCGCCCAGGTTCCCCACATGCTCGCCATCGCCCCCACGCTGGCCTGCACGGATCTGATCGCCACCGTCACGCGCCGCATCGCCCGGGCCTTCTGCGGCCTCTATCCCCTGCACATGGCGCCTCACCCGCTGCCACTGGGCGAATTCGTCGTCTCGCAGCTCTGGCACGAACGGACCCATCCCAGCCAGTCCCAGCGCTGGCTGCGGGAATTGATCTTCGAGGTCTGCCGGGAATTGTGACGGCGGCGCTAGCCGGCGGCGGGCGCCGCCAGGCCGGCCGCCAGGAAATCCAGCAGGCGCGACAAGGTCAGGTCGACGCTGGCCGCGGACACCGGCGTGGCGGGCACGTCCGGCATCAGCCGGGCGACGCGGCCGTTGTCGGCGCGGATGTACATCATGCTGCCGAACACGCATTGCAGCCGTAGATACAGCTCATCCCGCGTCAGGTGGGGACAGGCCCGCGCCAGGATGTCGACGAACAGGCGGCCGACGTCGTCATGGACGCCGAACACGATGTTCTTGACCGCCGGATCGGGTTCGACCGAACAGATGGCCGACAACCGGTTGAAACGGGCGCCCTCCTCGGTCTGCCCCACGCGCATGCCCGGCCCGATGAAGGCCTCGAGCACGGCCCGCACCTCGGGCCGCCCCTGCGGATCGGCGGGCACGCAGGCCTGCAGCAGCGCGTGGCGCTCGTCGTTCATCCGTCCCACCCGTGCCTCGAAAATCGCCCGCAGCAACCCTTCCTTGGTCCGGAAGTAGTAGTGCACGGCGGCCATGTTGACGCCCGCGGTGGCGGTGATCGTGCGCAGCGACACGCCGTTGTAGCCGTGCTCGGCGAACAGCCGCTCGGCCACGTCCACGATGCGGTCGCGGGTGGAGGCGGATTCGACGGGATCGGCGGCGGGAATGGGCATGGGCACGTCCGGAAAGCGGTGGGGAGCCTATGTTACCTGCAAAGCCCCGATCATTGTTTCAGTCGATTGATTGAATCATTCGTTTGACCGAATCGCCGAGAATTCCTATGATGGGCCCTGACACGCGCCATCCGGCGCACCGCATGAGGAACCCCATGAACGGAAAGATCCGCCGTGTCGTGACCGGCCATGACGAACAGGGCCGCGCCGTCGTGCTGGAAGACGGCTACGCGCCCAACGTCCGCCACGACGCCAGCCGCCCCGGCTACTACCTGACCCAGTTGTGGCTGACACCCACGGCTCCGGCCCCCATCAACAACGGCGCCGACCCGACCCTGGGGCCGGTCTCGCTGGCGCCGCCCGAACTGGGCACGGTCGTGCGCATCATCGAATTTCCGCCGGCGGGCCTGGAGCTGCGCGACGTGGATGCCGATGCCGCCAGGCAGGCGGTCTCGATGTTCGGCGGCCAGCATGCCTTGACCGGCCAGGGCGGCGGCAAGCAGCGCCATCCCTTCATGCACCGCACCGAAACCATCGACTACGCCATCGTGCTGTCGGGCGAGATCACCATGCTGCTGGACGAGTCCGAAGTCACCCTCAAGGCCGGCGAAATCCTGATCCAGCGCGGCACCAATCACGCCTGGACCAACCGCACGGACGAGCCGGCCCGCGTGCTGTTCGTCCTGGTCGACGGCAAGTTCGACCCCGCCCTCCCACAGCAGTAACCCCCACTCCAAGAGGAGACCAAGCATGTCGTTCAAGAAGATCCTGTTCGTTCCGCTCCTGGCCGCCATCTGCGGCTCGGCCGCCGCCCAGACCTATCCGTCGCGTCCGGTCGAACTCATCGTCCCGTATTCGGTGGGCGGCAGCGTGGACGTCATGGCGCGCGCCTTCGGCCGCGAACTGTCCGAGATCCTGTCCACGCAGGTCGTCATCAACAACCGCGACGGCGCGGGCGGCACCATAGGCGTGGCCGCCGTGGCCTCGGCGCGTCCCGACGGCTACACGGTGCTGTTCTCGCCCTCGTCGCCGCTGACCCAGGCGCCCTTCCTGATGGTCCGCCTGCCCTACCAGCCGGACAGCATCACGCCGATCTGCCAGATCTTCGAGAACCCGTTCGTCATCGCCGTGCGCAAGGACTCGCCCATCCACAGCATCAAGGAACTGCTGGACCAGGCACGCCAGCAGCCGGGCAAACTGTCCTACGGCCATGCCGGCCCCGGATCGGTGCCGCACCTGGCCACGGCCAACCTGGCCAAGTCCTCGGGCGTGAGCTTCAACGAAATCGCCTTCCGCGGCGACGCCCAGGTCATCCCCCAACTGCTGGGCGGCCACATCGACTTCGGCGCGCTGGGCGTCTCGTCGGTGGTGGGCAAGGACCTGCGCATCCTGGCGGTGTACGGCGACAAACGTCTGCCCGGCCTGCCCGAGGTCCCCGCCATCACCGAGTTCGGCATCAAGCACGCGGTCATCGCCCGCAACGGCCTGTACGTCAGCCAGGGCGTCCCGCAGGCCGCGCGCGACAAGCTGCAGCAGGCATGCCACGCCGCCACGGAAAAGGGTGAATTCCAGAAGGCCGCCGGCCAGCTCTACCAACAGGTCAACTACCTGGACAGCGCCACCTTCGCCAGCCGGCTCGCCAGCGACAACGAAACCAACCGCGCGCTGATCCAGTCGCTCGGCCTGCTGAAGACCGGCAACTGAGCGCCGCCATGTACGAGATCATCGATGCGTCGCTGCGCGCCTTCATCGACGTCGAGCCAGACAGCGACTTCCCCATCCAGAACCTGCCCTACGGCATCTTCTCCACGCCCGAGGGCGGGGTCCGGGCCGGCACCGCGCTGGGCTCGTGGGTGGTGGACCTGCACGTGCTGGAGCGCGCGGGCCTGCTGCCCACGCCCTCGGGGCCGGCGCTGTTCGGCCAGGCCAGCCTGAACGCCTTCGCCGCCGCCGGCCGGCCGGCGTGGAACGCGGTGCGAGCCCGGCTGGCAGCGCTGCTGTCCGGTTCGGACGCGCGCCTGCGGGACGACGCCGGACTGCGCGCCCGCGCCCTGGTGCCCATGGATGCGTGCACGCTGCACCTGCCGTTCGAGATCGCGTCCTATACCGACTTCTATTCGTCGGAGGACCACGCCACCAACGCCGGCAAGCTGTTCCGCGATCCGGCCAACGCGCTCACGCCCAACTGGAAGCACCTGCCTATCGGCTACAACGGCCGCGCCAGTTCGGTCGTGCCGTCCGGGCACGACGTGCACCGCCCCATGGGGCAACTGCCGGTCGCGGGCGGTGCGCCCGAATGGGGGCCGTGCCGCCAGTTGGACTTCGAGCTGGAGACGGCCTTCTTCGTGGGGCCGGGCACGGCGCTGGGCAGCCGGCTGGCGCCCGACGCCGCCGCCGGATGCATCTTCGGGATGGTGCTGATGAACGACTGGAGCGCCCGCGACGTCCAGCGCTGGGAATACGTTCCCCTGGGCCCCTTCCAGGCCAAGGCGTTCGCCACGTCGATCTCGCCATGGGTGGTCACGCTGGACGCGCTGCAGCCCTTCCGCGTCAACGCGCCGCAGCAGGACCCTGTGCCGCTGCCCTATCTGCGCGAAGGCGACCGCCACGCCTATGACATCGAGCTGTCGGTCGAGCTCGGCACGCCGGACGGCGCGTCCGCGACCATCGCGCGCAGCAACTTCCGCCACCTGTACTGGACCATGGCGCAGCAGCTCGCGCACCACACCAGCAGCGGCTGCAACCTGCGCACCGGCGACCTGATGGGCTCGGGCACCATCAGTGGGCCGAGCCCCGAGGCACGGGGCTGCCTGCTGGAATTGACCGAGAACGGCAAACGGCCGCTGGCCCTGCCCGACGGCGCCACACGCGACTTCCTGCAGGACGGCGACGAGGTCGTGATTCGCGGCCATGCCCGCCGCGGCGCGCTGCGCGTGGGATTCGGCAGCGTACGGGGACGGGTGCTGCCGGCCATCCCCTGAACGATGCGGGGTCCGGCAACGGGCCCCGCGCTTTCGTCAGTCGTCGAACAGCACGAAATAGAGCAGGTCCAGGCCGTTCAGCGTGCCCCCCTTGGCCACCGCCGACAGGCGGTTGCTCAGGCGGTAGCTGAGCTTGACG
>Ga0124846_1000152_pt1 | contig 10621 bp, 6 predicted proteins | sample ThiBio_1000_biof_FD_88620 | JGI IMG/M metagenome (GOLD analysis project Ga0124846, IMG submission 88620) | Wastewater bioreactor microbial communities from Cape Town, South Africa - Thiocy_expt_1000_biof (PacBio error correction) | ecosystem: Engineered > Bioreactor > Thiocyanate-remediating >... | reverse complement strand
ACGGGAAGACAGTGCTCGGCCCTCAGCAATGGGTTAAGCCCGGCCTGCAGGAGTGAAGTTTTACCCAAGCCCGACTTTCCATACACGACCGTTAGCGGAGCCAGCCGAATGAGCCGGAGGAGTTCCTGGGCTTCTTCGCCGCGGCCATGGAAGAAATCCTTCGAAGCTTCGTCGTAGGCGGCTGGGCCTGGCCAGGGATTTTGCAAATTCAATGCTAGGGCTTCCGAATCGGAAGATCCGGAAACACTGGATGCGGAAACGCTGTCATTCCTGCCTGGCATAGTCATGACAGTCTTCCTTCACGCCGAACATCACGCAACAGATCCGTTAGCCTCTTCCTGAGTTTGTCGTCTGGTTGCCCTTCGGGCGCGTGGGCGAAATCCTGGATGTCCGTCCAATCAAACGGAACGCGATGATAAGCTGTGGGTTGAAAGTCCTGATCCACGATTATCGGGATGATGAACTGCCTGCCTCGAATTGCTTTCTTTCTTTCACTTGCCTCTCCCCATTCCCGATAGAAATATGCCTCATCCAGAGCGTCGGCCTTATGCGAGATGAGGGGCAGAAAATAGCGGCAGTTGAGAATGCCGTCCCGAATACGCTCCGGGAAATCATCTCCAGGCTCAATGGAATCATGATCGAACCACACATCGCCCTCGCTGGCCGTCATGTCGAGAAGCGCCTTGTATAGTTTCTCGGCGCTGAACTGATCCGTACGTCGGCAATAGCTGATAAAAAATGTCGGCTTGCGGGGTGCAACGGGGTTCGCAACGAAATCGGCGGTTGTTTTGCTGCCGCCATATTTTTGTGTCCAGCGGCGGTGTAATTCAGCGACAAACTCAACTGGCGATATATCTGAAATGATTTTTGTGCCGCCGCCATAGCTATTGAGAAAGCAGGTGAAGCCTTCCTCTGGTTGCGGCTGCTCGATTAACCATGCTTTTCTAAGACTGTCACTTCCGGATAACCGTGTTCGGTTGGCAGCGCGAAGGAAGAACCGGCTTAGCCATTCGGGAAAATTGCAACCGATCAGCAGTAAATTATTAGACCGCAATTCATCCAGAAATCTTTTATGAGTTTTTTCACCGTTGACAATGAGATCGTGAGCGTATTCCAGCATATCTTCATCATGAATGGCAAACATGGGCGCTGCCCGCGTCTTGCCAAAAAGGTAGAAGAGCTGGGCTTCTTCCCGCCTTTGACGCCAATCGCCCGGTAATTCTCTTGGTAGTTCGCCGGTTAGCGAATGAATGATTTCATTTACTGCGGTCCGGTGCTGTTTCAGGCTTTGTGAAAGAAGCTCGTCTATGGTGAGTGTTACGAAGAGGCGAAAGTCCGTGATCTGCGCCAACTGATGGAGAGGCTTCGGTATGCCAGTGTCTTTGGTAACACTGTTGATGGCGTTGTTTACAAAATCATAAAGGTCGTCCATTGGGACCTGACCCTTTAACAGTGACACCGCCTCATTCAGTTCGCGGAATGGCGGCAGCTGTATCCCGCCGGCATCCTTGCCGCAATCGTGCAATAAGCGAGCGGCAACCTGTGCCTGCAATGAAGTCTGGCCGTCGGGCCCGACAAGCAACCGGGGACCGATGATCGGGATGACCGTATTTTCCCGCATCTTGTTCATCAATATATTCCACCATAATTCTTCCATCATATCCTTCCTCCCCCTGATCCTCTTGCCCGGGATTTTCCTCCCATCTGTCCACGCCGTCTGCAAGGTCGATGAATGCGTCGCCCAGCCGTTATCCAGCAGTCACTGCTTGAACGCGACCGCCTCAACCTGAATCCGCCCTGTAGCGAATCCGCCATATTAGATAAATGTCGAGTACGACGTAAAGTCTTTGTGGATCATGGTCCTGAACTGGAAATGAGCGGTCAGCTGCCGGATTCAGATTGAAGCTCATCCGCGCTCGAATGGCTCAGGAAGATGCTGGGCATGGTTTACCCAAGTTCGCTGATATTGATCCATGTTACCCGCCCGGTCCTGCTCTTGATCTCGTTGTACATATGCTCGGTGCCTCCGGGGCCATCGCCCTTGCTGCCGTCCCACAGGCAAATGAAGCGCACCCTGTTCACTCCAAAGGCGAGCGCGGTGTAAAGCAGCCACAGATTGCAGCGCTCAAAGGAAGCCGCATCCCCGGGCGAAGGGCCAAGCTCATCCGGCATGATGCGCGGCGTATTGCCGGTGTTTTCCTTCAATGCGTAATAGCGTTTGCGCCAGCTGTCGCCGTTGGCGGAAGGCAGGATGGAGCGCTGAATGAATTCGGGTTCCGGCAATGGCTGCATCATTTGCAGGCGAGTGCCGCGCTCGCGGCAGGCTTCAAGGAACAGAATATCGCCGCCGCTTGCGCCCTGGGCCAGCGCGATATCCCCGGAGCCCGCCTCCATGTCCTCTATTGCGGCAGCAATCTTCTGCCTGGCCGCACCCTCCTTTTTTGGAGGAAAGCGCGGAGCAGGGCGGCCGGGCGCGTCCATCATGTGCCCGCTGAACAGCAATACCTGCCGTGGCTGCCAGCACTCCTCGGGCCTGACCAGTTTTTGCAGCGCGCGCGTGAAAGTGGCAATGCCGGCCTCGACAGTCTGGGAACGAAAGCCGAGGTCCTTCAGCAGCTGCAATTGCGCGCAGCTGGAATTGAGCGCGAACCAATCCTTGTCGTTTTTCGCGATGGTTTCCTTATAGGCGGCCTTGACCGTATCCGGCGTGCCCATGAGCACTTCGAGATCACCCAGGGTGGCCTGGGACCAGAAATGTAGCGACTCGCGTGGTTCGCACCCGGCCGCAAAACGGACTGCGCCGGCCATGAGTCCGATATCGTTGTCATAACGTGCTTCATGGGTAAGATGGCGATACAGATGCATCAGAGTCAGCGCATTGATACCGGAATAATAATGAGCAGGGTTGCGGCGGTAACCGCTGGCATAGCTCTCGATGGCGCACCGGAGCAGCGCATCATCATACGCGGCATCCTCCCTCATTTGCTCCGGCGTGGCGTCCGGCCGGCGCCATGCGGCAATCCAGGCATCCTTGTCCAGCCTGCCCAGCAGCGCCCAGGTTTCGGCGTCATCCGGATATTCATCCAGCACATTGCGATAATGCGCGCGAGCCTTGTCCAGGGAGTAGGCTGGTATTCCGGCAAGCGCCAGCCGTTGCAGGCAGACTCCCTTTTCCTGCAAGCCTGCAAGGTTCCGGGGTTCGATCGCCAGGCCGCGTTCGAGCTGCTCCAGCGCGAAATCGAAACGCTCGGCCTTGCGCAGGGCCGTGCCCGCCGCGATCCACGCCTCCGCGCGAAAGGCCGCCACCGGGGCCTCGTCCGCAAGTACCAGCATATTTCCGATCAACCGTGCCTTGCCTGCCAGGAGGACGCGTTCTTTCCAGGCATCATGCCGCTGCCAGAACTCCTGCACTTCACCGATACGCAGCGACTTCCAGTCCGGCTCCTGCAGGTTGGGCAGCAGGTGATAGACCGGGCTTTCCTTGCGGCCGTGCCAGGACTCCATGGTTGCCTCGGCCATTTCGGTGAGGTGGCGCCGGTCGCTTTCCAACGTAGCGGGATCCACGGCGCCGTCTGCGATGCTGTAGCGTAACTTGCGTTGCGTGTAAAGATCGAAGGCGGCAGGAATGCGGCCGCCGCAAATCAATATCATGCCGCGGGCGCGCAGCGCATGGCGCACGCCAAGCTCTTACCAGACATTGGGGTTGTCGATAGTAAGGTCAGCCACCACGAGATCGGCTATCAATAGTTCCTGGAACATGTCAGTGATGATGTCGCCGGCGCGCTGCTCCTCGTCTGCGCGGAAGACTTCCAGTCCTGCCATTTCCAATGCAGGCTGAATGTATTCAGCATAGACGCGGTTGAAGTCGATCGACTGCCCATCGGGGCCGGGTTTGCTGCCGAAGGGCATCGCAACGAAAGCGTGAGGCTTCATGGTATCTATCCCGGGTCAGCATTAAGCGGCGCCTATCCTCGCGATTGGGGAAAGCTGCCACCTCCAGTATAGTATGAATTTTTTAGTGCTTATGCACACGGTACGCCGGCCCTTCTGGCTTCTTTACTGAAGTATGATGGGTTAGCCAGCCAGAATGCGGCGCCGATACCAGGGAAGAAAATCATGCTCCCATCATCCAGCAAGAAAATCATCCTGTTTTATGCGAAGGAGGACGAAGCCTGGGAGCAAAGGCTGCAGGGCAGGCTCGTCTCCCGAACGCGTAATCCTCAACTCTTTCCAGCCGGTCTGACAGTCGAATCCTGGAATAACGAGAAGCTCGGCGAGCTGATCCGCAGTCCGGAACAACTACACGAGCAGGTGCGCGATGCCGTGTATATGCTCTTCCTCGTCTCCGATGACTTGCTGAAATCTTCCTATTTTCGTGATCTTGCTGGAATGCTCCGGCTTTCTCTGGGTGAGGCTTCGACGTTTCGCATGCTTCGTATCCACTTGCGGCCCCTGGTTTTTTCCCTGGACTGGCTCGAATCCGCGATGCTTCTCGGTCCTGAATCTCCCGCGCTTGCCGAGATTCCCCGAGAGCAATGCGACAGCGAGCTCGACCGAATAACCGATGCCGTGATTACGCGCGCAGCAGCCGCGATGAACACGAATTTATCTGAAAATCCGGGCGGCCCGCATGTCGGCGATGATGATCATGCTACAGAGAAGCCGCACCACCTCAGCGGCGTCAGCTCGGGCGGCAGCCGCATCATCTCCGCCAGCGGGGATAAGACGCTGCGGCTGTGGGATGCCAAAACAGGCCAACTCATCGGCGGGCCTCTGCGGGGCCATGAGGATTTAGTGTTGAGTGTCGCCTTCAGCCCGGATGGCAGCCGCATCATCTCCGGCAGTCTGGACAAGACACTGCGGCTGTGGGACGGCAACTTCGGTACGGCTGGCCAGCCCATCGGTGTACCCCTGCGCGGGCATGAGAGTTGGGTGTATAGCGTGGCTTTCAGTTCCGATGGCAACCGTATTGTTTCGGGAAGTCACGACAAGACTCTGCGGTTCTGGGATGCTAGAAGTGGTGAATCCATTGGCGAGCCCTTGCGCGGACATGAGGATGGAGTGTGGAGTGTAGCCTTTAGCCCCGATGGTAGTAGCATCGTCTCCGGTAGTGTGGACAAGACCCTGCGACTATGGGATGCCAGGACGGGGCAGCCCATCGGCATACCTCTGCGCGGCCATGAGAGTGTGGTATCGAGTGTTGCCTTCAGTCCCGATGGCAGCCGCATCGTTTCTGGTAGTAGGGACTACACTCTGCGGTTGTGGGACGTCAGGCGCGGCGAGCCTCTCAGCAGGCCTCTACAAGGGCATGCGGATTGGGTGTCAAGTGTTGCCTTCAGTCCCGATGGCAGCCGCATCGTCTCCGGCAGTAGGGACAAGACCCTGCGCCTGTTGGATGCCAGAAGCGGTAAGCCCATTGGCGAGCCCCTGCGAGGACATGAGGAAGGGGTGCTGAGTGTCGCCTTCAGCCCGGATGGCAGTCGCATCGTCTCCGGCAGTGAGGACAAGACCCTGCGGCTGTGGGATGCCAGAAGCGGTGAATCCATCGGCGAGCCCCTGCGAGGACATGGGGATGTAGTGTATAGCGTGGCTTTCAGCCCCGATGGCATCGTCTCTGGCAGTGAGGACAGCACCCTGCGGCTGTGGAATGCCAGCATCGGTACAACTGGACAGCCCATCGGCAAATCCATGCGCCCGGATGCTGGTGATGATGACCATGCTGCAGAGAAGATACGCCGCCTCAGCGGCTTCAGTGCCGATCGGGCAGGGGGCGAAGACCTGCTGGGCATCCAGGACGAGGTGCGCGCGCTCGCCGTGCTGATCGCTGCGCGCACTGTCGTGCCGCCGCTATCTATCGGCCTGTTCGGCGAAAGGGGTTCCGGCAAAACCTTCTTCATGCGGCAGTTGCGCAACGCCATCGATGAACTGGCGAAGGAAGCGCGCACAGCCAACCGCATGCAGCGGGACTTGCCGATATACAAGAATATCGTCCAGATCAAATTCAATGCCTGGCATTATGTCGAAAGTAACCTCTGGGCAAGCCTGGTCGAGCATATCCTCGACAATCTTTATCCGGGTAAGGAGACCTCTGTCAGTCAAACCCTGCAGAAGGAACTGATCAACAAACTGGCAGAGGAGAAAGCCCTTTCACGGGCGGCGAGCAATGCGGTGGACAGCGCAAAGGCCGCGGCAACTGTCGCCAAGGGCGATCTCGATGACGCGCAGAGGAATCTCGATGAAAAAACCAGGGAGCTCGCAAAGCTGAACGCCGAGCACGTCGGGAAGGATTTTCTGCTTACCGGTGCCCATCAGCCGGTTCTCGATGCGCTCACGCAACTCAATCTCACCGCGGTCGGCAGCAAAGCAGTGGAACTCGAAGGAGCCTTGCGCCAGATCCATGGCGTGCTCGGAAGGGGACAGCGCTTCCTCGCTCCGCTCATGCATGCGAAGGACCGGAACCGGCGGTTCGTCTGGCTATTCTTCAGCCTTCTGGGTGTGCCAGTGATGACGATATTGGTGCGCTTCGTGCTGCAAATGCTGGGGTCGAGCGTTGCCGACATCTACGCCTATGCCGCCGGCCTGGCGACATTGATCGGCTCGGGCGTGCCCTGGCTCAAACAACAGGCGGAGTGGATGTCCAGAAGGCTGGGCGAAGCGGAAGCGGCGCAGAAGAAAGTCGATGAAGAAATGGCGACGCAGACTGCCGAGCATGTGCGGAAAGTGACGCAGGCCGAGCAGAAGCTACGTGAATTGACGGCCGCGCTCGACGCTGCCCAGCAGAAGCATGCAGAAGCAAAAGCGCGGGAAGCCGCGGCGGCCGCCGAACTCAAAGTGGCGACAGCCGGGCGGCTGCTGGCCAATTTCATCACCGACCGGGCCGCGAGCAGCGACTACCGCAAGCACCTGGGCGTGCTCGCGCTGGTGCGCGACGACTTCGAAAAACTTTCCGGCCTCATCGAGGAAGATAACTGGGCGCTGTCGCCTGAAGACCCGCTGGAATCGCCGCGTGCACAGGGACAGCAGAGGTATGCAAGCCTGGCCGAAGAGGAAAAGGACAAGGACAGGCGCATCAATCGCATCGTGCTCTATATCGACGACCTGGACCGCTGTCCGCCCAACAAGGTAGTCGAAGTGCTCCAGGCGGTGCATTTGCTGCTCGCGTTCCCGCTGTTCGTCGTGGTGGTGGGGGTGGACGCGCGATGGATCAAGCGCTCGTTGCAGGCGCGCTACCACCAATTGCTCCATGTCAGCGGCAAATCGCCGGATGGCGAGGACAGCGCCGGTTTGCTGCTGGGCTCGGCCACACCCAACGATTATCTGGAAAAGATTTTCCAGATACCATTCTGGCTGAGGCCGATGGATGCAGCTGCCAGCGACCGGATGATTCGCGGCTTGTTGCAAACCAGCATCAAGCGACCGGATGAGGATCTCAAACAAGTTGCGCAAACTATCCAATCCATCAAGGAACCTGCCCAGGGAGAGTCATCCGCCGAGCTGGCGCCCGCCGCAGATGCGGCAGGGGAAGAAGAAGCTACATCGATCCGGGAAGGCTCTCCGGGCCAGGACATTTCACTGGAGAAGTCTTCCGGTGCTCCGGCGGCGTCGGCACAAGCGCAGCAGCAGGCCGCGCCATCCATGTCGCCGGATATCGCCTCCGCACCAACGGGGGAAAGCGCCAGCAGCGCAGCGGCTTTGAAGGCCGTCTACCCGGCCTTCAAGAGCCTGGAGACGGTTCGGGAAGAGCTGGATTTCATAGCCAGGCTTGCGCCGATACTCAGCCGCTCGCCACGAGCGCTCAAGCGATTTGTCAATGTCTATCGACTGATCAAAGCCGGTCTCACCGTGCATGAGGCACGGTCCTTCCTGCAGCCTAACGATATCCTGGCCGATTACCAGGCCGTGCTTTTCCTGCTCGCGGTGGATACCGGAATGCCCCTGCTCGCCCACGAATTTTTTTCGATCATGGAAGAGGGCTTGTATTCTGCTCCCCGGGATGAGACCCCGGCAAATGTCGCATGGATGATAAACCGGATGAATATGATGATCCAGAGCGATACGCTGAGGGATAGCGCCGGCTGGCGCCGCATGCGTGACTGGCTGGATAATCGGCTTGGCGCAGCTCGCACTCCCATCGCAGCCGATACGCCCCTTTCCGTATTTGCCCCATGGATGCAGCGTGTGGCCCGATTTTCGTTCGAGCTCGGGCGGTCCTAAGTCCTATACCCGCTGCTTGCGGTGGAGTGTTTGATTGTGATTTTGAGCCAGAAATACTGCGACTGTATCAGGAACCGCAAGGGAACAGGGTAAAAGAGGTGGATCTTTTGCAACACTCCATCCTGTTCAACTGCCGGATTCAGGATGATCTATATTCTATATTAATAACGGGAGCGCCAGGGGCAACACCATTCCGCTGCGCGTTTGATGAGCCACCTCTCTGGCGCAGCGGCACTATTATTGTCGCGGCCAAGAGGTTCACTTTATGAAAGGAGGCACCATGCAACCGAATCAGCCTGCAGTGCAAACACCGAACCAGTACGACCTCAGTGGTAAACATCTCCATGTCACCTACTCAACCAGCGGCATAGATGGAAAACCACATTTCAGCTACCAGGACCTGCAACAGACCCTCAGCTTCAGTGGCGATGAGATTCGTAGCATCGAAACCGAAATCGGCACGCTTGTCAGTGTCACCATCCGTATGACCGTCGATACCGGCGGGACTACTTTCAGCGTTCTATTGCCACATGTGAATATTCCGGGCGAGCAGTCGGTGCCCATTCAGACCTTCGGCATTACAACGCTGCACAAGTTTTCGATCGTTCCGGCGAGTGGGCAGCGCGATTTTTATACGACGGCACGCCTGAAAGGCGTCGCCTCGCGGGTATTCTTTTAGGGAAGCGCTGAATAAAGCCCCGCCCCATAAGGGCTGCAGTAAAATTGGGTGCTCACCGCGTTGTGCTCCTTGGAATCGTAGTCCCGGCTACGACCTGCGTTGCGCGCCTTATGATCATCCCGATTTTACCAGCAACGCGCTCAGCGAGGATTTGTTCAGCGCTTCCTTAGTAGGGCCTGTTAACCCTTATTTCGCACCCTCGACGGCGACGGATTTCATCCAGCACGAGGCATGAGCCGCGATGGAGTGTGTCTCCGTAAGCGGCGAGTAACGAAGGGTCGGATGAAATTCGTCCCGTCCCTTCGGATTTTACATGAAAAAACGCAAGTGCATCGTTGCTAAGCCTGGCCATAGGCCGGCTATGCCCTGTGCTTCACGGCCTTGCCTTGCACCCTCAAAACCGCACACTCCACTCTATCCATCTGCCGGATTCGGGTTGAATTTGTGAGGAGAAGCGGAATATCCAATCCATTCAGGGGCCGTCATAAATAGGAGGTGCGAGAAGGAGGTAAATTTACCGCGGATGCATTGGTTTTTTTCGCTTTCTTTACTATAAAAAGAAGGTGCCGGGCGTGGAACTGGCTGGATATGGCCTTGCGCTGTTCCTCGCCGGTTTTATGCAACGTTATGGTTATGGAGGATATGATGAAAAAAGCGAGTGCTCCCGATGAAAAGGGCGCCGGAGGTGGCGGTGGCCCGGACGCCAAAGGGAGAAGCAGCGGTGGAAGTCCGGCCTCGAAGGGAGGAAGCGCCAGCACAGCCAATACCACCAATGCGGCCGCTACAGTCGATACGCCCGATACTTCCGTCCTGGCACGCTACTCGCCCATGGAAGGCGCGCAATCCCAGCCGGACTGGATAAAGAAGAAATTTCCCGCCTATGTCGCGTCGCATGGCATGCATGATGCGACCAGCGTGCGTGAACTCACGCATAACGGCCATCAGGTCCGGATCATTACCACCTACCGGGTGGAGGTCGATGGAAAGCCTGCGGGCATGCATCTGTCGGTCGACGAGGACGGGCAGGTCTATACCCATGCCACGCCCTTTGTCACCTATGCGTCCGCCGTCGACCTGATGAAGCAAGTCATGGACGCTTATCCCGACGCCTTCTCCGATGATGCCGGGGATGAGGCGCAAAGCGGGCATGACCAGGGCCAGGCCCATGGCCACGGCCAGGCCGGGGAAGGAGAGCAATCATGATCCGGCGCAATTTTCTGACCGATGCCACCGCTGCCCGGCAATTCATTGACGGCGTATCCCGGCTGAAAGACCCGGTCCGGTTTCCGTGGACTGGGCAGCAGGGACTGTCCGTCTATGACTCGTTCGTTTTCTGGCATCACCAGTCCATGATGCTGATGACCCCGCCGACCCAGAGCGACCGCAATGCCGCGCATTCCGGTCCCGCTTTCCTGCCCTGGCACCGGTATTTCCTGATCACCCTGGAAAATCTCTTGCGGCGGGCTCTCGGCGATGACAATTTTCGCATACCCTACTGGGACTGGACCGCGGATGCCGAGCTGGCTGAGCCGGCGACTTCCCCGATATGGAGCAATGCCAACCTGGGCCAGTTCTCCGGTTCGAGCTGGCGGATCCGCCTCGAAATGAATCTAAGAACCGGAGATATGCGGCGGACAAACCGCACGCTCCAGCGCGCGCTGGGGAACGACGGCAGCCTCCCTTCCCGCACCGGCGTGCGCATGGTCATACGCGACCGCAGCCTCCCTT
>Ga0124846_1000150_pt1 | contig 10653 bp, 10 predicted proteins | sample ThiBio_1000_biof_FD_88620 | JGI IMG/M metagenome (GOLD analysis project Ga0124846, IMG submission 88620) | Wastewater bioreactor microbial communities from Cape Town, South Africa - Thiocy_expt_1000_biof (PacBio error correction) | ecosystem: Engineered > Bioreactor > Thiocyanate-remediating >... | reverse complement strand
ATAGCTGATTACGCATTGTGCGCAAGCGGGAATGTGGCATTTCAATAAAATAGTGGTTGTTGCGACCGCTTTGACGCGGATATTCTTGTTTTCCCCGGATTCACCATGTCACTCATCCCAGCCACCATCCTCACGGGCTTTCTCGGTTCTGGCAAAACCACGCTGCTCAAGCGCGTGCTTACGGAAACCCACGGCCAGAAGATTGCCGTCATCGAAAATGAATTCGGCGAGGAAAATATCGACAGCGATCTGCTCGTCGCCGAGTCGATAGAGCAGATGCTCCAGATGAGCAACGGCTGCGTGTGCTGCACCATCCGCGAAGACCTGCGTGACACCTTGCGGCTGCTGGCGGCCAAGAAGCGCAAGGGCCTGCTCGACTTCGAGCGCGTGGTGATCGAGACCACGGGCCTGGCGGACCCCGGCCCGGTGGTGCAGACCTTCTTCATGGACGACGAGATCGCCGAGTCTTATCTCGTGGATTCGGTGATCACGCTGGTCGATGCCAAGCATGCCAATGAGCAGCTGGACACGCGCCAGGAGGCGCGCCGTCAGGTGGGGTTCGCCGACCAGATTTTTCTCTCCAAGACCGATCTCGTGAGCGAGCAGGACAAGGACGCGCACATCCATCGCCTCAAGCACATGAACCCGCGCGCGCCGATCCGCGCGGTGCACTTTGGCGAGGTGCCGCTCAAGGAGGTGCTCGATCTGCGCGGCTTCAATCTCAACGACAAGCTCGAAGTCGATCCGGAGCTGCTCAAGGAGGATGACCACGATTATGATCACGAGCACCACGATCACGACCATGGCCACGAGCACGGCGAGCACTGCGCCCACCTGCACCACCACCACTATGACGACGACGTCAAGAGCTTCGTCTTCCGCTCCGAGCGGCCGTTCGACCCGGCCAAGCTGGAGGATTTCATCGGCGCCATCGTCAACATCTACGGTCCGCGCATGCTGCGCTACAAGGGCGTGCTGGCGATGAAGGGGACCGAGCGCAAGGTGATCTTCCAGGGCGTGCACCAGCTCGTGGGCAGCGACCTGGGGCCGGAGTGGGGCAAGGACGAGCCGCGCCAGAGTCGCATGGTGTTCATCGGCATCGACCTGCCCAGGGACATCTTCTTCCAGGGGCTGGAGCAGTGCCTGGCGCCAGCGTGAGTGCCAGTCGCCTGTTCGTGGCGGGGTGCCGCTAGGGTATTCCCTCAGCGCCTTCGGCGGCCCTTTGCGTTCCCGGTCTATACAATCGCCGCCCGTCCACGGGGCGGCCTGCAGGCCTGCCGTGGCGGGCCGTTGCCGCAACGTGACCGGCGCTTGCGAGGCCATGGCTTTTGCTTGCACTCAAGTGGCGTTACCATCGTCGCATTGACCTGCTTTTCCTTCACTCTAGCCAGCGTACCCTCACCATGAATACGACCCTGCAAAAACCTGTGGCGGCCGCCAAGAAAGATTCGAAGCTGGCCAACAACTGGAAAACCAAGTCCGTGGAACAGCTCACGGACGAGGATGTGCTTGCCATGCCCGAGAGCGAGTACATGAATGAGAAGCAGCTGGCATTCTTTCGCCTGAAGCTGGTGCAGCTCAAGCAGGACATCCACGACAACGCGGGCGCCACGACGGAAAACCTGCGCGAGGACACCGTGGTCGTGCCCGACCCTGCCGACCGCGCGACGATCGAGGAAGAGCATGCCCTGGAGCTGCGCACGCGCGACCGCGAGAGGAAGCTCCTCAAGAAGATCGAACAGTCGATTGCGCGCATCGATGCGGGCGACTACGGCTACTGCGACGAGACCGGCGAGCCCATAGGCGTGGGCCGTCTGCTGGCGCGGCCCACGGCCACGCTCTCGCTTGAAGCGCAGCAAAGGCGTGAACTCAAGCAGAAGATGTTCGGTGACTGAGGAACCGGACATGGTTGCCGCGGACGGGGCATAGGAACACCAGCGCATGACCAAGGAAGACACGGCGCCCGGTGGCTTGCTGTCCAAGGTCGTGCGCTTCGTGCGCAACCCCACCGTGGACTGGACCGAGCTGGACTCGCTGGCCGGAAGTCCGGAGTCACAGTACACGCGCCAGAAGCTCAAGGAGATGATCGAGCGCAAGCGCCGCACCGATTTCGTGCGCAGGCGTGAATTCGATCAGTTGCGCAAGCTGCGTCGCAAGGAAGGTGCTCCCGGCGTGATGCACGACGACACACCGGCGCGCACCTCCTTCCTGAGCACTGGCATCGGCGAGCGCTCGGAACGCGCCGAGACACTGCGCAAGATCGACGCGATCGAGCAGCAGATGTCGCAGCAGTGGTGGAAGGCGCAGGGCGCCATCCCGTCTGGGCGGCAGCCGGTCCGCCAGGAAGTCGAGCGCCACCCGGACGCGGACGTCCCCAGCGCGCTGGGTGAAACCACCTTGCCGCCTCCGATGTCGGCATCGCAATCGCAGGCGGTTTCCTGGCGCGATCCCCTGCAGGCCTTCGCGCCCACGGCGGCGTCGGCGCTGCAGCGCGACTCCACCATCAACAGCGAGGTGCCCAGCGCCCTGTTTCGCGATGACAATTTGCTCAGCCCGTTTGCACCGTCCGCGGCTGAAGAGGCTGCCGCCCGGAACGCGCCCAGAGAGGAAAAATTCGTGCATGAACCTGATCTTGAAGAGGCCGCGATCCTGTTCGCCAACGCCGATTACGCGGGCGCGGCACGCTGCCTGAATGAAGTGCTGGCCCGGCATGCCAAGGATGAAACGGCCGAGCAACACGAAATCTGGATGACCCTGTTCGACCTTTATCGCGCGACGGGCCAGCAGGAGCCCTTCGATGCGCTGGCCATCGACTATGCGGCGCGCTACGGGCGCTCCGCCCCGTTGTGGTTTTCCATGCCCAAGCAATTGGGCGTGGCCCCCGCGGCCCACACCGAGGCACACACGCAGCGCGAGCTGGTCTGGAACGCGCCCGCCACACTGGGGCAGCAGACCATCGCCGCGCTGCAGGTCTCGCTCTCGCGCTCTGCCCCTCCGTGGACGCTCAATTGGGGGCGGCTCGTCACGATCGATGCACCCGCGCTGGCGGCGCTGGTCGATCTGTTTGGCGCATGGGCGAACCAAGGTGTCATTGCGCTTTCAGGGACTGGCGGCACTGCACAAAGTGCTGCAGGCGCAGACCGTGGCCGAGGATCGCACCGCGGACCCGCAGTGGTGGCTGCTGCGCATGGCGCTGCTGCGTCTGACCGACCAGGCCGATGATTTCGAGGCGGTGGCGCTGGACTATTGCGTCACTTACGAGGTGTCTCCGCCGTCGTGGGCCGACCCCAAATGCCGCCTGCTGGGAGAAGACGTGCCCGCGACGCACGGGCAGGGCGACGCCGCTGCGATGGCGGCGCCGGGGGGGCCGCAGGCGATGGACGATGCGGCGCCCGTGGCCGAACTCGCGGGGGAGATCGAAGGAGATGCGCAACCCCAGCTCGCGCCCCTGGAGGCGCTGATGCCCAAGGGGCGTCCCTTCGTGATCGCATGCGACCGGCTGATCCGCATCGATTTCGCCGCCGTCGGCTCGGTGCTGAACTGGGCGGCGGTCCAGCAGGCGCAGGGCCGGGAGTTGCACTTCCACAATCTGCACCGGCTGATTGCGGTGTTCTTCAACGTGATCGACATCGGCGAGCACGCCTGGGTGGAGCCGCGCAAGAACTGACCTCGGCCCCCTTGCAAAACGGCGAGGCGCCGTCACATAAAAAATTTATGGAACAGTTTCACGGTACCACCATTCTGAGTGTGCGCCGCCAGCTTCCTGACGGTCGCGTGCAGGTGGCGATCGGCGGCGACGGCCAGGTCACGCTGGGCAACATCGTCGTCAAGGGCTCGGCGCGCAAGGTGCGCAAGCTCTACCACGACAAGGTGCTCGCCGGTTTCGCCGGCGCCACGGCAGACGCGCTCACGCTGTTCGAGCGTTTCGAGGCCAAGCTGGAAAAACACCAAGGCCAGCTCACGCGCGCCGCCATCGAGCTCACCAAGGACTGGCGCACCGACCGCGTGCTGCGCCGCCTCGAAGCCATGCTCGCCGTGGCCGATGAAACCGCCTCGCTCATCATCACCGGCAATGGCGATGTGCTCGAACCCGAGCAGGGCATCGTCGCGATCGGCTCGGGCGGTGCCTACGCGCATTCGGCGGCCAAGGCGCTGCTGGCCAACACCGATCTGTCGGCGGTGGAGATCATCAGGAAATCGCTGGAAATTGCCGGTGAGCTGTGCATCTACACCAACATGCACCACACGATAGAGACGCTGTAGTCTTTTATTTAATAGCTGCTCGCGCTTGCCGGTAAAGCGCTGAAGCCTGATTTGGATCACAAATGTCTTCCATGACCCCCCAGGAGATCGTTTCCGAGCTCGATCGCCACATCGTCGGCCAGCAGGGTGCCAAGCGCGCCGTGGCCATTGCGTTGCGCAATCGCTGGCGCCGCCAACAGGTCGATGCCGGCCTGCGCGCCGAAATCACGCCCAAGAACATCCTCATGATCGGCCCGACCGGCGTGGGCAAGACCGAAATCGCGCGGCGCCTGGCTCGGCTGGCCGATGCGCCCTTCATCAAGGTCGAGGCGACCAAGTTCACCGAAGTCGGCTACGTGGGCAAGGATGTGGACGCCATCATCCGCGACCTCGCCGAGGTGGCGGTCAAGCAGATGCGCGAGCACGAGATGAAGAAAATGCGCGCGCGCGCCGAGGATGCGGCCGAGGAGCGCATCCTCGATGCGCTCGTGCCCCCGGCGCGCGGTGCCGGACTCGACGCCTCACGTACCGAGGAGCCGCCGGCGGACAACACGGCGCGCCAGGTGTTTCGCAAGAAACTGCGCGAAGGGCAGCTCGACGACAAGGAAATCGAGATCGACGTGCTCGATGCGCGGCCGCAGGTCGAGATCATGGGCCCGCCAGGCATGGAGGAAATGGCCGAACAGCTGCGCGGCCTGTTCAGCCAGATGGGCCAGGAAAAGCGCCGCACGCGCAAGCTGGCGATTGCCGAGGCGCTCAAGCTCCTGACCGACGAAGAGGCGGCCAAGCTGGTGAACGAGGATGAAATGAAGAGCCGTGCCATGGCCAACATGGAGCAGAACGGCATCGTCTTCATCGATGAGATCGACAAGGTGGCCACGCGCCAGGAAACCAGCGGCGCCGATGTCTCGCGCCAGGGCGTGCAGCGTGACCTGCTGCCGCTGGTGGAGGGCACCACGGTCTCGACGAAATACGGCATGGTCAAGACCGACCACATCCTGTTCATTGCCTCCGGAGCCTTTCACCTGGCCAAGCCCAGCGATCTGATTCCCGAGCTACAGGGGCGCTTTCCGATTCGCGTTGAACTCGGCTCGCTGTCGGTGCAGGATTTCAAGGCCATCCTCACGCAGACCCACGCGAGCCTGGTCAAGCAGTACCAGGCGCTGCTGGCCACCGAAGGCGTGACGCTGGAGTTCACGCCCGAGGGCATCACGCGCCTGGCGCAGATCGCGTACGACGTGAACGAGCGCACCGAGAACATCGGCGCGCGGCGCCTGGCCACCGTCATGGAACGGCTCCTGGATGAGGTGAGTTTTGATGCCACGCGCCTCTCGGGGCAGACCGTGGTGATCGATGGGGCGCTCGTCGATGCGCGCCTTGCGTCGCTCAGTGCCAACGAGGACCTGTCGCGCTACATCCTGTGACGAGCCGGAGCTGACTTCGGCCGTGCTTCATGGATCACATGCGCTATGTGGTCCAAACTCTTGACTATCAAGGTTTTTCTAGTCCCTCGTGTTGAATATGAGGCGCTAAACCTTTGATTTCATTCGTGAATTTTCCGGGTTTTCCCCTTGCGCAGCCTCACTTTCCTGCTACAGTGCAAAAAGGTGCAATGAAGTGGTAAAAAGTGCCGTGATTACCCTCAAAAGGGGGTTGTCGCGGCGGGTGTCGGTTCGAAGGGTTCAATACCGTGTTCCAAGGTGCGTCTTCGCTCAGTCTGGATGCCAAGGGGCGTTTGTCGATCCCTACGCGCCACCGCGACGCGTTGGCGCTGGACGCGGCAGGCCAGCTCACGATCACCAAGCATCCCGATGGCTGCCTGTTGGTGTTCCCGCGTCCGGCGTGGGAGGCCTTCAGCGCACGCATCGCCCAGCTGCCCATGCAGGCGCAGTGGTGGAAGCGGATCTTCCTTGGCAACGCCATGGACGTGGAAATGGATGGCACGGGCCGGGTGCTGGTCTCGCCGGAATTGCGTGCCTCAGCCGGCCTGGTCAAGGAGGCGGTGCTGCTCGGGATGGGCACGCACTTCGAGCTCTGGGACAAGGCCACCTACGAGGCCAAGGAAGCCGCTGCCATGCAGGCGCAGATGCCTGATGTGTTCAAGGACTTTTCCTTCTGAGAGTGGCAAGTGAACCCGGGACAGCCACACACCACCGTCCTGCTCGAAGAGGCGGTTGCCGCCCTCGTGGGCGAGGTGTGCACGCCCAATGCCGTCTTCATCGATGGCACCTTCGGCCGCGGCGGGCATTCGCGGCGCATTCTCGAGTGCGTCGGGCCGGGCGCCCGGCTGGTGGCGTTTGACAAGGACCCGGAAGCGCTCGCGGCCGCCTCGTCCATCCAGGATGCGCGGTTTTCCATCCGCCAGGGCAGCTTCACGCAGCTCGCGGAGTCTGCCGTGGGCAGCGTGGCGGGCGTGCTGCTGGATCTGGGCGTGAGTTCGCCGCAGATCGACGCACCCGAACGAGGTTTCAGTTTCCGGTTTGATGGGCCGCTCGACATGCGCATGGATCCCACGCGCGGCGAGAGCGTGGGGCAGTGGCTGGCGCACGCCGAGCCGTCGGCAATAGCGGAGGTGATACGTGACTATGGTGAAGAACGGTTTGCTGGCGCCATTGCAAAGGCGATTGTTGCTCGGCGCGAGAAGCTGGGGCCTGTTCAGACCACTGCCGAGCTCGCCCACCTCGTGGCTGGCGCGGTCCGCACACGCGAGCGCGGGCAGAACCCCGCGACACGCACCTTTCAGGCTCTTCGGATTTTCATCAATGCCGAACTCGAGGACCTCAGTCAGGCGCTAGAGGCGAGCCTGCGTGTGCTCGCGCCGCGCGGGCGCCTGGGGGTGATCAGCTTTCATTCGCTGGAAGACCGCATCGTCAAGCAGTTCATGGCCAGCCATTCGCGCGAAGTGGTGGACAGGCACGCCCCGTTTGCCGCGCCACGGGCCATGCCGTTCAGGATACTGGGGCGCTTCAAGCCCGGCGCGGACGAACTCGCGGCCAACCCCCGGGCGCGCAGTGCCGTGATGCGCGTGGCCGAGCGCACGGAGGCCGCGGCATGACGCGGATCAGCATCGCGCTGCTGCTGGCCGTGATGGCGAGCAGCATCTGGCTCGTGCGGCCGCAGTACGAATCGCGGCGCCTCAGCACCGAGTGGCACCGCGTCAGTGTCGAGGCGCGCCAGCTCGAGGTGGAGCACCAGCGCCTGCTGGTGGAAAAGCGCGCGCAGGCCACGCCGCTGCGTGTGGAGCGCCTGGCGAGCGACAAGCTCCGGATGCGCACGCCCACGCCGGCCACGACGCTGTATGTGGCCGCCGATGGCAGTTCGCTCGAACCCGCCGCGGGAGGCAAGCCGTGAGCCGGCGCCGCGTCAATTACGTCTCCAGCCCCCTGCTGGCGGCGCGCACGCCTGTCTGGCGCAGCAAGTTCGTCGTGGCCCTCGTGGGATTCGGCTTTGTCGCGCTGGCCGCGCGCGCCACCTATGTACAGGTCATTCACAGCGATTTCTTCAAACGTCAGGGCGAAGTGCGCTTCGTGCGCACGATCGAATTGCCAGCGTATCGCGGCCGCCTGCTCGATCGCAACGGTCTGATCCTCGCCTCCAGCGTGCCCGCGGCGAGCATCTGGGCCATCCCCGAGGACGTGGACGACCAGCAGCCCACGGTGCGCGAGCGGCTCAAGCAGGCGGCGCAGCTCATGGACATGCCGCTGGACAGGTTGCTGGCCCGGTTCAGCGACGAGGACAAGAGCTTCGTCTGGATCAAGCGCCAGCTCGACTGGATGTGGGCCAGAAGATCATGGCGCTCGGTATCAAGGGCATCTACCTGCGCAAGGAATACAAGCGCGAGTATCCCGAGGGTGAGTCGGTGGCGCACGTCGTGGGCTTCACCAATGTGGAAGACCATGGCCAGGAAGGCATGGAGCTGGCCTTCGACAGCGAGCTGGCGGGCAAGGCCGGGTCGCTGCGCGTGGTCAAGGACGGGCGCGGGCGCGTTGTCCAGGGCATCGGTGCCGAGACGCCGCCCGAGGATGGGCGCGACATTCAGCTGTCGATCGACAGCAAGGTGCAGTTCTTCGCCTACCAGAAGCTGCGCGATACGGTGATTGCCAACAAGGCCAAGGCGGGCAGCGTCGTGGTGCTCGATGCCCATACGGGCGAGGTGCTGGCATTGACCAACTACCCGAGCTACGACCCGGCCGACCGACGCCGACTCACGGGTGAGCAATTGCGCAACCGTGCGCTGACTGACACCTTCGAGCCCGGCTCCACGATGAAGCCCATCACCATAGGCACGGCGCTGGAGCTCGGACGCGTCAAGCACGACACCATCATCGATACCAATCCCGGCCGCTACGCGATCGGCGGTTTCGTCATTTCCGATACGCAAAACCATGGCGTTCTGACGGTGGATGGCGTCATCGAGAAATCGAGCAATATCGGCGCGCTCAAGGTGGCGCAGCGCATGTCGCCACAGGAGATGTGGACCGTGCACACGGAACTGGGCTACGGCCAGAAGCCGCAGATCGCCTTCCCCGGGGCCGCCAGCGGGCGCCTGCGCCCCTGGAAAACCTGGAAGCCGGTGGAGCAGGCCACCATTGCGTATGGCTACGGCCTGTCGGCGTCGCTCTTTCAGATGGCGCGCTCCTACACCGTGTTCGCCAACGGCGGCAAGGTGATTCCCGCGACGATGCTCAAGAGCGATACGCGGCCCGAGGGCATGCAGGTCTTCTCGCCGAAGACGGCTGAACTCGTGCGCCACATGCTGTGGCTGGCTGCCGGGCCGGGGGGCACGGGGCAGAAGGCGCAGACCGTGGGGTATTCCGTTGGCGGCAAGTCCGGCACGGCGCGCAAACAGGCGGGCAAGGGCTATGCGGCGGGCAAGTACCGCGCCTGGTTCACTGGCATGGCGCCCATCGACAACCCGCGCATCATCGTGGCGGTGATGGTGGACGAGCCTTCGGCGGGCGTCTATTACGGCGGCCCCGTTTCCGGCCCGGTCTTCAGCGAAGTGGTGCAGCAGACCCTGCGCCTCATGGGTGTGGCGCCCGATCTGGCGGTCAAGCCGTTGATCGTCTCCAACCCGATCGAGGAGCCGCTGCTGTGATGCCGCAACTTCTTCCGGATGTGGACGAGGCCCTCGCCTTCCTGAGGCAGCGCGTGAGCGGCGAATTGCGCTCGGACAGCCGGCAGATCGCGGCGGGCGATGGCTTTCTCGCCTGGGCCGGGCGCAAGGCCGATGGCCGCGCCCATGTGCGGGAGGCGCTGGCGCGCGGCGGCGCGGCTTGTCTGGTGGACGCCGCGGGTGCCCAGGCGCTTGAGCTTGCCGCCGATCGCGTCGCCGCTTTGCCAGACCTGAAGTCCCAGGTGGGGGTGCTGGCGTCGCGCTGGCTGGGTGAGCCCAGCCGCTACCTCAAGGTGCTGGCCGTGACCGGTACCAATGGCAAAACCAGCACGGCGTGGTGGCTGGCCCATGCCTTGCATCAACTCTCGAAAGCAGAGGCGCCAACGCTGGGTGGATGCGGCCTCATAGGCACCTTGGGTGTGGGAATTCCGCCCGTGCTGCAGGATACCGGCTTGACCACGCCAGACGCCTTGCGCCTGCAGCAGGTGCTCGCCAGCCTCGTGTCGGCCGGTGTCGGTGCGTGCGCGATCGAGGCCTCCTCCATCGGTCTCGTGGAGCAGCGCCTGGCGGGCACGCGCATCGATACCGCCATCTTCACCAATCTCACGCAGGATCATCTGGACTACCACGGCAGCATGCAGGCGTATTGGGAGGCCAAGCGCATGCTGTTCGACTGGCCGGGGCTGCGCGCGGCGGTGATCAATATCGAAGACCCGCATGGCGCCGCCCTGCATGCCGAGCTGGGCGCTCGTGGGCTGGATCTGTGGAGCGTGGCTGTCGGTGCGCCCGCGCGCCTGAGGGCCGAAGACCTGCACCACGGCGCCACGGGACTGGCATTCGACGTGGTGCAGGGTGGCGAGCGGGCCTCTCTGGCCACGCAGTTGGTGGGGCGCTACAACGTTTTGAACCTGCTGGGCGGGATCGCCACCCTGCGCTCGCTCGGTGTTTCGCTGGCTGCCGCCTGCGCCGCCTGTGCCGATCTCGAGGCCGTGCCCGGGCGCATGCAGCAGATCGCGCAGCCGGGCCAGCCGCTGGCGGTCGTGGACTATGCGCACACGCCCGATGCGCTCGTCAAGGTGCTGGCGGCGCTGCGTCCGGTGGCGGCGAGCCGCGGCGGGCGCCTGTGGTGCGTGTTCGGCTGCGGGGGCGACCGCGATGCGGGCAAGCGCCCCTTGATGGGCGCGGCGGCGCAGCAGGGAGCGGATCGCGTCATCGTGACGAGCGACAACCCGCGCAGCGAAGTGCCGGGCGCCATCATCGAGCAGATCGTGCGTGGCATGAAGGATCGAGCAGAT
>Ga0124846_1000149_pt1 | contig 10663 bp, 10 predicted proteins | sample ThiBio_1000_biof_FD_88620 | JGI IMG/M metagenome (GOLD analysis project Ga0124846, IMG submission 88620) | Wastewater bioreactor microbial communities from Cape Town, South Africa - Thiocy_expt_1000_biof (PacBio error correction) | ecosystem: Engineered > Bioreactor > Thiocyanate-remediating >... | reverse complement strand
TGCGTGGCAATATCCTCGAGCCTGGTGCCGACGAGCGTGGCAATGAACAATGGGCCGCTTTTTCCCTGGGTTGCTTCGCGCACCGCATGATCATCCCAGTGTGGAATGTGCATTTTCCCGGCGATCTTGAGCGGCTGGCGACGTACCGATTGACGCAGCGCCAGCGCCAGCAGCGGCGCAGTGTTGGCTACATCCTCGCCCAATACCAGTACCGCGTCGGCGAGTTCCACCTCGCGCAGCGACGGCGAGCGCGCGGAGCCCTCCCGTAAAATATCCAGTATGGAAGAAAGCAAATCATGGTCGCGCGCAGATATCCCGGCATAGAACCGTTCGGGCCCCACCAGCGTGCGTAACGCGAAATTGGCTTCGAGCGAGGCGCGTGGCGAACCAATGCCGATTACCTGGCTTCCCTTCGAGAACAGCTCGGCCAGGTGCTGAAGCACCTCGTCTTTGGTGGCGGATTGCAGCGGCGCATCCTTTTGTTTTCGAAATGCGGGCCGCCTGATTCTGTGCCGGCTGTTGACGAAGTCATACCCGTAGCGCCCGCGATCGCACAGGAAATAGCCGTTGACTGCACCATTGTAACGATTGCGAATGCGCCGCAATTTGCCATAACGCTCGCCGGGAATCGTGTTGCAACCCAGCGCGCAGTGCACGCATATCGAGGGCGCTGTCTGGAAATCCCACTTGCGGGTGTAATGCTGTTTCAGGGTCTTGTCGGTAAAAACACCGGTAGGGCAGACTTCCACCAGATTGCCGCTGAATTCGCTTTCGAGCGTACCATCCTGATGGCGGCCGAAGTAGACCTGGTTGCGCAGTGCCAGTGCCTCCAGGTCGCGCCCGCCGGCATAGTCGCGATAAAACCGTGTGCAGCGGTAGCATTGGATGCAGCGATTCATCTCATGATTGACCAGCGGCCCCAGGTCCTGATTGTAAAATGTGCGCTTCCGCCCGCGGTAGCGGCGATAGGTATGGCCGGTCATGACTGTCATGTCCTGCAGGTGGCACTCGCCCCCTTCATCGCACACCGGACAATCGTGCGGATGATTGACCATCAGCCATTCGATCACACTGGCGCGGAATTCCCGCGCCTCGGGATCATCAATGGAAATGCGGGTTCCGTCCGTGGCCGGGGTCATGCATGCCATGACAATCTTGCCGCACTTGTCGTCTTCGTCCTTGAATTGCTTGATCGCGCATTGCCGGCAGGCGCCCACCGAACCCAGTGCAGGATGCCAACAGAAATAAGGAAGGTCGAACCCCAGGGAAAGGCATTGCTGCAGCAGGTTTTCGCCATCCTTGACCGGATAGGGCCGGTTCTCGATATGAACGGTCGCCATCTTCATCTCCATGGACAGCGTTTCTCCTGAACGTGCCGCTCAAAGTCATCCCTGAAATATTTGAGTCCGCTTTGCAGCGGTTCCGCGGCACCGGGCGCCAATGCGCAAAAGGTATGGCCGGGCCCCAGCAGGCGCGCATGAGCCTGCAGCCGTTCCAGATCGGAAGCCTGGCCTTCTCCCTCTTCCAGGCCTTGCAGGATTTGCTCGACCCATGAAAGCCCGGACCAGCAAGGCGTGCACCACCCGCATGATTCCTGCGCGAAGAAGTGTTCGAGATTGCGCAGCATGCCGACAGGGCAGGTCCTGTCGTCGAGGATGATCATGGTACCGGTGCCGAGACGGCTGCCTGCCGCCTGCATCGATTCGAAATCCATTGCCGTGTCAAGATGATCCGAGACCAGAAAATCGGTCGAAGCGCCTCCCGGCAGGAGACCACGAAAACGGTATCCATCCCGCATGCCGCCGGCATGCTCCTCCAGGATCTGGCGAATGGGCGTCCCCATCGGCAGTTCCCACAACCCCGGCTTCTTTACCCTTCCGCTCACGCCATACAGCTTGGTGCCGCCATCGCCGCTACGGCTCAGGCTTTTGAACCACGCGGCACCGTGGTTCACGATATGCGGCACGTTGCACAGTGTCTCAACGTTGTTGACGACCGTGGGTTTGCCCCATAAACCGCTTACCTGTGGATAGGGCGGCTTGGCGCGTGGATTGGCGCGCTTGCCTTCCAGGGCATTGAGCAGCGCGGTTTCTTCCCCGCACATATAGCGGCCGGCGCTGACGTGCAGATGCAGTTCCAGGCTGTATTCCGAGCCCAGGATATTCCTGCCCAGATAACCCTGGCGGTAAGCTTCGCCGATGGCCTGCTCCAGCCGCTCCGCCGCCAGCTTGTAGGCCCATCGCAGGAAAATGTAGCCGATATCGGCCTGTATCGCATACCCGCTGATGATCATGCCTTCCAGCAACTGGTGCGGATCGCCTTCGAGCAGCAAGCGGTCCTTGAACGTGCCGGGCTCCATCTCGTCCGCATTGCAGATGAGATATTTGGGATGCGGCGCATCCTCGCCCATCGGCACGAAACTCCATTTCTTCGCGGTGGGAAACCCCGCACCGCCCCGGCCGCGCAGGTTGGCCTCCTTTACTTCCCCCATGATGTCGTCGGGCGACATGCGCAGCGCTTCGCGCAGCGCCGCGTAACCACCTGACTTCTCGTACTGCGCGAGATCCGGCGGTTTTTCCCCCGGCAAGATGTTACGGGTCAGAGGTGTTTCCATCGGCGGCCTCTTTTTTTTCCTTCTTTTCTTCCTGTAGAAAAAAGTGCTTCGCATGCCAGTCGATGATTTCGTCAAGCCTGGCGGGGTCCAGATCCTGGTGCAGCGTGTCGCCTATCATCATGACCGGTGCGTGGTCGCATGCGCCGAGGCATACATTCGGAAGCAAGGTAAAGCAGCCATCCGCGCTGGTTTCACCCAGTCCGATACCCAGCCGGGCATGCAGATGCCCGCGCATGCGCTCATAGCCCATGATCCAGCAACTCACGCTGTCGCATAGCAGGATCACATGCCTGCCCACCGGCTTGCGGAAAATCATGTTGTAAAAAGTGGCAATGCCCTCCAGTTCAGCCGGCGTCATCTGCAAGACATCGGCTACGTCCTTGATGCCTTCATCCGACACCCAGCCCCGATATCGCTGCACGATCTTGAGCGCTTCGATACATGCAGAGCGATTGTTCGGATAGTGCCGGGAATGCGCCTCTATTTCCTTTCGCTCCTGCTCGCTCAGCATGATTCCTCAACGGTCCACGTCGGCCATGACATAATCGATGCTCCCCAGAATGGCAACCAAATCAGAAACCATCAGTCCGCGGCTGATAAGGGGAATCATCTGCAGGTGCGGAAAGGAAGGCGTGCGGATACGCACCCGGTAGGCCATGGTGCTGCCATCGCTGATCAGGTAAGAGCCATTGCTTCCCTTGGTTGCCTCCACGCACATGAATGCTTCCCCCGCAGGGATCACCGGCCCCCAGCTCACGCCCAGAAAATGATCGATGAGGGTCTCGATGTCCTGCAAAGTCTGTTTTTTAAGTGGCGGGGTGGTAAGCGGATGATCTGCTTTATAGGAGCCGGGCGGCATATGGTCCAGGCACTGCTTGATGATGCGCAAGCTCTGGCGGATTTCCTCGGCACGGACGGCGCAGCGATCGTAGCAATCGCCGCGCTGGCCGGTCGGTATCTCGAACTCGAACTGTTCGTATCCTGAGTAGGGGCGCGCCTTGCGAAAATCCCACTCGAAGCCGCACGCGCGCAGCCCCGGTCCGGTGACGCCCCACTCCATTGCCTCTTCCACGGTATAGCTGCCCACATCCCGGCTGCGTACCTTCAGGATGCTGTTGCCAAGCGCGATCCGGTCGTATTCGTCGAGCCGGGATGGAAGGTAATCGACGAAATCCCGCACCAGCTTATCCCATCCCTGTGGCAGATCCTGGGCCACGCCACCGATGCGAAACCAGCTCGGATGCATGCGTCCCCCGCAAATCGCCTCGACGATGTCGAATACCCGCTCGCGATCGGTGAACATGAAAAATACTGGCGACAGGGCGCCCAGATCCTGTGCGTAGGTACCGTAGAACACCAGGTGGCTGGCAATGCGAGAAAACTCGCACATCATCACGCGAATCACCTTCACCCTGTCCGGCACCTCGATGCCCGCCAGCTTTTCCACAGCCAGCACGTAGGGAAGGTTGTTCATTACCCCTCCCAGGTAATCGATTCGGTCGGTATAGGGAATATAGGTATGCCAGGATTGGCGCTCGCCCATTTTTTCCGCACCGCGATGGTGAAAGCCTATTTCCGGTACAGCGTCGACGATTTCTTCGCCATCGAGCTGCAATACGATGCGGAAGACGCCATGCATCGCGGGGTGGTTGGGTCCCAGGTTGAGAAACATGAAATCGGTGCCGTCATGCGCCCGCCGCATGCCCCACTCTTCCGGATGGAAGCGCAGCGCCTCCTGCTCGGCGTTTTCCTTGTCCTGCGGCAGGCGGAATGGCTCCATTTCGGTAGCGCGTGCCGGGGGGTCTTTATGCAACGGGTGCCCCTGCCAGGTGGCCGGGAGCAGGATGCGCCGCAAATGCGGGTGGCCGGCAAAAACGATGCCGAACATATCCCAGATCTCGCGCTCGTACCAGTTCGCCGAAGGCCAGATATCCGTAATGGTGGGCATCACCAGATCCTCGGGGGAAAGCGCTACTTTGAGGCGGATGTCCGCATTGCGAGCGAACGACAGCAAATGATAAACCACGGTGAAACTGCTTTCCGGCTGGCCTTCACGGTGGACGCGCGTGCGCTCGTCGATGGCGGTAAGGTCATATAGCATGCGGTAGGGCTGCTCCGCCTCCAGTTTCAGATAACGCAGGATATCGCGCACTCTGCTCTTCTCAATCCAGGGAGTGGGCACACCATCACGGGTTGCCTGGCAAGCACCGATCGCCGCGCCGAAGCACGCTCGCAATTCCTGGAGAATGCCCGGGGAATCCGGTTCCGGGGGAGCCACGCTGGATGAAATTTCATTCAAGGCTCAAACCTCATCGGGACTGCGCAACGCGGTCTGGCGCATTCGGCCGTCCCTGTTGAGATCCCGCTGGGATGGCCGCTCCCACCGCTCGATCCCTTGCGGACCGATGACCCAGCTCAATGGCCGCCTTTCCTTGCCGATCGCATCCTGCAGCAGGTTCAGGCCCTGCATGAATGCGTCGGGGCGAGGCGGACAACCCGGAACATAAACATCTACAGGAATGAATGTATCCACCCCCTGGACCACGCTGTAGATATCATACATGCCGCCTGAATTGGCACAGGAACCCATCGAGATGACCCAGCGGGGTTCCAGCATCTGCTCGTAAAGCCGCTGGAGCACCGGCGCCATCTTGATGAATACGGTGCCGGAAATGACGATCAGGTCGGCCTGCCGGGGCGAGGCGCGCAGCACCTCGGAACCGAACCGCGCAAGGTCATATTTGCTGGTGAAGCTGGTGGCCATTTCCACATAGCAGCACGAGAGGCCGAAGTTGTAAGGCCATACAGAATTCTTGCGGCCCCAAGCGACAAGATCCTGTAGCCGCGCCAGCAGCACGCTGCGCCGCCCATCTCCTCCAAAACCATGATCACTGCGGCTGGTGGAAGCCGCGGTGCTGGCTCATCTCGCGCCCCGGGCCGGGTTGGTCCGGTCGATTCTGCTGCCGCGGTTAACGACCATCGCATCGCTCATCCTCCCTTCGTCCATGGCGTCCAGGGAAGCGCCGTCCGCTGGAACCCCAGTCCAGGGCTCCCAGCCTCCATAAATAAACAAGTGCTGCAACCAGGGCGCCGATAAAGATTGCCGCTTCGATATAACCGGCCCAGCCAAGTTCGCGCAGAGCAACAGCCCATGCAAAAAGGAATACCGCCTCCATATCGAAGATCACAAAGAACATCGCGATCAGATAGAATTTGGCGGACAGTCGTAGCCGGGCTGAACCAACCGCGAGGATGCCGGATTCGAACGGCTCATCCGCCGCTCCTGCCTTATGCCGCTCACCGATAACATGGGAAAGTATGAGAATCCCCGCGAGGAGCGCGAAGACGAGAAGAAAATAGGCAGCCAGGGGCCAGATCTCGGTGGATTGCGCGACGGGAGTATTCAAGGATCAGGCTCCTCTGGATCGGACCCATCGCCCCTTCACTCCTGGCGAGCCCGGTAAAGCAGTAGCGAACAAGTATTTTCCAATCCCTCGCACGCCTTCTGTACGGTAGGCAACATATGAAGCACCGCGAAAATCCAGCACAACCGTCGACTGTAGCAACCGGCCGGAGGCAGTCAGCTAATTGCCGTTCGCACCCGCATGAAAACCCGATCTTATTTTTCCCGCGAAGGGATCATGGCTGACCGGAAGCCGGGAATCCAGGCAATCGACTTTTTTCTCTGTGCGATGGTGCTGTTCTGGGCAAAGGATGGCTCGGCTTCGGATAAAAACCAGGGATTCCAGGCCAATTGCCGGAAACTGGGCGATACGGTCAGGATAGCGGCCACCTACAGGGATATTGTCCCGACGGAAGATAGTTCGCAGACAGTGAAAGCTCTCAGATCGCTATCGGGCAAGACCAGCGATCCGTATCACCACGTGTATGGCCTGACGCATGCCGAACCGGCATTCAGCTACCAGTTCATGCCCAGGTGGCATATCGGCCCGGACGGACAGGTGTGCGCGCTGCCGGACGTATCGGTGGAAATGGGATTTTCGTCGATGCGGGTCTATCTCGCCAGGGAGCTTCAGGAAACCTGCAGAAAAGGCGTTGTGCGCGACCACGAAATGGAGCATGTGTCGGCATGGAAATCCCATTTCCGGGCCGGCGCGAAATTGCTGGAAGGCCCGCTGCGCCAGGTATTTTCCCAGCTGCGCTATTATCGCACGCAGGCTGATGCCCAGGCCGGCCTGAAGCTTTGGGTGGAAGAGGAAATGAAACAGTTCTGGAAACGCTTGATGAAGGGTGCGATAACCGCTCACCGCGCGATCGACTCGCCTTTATCCTATAACCATGTGAATAACCGCCTGCGCAATTGCCCGCCGGACGCCCACCAGCCATTCTGAATCCCGGCCGGACTGGCCATATTTCAACCAGGCCTACATCCCCCGGCTCTTCCTGATCAACTCGTAGGCGGTCTGTATTTCCTGGGTCTGCGCGGTAGCCATGTTGATCATATCCTGCGGAACACCCTGGCCCATCAATTTATCCGGATGGTATTGGCTCATCAGCTTGCGGTAGGCACGCTTGACCTCCTGGTCGCTGCTTTCCTTAGTGACGCCCAACGCCTTGTAGGCTTCATCCAGCGCATCTGCGGAGGTCGCATGGCCTCCCGCGAAATGAGACTGGCTCAACACCATATCCAGCAGTTGCCTGAAGGCCAGCTGGTCATATCCCAGATGAGAGGCAAAGCTTTTCAGCATGCCCTCCTCCGCCGCATTCAGCACGCCGTCGGACAATGCCATGACAATGAGATAAACCAGGAGCATTTGCTTCAGGCTGTTCGTATGCCCGCAAACCGCCATGAACTCATTCAGTTTCGGCTCCACGTCAAACCCCGGCTCCGCTCCCTGCTTGAATAGGGCTATTGCCAGCCGCCGATGCTCGGAGGACATTCCCATCTTTGCCATGAAGTTTTCGACATGGGAAACTTCGTCCTGGGAAATACGTCCATCCGCCTTGGCGAGTTTCCCCATCAGGATGAAAACCGTCTCAATGAAAACGGTCTGCCGTTGGGCGCTCGTAAGAGGATTGATCGCCCCTGCGCCGTAGGCCCGGTAGCGGTCGATGAAACTTCCCACGATATATCCGAGGAATGCGCCGAAAATACCGAGGAAGTAATAGCCTAGAAAAATTCCAATTATTTTGAACAAGGGAGGTTCCCGAGATGATTATGAACTCGGGCCTTTGCACCCAGGAAGTCCTGAGTCTTCCGGCTGCAAAATGATATCAGCAATCCCTGCAGGCATTGCGGATTTAGTGTTTGCAGGCACGCATGAAGCGTCAGGGGCGGAAGCTCGAAGCGCGTGATCCGCCTTGCGTCTGGTGTGCGGCAAAAGGAAGGGGTGTAATATTCTCCGCAATACCTGCCGAAAAGAACCCGTGATAGGAGAAAACCCATGATTGAATTGCACTCCAGCCCTACTCCCAACGGGCAAAAAGTCATCATCATGCTGGAAGAAACCGGGCTTGAATGGAAACATATCGACGTGGATATCGGAACCGGCGAACAGTTCAAGGCCGAACATCTGAAACTCAATCCCAACAACAAAATTCCCGCCATCGTGGATACGGACAGCCTTGAAGGCGGGCGCTACACTATGATGGAATCCGGCGCCATTCTGGTTTATCTCGCTGAAAAGACTGGCAGGTTTTTACCGGCCGACCGGCGCAAGCGCTACGATACGCTCCAGTGGCTGTTTTTTCAGGTAGCGCATGTCGGACCCATGTTTGGCCAGGCGAACCATTTCAATAATCAGCCCAAGGACAATTACAAGGACAATCAGTACGCCCGGGATCGATACAACAACGAGACGCTGCGGCTATACCGGGTGCTGGACAATCGCCTGGCGCAATCCGCCTGGCTTGGTTGCGACGAATACACTATCGCCGACATCGCCACTTATCCCTGGTGCAAAAGGCATGCCGAGCGCGGCATTGGAGAAGCCGGCCACCCCCATTTCACGCGCTGGTTCAAAACCATGGAAGCCCGCCCAGCGGTACGGCGCAACAATGCCATGGCTGACGAGATCCGTGCGCGCATGGCCAAGGCTGCGCAGGGGCGCCAGGCAATCGATATTTATGACACGCGGGACAATGGCGAAAGGCTTGCCCAGGCCACTTCCAGACCGAGCGCCGGGAAAATCGATCCTCTGGCATAAGTTCGTTTTGCCCCGCTTTCTGGACGATATAGTAACCGGTCGAATCCGAGTACATCTACGTAACGAACCGTCCCTATAGTTCGCTGCTGCAGGAAATCACGATTTCGGGCAAACTTTTTTCTTCCAGGCAGCTCCCATTCAACATACAGATGCAAACCCAGTCCAACTGGTGCTGGGCCGCCACCTCGACCAGCGTTTCCCACTTTCACTGGTTCTGGAGCACATGGACGCAATGCCGTTTGGCAAACGGAGAACTCGGGCATAGCGATTGCTGCAACAGCCCCGTCCCATCCGCATGTAACGTGCCCTGGTATCTCGACAAGGCGCTGACGCGCACTCACAATTTTGTAAGCATCATCGGGCAGCAAGCCAGCTTCCAGCAGGTGCGCGAGGAAATAGATGCGGGAAGACCGGTAAGCGCCCGCATCGGCTGGAGCGGGGGCGGAGGTCACTTCATGGTGATCTACGGCTACAGCCGCTTTTTGGGAATGGAATATTTCGATATCGATGATCCCATATATGGGAAGAGCCATCTCGCAGTATCGGATTTTGCCAATAATTACCAGGGCAGCGGAACCTGGACCCACACCTATTTCACGAAGAGCTATTTCAAAATGCCAATCAAATATCTGCTGCTTGCCGAGCCCATTCTCCAGCGTATCCGGGAAGCCCGTCCATTGCTGAAATTGAAGCAGGGGTCACAGGCAACGCAGACCGCAAGTGAACCAGGACTGTCGCACGACTTTGCAGAAGATTCCCATGTTGCGGTAGGAATGGCGCATCGCATTTTCTCCGTAGGGCTCGACGCGCTACTGGGAAGGAATGAACTCGCCCCCCAGTCCGTTGGGCTTCGGGTTTATGAATCGGTAGGGCAAAAACTGACCGCATTTTTCGACGTGAGCGAAGAGGAGCAACCCCGGCTGTTGCAAATGTCGGCAGCCGGGGAGCCCCTGGAATTGTTTACGCGGGGGCCTCACCGAAGTATTGGAGGCGCTCGGCCGGAACGATCCTGAAGCCGAGCTGAGATTGCTTCGGGTGCCTGCACTGAATTTTGAAGCGCTCTGGATCAGTTATGAAGGCAAGTCAGACGACAAGCCGAAAGACATGCTCGTGCCGCTGCGCACCGTCGGATCCCTGGTACCAGACAAGCCGGTGCCGCTACGTGAAGCGCTCCCAGCTCTGAAGGAGGCAGCACGGCCTCTGGCAAACATGGATGACGCCATGGGAGCATGAGCAGTATAGATATCTCCCGAAGGCTTTCCCGATGCGGCCGCTCTCTTCCCTCCTGAATGGAAAGTGGGAATTAACGTGAGTACCGGGTAAATCCATAGCACTCAATCTTGAAACACGAATGCGCGTTGCTGCGTATCAGCACCTCAGCATTAATTTGGCAGCTCTAGCTTATTATGGCTATCCTGCTAGTTTTGTTGGATTCCAGCGATGGATGAAGCCCCCCCACGAATCCTGCAAGAGCGGCAACCATCACTAGAAATCCCCAGCCGGTGCCCTTGCTGGTATGGACAAAGTCCCCTGCCCGCCTGACCTCCAGTGGGATGGTGACGAGCGTCTCGGGCTCACCTGTCTCACTATTTCCGATTAGCAGAATGTTGTACTTCACGAGTGGTTCCAGGTCTACGGCGAGGGCAATGTTCTCCGATTCATATTCCTGTGCAGGAACCGATAATACCTCGCGCTCTTCCCCCCCTTCCACTTTTATCAACCGTACTTCGAGCGGGTATTCCCGGAGTTCTGGCGCGAACAAATCCATCACGATGTTCAGGGACCGGTGGGCACGGGGAGCAGAATGGCGGATAGGAAAGGTGATCTCCATCCGGCACCACATAAGCGTTGAAGCCCATAGGGAACATGAACATGTTTCTTT
>Ga0124846_1000142_pt1 | contig 10719 bp, 7 predicted proteins | sample ThiBio_1000_biof_FD_88620 | JGI IMG/M metagenome (GOLD analysis project Ga0124846, IMG submission 88620) | Wastewater bioreactor microbial communities from Cape Town, South Africa - Thiocy_expt_1000_biof (PacBio error correction) | ecosystem: Engineered > Bioreactor > Thiocyanate-remediating >... | reverse complement strand
GTCGAGGGCCTTCTAGGCGAGGGCGTCGATCCGCGGCGCATGCTGCTGTTGACCTTTTCGAACAAGGCAGCGGGCGAGATGGCCGAGCGGATCGCGCGCAAGCGGCCCGAGGCTGCGGCCGCGATGTGGATCGGCACGTTCCATGCCTTCGGCCTCGATATCATCCGTCGTTTCCATGCGGAGCTCGGCCTGCCGAAGGACCCGCGGATGATGGACCGGACCGAAGCGGTCGAACTCCTCGAGGGGGAGTTCCCGCGGCTTAGGCTCGCGTACTACCGCAATCTTTACGATCCGACCCAGATCATTGCCGACATGTTGGCCGCCGTATCGCGGGCGAAGGATGAGGTGGTCGACGCCGAAACCTACGCCGCGCTCGCCGACGCCATGCAGGCGAAAGCCCAGGACTCGGATGCGCGCGAGGCGGCGGAACGCGCCGGCGAGGTTGCCCGCGTCTACGCGGCCTACGAACAGCTCAAGCGCAACGCGCATTGCATCGACTTCGGCGATCTTGTCGCCTTGCCGGTGCAACTGCTCGAAAAGGAGGCGGCCATCTGCGCGGCGCTGCAGGCGCAATATGATCATGTCCTGGTGGTTGAGTATCAGGACGTGAACCGCAGCAGCGTGCGGCTGCTGAGCGCACTGCGGCCCGACGGCCGCAATCTCTGGATGGTCGGCGACGCCAAGCAGTCGATCTACCGGTTTCGCGGTGCCTCATCCTTCAACATAACCCGGTTCGGCAAGGAGGACTTCGCCGGTGGCAATCGCGGTCGATTGAAGCGTAATTATCGTTCGGTGCCGGAGATTGTCGCCAGCTTCTCCAGTTTCGCGATCACGATGCGCGCCGGCGATGCGGATAGTGGCCTCGACGCGGACCGCGACGCCAATGGACATAGGCCCGAGTTGCGCACGGTCCAGCGCGCCGAGCAGCAGCAGGTCGCCCTGGCCGACGCTATCGAGGAGCTGCGGCGTGACGGCTACGCCTATCGTGACCAGGCGGTCCTGTGCACCGGCAACGAAAAGCTGTCGACGATCGGGCAGGACCTGGAACGGCTCGGCGTGCCGGTCCTCTTCCTGGGAAGTCTGTTCGAGCGGGGTGAGGTCAAGGATCTCCTGGCTCTCCTCTCGATCCTAGTCGATCGGCGCGCCATGGGCCTGGTGCGCATTGCCTGCTGGCGAGACTTCGCCACCTCCTTTGCCGATGTGGTCGCGGTCTTCGACCATCTGCGGGCGGCCGAGCACGCGCCGGCGGGCTGGCTGCGGCATGGCGAGGCGATCCCCGGTTTGAGCGACAGGGGGCGGCAGACCGTTGCCAAGCTCGCGACTGCGCTCGATGGTTTCGATCAGACGGCCTCGCCCTGGACCGTGCTCGCGACGCTGTTGCTCGATCGCACACGCATCGCCGCGCGCCTGGGCGCGTCGGAGGATCTCGCCGACCGCCCACGGGGCATCGCGATCTGGCAATTCCTCAACTTTGTGCGGGTACAACCGGCCGGACGCGGGCTGCCCATCACGCGCCTGCTCGATCGTGTGCGCAGGCTCGTGCGGCTCGGCGACGACCGCGACCTGCGCCAATTGCCGGCGGCCGCCCAGCATCTCGACGCCGTGCGGCTGATGACCATCCATGGCGCCAAGGGCCTAGAGTTCGGTGGCGTCCATATTCCTGGGCTTAACAGCGACACGATCCCACGCACGCCGCCGGCGCCGCCATGTCCGGCGCCCGACGGGATGATCGCGGGGGCGGAGGGCAGTGCGCTGGAGGCGTTCCGCGCAGGTCAGGCCGAGGAGCAGGAGTGCCTATTTTACGTGGCGCAGTCGCGCGCCCGCGATCGCCTGATCCTTTATGCGCCGACCGAGAAGAGTAACGGCCACAACCGACCGCTTTCGCCATTCCTCGACCGTCTCGGGGCGACCTTAACACGCCGTTCGCTCGTGCCGGCACGGCCGCTTCCCGTGGCCGCGGAAGCTCGGGATATCGATTTGGTGGTCGACGGACGGCTGCGGTTAGGCGCCCCGCAGATCGCTCTTTATGAATCCTGCCCGCGTCGCTTCTTCTACACGCATGTCCTGCAGGTCGGCGGCCGGCGAACCGCGACCGCCTTCATGCATCTGCATGAGGCGGTTCGCGTGGTGGTCGAGGCGGTGATCGCGTCGGATGGACCCGTGTCCGAGCAGGCGCTGCAAGATCGCATCGATGCGGCGCTCGCCGGCGAGGGGCTCGGCGAGCACGGCTATCGCGCGGAATTCCGCGATCTGGCGCTGGCAATGCTGCGCTTCTTCCTGGCGAACCGCGCCGAAGCAGTCCCCGAAGCGCCGGTCGCGCTCAGCCTCAGTTTCGGCGGCGAGGAGATCATCGTTCGGCCGGACGAGGTGCTGGTGCGGCCGGACGGCATCCGCGCCGTGCGCCGCATTCGCACGGGTCACATGCGGTCGGCCGAGGGCAAGGATGTCGGCGCGGCGGCGCTGATGCTGGCGGTCAGGCAGTCCTTTCCCGGCGCGGTCGCAGAGCTCGTCCATCTTTCCGACGGCGAGGCACACGCGCTTGCCTTGTCCGATCGGGAGCTGAAGGGGCGCAAGGACAAGCTCGCAAAGTTTCTCGGCGACATCCGCGCCGGACGGTTTCCGGCCGAGGTTTCGTCGCGCACCTGCCCGAACTGCCCGGCCTTCTTCATCTGCGGGCAGACCCCCGACGGCCCCTTGCAAAAAAAGTTCGTCTGACCTTACCGGTCGGCCTCCGTCGCTCCGATTGGACCCTTAGAGCCGCGGCGCTGCCTCGGCCGAACCTAAGGACCCAATCTTATGAACACCGAAGAACTTCTTGATTACGACGATCTCGGCGACGCCCTGCGCGAAGGCCGGGCGTTGCGTCCGGCGCGGGGGTATCGCTTTCTCCTCGCGCAGGGCGATCTCAACTTCCAGTCCCGTGTGGTGAGCGATCCCGTGCCGCTCGGCCGCCAGTTGCTGGAAGCCGCGGCACTCGACCCGCGGGACGGTTACAGCCTCATCGCGATCCTGCCCTCGGGCGATTTCGAGGATGTGAGGCTCAACGAGCCGTTCGACCTGCGTGAGCGCGGCGCCGAGCGGTTCATCGCCTTCCAGACCGACCGCGACTTCAAGCTGACCCTCAACGACCACGAGCTGCTCTGTGGCAAGCCGGTCATCAGCGGCACGGTGCTCTACGGCCTCGCCAAGCCCGGCGAGGGGGAGGCCGTCTTCCTCGAGGTTCCCGGCGGTGAAGATCGCCTGATCGAGCATGGCGAGCTGATCGATCTGGTCCAGCCCGGCATCGAGCGGTTCATCACCGCGCGGCTGACGTTCGAGATCATCGTCAATTCGCGGCCGCGCACGGTGAACGCCCGCACGGTGACGTTCGAACAGATCGTCCAGCTCGCCTTCCCGGGCCAGCACGAACCCAACGTCGTCTTCTCGATGACCTACCGGCACGCGGCGTCGACGCCGCCCGCCGGTGAGCTCGGGGTTGGCGGCTCCGTCGACGTCAAGAAGAAGGGCACGGTGTTCAATGTCACGCGCACTGTTCAGTCGTAATCCGGACCTCAAGCGGCTGCGGGACGAAGGCTACTTCGTCCAGCAGCAGGGCGGGTATCTCGTTATGCGCGAGGTGCCGTATGTCGATGCGCGCCGGGAGGTGCGCATCGGCACCCTCATCTCCAGCCTCACGCTGGCCGGAGATCAGACGCGCCCGCCCGACACCCATGTCATCCACTGGGACGGCGATTTCCCGTGCCACGCCGACGGCAGGCCCATCCAGGGCATCTCGCATGCGGCCGGCGCCTTCGATCTCGGCCACGGCCTGAAGGCGACGCACAGCTTCTCCAGCAAGCCAGACGGCGGCTACTCGGACTCCCACCACAAGATGACGAGCTACGCGAATATCCTCGCGGGCCCGGCCGCAGTGCTGAAGTCCGGCGCGACGCCTCGCACCTTCCGCGAACCGGAAGAGGAGGAGGACAGCGTCTTCAACTATGTCGAGACCGCCTCCTACCGTGTCGGGATCGGCGTCCTGACCGAGCGACTCGTCAACGAGCGGGTCGCCATCATCGGCGTCGGGGGGACCGGCGGCTACATCCTGGATTTCGTCGCCAAGACGCCTGTCCGGGAAATCCGGCTGTTCGACAGCGACGAGTTCCTGACCCATAACGCGTTTCGCGCGCCTGGCGCTCCGAGCCTGGAGGAATTGCGGGAAGCGCCCAAGAAGGTCGAATACCTGAAGCGCATCTACAGCCGGATGCACCGGAACATCGTGGCGCACGATGTCGCGCTCGGCGTCGACAACATTCACCTTCTCGACGGCGTCACCTTCGCGTTCCTGTCCCTCGATGCGGGTGACGCTAAGCGGCTGATCGTAGAGAAGCTCGAGGCGATCGGCGCCGCGTTCGTCGATGTTGGCATGGGGCTCGAGCTCGACGAGGGGTCGCTGGGCGGCATCCTGCGCGTCACCGCCAGTACGCCGGAGAAGCGCGATCACGCGCGGCAGCGCATTTCCTTCGTCGGCGGCGGCGCCAAGGACATCTACGCCTCCAACATCCAGGTCGCGGATCTCAACGCCCTGAATGCTGTCCTCGCGGTCGTCAAGTGGAAGAAGATTCGCGGCTTCTACCGCGACCTCGAGCGCGAGCATCACTGCACCTACACCACCGACGGCAACATGCTGATCAACGGGGATCTCGCGTGATACGGCACAAGCGACTCGAACATCGTTTCGTCGAACACATCCCTGAGCGCCTTGAGGCAGGCATTCTCTATGTTTCGATGGAATATGCCACATCAGCCCACAGCTGCTGCTGCGGTTGCGGCGAGGAGGTCGTCGCCCCCTTCACGCCGACGGACTGGAAGATGACGTTCGATGGCGAGACCGTCTCCCTGCGGCCGTCGATCGGCAATTGGACGCTGAAATGCCGGTCACACTATGTGATCGACCGCAGCAAGGTGATCGAGGCCGGCCCCTGGAGTGACGAGCAGGTCGAAGCCGAGCGTCGTCGTGACCGCGCTGCCAAAGCGCGCTTCTACGGGCAGACGCCAGCGATCGAACTTGCCGTTCAGCCCGCTCCCGTCAAGGCGGCTCCCGGCTTCTGGCGCCGCGCCTGGCGTTGGCTATCTGGCAGATCGTGACGATAGGCCCGACGGCAGGTTGCCGTCGGGCTATCCCGCTTCGGAACGCAGCGCAGCCCTAAGAGACAAATCAAGAACATCTATCAGGAGCTTACACGGTCTTCGCCGAAATCCTTGTGCAAGGAATGACCGACACACCATATATTGATGTTAGGCATGGGGCGATCTCCTAGCACGTGCGCGTCTCCACTCATGGTGGTGGGGACGTGGGCGAGCTTCTTGCGACCTCCTCCGGTGCCTGGCGAGGACAGATAGGCATCGAGAAGGAGCGTGGAGAATGGATGCTACCGAATTCAAGCCCGGCGATCTTGTGCGGGTGAAGTCAGGCGGGCCGATCATGACGGTCGAGCTGGTCGGGAAGACGGCCATGCTGGAGGAGGATGCCGTCTGGTGTGTCTGGTGCGAGAAGGTGGGCAACAAGCAGGTCGCGCGGAAAGACACGTTCGCGCCGGTCGTGCTGGAGAAGGCTGAGAAGCCACGAGCCGCGTTCTCCGTCGGCGTCGTTCGGGCGTAGCGTGGTGCCTCATGCCGTTTCGCGGCCTGTTCATCGGCATCGACCGTTATAGCTCGACCGGCATTGATGAGCTGACCTGCGCGCGTCGCGACGCGACGGCGCTGGAGGCACTGTTCTTCGACACGCTGGGCGGTAGCACAGTCTTGCTGGCAGATGCGGAGGCCACGCGGCAGCGGATTGAGGACGCATTTGCCGACCTGGCCGGCTGCGGCCCCGAGGATACGGTGGTGATCGCGTTCTCCGGCCATGGGTCGGAGACACATGAGCTCGTCACCCACGACGCGAATCCAGATGATCTCGCCGGCTCCGCGATCCCGCTCGAGCTGTTGCAGGAATGGTTCTCGCGGATACCGGCAAAGCGCCTGATCCTGTTCCTCGACTGTTGTTTTTCCGGCGGCATTGGGGCGAAGGTTCTGCACGTCGATGCGAAGCCGCGCAGCCTTTTGTCCGCCGAAGCGCGCCTGGCTCAGCTTGGCGGCGCTGGTCGGATCATCTTCACCGCCTCCGCGGCGACCGAGCCCGCCTATGAGCACCGCCGGTTCGGGCACGGCTTTCTGACCCACTTTCTGCTTGAGGCGCTATGTGGCGCCGAGGAAGTCGTGAGCGGCGGCAAGCTCTCGCTCTACCGCCTCCTCGAGCATGTCACGAGCCGCGTCCGGGCGGCCGCGCTGCAGGGCGGCAAAGAGCAGAACCCGACCATGCGCGGGAGCATCGACGGCGATGTCGCGTGGCCCGTGTTCGTGCCGGGCGCTAAGTATCGGGCGGCCTTCCCGGCGCGTCTGCCTGCCAAGGTGACGTCCGATCTTGCCAGCCTCTCGTCGGCCGGTTTCCCCGACGCGCTTGTCACCGCCTGGGCTGGAGCGATCCCGTCCTTGAATGCGCTTCAGATCTCCGCCATCACCGACTTCGGCGTGCTGGACGGCGAGAACCTGGTGGTGTCGGCCCCGACATCCTCGGGCAAGACGATGGTGGGCGAGCTCGCGGCGCTCCGGAACGTGCTGGATCGCAAACGGGCTTTGTTTCTGCTGCCGCTTAAGGCCCTTGTGGCAGACAAGCGGCGGCACTTCGAGAGCGTCTATGGCGGTTTCGGGGTCCGCACGGTGGAAGCGACGGGCGAGACGGACGACATCGCGCCTCTGCTGCGGGGCCAATACGATGTCGGTCTCCTGACCTATGAGAAGTTCGCCGCGATCGCGCTGACATTCCCTCATGTGCTGGCGCAGGTCGGCGCGATCGTGATCGACGAAGCGCAGATGATCGCCGACCGTGGCCGCGGCGCGAATCTGGAGTTCATTTTGACGCTCATCCGGATGCGCCGGCGTGAGGGGATCGAGCCCCAACTGATCGCGCTTTCGGCTGTGATCGGGGACACGAACGGCCTTGAGCAATGGCTCGGCGCGCGGCTCTTGCGGCGCACGGAGCGGCCCGGTCCGCTTGAGGAGGGCTTGTTGCTCGGCACCGGGCATTTCCGCTTTCTTGACCCGGAGAATGGCAATGAGCAGGTTGAGGGGCCGCTCGTTCGGCGTCTTGTCGGCGGCAAAGGATCCAGCCAGGATTGGATCATCCCGCTGGTGCGCAAGCTTGTCGCCGAAGGCCAGCAGGTGATCGTGTTTCGCGAAACCAAGGGCGAAGCCCGCGGCTGCGCCAACTATCTCGCAGAGTCGCTCGGATTGCCTCCGGCTGCCGAGGCGCTGACGCAGATGCCCGGCGGCGATCCCTCGCAGGCCAGCGCCGACTTGCGGAGCGCGCTGGGGCGCGGCGTCGCTTTCCACAACTCGGATCTCGACCGCGAAGAGCGGCGCGTCATCGAGGAAGAATTTCGCCGTAGCGGCTCGGGCCTGCGCGTCATCGCAGCCACGACGACGCTGGCGATGGGCGTGAACACGCCCGCGTCATCGGTCATCATCGCCGGCTTGAATCATCCCGGCGACGAGCCCTATTGGTAGCCGAATACAAGAACCTAGTCGGTCGCGCGGGAAGGCTTGGCTTCGCCGAGAAGGGAGCTTCGTATCTGCTGGCGCTCGATCCGCGCGCCGAGCATGATCTGTGGTCGCGATACGTGACCGCGGAGCCGGAAGACTTGGTGTCCCGCTTCCTCGACGGTACAACCGACCCACGCTCCCTGATTATCCGCGTCCTAGTCGCGGCACAACGAGCGGCCGGCGAAGGCGTGCCGAGCGAGGAGATTGTCGAATTTCTGGAATCGAGCTTCGGCGCGTTCCAAGCCCGGCGCGCCCATAGCGCGTGGCAGTGGAGCCGGCCGGATCTGCTTTCGGCCCTAGCGGATTTGGAACGCCACGGCCTGGTGCAGAAGAACGCTACAGGCGCGTATGAATTGACCAAGCTGGGCCGTCTCGCTGGCGAAAGCGCGTCAGAGGTCGGGTCCATCGTCGCGCTCGTAGATTGCCTCGGCTCGCTTCAGCCCCAAGAAATCAGCGATCCCGTCCTGATTGCCGCAGCTCAAACGACGGTCGAGGTCGATCAACTCCTTTTTCCGATCAACCGAAAAAGCACGCAGAAAGAGCCTCAGCTATGGCCCAACGAGCTGCAGAGGCAGAATGTGCCGTGGCACGTCCTGAACGCGCTTCAGCGCGGGACAACAGAAGATCATCAGGCGACCCTGCGTGCGAAGAAGGCGGTCGCTTGTCTTTTGTTCGTGTCCGGTCGTGCCATGAGCGAGATCGAGCGCGTGCTGACGCAGTTCGGTGGTGCGTTTGGCGGCGCCGCCGGCCCCATACGCGCGGTCGCAGCGCGGACTTGCGATCTGATGCCGGTCGCGGCTCGCGTCGCCGAGATCCTGCACCCCACGCTCGATCTCGGTGACCGTGTGAGACGTCTGGCGATCCGGTTGACATATGGCGTGCCCAGCGCCGCCGTCGACCTCGCCCAATTCGCTGGAGCCGATTTGCTGCGGGGCGACTATTGCCGCTTGGCCGCCGCGCAGCTCTGTGAGCCCGAACAGATCGACGCCGCAACTGATGACCAAATTCTGGCATGCGTGGACAAGGACAGGCGCAAGCTTGCACTTGTCCGCGATGCGGCGAAGCGCGTTGCCAAGCGTCGGGCCGAAGCGGTAGCGCCTTCCGCCCCGATCCTTGAAGTATATGTGCCCTAAATTGCGCGCAACGGGGGCGTGAGGCGATTGCGTCAGATGCCCCCTCTGCGAGACGTTCCTGCCTCAGAAAGTCTCCAATGCTGGCGGAGCCAATGCGGCAGCGGGCGATCAAGCGGTCGAACGAGACAACGCGCCGCTACGGCTGCGCTCGGTGTGCAGGAGTGTCAGGATGGTCTGCCGGTTCGGAGCAAATGACCTGGTCGCCGATGGCGCCAAACCGAAGATCGTCGATTTCTTCAAAAAGCTTTTTCGACTGCATCGTGGGCGGCGATGAATTGCTCGCCGACCAGTGGCTGATCGCAAACCTCAAGCTGCCAAGCGACGCTCCTCGTCCTCGGCTTCGTTCCCCGGCTCTCCAACCGCTTTGGTCAGGAAGAGGTCAAGCGCAGCTCGACGAGAATCACGATCCAATGCGTAGGCCGTCTGTTTGAATTCGATCCCCTCGAGTAGCCCTTGGATGTAACCGGAGATCGTGTCGGCGGCCATGATGAGCGCAGTGTCGAGCGTGTGAATGTATTTGCTCGTCACCGAGCCCTTGGAGTGGCCGACGAGCGCCGCGATGGTCACCTCGGTGAAACCGAGATCGTTGGCGATGCTGGCAAAGCTGTGACGCAGGACATGCGGGGTGACGCCGGCGAGCGGACTGTCGCTGAAAATCTGTTCCCAATGGTTCGGGAAGCTGCCGAACGCATGGTCCTCGCCCTGACCTGGGAAGACATAGGTGCCCGCTGTGGTCTTGCGCCGTTCCTCCAGATACTCGACGACGGGCAATCCGATTGGACGAATGGACTCACCTTCCTTGCTGTCCACCAGGCGCATGCAGCTCGCGTCGGTGTCAGCTTCGATCCACATTAGCGAGATCATTTCCGAGCGGCGGCAGCCGGTGAGCGCGATCTGCCGGATGATGTCCACGGTCATGGCGTATTTTTCGTTCGCCGCGGCATCGCGAAGCATTTGCCCGAGGGTGCGATACTCCGCCTCGGTCAGCCTACGATTCCGAACATTGTCCTTGGGCTTCTTGATGCCGTGCGCCGGATTGACCTCTATAATCCCAGCATCGACAGCGTAGGTGAGGATTCCGCCCAATAGGCCGACGGTGCGCGTGGCGGTGCCCGCGCCACCACGAACAATGGCCTTTCCTCGCAGCTTTTTCGTCTTGACGGCGACGCGCGTCTTGCCGGCCATGATGTCCTTCAAGACCTTGTTGATGTCGGCCCTGGTGAGATCCTTGACCCGGCGCGCGCCGATCAGCGGGATGATGTGCCGCTCGATACGGCCAGTGTCGGTGACGATGGTGGTGGGCTTTTTCGGTCGCCCGCCCTTACCCAGAATGAGGCCCGCGTTCAGATCAGCGGTATAGAGGGCGCAAAGCTCCTTGACCGTGATGGCCTTGTGATCGAGCTGACGTTCTTCGGAAGGGTTGTCGCCGCGCGCGACGCGCCCGAGTTGGACCTTCGCTTCTTGCCGGGCTGTCTCCGGCGTCCACACGCCATGCAGGCCGATGGTGTAGCGTCGCGTGCGTCCAGCAGCGCGATATTGGATGAGGTAGCTGCGCTTGCCGGAGGCGAACACGCGGAGGCCGAAACCGGGCAGTTCGTCGTCCCAGATAAAATAGTCCTTCTCGCGAACATCGGCAGCGTCCACGATCCGCTTGGTCAGCTTTGCCATGAGGTGTTCCCCTCGCTAGTGAGGGGCTGCTTCCGCGGAAGCACCACGGAAGCAACCGGATGGATATCGGAGCGAAATTCTGGATAGACAGTTCGGCGCGGAAATACGAATTGTCTAGTACCTTCAGTTACATATCGCATTGTAGCGTGCCCTGTCGTGCATTTAGGATAGGCAGGCTAAATTGCTCCGAAGGCAAAGGTCACACGTTCGAATCGTGTCGGGTGCGCCAGCAATCTCATTGGCCGAATCCGCTCCCCGCAAGGCAAGGAAAGGACGAGAACGCAAGGCAAGGAAA
>Ga0124846_1000134_pt1 | contig 10795 bp, 6 predicted proteins | sample ThiBio_1000_biof_FD_88620 | JGI IMG/M metagenome (GOLD analysis project Ga0124846, IMG submission 88620) | Wastewater bioreactor microbial communities from Cape Town, South Africa - Thiocy_expt_1000_biof (PacBio error correction) | ecosystem: Engineered > Bioreactor > Thiocyanate-remediating >... | reverse complement strand
GACAGGATCCGCCTGGCTGATCTTCGCGGTCGCGATCGCTGTCCCTGCACTGGTTCTGGGTCCGGCCATCGCGTGGCGGACAGGTCTGTCGGTCGGTGTCGCTCTGGCGGCGGCAGGTGTCGGAATCGTCCTCGCCGCCGCGACTGACACCTACCTCCGGGGAGCAGTGGAAACGGGGCAGCCGACGCCGACGGTCCTGATCGCACTGTCGACCGGCGCCTGGATGGTCCTGTACGGGCCGTGGGTATGGGTGCTGCTGCTCTTTCCGACAGGCCGGTTCGAGAGCACCATCGACCGCGTCACCGCGTGGGCCGTCGTCGTGGTGGGCGTCGCGTTCGACCTGCTGGTGGCGGTCGCGCCCGAGCCCTACTCGCCGCCGTTCGCACAGGTTGCGCATCCGTGGGGTGTCGTGCCTTGGGCCGGCGTCGCCGCGGTCATTCTGCTGCCGCTGTTCCTGGTCTGCCTGCTGGCGTCTGTCGTCTCGACGTTCGTGCGCGCGCGGCGCGCCACGGGCCTCACGCTGCGACGACTCCGGTGGCTCGTGATGGCCGCGACGATCGTCCCGCTGGCTCTGCTGCTGTGCTGGGCGTCGTACCTGCTGTGGGGAGGGATGGAGGCCGTCATGGTGGGGATCGCCGCGTTCTGCGTCGCGATCCCCGTTGCCATCGGCGCCGCGCTGCTCACAGCCGACGCCGACGTCGACTTCTGGATCGTCCGCGTCGTGACATGGTGCGTCCTGCTGCTCGCGGTGCTCGGAGTCGTCGCGGCTGCCGCTGCGCTGGCGACCCGCGTGCCCGACCGTGGCGCGGTCGCCATCGCCGCCGTCACCTCTGCTGCCGCCGTTCTTGCGGTGATGCTGCTGCGCCGCCCGCTGGAACGCGTCGTCGCCGCAGTGCTCTTCCCCCGGACGGAGCGCACCGTCGACGCGCTGCGCACCCTGCTCGCTGACGTCCATCGCGGTGCAGCGCCACCCGAGCGCGTCGTGGCGGTGCTCAGATCAGGGCTCGAGGATCCGGAACTGACCGTCGACTACGCGGCCGAGGACGAACGCCGTGGCGTGAGTCCCGCGGGACTCCGCGGTGTACCGACTCCGGTCACCGTCGGCGGAGCCCGCGTAGCCACGATCCTGCGCGCCGACCTCGCGGTGCCGCAGCGGATCGCCGATGCCGCAGCACCGCTGCTCGAGCTCGCGCGACAACGTGCGCAGCTGGCCCGCGCCCTCCGAGAGGTGGAAGAGAGTCGTCGAAGGCTGATGACCGCTGAGACGGATGAGCGTCGCCGGCTCGAGCGCGACTTGCACGACGGCGCCCAACAGCGACTGGTGAGCCTGGGCATGTCGCTGCGACTCGCCCAGCGCCGCGACGCGCGTGGCGAGCTGGATGTCACGCAGGCTCTCGATGACGCGATCGCGGCGGTCGCGGCATCCGTCGCAGATCTGCGTGCCGTCGCGCACGGTCTTCGACCGAGCCGGCTCGATGACGGACTGGCGGCCGCCCTCGCAGACCTCTCCAGCGCCTCGGCCGTGCCGGTGGACGTGCGGCTCGACACCCAGGAGATCCCGGACATCGTCGCGACCACTGCCTATTACGTCGCCAGCGAAGGCATCGCGAACGCCGTCAAGCACGCGCACGCGGCCAGCGTGACGGTCTCGGTCGTCCGCGCCGGCGAGGTCGTGCGGGTGCGCGTGATCGATGACGGTGCCGGCGGTGCCAACGCGCGCGCCGGCGGCGGGCTGGCCGGCCTGGCCGATCGCGTCCGCGCCGTCGGCGGCGCTTTGCGGGTCGACTCCGCCGTCGGCGCCGGCACGGCCCTGGAAGCGGAGCTGCCGTGCGCATCCTGATCGCCGAGGACTCCGCGCTGTTCCGGGAGGGGCTCGCAAAGCTGCTGGTCGACGCGGGGCAAGAGGTCGTCGGCAGCTGCGGCGATGCCCTCGAGGCCGTCGCCATGGCGCAGTCGCTGCGCCCGGACATCGTCGTGCTCGACATCCGGATGCCGCCCGACGGCACCGACGACGGTGCTCGAGCCGCGGTCGCGATCCGCGAGTACGACCCCACCGTGGGCATCGTGCTGCTGTCGCAGCACATCGAAGCGCGCCACGCGATGCAGCTGCTTCCCCGAGGCCGCTTCGGCTACCTGCTGAAGGACCGCGTGCTCGCGTTCGACGAGTTCCTCGACACCCTCGAGAGGGTGCAGCAGGGCGGCACCGCGCTCGACCAAGAGGTTGTCGCGCGCCTCCTGGGCGCGCGCGCCGCGGAAGGCCGCCTCGACCCGCTGAGCGTGCGGGAGAGAGAAGTGCTGGCGCTGATGGCCGAAGGCCTGACCAATGCCGGGATCGCCGCGCGGCTGTGGCTGGCCGAGCGCACTGTCGAGAGCCACACGACGAGCATCTTCACCAAGCTGGCGATCACGCCGTCCGACACCGAGAACCGGCGTGTGCGCGCCGTGCTGGCGTTCCTCGACGCGTCCGCGACGGGCTGAGCCGCGGCGCCGCCCCAGAACGGCAGCCCCAGAACGGCGGTCTCAGAACGGCAGCAGCGGATCGATCGCGATCGCGAGGAAGAGCAACGTCAAGTACGTGATCGACGCGTGGAAGACCCGCATCGGCTTGATCTGCTCGCCGCGCACGGCGCGGTTGTACAGCACGTGCGACTCGTAGATGAACCACCCGCCGAAAACGAGCGCCGACACGGTGTAGACCAGGCCCATCCCCGCGACCGGCACGAGCAGTAGCGACGACGCGACGGTCGCCCACGCGTACAGGATCACCTGCAGGCCCACCTGCAGCCCGTCACGCGTCGCGCCGAGCATCGGCACGTCGGCCTCTTGGTAGTCGCCCTTGTACTTCATCGAGAGCGGCCAGTAGTGCGGCGGGGTCCACAGGAACACCAGCAGGAACAGGATGAACGGCGTCCAGCTCAGCGACCCCGTGACCGCCGACCACCCGATGAGCACGGGGAAGCAGCCCGCGATCCCGCCCCACACGATGTTCTGCTCGGTGCGGCGCTTGAGGATCATCGTGTAGATCACGACGTAGAAGAAGATCGCGACGACGCTGAGGGTCGCGGCCAGCCAGTTCGTCGTCAGCAGCAGCCAGACCGTGGATGCCACGGCCAGCACCCACGAGAAGATCAGCGCGTTGCGGGGCGAGATCTCACCCGTCACGATCGGCCGGTTCTCGGTGCGGTGCATGTGCGCGTCGATGTCGCGATCGAGGTACATGTTGAAGGATGCCGCGGAGCCGGCGCTGAGCGACCCGCCGATGACGGTCGCGAGCACGAGCAGCGGTGAAGGCATCCCGTTCTGGGCCAGGATCATGAACGGCACGGTGGTCACGAGCAGCAGCTCGAGCACGCGGGGCTTGGTGAGCGCGACGTACGCCTTGATCGTGCGGCCCACGCTGCGTCGCTTCGAGACGCGTTCGCTGTGCTGCGTCGTCGTGATGTCCATCGCCCCCGCCGTCCGATCGGTCGGCCCAAGTCTATGACATCGGCCAGAACTAACTCCCGCCGCCGCTCCCCCACCTCACACCGCGGCCCGCCACAGAGTGAGAGGAACGACTCTGCGCTGTCACAACGGAGACACACGCCGTGACACGCGCCAACCAGACTGCGTCATGAACGGTGACGCATGGCCCGCGGCGCATGCCCCTTCGATATGCTGAGAACACCTGCGCGCGACGCCGTCACCCCTCCCTTCCGAGAAGAACGACAGGCCGCGGACGTGCCCCAACGAAAGGCGAAGAGTGTCAGATCTGCAGTGGGATGAGATCGATCGGCGTGCAGTGGACACTGCACGCGTGCTGGCGGCAGACGCCGTCGAGAAGGTCGGCAATGGTCACCCAGGCACCGCGATGAGCTTGGCTCCCGCGGCCTACCTGCTCTACCAGCGGGTGCTGCGTCACGACCCGACCGACACCGATTGGCTGGGCCGCGACCGGTTCATCCTCTCGGCGGGCCACTCCTCGCTCACGCAGTACGTGCAGCTGTACCTCGGCGGGTTCGGGCTCGAGCTCGACGACCTGAAGTCGCTGCGCACGTGGGGCTCGCTGACCCCGGGTCACCCCGAGTACGGCCACACCAAGGGCGTCGAGATCACGACCGGTCCGCTGGGCCAGGGCCTGTCCTCCGCCGTCGGCTTCGCCTACGCGGCGCGCTACGAGCGCGGCCTGTTCGACCCCGAGGCCGCTGCCGGCACCAGCCCGTTCGACCACTTCGTGTATGTCATCGCCGGTGACGGCGACCTGCAGGAAGGCGTCACGAGCGAGGCGTCGAGCCTCGCCGGGCATCAGCAGCTCGGCAACCTCATCGCGATCTACGACTCGAACCAGATCTCGATCGAGGACGACACGAACGTCGCGTTCACCGAAGATGTCGCACAGCGTTACGACGCGTACGGCTGGCACGTGCAGACGGTCGACTGGAAGAAGACGGGTCAGTACGTCGAGGATGCCGCGGAGCTGTACGCCGCGATCGAGGCGGCTCAGGGCGTCACCGACAAGCCGTCGCTCATCGTCCTGAAGACGATCATCGGCTGGCCGTCGCCCGGCAAGCAGAACAGCGGCAAGATCCACGGCTCCGCCCTCGGCGCCGACGAGCTGGCCGCGACCAAGAAGGTCCTCGGGTTCGACCCCGAGCAGACGTTCGAGGTCGCAGACGACGTGATCGCGCACACGCGCGGTCTTGCGGCGCGTGCCGCCGAGGCGCGTGCCGCCTGGCAGGTCGCCTTCGACGCGTGGGCCGCGGCCAACCCCGAGCGCAAGGCACTGCTCGACCGCCTCGAGGCGGGGCAGCTGCCCGAGGGCCTTTCCGCGCCGGAGTTCGCCTCCGGCAAGGACGTCTCCACGCGTGCCGCGTCCGGTCAGGTCATCAACGCCCTCGCCGCGCAGCTCCCCGAGCTGTGGGGCGGTTCGGCTGACCTCGCCGAGTCGAACCTGACGACGATCAAGGATGCGAAGAGCTTCATCCCCGCACAGTGGTCGACCCATGAGTGGTCGGGTTCGCCGTACGGTCGGGTGCTGCACTTCGGCATCCGCGAGCACGCCATGGGCGCGATCGTCAACGGCATCAAGCTGCACGGTCCGACCCGTCCGTTCGGCGGCACGTTCCTGATCTTCAGCGACTACATGCGCCCCGCCGTGCGTCTGGCCGCCCTCATGGACATCCCGTCCGTGTTCGTCTGGACCCACGACTCGGTCGCCCTCGGCGAAGACGGCCCGACGCACCAGCCGATCGAGCAGCTGTCGACCCTGCGCCTGATCCCGAACTTCACCGTCGTCCGCCCCGCCGACGCCAACGAGACCTCGGCCGCATGGCTCGAGATCGTCCGTCGCACCTCGGGCGGACCGGTCGGCATCGCGCTCACGCGTCAGAACGTGCCGACGTTCCCCCGCGGTGAGGACGGGTTCGCTGGGACCGACGGTGTGGCGAAGGGCGCGTACGTGCTCATCGACGCCGAGGGCGGCAACCCCGACGTGATCCTGATCGCGACCGGTTCTGAGGTGCAGCTCGCCGTCGCGGCGCGCGAGACGCTCGCCGCCGAGGGCATCCAGGCGCGCGTCGTCTCGGCGCCGTCGCTCGAGTGGTTCGCCGAGCAGGAGCCCGCATACCGTGAGTCGGTACTGCCCGCATCGGTCACCGCCCGCGTATCGGTCGAGGCCGGCTCCACCCCGCTGTGGCGCACCATCGTGGGCTCCACGGGCCGCAGCGTCGGTATCGACCACTTCGGCGCGTCGGCCGACTACAAGACCCTGTTCGAGAAGTTCGGCGTCACCGCCGACGCGGTCGTCGAGGCCGCACGTGCAACTGTCAAGGAGAACGCATGAGCACCCCCACCCAGGACCTGTCCGCAGCCGGCGTCAGCATCTGGCTCGATGATCTGTCCCGCTCGCGCATCAATTCCGGCAACCTCGCCGAACTGATCCAGTCCCGCACCGTCACGGGCGTCACGACCAACCCGTCGATCTTCCAGGCCGCCATCGGCAACAAGAACGACAACTCGTACGACGCGCCGCTGGCTGAACTTGCCCGCGGCGGTGCCTCGGCCGACGAGGCGATCTTCGAGATCACGACGACCGACGTGCGCGACGCGTCCGACATCTTCCGCCCCGTCTTCGACGCCACCGGCGGAGTCGACGGCCGCGTGTCGATCGAGGTCTCCCCCGACCTCGCGCACGACACCGACGGCACGGTCGCCGAAGCCCAGCAGCTGTGGGCCAAGGTCGACCGCCCGAACGCGCTCATCAAGATCCCCGCGACCAAGGCGGGCCTGCCCGCGATCACCGCGACCCTCGCAGCCGGCATCTCGGTCAACGTGACGCTGATCTTCTCGCTCGAGCGCTACGCCGAGGTCATCGACGCGTACCTCGCCGGCATCGCCCAGGCGAAGGAGAACGGGCACGACGTGTCCACCCTCCACTCGGTCGCATCCTTCTTCGTGTCCCGCGTGGACACCGAGGTCGACGCACGCCTGGCCAAGATCGGCGGCGACGCCGCAGCAGCCCTCAAGTCGAAGGCCGGCGTCGCGAACGCCCGCCTCGCCTACGAGCTGTTCGAGCAGCGCTTCGCCGCGGCGGACGCTCAGGAGCTCATCGCGGCCGGCGCCAACGTGCAGCGTCCGCTGTGGGCCTCGACGGGCGTCAAGGACCCGGCCCTGCCCGACACGCTGTACGTGACCGAGCTGGTCGCCCCCGGCACCGTCAACACCATGCCGGAGAAGACGCTCGAGGCGACCTTCGACCACGGCGAGATCACGGGCGACACCGTCACCGGCAACTACGCCGACGCGCACCGCACGTTCGACGAGCTCGCCGCCGTGGGCGTCGACATCGCCGACGTCACCCAGGTGCTCGAGGACGAGGGCGTCGCCAAGTTCATCGCCGCCTGGCAGGACCTCAAGCAGACCGTCGCCGCCGCTCTCGCGGACGCTCCGGAGAGCGCCCGGTGAGTTTCGAGATCCACGTCAGCGGTCACGTCAAGAGCGTCGTCGAGCAGACCCTGCCGGGTCTGGTCGACGCGCTCGTGGCCAGCGGCGTGACGGCGGGCGACGCGGATCTCTGGGGTCCGGACGCCGCAGCCGAGGCCGCGCAGCGACTGGGCTGGGTGGATGCCGTGACGGTCTCGCGACCGCTCGTGGCCGAGATCGAGGCGCTGCGAGCCGACCTGAACGCCCGCGGCATCACGCGCATCGTGCTGGCCGGCATGGGCGGCTCGTCGCTCGCCCCCGAGGTCATCGCCGCGACCGCGGGCGTGCCGCTCGTGATCCTCGATTCGACCGCGCCGGGCCAGGTGCTCGCCGCGATCGACGGCGATGCCGAAGCGGGTGGCCTCGAGCAGACCGCGCTCGTGGTCTCGTCGAAGTCGGGCTCGACCGTCGAGACCGACTCGGCGCGGCGTGCGTTCGAGGCCGCGTGGCGCGATCTCGGCATCGATCCCGCCGACCGGATCGTCGTCGTGACCGACCCCGGCTCGCCGTTGGAGGCCTCCGCCCGTGAGGCGGGCTACCGCGTCTTCACAGCCGACCCCACCGTCGGCGGCCGATACTCCGCGCTGACGGCGTTCGGCCTCGTGCCGACGGGACTGGCGGGCGTCGACATCACCGAGTTGCTCGATGAAGCCGAGGCCACCCTGCTCGAAGTCGCGATCGACGACAAGCGCAACCCCGCCCTCGTGCTCGCGGCCGCGATCGCGGGCACGGCGGCAGACGGCACGCGCCGCGACAAGCTGGGTCTGATCTCGGACGGCACGCACATCCAGGGCCTGCCCGACTGGATCGAACAGCTCGTCGCCGAATCGACCGGCAAGAACGGCACGGGCATCCTGCCGGTCGTGCTGCAGCCGCTCTCGCCCGAGGTCGACCAGACCCCGGCCGATCTGCAGCTCGTGCGCCTCGTCGACGACGCCGTGCACTTCCAGATCATCGAGCAGCATCCGGACGAAGTGCTGCTGAGCGGCTCGCTGGCCGCGCAGCTGGTGGTGTGGGAGTACGCGGCCGCGATCGCCGGGCGCCTGCTCGGCATCAACCCGTTCGACCAGCCCGACGTCGAGTCGGCCAAGCAGGCGGCCCGCGGCCTCCTCGACAGCCGGCCTGACGCCGGCGCCCCCGCCTTCGTCGAGGGCGACGTCGAGGTACGCGTCTCTGACCCCGAGCTCGCGGCATCCGGCACCCTCGCGGGCGTCTTCGATGCACTCTGGGCCCGGCTCTCCCCCACCGGCTACGTCGCCGTTCAGGCGTACGTGGATCGCGTCGCCGTCCCCCAGCTGGCGGGGCTACGTGAACTGATCGCGGCGGACAGCGGTCGCCCCACGACGTTCGGGTGGGGGCCGCGGTTCCTGCACTCGACGGGTCAATACCACAAGGGCGGACCCGCCGACGGCGTCTTCCTGCAGATTCTCGGCGCCGACGATGTCGACCTCGAGATCCCCGGCCGACCGTTCACGTTCGGCCAGCTCATCGCGGCACAGGCCGCCGGCGACGCCCAGGTTCTGGTCGCGCACGGCAGGCCCGTCGTCACGCTCACCCTCACCGATCCGCAGGCCGACGTGCTCGCCCTGTTCGATGCGGCCCAGTAGGAGCTCCCCCACTGATGACAGTTGACATCTCGCGCGGCCACAATCCGCTGCGCGACCCCGATGACCGCCGCCTGAACCGCATCGCCGGTCCGAGCGCGCTCGTGATCTTCGGCGTGACAGGAGACCTGTCACGCAAGAAGCTCATGCCCGCCGTCTACGACCTCGCCAACCGCGGTCTGCTGCCCCCCGGCTTCGCGCTGGTCGGCTTCGCCCGTCGCGACTGGGAGGACCAGGACTTCGCCGAGGTCGTGCACGACTCGGTGAGCCAGTACGCGCGCACCCCGTTCCGCGAAGAGACGTGGAAGCAGCTGCTGCAGGGCATCCGCTTCGTCTCCGGCGAGTTCGGCGACGCCGACGCGTTCCGGCGTCTGCGTGAGACGGTCGAGAAGCTCGACGTCGAACGCGGCACGATGGGCAACCACGCGTTCTACCTGTCGATCCCGCCGCGTGACTTCCCGATCGTCACGAAGCAGCTCAAGGACTCGGGCCTCGTCGACGATAGGGCGAACAACCCGGATGCCTGGCGCCGCGTCGTCATCGAGAAGCCGTTCGGCTCCGACCTGCAGACCGCGCGAGAGCTGAACGCGGGCCTCGAGGTCGCGTTCCCCGCCGACTCGATCTTCCGCATCGACCACTACCTCGGCAAGGAGACGGTGCAGAACATCCTCGCGCTGCGCTTCGCGAACGAGTTGTACGAGCCGATCTGGAACGCCAACTACGTCGACCACGTGCAGATCACGATGGCTGAGGACATCGGCGTCGGCGGCCGTGCGGGCTACTACGACGGCATCGGCGCGGCGCGCGACGTCATCCAGAACCACCTGCTGCAGTTGTTGGCGCTCACCGCGATGGAAGAGCCCATCTCGATGGATGCCTCGCACCTGCGCTCCGAGAAGGAGAAGGTGCTCGCCGCTGTGCGGCTGCCCGAGGACCTCTCGACGGCGACCGCACGCGGTCAGTACGCGGGCGGTTGGCAGGGAGGCGAGGAAATCACCGGCTTCCTCGACGAAGACGGCATGAACCCCGCCTCGACGACGGAGACGTACGCTGCCATCAAGCTCGAGATCGGCACGCGCCGCTGGGCGGGCGTGCCGTTCTACCTGCGCGCGGGCAAGCGCCTCGGCCGCCGTGTCACCGAGATCGCCGTCGTCTTCAAGCGCGCGCCGCAGCACCTCTTCCAGCGCAACCAGACGCTCGAGCTCGGCCAGAACGCGCTCGTGATCCGTGTGCAGCCCGATGAGGGCGTCACGATCCGGTTCGGGTCGAAGGTGCCGGGCGCCGCCAATGAGGTGCGCGACGTGACGATGGACTTCGGTTACGGACACGCGTTCACCGAGTCGAGCCCGGAGGCGTACGAACGCCTCATCCTGGATGTCTTGCTCGGCGACCCGCCGCTGTTCCCCCGTCACGAAGAGGTGGAGCTGTCGTGGAAGATCCTCGACCCCGTCGAAGAGTACTGGACCGCCGCCGGTGGTCCGCTCGAGCAGTATGCCCCCGGTTCGTGGGGCCCCTCTTCCGCTGATGAGCTCCTGGCCCGCGACGGCCGCGTCTGGAGGCGCCCATGATCGTCGATCTGCCCGATACCACCGTCTCGAAGATCGCGCGCTCGCTCGTCAGCGTGCGCGAAGAGGGCGGTGCCGTCGCTCTGGGGCGCGTGCTCACCCTCGTCATCGTGACGACCCACGGCCTGCAGGAGGAGGCCATCGAGGCCGCCAACGACGCGTCCCGCGAGCACCCGATGCGCGTCATCGTGCTGATCGCCGACACCGCCGGTGAGTCCAAGCTCGACGCGCAGATCCGTGTGGGCGGCGACGCCGGCGCGAGCGAGGTCATCGTCCTGCGCGCCCACGGTCCCGCCGCGGCGAGCCAGGAAGGCCTCATCACGGGCCTGCTGCTGCCGGACGCCCCCGTCGTCGCGTGGTGGCCCGATCACCCGCCGGTCGACCCCTCGACCTCCGAGGTCGGTCGCGTCGCGCAGCGGCGCATCACGGATGCCTCGACGCCGCCGTTCGCCAAGACCCGTCTCACGCAGCTGGGGGCGACCTATGCGCCCGGCGACACGGATCTGGCCTGGACGCGCCTGACGCACTGGCGCGAGCAGCTCGCCGCCGTGCTGGATCAGCCGCCGTACGAGCCGGTCACCGCGGTCGAGGTCGTCGGCGCGGGCAGTTCCCCGTCGACGGGGCTCCTCGCCGCCTGGCTGCGGCTCAAGCTGGACGTCCCCGTGA
>Ga0124846_1000132_pt1 | contig 10807 bp, 8 predicted proteins | sample ThiBio_1000_biof_FD_88620 | JGI IMG/M metagenome (GOLD analysis project Ga0124846, IMG submission 88620) | Wastewater bioreactor microbial communities from Cape Town, South Africa - Thiocy_expt_1000_biof (PacBio error correction) | ecosystem: Engineered > Bioreactor > Thiocyanate-remediating >... | reverse complement strand
TTCCCCGCATCCCGAGCACGACACCTGGGTCGCGCCTTCCATCTGCCGCGCGAAGTCGTAGGTCACGCGCTTGGACTGGATGGTGCGTTCCATGGCCGGCAGGATCAGCTCGGCCGCCTCGTGCCAGCCCATGTGCTGCAGCATCATGCGGCCCGACAGGATTTCGGAGCTGGGATTGACGTAGTCCTTGCCGGCGTACTTGGCGGACGTGCCGTGGGTGGCCTCGAACACGGCCACCGAATCGCTCATGTTCGCGCCCGGCGCGATGCCGGCGCCCCCGACCTGCGCGGCCAGCGCCGACGAAAGATAATCGCCGTTCAGGTTGGGCGTGGCGATCACGTCGAACTCGACCGGACGCAGCAGCATGGTCTGCGAGAACGCGTCGATCAGGCAGTCCTTGATGAGGATGTCGCGGCCAGTGCGCGGATTGCGGATACGGCAGAAAGGCCCCGCATCGATGGTCTCGGCGGCGAATTCGCGGCGTGCAACCTCGTAGCCCCAGTCGCGGAACGCGCCCTCGGTGAACTTCATGATGTTGCCCTTGTGCACCAGCGTGACCGAACGGCGGTCGTGCTCCAGGGCGTACTGGATGGCCCTGCGCACCAGGCGCTCGGTCCCCTCGCGCGACACCGGCTTGATGCCGATGCCCGAGGTAGCCGGGAAGCGCAGGTGCTTGGCTCCGAGCTTTTCCTCCAGCACCGTGATCAGTTCCACGGCCTCGGGCGAACCCGCCGCATACTCGATCCCGGCGTAGATGTCCTCGGAGTTCTCGCGGAAAATGACCATGTTGGTCTTCTCCGGCTGCTTCAGCGGCGACGGCACTCCGCGCAGGTACTGGATGGGCCGCAGGCAGACGTACAGGTCCAGCGCCTGCCGCATCATCACGTTCAGCGACCGGAAGCCACCGCCCGGCGGCGTGCCCAGCGGGCCCTTGATCGCCACCACGAACTCGCGCAACGCGGCCACGGTCTCGTCGGGCAGCCAGCCGCCTTCGCCGTACAGCGTGGTCGCCTTGCGGCCGGCGTAGATTTCCATCCAGTGGATGCGGCGGGCCTCGCCATAGGCCTTGGCCACGGCCGCGTCGATCACCTTGAGCGCCACCGGCGTGATATCGCGCCCGGTGCCATCGCCTTCGATGTAGGCAACGATGGGCTGGTCGGGCACGTTGAGGGAGAAATCCGCGTTGACGGTGATGCGGCTACCCTGCGCGGGCACCTGGATATGCTTGTAGGAAGACATGCGGCGTTTCCGGAACGATCGTTGAAGCAAGCCGCGTCGCGGCCCTGGCACATTCCGTGGATTATCCCGTATTCGGCCCGGCGGCGCACGCGGGCGGCGGCCGGCCGGCCAGGCACGGCGGGTACAATGCCTGGATGATGTTCAACCCTACCCGAGACCAGGTCCGCCAGTTCTTCGCCGAGACCTGGCGCAAGCATCGCGGCGGCGAAGTCCTGACGCCGCTGGAAGCGACCGCGCTGGACTGGATCCTGGAACACCCCGAATACCACGGCGACCTCGAAAACCCCGAGGCCGCCCAGGCGGACTACGGCGTCGAAGCCGGCCGCACCAACCCCTTCCTGCACCTGTCCATGCACCTGGCGATCGCCGAACAGTTGTCGATCGACCACCCTCCCGGCATCCGCGCCGCCTACCAGCAACTGGCCCAGCGCACCGATGCCCACCAGGCCGCCCATGCCATCATGGAATGCCTGGGCCGCGTGGTCTGGGAATCGCAACGGCTGGGCACGCCGCTGGATACCGAGGCCTACATCGATTTGATCAAGAAGCTGTAACTCTGCGCTAGCCGCCTGGCGGCGACAAAAACCGCCGGCTTGCCAGTTGCCTCTGCATCTGGCCCACCGCTGCGGCCAGGTATGGGTTCGAGGCAGCGTCCGGCTGGGTCAACAAGCCGACGCAGTTGAAAAAATCCGTGTTCCGCAGTTTCGGATTCGACGAAAAATCGGGCATGACCGTCAGGCCGACACACCCCTTGAAATCGGCCTTCCGCAACTCCGGATTCGACGAAAAAGCAGGCGTGACCGTCAACCCCACGCACCAGGCCAACACGACCTCTGTCAGCTCCGGGTTGCCAGAGAAATCCGGCGCCACGGTCAAACCGGGACATCCACTAAGTTGGACCTCGGTCAGCTTCCGGTTCGACGAAAAATCCGGAGTGACGGCCAGGTCAAAGCACCCGACCAGCATGACCTTCGTCAGACCCGGATTGGCCGAAAAGTCCAGCGCGCGCGCCAGCCCGAGACACTTTAGCAGCGTCACCGACGTCAGGTTTGTCCACTGCCGAAAATCGGGCGTACGGGCATAGGCCACATCCGCGCCGAAGCAGTCGAATGCGAATTTCGCATGCTTGCCGTTCGGGCGAGTGTCGCGCATGCGAGTGATCGTCCGGTCGATACGGCTCATCAATGCTTCCGACTCCGGGTTCGGATCCAGGCCTGCACGAAGCCTGACTTCATGCAGCGGCCCCGTTTCCGCGCCGCCCAGGACATCCAATACGGCAGCACTTTGCTCGGCCGACAACCGGGAAAAATCCACGCCGACATGAGGATTGCGGCCAAGCAATGCCGATACGCCGTCCCTGAACTGGCTGGCGGAAAACTGTGCCAAAGACGAGATGGTTGCCTTCGTTACGTCAGCCCCCACGGCGCTGTTTTCAGGACGCGCCAGATTGGCCCTGTCCATGTCGCGAAAGCGTCTGCTGACCGCGGCAAAGTTTTGCCGGGCGACCGCCGCTTGCCGTATGGGATCCGGTTGCAGATGACCGGCGGCCGGCGGCTGACCGGGAAGCACTTCTTTCGCCGGCGAACTCGCGGTGCCGTCCATCAGTTGCTGATGAATGAGACCGAGCACCTCCAGCGGTAATGTGGAAATAAGAGACGGCATAAGCGAACCTCGCGCAAGGAAAGCGCCGGTCCAGCCTTGAAAATTCGGTTGCCAATGCTGAACAGCATTGAGCCAGGAGACCCCGCAAGGCCTTGCGTCGACCCCGCCCTCTAGCGGTCTCGACTCTTCAACGCTGACATCCGGTGCTTTATTGTTTTCTCATGCCCGTATGTCGCCCCCGCTTCCCCAGAGTTCCACCAGGAACGCGATGCTCACACCAAGAGACCCCACCCAGGCCGAGGATGCGGTGGATCCGGCTCCGCCGGTCCACCCGCATCGCCCCCTGGGGGGCGCGCGTAAGCGCGTAGGGGGGGGTTACTTCCTCACAGCCAGATTACCCGGCAGGCTGGACAGATACGCCGCCACATCCTCGATGTCCTTGTCGGACAACTGGACGGCGAAGGCGCCCATGATGGGGTTCTTGCGGATGTTGGCCGACGGCGCGGCATTGGACTGGCCGCGGCGATACGCCTTCAGCGCATGCGCGAGGTAGTCGGGATGCTGGCCCGCCAGCTGCGGATAGCTGGGATCGATGGAGGTCTTGGCATCGGCGCCGTGGCACGAGGCACAGTTGATGCGGTCGAACACCGCCTTGCCGGCGGCGATGTCGCCGGCGGCCTGGGCGGCCGACAGCGAGAGCAAGACGCTGCCGACGAGAAAGGAAAGGCGCAGGGTGGTCTTCATGGTCGGACGGCTCACTTCAGGCTGGAGTAATAGGCGGCCAGATCGGCGATGTCCTGTTCGGACAGGCTCTTGGCGATGCCAACCATGGAAGGATGCGTCCGGGCGCCGCTGGCGTATTCCTTCAGCGCCGCCTCGATGTACTTGGCGTTCTGCCCAGCAATCATCGGAACGTGATAGACCTCGGGAAAGCTGGACTTGTAGCCCGGAATGCCATGGCAGCCTATGCACATGGAATTCTTGTCACGGGCGGCATCGGCATTGCCCGTGATGGTGGCCGGCGGGGCGGATTGGGCCGCGGCCGAGCCGACGACCGCACAGGCGGCCAGGGCGGCCAATACGGGCAGCGCCCGCTTCGTTATGCTCAACTTCATTAGAACGCTCTATCAGAATCAAGAGAAATCCCGATACCGGGCGGCGAAACGACTGAGCGGCAACGCCCGGCCCCCACAGGCCAACGAAGCGTCTCCGTTTTATTCCATCGGGAAACCGTATTGTTGTACTGAAGTCCGGTTTCCGTCTTTATTTAACCCCTAATGATACATCAGGAACAACCTCCGTCCGCCGCCCGCCTGCATGTGCGGGCGCCAGCGCCCCCCTGCCCGTCCGGACTTTTCTTATACTGGGTGCTTCGCCCCTGCGGGGCCCTACCGCCAGTCCGACCATGCCCCAGTCCGTCTCGCCGTCCACTGCCCGCTTCCAGGGCACCGACACCTACGTCGCCACCGACGACCTGACGCTTGCCGTCAATGCCGCGCTCACGCTGGAGCGCCCGCTCCTGATCAAGGGCGAACCCGGCACCGGCAAGACCATGCTGGCCGAGGAAGTGGCCCGAGCGCTGGGGCGGCCGCTGCTGCAATGGCACATCAAGTCCACCACCAAGGCGCACCAGGGGCTGTACGAGTACGACGCGGTCTCGCGCCTGCGCGATTCGCAACTGGGCGACGAGAAGGTGCGTGACATCACGAACTACATCGTGCGCGGGGTGCTGTGGCAGGCCTTCGCCTCGCCCGAGCCGGTGGTGCTGTTGATCGACGAGATCGACAAGGCCGACATCGAATTCCCCAACGACCTGCTGCGCGAGCTGGACCGCATGGAATTCCACGTGTACGAGACGCGGGAAACCGTGCGTGCCGTGCACCGGCCGCTGGTCATCATCACCTCCAACAACGAGAAGGACCTGCCGGACGCCTTCCTGCGGCGCTGCTTCTTCCACTACATCCGGTTTCCCGAGAAGGAAACCATGGAGCGCATCGTCGGGGTCCACTACCCCGGCCTGAAGAAGGAACTGCTGTCTGCGGCGCTGGACAGTTTCTTCCAACTGCGCGAGACCCCGGGCCTGAAGAAGAAGCCGTCCACGTCCGAACTGCTGGATTGGCTCAAGGTCCTGCTGGCCGAGGACATCCCGCCGGAAGCCCTGAAAAGCACCGACCGCGAAGCCGCCGTACCCCCGCTGCACGGCGCCCTGCTGAAAAACGAACAAGACGTCCACCTGTTCGAACGTCTGGTCCTCATGGCTAGAAGCGGCAGACGGGCATGAAATCGCATCGATCCACCCTGCCTGTCATCCAGGGCGCCGCGGATCCGGCTTTGCCGGTCCGCCAGCGCCGCCCCCTGGGGGGCGCGCGAAGCGCGTAGGGGGGAGCCTGCCATGCTCATTGATTTTTTTTACCATCTGCGCAAGCACCAGCTACCGGTCTCGATCAACGAGTACCTGACGCTGCTGGAAGCGCTGTCGCGCCGGGTGATCGCGCCGTCGGTGGACGAGTTCTACCTGCTGGCCCGGATGACGCTGGTCAAGGACGAGAGCCAGTTCGACCGCTACGACCGGGCCTTCGCCAGCTACTACAAGGGCGTCGAGGCGGCCTTCCCGCCGGGCAAGGAGATCCCGGCCGAATGGCTGGTGCAGCGCTTCATGCGCGAACTGTCGCCCGAGGACAAGGCCGCGATCGAGAAGCTGGGCTGGGACAAGCTGATGGAACTGTTCCGCCAGCGGCTGGAAGAACAGAAGGAACGCCACGAGGGCGGCAGCAAGTGGATAGGCACCGGGGGCACCTCGCCCTTCGGCAGCGGCGGCTACCACCCCGAAGGCATCCGCATCGGCCAGGACAGCGCCGGCAACCACAGCGCGGTCAAGGCCTGGGACATGCGCAGCTTCCGCGACCACGACGACCAGGTGGAGCTGGGCACGCGCAACATCAAGGTGGCGCTGCGGCGGCTGCGCCGCTTCGCCCGCGAAGGCGCCGACCTGGAACTGGACCTGGACGACACCATACGCAGCACCGCGCGCAACGCGGGACACCTGGACATCCGCATGGTGCCCGAGCGGCACAACACGGTGAAGGTGCTGATGATGCTGGACGTGGGCGGCACGATGGACAGCCACATCCAGCGGATCGAGGAACTGTTCTCGGCCGCGCGCAGCGAGTTCAAGCACCTGGAAGTCTATTATTTCCACAACTGCCTGTACGACTGGGTCTGGCAAAGCAACCGCCGGCGCCACGCCGAGCGCGCCCACACCTGGGACGTGCTGCGCAAGTACAACCCGGACTGGCGCCTGATCTTCGTCGGCGACGCCACCATGAGCCCCTACGAAATCCTGCAGCCGGGCGGCTCGGTGGAATACCACAATACCGAGGCCGGCGCGATCTGGCTGCAGCGCATGGCCGCGGCCTTTCCCCCGTTTCGCCTGGCTCAATCCCGAGCCGGAGGGCCTGTGGCCCTACCGCCAATCCACCGACATCATCCGGAAACTGATGCAGGGCCGCATGTATCCGGTCACCCTGAACGGCCTGGAACAGGCCATGCGGCTGCTGTCCAAGTAGCCCCCCGGGCCGCGCGGCGGGAACGTTGCCGCGGCCCGGCACTCCAATCCACTTCCTGAACGGTTCGAGTCCGCCCATGCCATCATCGCTCACCGCCAACCGCTCCGGTCCCCTGGGCCGGGCCTTCGCCTGCGTGGCCCTATCCCTGGCCACCCTGCTGCCGCCGGCCACCCACGCGGCGCCCGCGCCGGCCACCGTGGCCGCCCTGCCCGCCGGCGTGCAGAAGCTGACCTCGGTCGAGGGCATCAACGAGTACCGGCTGAACAACGGCCTGCGCATCCTGCTGGCGCCCGACCAGTCCAAGCCGACCACCACCGTCAACATGACCTATCTCGTGGGCTCCCGCCAGGAGAACTACGGCGAGACCGGCATGGCGCACCTGCTGGAACACATGCTGTTCAAGGGCACGCCCACGATGCGCAACGCGCTGGCCGAGTTCTCGCGCCGCGGCCTGCAGGCCAACGGCAGCACCTGGACCGACCGCACGAACTATTTCGCCAGCTTCGCCGCCAACGAGGCCAACCTCGACTGGTACCTGGGCTGGCAGGCCGACGCCATGGTCAACTCGCTGATCGCGCGCAAGGACCTGGACTCGGAAATGACCGTGGTCCGCAACGAGATGGAAAGCGGCGAGAACAACCCGTTCCGCGTGCTGATGAGCAAGATGATGGCCACGGCCTATCAGTGGCACAACTACGGCAAGACCACGATAGGCGCGCGCTCGGACGTCGAGAACGTCGACATCGGCCGCCTGCAGGCCTTCTACCGCACCTACTACCAGCCGGACAACGCCGTGCTGATCGTCTCGGGCCAGTTCGACGAGGCCAAGACGCTGGCGGTCATCGCCCGCACCTTCGGCAAGATCCCCAAGCCCAAGCGCACCCTGCCGCGCCTGTACACCGAGGAACCGGTCCAGGACGGCGAACGCAGCGTCACGCTGCGCCGCTCCGGCGGCTCGCCCATGGTCGCGGCCATGTACCACACGCCGCAGGGCGGCGCGACCGACTCCGCGGCCATGGAAATGCTGGCCAGCATCCTGGGCGACGCGCCCTCGGGCCGGCTGTACAAGGCGCTGGTGGAAACCAAGCTGGCCGCCTCGACCTTCGGCTTCACCTTCGGCATGTACGACCCCGGCATGGTCATGATGGGCGTGCAGTTGCAGCCCGGCGCCAGCCTGGACGCCGCGCGCGACAAGATGCTGGAGACCATCGAGTCCATCAAGGCGCAGCCGATCACCAGTGAAGAGCTGGAGCGCGCGCGCACCCGCTGGCTCAAGGACTGGGACATGGCCTACAGCGACCCGCAGAAGGTGGGCGTATCGCTGTCCGAAAGCATTGCCCAGGGCGACTGGCGCCTGTTCTTCGTGACCCGCGACCGCATCCGCGACCTGAAGCTGGCCGACGTGCAGCGCGTGGCGGAAAGCTACCTGCTGCAATCGAACCGCACCCTGGGCACCTACATCCCGACCGACGGTCCCCAGCGCGCCCCCGCGCCGCAGCCCCTGGACCTGCAGGCCGAGCTGAAGGGCTACAAGGGCGACACCGACTTCGTGCAGGCCGAGGCCTTCGACGCCACGCCGGCCAACATCGACGCCCGCACTCAGCGCAAGACGCTGGACCTGCCCAACGGGCCGGTCAAGCTGGCGCTGCTGCCCAAGTCGACGCGCGGCCACCTGGTCAACGCCCGGCTGGTGGTGCAGTTCGGCGATGCCCAGACGCTGCGCGGCCAGCGCGACATCTCCCGCGCCGTGGGCGCCCTGCTCGACAACGGCACGGCCACGATGACGCGCCAGCAGATCGAGGACCGTTTCGATGCGCTGCGGGCGGACGTCGGCTTCGGCGGCGGCGGCACCAGCGCGGTGATCGACATCTCGACCACCCGCGACAACCTGCCCGCCACGCTGGAACTGGCGCTGGACGTGCTGCGCAACGCCAGCTTCCCCGAGGACCAGTTGGACGAATACCGCCGCCGCGGCCTGGCCTCGGTGGAAAGCGCCCGGCAGGAACCCACCGCGGTCGCGCAGCAGACCCTCGCGCGGCACGACAATCCGTGGCCTGCCGACGACCTGCGCTACACCCCGAGCTTCGACGAGCAGGAGGCCGCCTACAAGGCGCTGACGCGCGACGCGCTGGTGCAGTTCCATGACCGCTTCTACGGCGCGGGCCGCGTGCGGCTGGCCGCCGTGGGCGACTTCGACCCGGCCGCGGTCGAGCAGTCCCTGACCAAGGGCCTGCAAGGCTGGAAACAGGCGCCGGCCTATACCCGTGTGGACGACCCGTACCATGCGGTGCCCGCCAAGCGCTTCGACGTCTCGCTGCCCGACAAGGCCAACGCCTTCTACCTGTCGACCATGCCTGTGAAGTTGCAGGACATCGACCCGGACTACCCCGCCGCCATGCTGGCGAACTACCTGCTGGGCAGCTCCGAGACCTCGCGGTTGTGGATGCGGGGGCGTGAACGCGAAGGCCTCTCGTACAACGTGCGCAGCCAGTTGTCGGCTTCGTCGTACGAACCCTCGGGCGCATGGACCCTGTATGCCATCTACGCGCCCAGCAACCGGGCGCGGCTGGAAACCGCCATCAAGGAGGAATCCGAACGCGTGCTGCGCGACGGTTTCACCGCGGCGGAAGTCAAGGACGGCATCGATTCGCTGATGAACCTGCGCCATCTGGCCCGCGCGCAGGACCGGCGGCTGGTGGGAGCTTGGTCGGATTACCTGGACCTGGACCGCACCTTCGCTTTCGCGGCCGAATCCGACCGCAAGCTGAAGGCGCTGACCGCCGAGCAGGTCAACGCGGCGCTGCGCAAGTACTTCAAGCCCGAGGACTTCAGCACCGCGGTGGCGGGGACGTTCAAACCGTAGTCCGCCCACCCTCGGGAGGCCCGTCGCCGTCGGGCCTCCCGGCCGCATACCGCGGCCACAGCATCTTCACCACAGCCCGATCGCGGCCGTAGGCGAAACAGGAATCGATCTTCTCCCGCGCCCGCTCCTCGCCCATCAGCAGGGGCGTGTCGCGCTGGAGCCCGCGTATGCCCTGCAAGGCCGTGGTCGCCATCGGCACCAGCATTTCCATCAAGTGGGTACAACTGGCCGCGCCGCGCAGCCGGTCCTTGACCATGGCCGTCCAGCCCCGGGCGATGCGCTCGCCGATCAGCACGCGCAGCGTGTCCGTCGCTTCCTTGCAAAGCGGCCACGGCGTCGAATCCGACGCCGCGACGATGTCCCGAATCACATAGGTGTCATCCACGGTCAGGCGTATCCACAAGTCGTGCAGCGCTTCCCCCGCGGGCAGTGGCTCGTCCGAACTCATGAGCTGGAAGGGAAAGGGCTTGCGATCGACCAGCCGGGCCTCCACGTCGTACAGACCGTCATCGCGGGCGTAGGTCTGCATGTCGATGACGCGGTGGTGGACGGAGCGGCGGGCGGAGGGTTCCGGTAAAGGCATGATGGCAGGCTTCCTGGCTGGCGCCCAACCATTGTAGAGGCACCGGCCCGCGCGAACGAATCGGCGGGCTCCGCCTCCGTGCCAGGAACGCTAGGCTTGCGCTTCGGCCAGTACCACGGCCCGCTTGCGCCGGATGGCCGGCGCGAGCGCCAGCACGATCAGCAGCGCCGTGGCGATCAGCAGCCCCAGTGAAATGGGCCGGGTGACGAACACCGAGAAGTCGCCGCGCGCCACCATGAGCGTGCGCCGGAAACTCGTCTCCATCATGGGCCCCAGCACGAAGCCCAGCAGCAGCGGCACCGGCGAGATCGACAGCTTGCCGAACAGGTAGCCGGCCACGCCGAAGCCGGCGACCAGGAACACGTCCGCCACCGAGTTCTGGATGGAATAGACGCCGACGCAGCAGAACACCAGGATGGCCGGATACAGCAGGCGGTACGGCACCTTGAGCAGCCGCACCCACAGCCCGATCAGCGGCAGGTTCAGGACTACCAGGATCAGGTTGCCTATCCACATCGAGGCGATCAGGCCCCAGAACAGCGCCGGGTGGCTGGTCATGACCTGCGGCCCCGGCTGGATGTTGTGGATGGTCATCGCGCCCAGCATCAGCGCCATGACGGCGCTGCCGGGAACGCCCAGCGTCAGCAGCGGGATGAAGTTGGTCTGCGCGGCGGCGTTGTTGGCAGCCTCGGGCGCAGCAACGCCTTCGATGGCGCCGTGTCCCATTTCCGCCGACCGGGACGACAGCTTTTTCTCCAGCGTGTAGGCCGAGAAAGCGGAAATGGTCACGCCCGCTCCGGGCAGGATGCCCAGGGCCGACCCGAGCGCGGTGCCCCGGAGGATCGAGGGCGTCATCCTGCGGACGTCTTCCCGGGTGGGCATCAGGCTGGCGATGGGCGCGACGGCCGTCGTCCCGGTGGTCTTCTGCATTTCCAGGTTCGCCTTCGCCACGAT
>Ga0124846_1000125_pt1 | contig 10893 bp, 17 predicted proteins | sample ThiBio_1000_biof_FD_88620 | JGI IMG/M metagenome (GOLD analysis project Ga0124846, IMG submission 88620) | Wastewater bioreactor microbial communities from Cape Town, South Africa - Thiocy_expt_1000_biof (PacBio error correction) | ecosystem: Engineered > Bioreactor > Thiocyanate-remediating >... | reverse complement strand
TTGGCGCGGGCAGGCGCGCTTTCCCAGTGGCAGGGTCCGTTGCCGTGCGCAGCCTCTTCGCTCCAGCGGGCCAGGATTTCGTCATCGCTCCAGCCCTTGGCGGTGAGGTAGGCGTAGTCGTCGGCGTCGTAGTTGCTGTGGGTGAGGATGGCGCGGGTGGGTTTCATGCTGTGCTCCTTGGCGTGGATGGTTGCGACACCCGTATGAACGCGCTGCCGGCGCGCGAAGCCAAGCGTTTTCTGCTTGGCTTCCCATTCCGATCGAATCACGCGATCCGGTAGATGCGCTCGCCTCCCTCGGGCTTGTCCGAGGTGATGGTCAGCCCCAGCTTCTTCTTGAAGGCGTTGGCGAAGGTGCCGCGCACCGTGTGCGCCTGCCAGCCGGTGAGTTCGCAGATCTGACGCACCGTCGCGCCCTCCGGGCGCCGGAGCATCGCGCTGACTTGGGCCTGCTTGCTGTTCTCGCGGGTGCGGGGCTTGGTCTCGGCGCGCTGCGGTGCCCAGGTGGCTTCGGCGGCTGCGACCTCCGCCTCGAGATCCGCATCTGCCTCCACCGGCGCCGGCGCGGGACGCGGGCGCCCCAGGGCTTCGTAACCCTCGGCGGCGACGGACCAGTCGGTGCCGTCGGTGGTGATCAGGGCCCGATTGCAGAGGCCGTCCAGCACCTTCTTGCGGGCGCCGCCTTTCACGTTGTCGGGGAACCACTCGATCTTGCCACCGGTGTGCTCGACGGCGTAGGCCAGGATCGCGTGCTGGGTGGGGGTCAGGGTGATGGTGCTCATGGTCTGCTCCTTGATAGGGGTGGATCGGCTCGAGTCAGTCTTCCCAGAGGTGCTCGCCATCGAGGCTGATCCACAGGCGCGCATCGCGCGCGGTGGCCATCTCGCGCACCGCCAAGCCGGTTTTGCGGTGGGTGCCGGTCTTGCCGGTGAAGTCGTAACGCTGGCCGTCGTGCATCACGGTCGCTGGGCCTTGCTCGTCGAACTCGATTCGGATCAGGCGGGTGCCGAGGGCGTTGCCGTTGGTGTCGGTGACCTGGGGTTGGCGGATGCGCAGGGTCATGGTCTGCTCCTTGGTGCGTGGTGATCGGGTGAGGTGATGAACGCGCTGTTCGCGTGAGAAGCCAAGCGTTCTTGCTTGACTTCGCATTGCTCGTCAGACCTTGCGCAACACCGCGATGCCGGCCTGCGCCAGTTCGAGCGCGGCGGCGTGGAAGGCGGCTTCAGCCACCCAGGGTGCCGCCCGTGCGTCGTCGAGCAACTGGTCGATGACCGGGCGTGCCTGGGTGCGCATGGCGACGCAGGCGGCTTCGAGCTCGTCGCGGCTGGCGGCGGCCACCTCCTTGCGGCAAGTGCGCACCAGCACGGTCAGGGCGGCCTCGGCGAGCTTGGTGGCGAGGAGGTCGGGGGTGTGGGGGTTCATCGGGCGTCCTTTCGATCGGGTGGTTCGGGGTGACGTGATGAACGCGCTGTTCACCCGTGAAGCCAAGCGTTTTCTGCGGGTGTTGGCCAAGAACTGACGATGACTTGATCGAAAAGGGCCATGGGCATCTCGATTCGCGCCTACGCCCGCCACCGTGGGGTATCGGACACCGCCGTGCACAAGGCCATCCGCACCGGGCGCATCACGCCCGAGGCGGACGGCACCATCGACCCAGACCGGGCCGACCGCGACTGGACCCGGAACTCCGAGCCGCCGAAGGCGGGAACGGGCTCCCGGACCGTGAAGGTGCGGGTGGCGGAGGATCCGGCCCCCAACCTCGCCACCGGCCTGCCCGCAGGCGGCACCACGCTCGTGCAGGCGCGCACGGTCAACGAGGTGGTCAAGGCGCAGACCAACAAGGTGCGGCTGGCCCGCCTCAAGGGCGAACTGGTCGATCGCCACCAGGCCATCGCGCATGTGTTCAAGCTCGCCCGCACCGAACGCGACGCTTGGCTCAACTGGCCGGCGCGGATCTCGGCGCAGATGGCGGCCCGGCTCGGTGGGGAGGCTCACACCCTGCACGCGGCCCTGGATGCCGCCGTGCGCGAGCACCTCGCCGAGCTCGGGGAACTCAAGGTTCGGGTCGATTGATGGACGAGTTCGCCTATGAGGGCTGGGACGCCATCGAGCGCGCTTGGCGCGAGGGCCTCACGCCGGACCCGCTGCTCACCGTCTCCGAATGGGCCGACCGTCACCGGGTGCTGTCGAGCAAGGCCTCGAGCGAGCCGGGGCGCTGGCGCACCAGCCGCACGCCGTATCTGAAGGCGATCATGGACTGCCTGTCGCCGACCTCGCCCATCGAGCGCGTGGTGTTCATGAAGGGCGCGCAGGTGGGCGCAACCGAGACCGGCTCGAACTGGATCGGCTACGTGATCCACCACGCCCCCGGGCCGATGATGGCGGTGTGGCCCACCGTGGAGATGGCCAAGCGCAACTCCAAGCAGCGCATCGACCCGCTGATCGAGGAGTCGCCGGTGCTCTGCGAACTCATCGCCCCGGCACGCTCGCGCGACTCGGGCAACACCATCCTCGCCAAGGAGTTCCGCGGCGGCGTGCTGGGGATGACCGGCGCGAACAGCGCGGTGGGCCTGCGCTCGATGCCGGTGCGCTATCTCTTTCTCGACGAGGTGGACGCCTACCCGCTCGATGTCGAGGGGGAGGGCGATGCGATCTCGCTCGCTGAGGCGCGCACGCGCACCTTTGCGCGGCGCAAGATCTTCATCGTCTCGACGCCGACGATCGCGGGCGCCTCGGCCATCGAGCGTGAGTACGAGGCCAGCGACCAGCGCCGCTACTTCGTGCCCTGCCCGCATTGCTCGCACCGGCAGTGGCTGCGCTTCGAGCAACTGCGTTGGGAGAAGGGCCGGCCCGAGACGGCGGCGTATGTGTGCGAATCATGCGAGACGGCGATCGCCGAGCACCACAAGACCTGGATGCTGGAGCACGGCGAGTGGCGCGCGACGGCGGAAGGCTCGGGCAAGACGGCGGGGTTTCATCTGTCGTCGCTGTACAGCCCGCTGGGCTGGCGCGCCTGGTGCGAGATCGCCGCTGCGTGGGAAGCCGCCGTCAGTAAAGAGTCGGGATCGGCCGCTGCCATCAAGACTTTCAAGAACACCGAGCTCGGCGAGACCTGGGTCGAGGAGGGCGAAGCGCCCGACTGGCAACGCCTGCTGGAGCGCCGCGAGGACTATGCCATCGGCACCATTCCCGTAGGCGGCCTGCTGCTCACCGCCGGCGCCGACGTGCAGAAGGACCGCATCGAGGTCTCGGTCTGGGCCTTCGGGCGCGGCAAGGAGGCCTGGCTCATCGAGCACCGGGTGCTGATGGGCGACACCGCACGGGATGCGGTGTGGAAGGCGCTGGGCGGGATGCTCGCCGAGACCTAGACCCATGCCTCGGGCGCGGCCATGCCGCTGGCCCGCTTGGCGCTGGACACCGGCTTTGCGACACAGGAGGCCTACGCCTTCGTGCGCGCCTGCCGCGACGCGCGGGTGATGGCGGTCAAGGGCGTGCGGACGGGTTCGATGGGGGGCGCAGCCCTGATCGGCACACCGACGGCGGTCGATGTCTCGCAGGCGGGCAAGAAGCTGCGCCGGGGCATCAAGGTGTATGCGGTCGCGGTGGGGCTCGCCAAGCTGGAGTTCTACAACCACCTGCGCCAGAGCGCGGAGGTGGCCGACGACGGCGTGACGGTGACCTACCCGGCCGGATTCGTCCACCTGCCCAAGATCGACGCCGAGTTCATCCAGCAGCTCTGCGCCGAGCAACTGATCACCCGCCGCGACAGGAATGGTTTTCCGGTGCGGGAGTGGCAGAAGGTGCGTGAGCGCAACGAAGCGCTGGACTGCTACGTGTATGCCCGTGCTGCTGCTGCGGCCGCAGGGCTCGACCGCTTCGAGGAACGCCACTGGCGCGAACTGGAGCGGCAACTGGGGCTGGCCAGTCCGCCAGCCCTTGAAACACCTACTGAATCGATCACCGAGGCCACCCATCGAGGTGGCCTGGGTGTTTCTGGCAACCGCAACACCGGCCGGCGCGTGATCAAGAGCCGCTGGCTGTCCTGACGAGGAGACGCTATGTCACTGACCACCCGCATCGAGAGCCTGGTCATCCGCGTCGCGCAGGAGTTCAGCGACGTCCGCGCGAAGGCCGGGAACCTCGCCCACCTCACCACCACCGACAAATCGAGCCTGGTGGCGGCCATCAACGAACTGAAGGCCGCGGTGCAGGCCTCTGGGGCGATCGACGACACCCAGGTCGCCACCACCAGCACCTACTCGTCGAGCAAGATCGTCACGCTGCTCGACACGCTCAAGGCCGAGATCCTGGGCGGGGCCGATGCCGCCTACGACACGTTGCTGGAGATCCAGCAGCTGCTGCAGGACGGCACCAGCGGCCTGGACGCCTTGCTCACTGCGGTGAACCACCGCATGCGCTTCGACGCGGAGCAGACCCTGACGGCTACCGAGCAGGCCCAGGCGCGCAGCAACATCGGCGCCGTGGCCGCGGCTGACGTGGGCGACACCGACACCGACTTCGTCGCGATCTTCGAAGGGGCGCTGCTCTGATGAGTCTGGCTGCGCGCATCGCCGCCTTGGCCAGCCGCATCGGCCTGGAGGTCAAGACCAAGGTCGATGCCTCTCACCCGGGGCTGGCCCGTGCCTGGGCGAACTTCGGCTACGTCGGCGGGGCGGTCCAGCTGCGCGCCGCGCACAACGTCGCCTCGGTCACGCGGCTGGCCCCAGGGCGCTACCGCGTGAGCTTCGCCAGCCCGCTGCCGGACGCGAACTACTGCTGGGTGGGCGTCGCACGCAGCAACACAAACATGGGCACGCAGCGGCTGCTGATCGTGCGCGCGACCGCCGACGAGAAGACGCCGACCCACCTCGACGTGACCTGCGCGACCACCGCGGCGTCCTTCGCCGACTCCACCGAGATCAACCTCGTGGTCTACCGCTGATGGCCTACACCCAATCCGACCTGGACGCCCTGCAAGCCGCACTCGCCAAGGGCGAGAAGCGCGTCAGCTTCGGCGACAAGACGGTCGAGTACCGCAGCGTGGAGGAACTGCAAGCTGCTATTCGCCAGGTGAAACGCGACCTCTTCGAGCAGGCCGTGGCCACGGGGCTGTGGCCCGGCGCACCCCGGCAGATCCGCCTTCACACGACCAAGGGGACGTGATGGGTTGGCGCACCTCACGAACGCCAGCAAGCTGGCTCAGCACCCTCAAGCGCCGGCTGCTTGGCTCGAGCCCCACCTACGACGGCGTGGGCGGCGGCCGCCGGGCCGTCGCCTGGCAGGTCGGCAATCCCGGGGCGGTCGCGGCACTCGCCTACACCCAGGGCGAGCTGCGCGCCAAGAGCCGCGATCTCGCCCGGCGCAACGCCTGGGCGGCCGCGGGCATCGAAGCCTTCGTGGCCCATGCCATCGGCACCGGCATCAAGCCGCAGAGCATGGTGACTGATGCGGCCGTGCGCGAGGCCATCCACGCGTTATGGTGGGACTGGGTGGAGGAGGCCGACGCCGCAGGACTCACCGACTTCTACGGCCTGCAGGCGCTCGCCTGCCGCGCGATGCTCGAAGGCGGCGAGGCGCTGGTGCGCCTGCGCTGGCGCCGTCCGGAGGACGGTCTGCCGGTGGGCCTGCAGCTGCAGGTGCTGGAGCCCGAGCACCTGCCGACCACCCTGAACCGGGACCTGCCCTCGGGCCACGTCATCCGCGCCGGCATCGAGTTCGACCGGCTCGGGCGGCGCGTGGCCTATCACCTGACCCGCTCGCACCCTGGGGATGGAAGCCTGGCGCCGATGTCGGGCACGGGCAGCATGGAGACCGTGCGCGTGGGTGCCTCCGAGGTCATCCACCTGTTCCGCCCGCTGCGCCCGGGGCAGATCCGCGGCGAGCCGTGGCTCGCCCGCGCCCTGGTGAAGCTGCACGAACTCGACCAGTACGACGACGCGGAACTGGTGCGCAAGAAGACCGCGGCGATGTTCGCCGGCTTCATCACGCGGCTCGCCCCCGAGGACACCCTGATGGGCGAAGGGCTGCCGGACGCCCAGGGCGCGGCACTCGCCGGGCTGGAACCCGGCACCTTGCAGATCCTGGAGCCGGGCGAGGACATCAAGTTCTCGGCGCCGGCCGACGTGGGCTCGAGCTACGGCGAGTTCATGCGCCAGCAGTTCCGGGCGGGGGCCGCCGCCATGGGCATCACCTACGAGATGCTCACCGGTGATCTCACCCAGGTGAACTACTCCAGCATCCGCGCGGGATTGCTCGAGTTCCGCCGCCGCTGCGAGGCCATCCAGCACGGGGTGATCGTGCACCAGCTGTGCCGGCCCGTCTGGCGCGCCTGGATGGAGCAGGCGGTGCTGGAAGGCGCGCTGAACCTGCCCGGGTTCGCGCGCCGCCGGCGCGCGTACCAGGCCGCCAAGTGGATCCCGCAGGGCTGGCAGTGGGTCGATCCGCTCAAGGAGTTCAACGCGCTCAAGCTCGCGATCCGCGCAGGGCTGATGAGCCGCTCGGAGGCGATCTCGGCCTACGGCTACGACGCCGAGGACATCGACCGCGAGATCGCCGCGGACAACCGGCGCGCCGATGAACTGGGGCTGGTCTTCGACTCGGATCCGCGGCACGACCAACCGACGCCGCCGGCGCCGACACCTGCGCCCGACACCGAACTTCAGGACTGAACCGATGCTGCCCCATCTCGCCTCCCGGCTCTTTGGCACGCCCCTGCTCGTCCAGCGCGCCAAGCTCGACCTGATCCTCGCGGTGCTCTCCGAGCGCCTGCATCTGGCCGCGCCGGACGTCGCACTCGCGCCGCCGCTGCCTCGGGCCCCGAACCCTGCGGCGTCTGCGTCAAGCTCGATCGCGGTCCTGCCGATCCACGGCCCCCTGGTCAAGCGCACGCTGGGGCTGGAGGCGGCCTCGGGGTTGACCAGCTACGCCGAGATCGGCGCGCGGCTGGAGGCGGCCCTTGGCGACCCGATGGTCGCCGGCATCGTGCTCGACATCGATTCGCCCGGCGGCGAGACCGGCGGCTGCTTCGAGCTCGCCCGCCGCGTGCGCGAGGCGGCGGCCGTGAAGCCCGTCTGGGCCGTGGCCAACGACGCCGCCTTCTCCGCGGCCTACGCCATCGGCTGCGCCGCCGATCGGCTCTTCGTCACCGAGACCGGCGGCGTGGGCTCGATCGGGGTGATCGCGCTGCACGTCGACCAGTCGGTCAAGGACGCCCGGGACGGCTACCGCTACACCGCGATCACCGCGGGCGAGCGCAAGAACGACTACTCGCCGCACGAGCCGCTACACGATGCCGCCCGCGCGGTGCTGCAGGCCGAGGTGGACCGGCTGCACGCGCTCTTCGTCGCGCATGTGGCGGCGATGCGCGGCCTGCCCGAGGACGCGGTGCGCGCGACCGAGGCCGCGCTCTTCTTCGGCCCGCAGGCCGTCGAGACGGGGCTGGCCGACAGGGTGGCCACGCTCCCCGCGGTGCTCGCCGAGTTCGACCGACATCTTTCTGCCGCGCGGCGTCCGTCTTCCCCGCCGCGCCAAGCCCCGACCGGGAAGGCGACCGTTTTCCGAGGAACCCCCACCATGACCGATACCCCGCCCGAGACGCTCGGCGTGGATGAAGCCGCCGCCCTGGTGGCCGAGGCCCGCCGCGAAGTGGCGCAGTCCGCGCAAGCGATCGCGGAACTGTGTCTGCTCGCCGGCTGCCCCGAGCGCGCCGCCGAGTTCATTGCCGCCGGCCGCACCGAAGCCGAGGTGCGCCGCGCCCTGATCGAGGCGCGCGCCGCCCACAGCATGGAGTCGGCCGTGCGCTCGACCCACGCGCCCAACGATTGGGCCGCCCCCGGCGCCGATCCGGCGGCCTCGCCCGTGGTCGCCGCCGTGAAGAAACTCGTGACCCGGGAGTGAACCATGCCCACGCTCACCCAAGCCCCCAACCTCGGCGACCTGCTGAAGTACGAGGCGCCGAACCTGTATTCGCGCGAGCGGGCGACCGTGGCCGCCGGGCAGAACCTGCCGCTCGGCGCCGGGGTCGGCCGCGAGACGGCCACAAGCAAGCTCAAGGCCCTCGACCCCGCGGCCGGCGACGGCAGCGATGTCGCCGTGGGCGTGCTCGCGCTGGCCGTCGATGCGACGCTGATCGACCGGGAGGACGCGATCCTGATCGCCCGCCACGCCATCGTCGCGCGAAACGCGCTGGTCTGGCCCGCGGGGATCACCACCGCGCAGCAGCTCGCTGCGATCGCCCAACTCGAAGCGCGCGGCATCGTGGTGCGCGACAGCGCCTGACCGACACCCGATCCCGACCCACTCGAGCGACCTGCCGCCTGGCGGGTTTGGCTTCGGCCGCCGCTACGCGGCTTCACACCGGCTTCGCCGGCATGAGCCTGCGCCGAAGCTCCTCTTTCGCATTTCTGGAGACCCCGATGGTCAACCCCTTCGATTCCCGCGGCTTCTCGATGGCGAGCCTGACCGCCGCCATCAACCTGATCCCCAACCGCTACGGGCGGCTGGAAGCCTTGAACCTGTTTCCGGCCAAGCCCGTGCGCACGCGCCAGGTCGTCATCGAGGAGTACGCCGGGCGCCTGAACCTGCTGCCCACCCGGCCGCCCGGCTCGCCGGGCACGGTGGGCGAACGCGGCCAGCGCCGGCTGCGGTCCTTCGTCATCCCGCACATCCCGCACGACGACGTGGTGCTGCCCGAGGAGGTCCAGGGCATCCGGGCCTTCGGCTCGGAGACGGAAATGGAGGCCGTCGCGGGCGTGCTGGCGCGGCACCTGGAGACCATGCGCCACAAGCACGCGATCACCCTCGAACACCTGCGCATGGGGGCGCTCAAGGGCCAGATCCTGGACGCCGACGGCAGCACGATCTACGACCTGTTCACCGAGTTCGGCCTCACCCCGCAGGTCGTTGCCTTCGACCTCGGCAACGCCGGCACCAACGTGAAGGCGAAATGCCTGTCGGTCCTGGCCGCGATCGAGGACAACCTCAAAGGCGAGTTCATGACCGGCGTGCATTGCCTGTGCTCGCCTGAGTTCTTCGCGGCGCTGACCGGCCACGCCAAGGTCGAGAAGGCCTTCGAGAACTGGCAGCAGGGCGCAGTCCTCATCAACGACGTGCGGCGCGGCTTCACCTACGCCGGCATCACTTTCGAGGAGTACCGCGGCCAGGCCACCGACGCCGAGGGCAACGCGCGCCGCTTCATCGCCGCGGGCGAGGCCCACGCCTTCTCGCTGGGGACGGTGGACACCTTCGCCACTTACTTCGCCCCGGCCGACTTCAACGAGACCGTGAACACCTTGGGCCAGCCGCTCTACGCCAAGCAGGAGCCGCGCAAGTTCGACCGCGGCACCGACCTGCACACCCAGAGCAACCCGCTGCCGATGTGCCACCGGCCGGGCGTGCTGGTGAAGCTGACGGCAGCGTGATGGCGCAGGTGACGGATCTCTACGAGGCCGCCGGCCGCGCCGGGCTGCTCACCGACGTAATGGTGGGTTCGCTCACGGTGCAGTGCGTCTTCAGCGCCCCGGACGAGCTGGCGCTCGACGGGCTCGCCCTGAACCGCGACTACCACCTCGAGTACCCGAGCGCCTGGCTCACCCTCGCCGTCGGCGACACGGTGGAGATCGCGGGAAGCCCGTATCGGGTGCGCGAGGTCCGCCAGCTGCGCGACGGCTCCGAGATGCAGGCCAAGCTGCCCCGGCTATGACGTCCTCCGTCCGCGAGCGCCTGGTCCGGGCGGTCGTGGCGCGCATCGGTTCCGCGATCGCACCGACGCCGCTGCATCGCCAGCCCACCGTGCCGCTCCCGCGCGAGGCGAGCCCCTCGCTCCTGCTGTTCATCGAAGGCGATCAGGTCGCAGCGCTTGCGAACGACCGGTGTGAGCGCGCCCTGACGCTGAGGCTGGTCGCGCTCGCGCGCGAAGACGACGCCTTCGACGTGGCCGACGCGCTCATCGTCGCGGCGCACGGCGCGCTCATGGCCGAGCCGAGCCTCGGCGGGCTGGCCCTGGGCGTGCGCGAGATCGACTGCGAGTGGGACACGGAGGACGCCGACAGCCAAGCACTGGCCGTGCCCGCGCGCTACGAGATCCGCTACCGCACCCTGGCCTCCGACCTCACCCAAAAAGGATAGTCACCATGCACATCGAACTCATCGAACCGCACACCCACGCCGGCCGACTCCACGCCCCCGGCGAGATCCTCGATCTCGACGAGGCAGCGGCGGAATGGTTGATCGAGCGCGGGACCGCGCGGGGGCTGATCGAGCGCGGAGCCGCACGGCCGGCCGACCCCCAACCCCAGACCCCGATCAAGACCCGTAAGGGAGACTGACCATGCCTTACTTTTCCGGACAGGGGCGCGTCTACATCGGCGCCCGCGACGCACTCGGCAACCCGCAGGGGTTGGCCTACGTGGGCAACGTGCCCGAGCTCAAGGTCTCCTCTCGGTGGAGACCCTGGAGCACCAGGAGTCGGTGAGCGGCCAGCGCCTCACCGATCTGCAGCTCATCAAGACCAAGAAGGGCGAGTTCGCCTGCACGCTGGAGGAGCTCATCGCGACCAACCTGGCGCTCGCCCTCTACGGCGCCACCACCGCCCAGACCCCGGGCACGGTCACCGCCGAGGCGCTGCCGAACCCGGTCACCCCCGGCAGCCTCTACCTGCTCGCCAAGCAGGACGTCTCGTCGGTGGTGGTAAAGGACTCCAGCGCCACCCCGAAGACCCTGCCGGCCGCGCAGTACTCGGTGAACGCCAAACACGGCTCGCTCACGATCCTGGACGCCACCACCGGCGGCCCCTACGTCGAGCCCTTCAAGGTCGACTACGCCTACGGCACGGCTTCGGTCACCGCCATGTTCACCCAGCCGCTGCCCGAGCGCTGGGTGCGCTTCGAGGGACTCA
>Ga0124846_1000124_pt1 | contig 10916 bp, 8 predicted proteins | sample ThiBio_1000_biof_FD_88620 | JGI IMG/M metagenome (GOLD analysis project Ga0124846, IMG submission 88620) | Wastewater bioreactor microbial communities from Cape Town, South Africa - Thiocy_expt_1000_biof (PacBio error correction) | ecosystem: Engineered > Bioreactor > Thiocyanate-remediating >... | reverse complement strand
CGGCCGCTCCGCGCTGGCCGCCGATACGATCGGCGACTTCGGCGCTTTGAACCCCCGGCTGAGCGAGAGCGGCTTTTTCGGCGCCCGCCGGTTCACTGTCAAGCGGGGCGATCTGGTCGTCGGCAACGAAGTGAAGGCGCATGCGGTCGAGATCGCCGTCGACGGCGGCAGCCTGACCGTGAACGGCAGGATCGACGCCAGCGGCGAGCAGGTCGGCAGCATCCGCCTGTCGGCCCGTGACAACCTCGTGCTGGCCTCGGGCGCGGCGCTCGATGCGCATGGCACCGTGCTGAGGACCGACAGCCATGGCGCGCCCATCGCGGCGGCGAACCGCGCCTCGATCGAGCTGACGGCCGGCCGCGGCACGATCACGCTGGCACGGGACGCGGCAATCGACCTGCGTTCGGCCGATGGCGTGGACCGGGGCAGGCTGGAGCTCAACGCCTCGCGCGTGGGCGGCGGCGACGTCGCCATCGACGCGGCCAGCCGGGTCGATATCCGCGGGGCGGCCAGCATCGCCGTGAATGCTTTCCGTCGCCATGTCCCGGTGGAGGGCATGGTCGACCAGGCCTATCTGGACAGCGTTCATGCGGACAGCCAAGCGTTCATGAGCGCGGCGCTGGCGAACGGTTCGCTGCAGGCCCGGCTGGGCGGGCTGGCGGCGTATGGATCGGCCCTGCATCTGCGGCCCGGCGTCGAGATCGCCAGCGACGGCGACCTGACGACCGACGGTGACCTCGATCTGTCGGGCTATCGCTATGGACCTCGGGCCGGGTCGGGCATCCGGGGGAGCGGCGAGCCGGGTGTGCTCGTCCTGCGCGCCGGCGGCGACCTGAAGATCAACGGCAGCATCAACGACGGCCTCGCTCCGCCGCCCCCCACGAACGACGACTACAACTGGGCGGACGGTGGCGAGGGGCGGATGTGGGCCGTGTCTTCGCTGCTGGAACCCGGCTCGCTTTCCTGGTCCATGCGATTCGTCGCGGGCGCCGATCTTGCCGCCAGCGACACACGGGCGGTCAAGCCCCTGCACACACTTGGCGCAGGTGGAGATCTGGTCATGGACGACAAGCACATCGCCGGCGACTGGATGCTGGAGGCGATCAGCGTCGTGCGCACCGGCACGGGCTATCTCGATCTGGTCGCGGGCCGCGACTATCGGCACAAGTCGCTGTTCGGTGTCTACCGCCGGGACGGCGTTGCCCGGCATGCAGGACTACGCCGGCATCCGGTTCACGGAGGGAGGCGGCGATGTCCTGGTCCAGGCCGGCCGGACGCTGGAGGGATACAGCGTCGCATCGGACCTCGACACCAACCATCGGCGCATAAACGAATGGTTGCGCTGGCAGGACGGCGCATGGGGCATCAATTTCGGTGCTTATCTTCCGGATACCTGGGGGATGAGCACCCTGGCCGGTTTTTCCGGCATCGGTACCCTGGGCGGCGGCAACGTGCACGTGATCGCGGTCGGCGATGCCGGCGTGGTCACGCCGCAGAACATGGAAGTCGATCCCAATCTTGGCCTGTGGGTCACCCGGTCGTCCGGCCTGGCGGTCACGATAGGCGGGGGCGGCTACACCGATGCGGGCGGCACGCTGCGGCAGACCGGGGGCGGGGATCTCGTCGTGGACGTGGGCGGGCGTTTGAACATGGCGCCGTTCTTCGCGCCCGCCAATCCTGGCGGCGGCATGCTGGTCAACGTCCGTGGCGACGTGTCGGTCACTGCCGCGACCATCGGCCTGGTGAACGAGACGGGCTACGGCACGCCGCTCGGCTACGAAGATCCGCGCCCGATCGATCCCATGCGGCCCTACAACTACAAACCCGACAGCGGCCTGTTCCTGGCGCTGGGCGACAGCCGCGCCACGATCCGGACCCGGGGCGATCTCGTCGTCATGCATGTCGCGGACCCCGGCCGGATCGATCCCGCGGGGGTGGCCAGCATCGTGCCGACCATTTCGGATACCGGGGCGTCGCTGTGGCCGGCCCGGACCGCAGTGGACCTGTTCTCGGCGGGCGGTTCGGTCGTGCCGATCTCGTCCAACAGCACCTTCGATATCGGAAGCCAGACCCAGTACTACGACACCGCCTACCCGCCGGCGCTCAGCGCGGTCGCCGCGGGCGGGGATGTGCTGGTGTTCGGCAGGGCGGCGCTACGGGCCGCGCCCGGCGCGCGGCTCGATCTGCTCGCGCGCGATTCGATCTTCTACGGCATGCGGTACCAGGACGATGCCGCCGGCAACTATCTCACCCGCACGATTGCCCGCGGCGTATCCATTTCCGGTCCCACGCGGATCTATGCCGTGAACGGCGACATCATCAACGCCAGGGTGGGACAGACCACGATCGACTGGGCTGGCACCGCCACGGGCTATATCGGCGGGGGACCGCTGTGGATGCGCGCGGGCCGGGACATCGTCGCGAGCGGCGGCCTGGACGAACCCGCGACCGACTGGAGCAACGAAGCAGGCCGCGGCGGATTGATCCTGCACGACGGCAGCAACGACGTATCCCTCATCCAGGCCGGCCGCGACATCATCTATTCCAATTTCCAGGTGGCGGGGCCCGGCACGCTGGCGCTCGTCGCGGGCCGGAGCATCTACCAGAGCGACAAGGGGTCGGTCGTTTCCATCGGTCCCGTCGTCGCCGGAGACGCCCGTCCGGGCGCTTCGATCCTGTTCCAGGCCGGAGCGGGCGCGTCGGGGCCGGACTATGGCAGCCTGCTGGCCTATCTCGATCCGGCCAATCTCGCGCGGACAGGAATGCCGCTTGCCGACCAGCCCGGCAAGGTCGCGAAGACGTATGAAGCCGAGCTTGTTGCCTGGCTCAAGGAACGCTACGGCGTCGAGGCGCCGGGCGAGGCCGAGGCGCGCGCGGTTTTCGCGGAACTGCCGGCGGAGCAGCAGGGCATTTTCCTCAGGCAAGTCTATTTCGCCGAGCTGCGCGAAGGGGGACGCGAGTACAACGATGCCGACGGCCTGCGCTTCGGCTCCTACCTGCGAGGCCGCCAGGCCATCGCCGCCCTGTTCCCCGACCACGACGCGCAGGGCGGCGAGATCGCTCGCCCCGGCGACATCATCCTGTTCGGCGGCGCCGGCGTGCGGACCAATTTCGGCGGCGACATCGAAATGCTGGCGCCGGGCGGACAAATCGTGGTGGGCGTGCAGGGCGAGGTGCCGCCGGCCGGCGCCGGGGTGATGACCCAGGGCCGGGGCGACATCCGGCTGTTCAGCGAACAGTCGCTGCTGCTCGGCCTGTCGCGCGTCATGACGACCTTCGGCGGTGGCATCCTGGCCTGGTCGGAGGAGGGCGACATCAACGCCGGCCGCGGCGCCAAGACCACGGTGCTGTTCACGCCGCCCAAGCGCAGCTACGACGGCTACGGCAACGTGATGCTGGCACCGCAGGCGCCGAGTTCCGGGGCGGGCATCGCCACCCTCAACCCCATACCCGAGGTGCCGCCGGGCGACGTGGACCTGATCGCCCCGCTGTGCGCCATCGACGCGGGCGAGGCCGGCATCCGTGTGTCGGGCAACGTCAATCTGGCCGCGCTGCGGGTGGTCAACGCCGAGAACATCCAGGTGCAGGGCAAGGCGTCCGGCCTGCCCGTGGCCGCGGTGGTGAACGTCTCGGCGCTGACCAGCGCCAGCGCGGCGGCCAGTTCCGCGGCCACCGCGGCCCAGGAGGTGATCCAGCGCGACCGCGCGACCGCTCGCAACAGCCTGCCCTCGATCTTCTCCGTGCGGGTGCTAGGCTTCGGCAACGAGCCCGCGCCCGGGGAAAGCAAGAGCAGCCCGCCGGGCCCGGCGCAAGGCTACCGGTCCGGCAGCGCCATCCAGGTGCTGGCCGACGCCAACATGGGAGAGGCGGCGCGCAGCCAGTTGACGGCGGCGGAGCGGCGCTCGCTGGGGCTGTGAGGGGAACGGGGCGGATATGGGGTGCCATGTTCCGTCCCCATTTCTTCCGTTCGACAAGCGAAACGCGGACGCGCTAGAATTCCCGCTGGAGCTGAAACGCGCACATGGCCGCGGCTCCCGACTCACTTCAAGACATGAACCGCATCGTTTCGAACCAAGCAGCTCAGTGGTGGCGCTTCCGCTAGGAAGCGGCACGTTGTTGCGGTTCGAAAACTGCACCCTGCCGCCGTAACCGGTGGCAGGTCGCGAATTCACACAGCTCCCCCGGCACGGCGGCTCCCGATCCAGGAGATTGTCCGTGTATCCAGCAGTCCCCCCCCTTGCCAGCCGAACCCCCGCACACGCGCATCGTGGCTCGTCGCTCGCGTGGTGGCGCCCGCTCCCGGACGGCGCGATCGCCGACATGTTCCCGGCCACTGGCCTGTTCGATTCCACGGGGAGAGCGGCATGCTGCTGATGCTCGACAATTACGATTCCTTTACCTACAACCTGGTCCAGTACTTCGGCGAACTCGGCGCGGACGTGCGGGTGTATCGCAACGACCAGATCACGCTGGACGAGATCGCGGCGCTGGCGCCCGAGCGTATCTGCGTCTCGCCCGGACCGTGCTCGCCCGCCGAGGCCGGCATCTCGGTGCCGCTCATCCAGGCCTATGCCGGCAAGGTGCCCATCCTGGGCGTGTGCCTGGGCCACCAGTCCATCGGTGCGGCGTTTGGTGGCAAAATCGTCCGCGCGCGGCAGATCATGCACGGCAAGACGTCGGCCATGACCCATACGGGCAGCGATGTGTTCCGGGACTTGCCGTCTCCCTACACGGTCACCCGGTACCACTCGCTCGCCATCGAACGCGACAGCCTGCCCGATTGACTGGAGGTGACGGCGCAGACCGACGACGGGGAGATCATGGGCGTGCGCCACCGCAGCCTTACCGTCTACGGGGTGCAGTTCCATCCCGAATCCGTCCTGAGCGAGCACGGCCATGCCTTGCTGCGCAATTTCCTGCAGTTGAACGCATGAACCAGCGGCAACGATTTCCCAAGGAGTCCATGGTGTCCATTACCCCGACCGAAGCGCTGGTGCGTTGCATCGAACACCGCGAGATATTCCATGACGAGATGCTGTCGCTGATGCGTATGCTGATGCGCGGCGAGATGTCGCCGGCGACCGCGGCCGCGCTCATCATGGGCCTGCGGGTCAAGAAAGAGACCATAGGCGAGATCACCGCGGCCGCGCAGGTCATGCGCGAGTTCGCCGACGGCGTGAAAGTACCCGATACCGACAGCCTGGTCGACCTGGCCGGCACCGGCGGCGACGGTGCGCATACCTTCAACATCTCGACCGCGGCCATGTTCGTGGCGGCGGCCGGCGGCGCCAAGATCGCCAAGCACGGCAATCGCGGGGTCTCGTCGTCGTCGGGCAGCGCCGACGTGCTGGAGGCGCTGGGCGCCAACGTCATGCTGCCGTCCGCGGCCGTGGCCGAATGCATCGAAGCCACCGGCATCGGCTTCATGTTCGCGCCCGTCCACCACTCGGCCATGAAGAACATCGCGCCCATCCGCAAGGAACTGGCGGTGCGCACCATCTTCAACCTGCTGGGGCCGCTGACCAATCCGGCCGGCGCCGCCAACCAGCTCATGGGCGTGTTCCATCCCGACCTGGTCGGTATCCAGGTGCGGGTGTTGCAGCGCCTGGGATCCAAGCACGTGCTGGTGGTCTACGGCAAGGACGGCATGGACGAGGCCTCGCTGGGGGCGGCCACGATGGTGGGCGAGCTGCGCGACGGTGAAGTGCACGAATACGAGATCCATCCCGAGGACTTCGGCCTCCAGATGGTGTCCAACCGCAGCCTGAAAGTCGCCAATCGCGACGAATCCCGTGAACTCATGCTGGAAGCCTTGTCCAACGTACCAGGCCCCGCGCGCGACATCGTCGCGCTCAACGGCGGCCTGGCCATGTATGCCGGCAACACCGTGTCATCGGTGGCCGAGGGCATACGCAAGGCCTCGAGTTGATCGCCAGCGGCGCCGCGCGCGCGCGGCTGGACGAGTTCGTATCGTTCACCAGGAAGGCGGCGCAATGAGCCGTTTTCGCACAGGAATCTTGATGGGTGGGTCATGAGTGACATTCTCCAACGCATACTGGCAGTAAAGGCCGAAGAAGTCGCCACCGCGCGCCTGCTTCGCAGCGAGTCCGACCTGCGGCGCGAAGCCGAGGCCCGGCAGGACGTTCGGGGTTTTGCGCAGGCGATCGAGGCCAAGGTGGCGGCTGGCCACTCCGGCGTGATCGCCGAGATCAAGAAGGCCTCGCCGTCCAAGGGCCTGCTGCGCGAGAACTTCCAGCCCGGCGAGATCGCGGCCTCGTATGCCACGCATGGCGCGGCCTGCCTGTCCGTGCTGACCGACGTGCAGTTCTTCCAGGGGTCGCAGGACTACCTGCGGCGCGCCCGCGCCGCGTGCGCGCTGCCCGTGCTGCGCAAGGATTTCATCGTCGATGCCTATCAGGTGGTCGAGGCGCGGGCGATGGGCGCCGACTGCATCCTGCTGATCGTGGCCGCGCTGGAGCCCTCGCAGTTGCGGGACCTGGAAGCGCTGGCCCTGGAACTCGGCATGGACGTGCTGGTGGAGGTCCATGACGCGGCCGAGCTGGACACGGCCTTGGAACTGCGGACCAGCCTGCTCGGCATCAACAACCGCAACCTGCGGACCTTCGAGGTGTCGCTGCAGACCACGATCGACCTGCTGCCACGTATCCCGGCCGGCAAGCGCGTGGTCACGGAAAGCGGCATCCTGGGCCAGTCCAAGTGCGCCAGATGCGCGAATACGGCGTCAACGCCTTCCTGGTGGGCGAGGCCTTCATGCGGGCGCCGGAGCCCGGCGCCGAGCTGGCGCGGCTGTTCGCATGAGCACCGCCCGGGGCGAGTCCGCCGATCTGTTCGCGGCGGAGCCGGACAACCGCCTGGCCGAACCGCTGCAAAACCACGTGGACCACCTGCCGGCCGCCTGGCGCGAACGGCTGGCCGGGGCGCTGGCCAGCCCATCGTTCGACGCGCTGCGGCGTTTCGTCGACCTGCGCCGGGAAGCGGGCGCGGTGATCTATCCGGCCTTGCCGTTCCGCGCGCTGGACCTGGCCACGCCCGAGTCGACCCGGGTCGTGATCCTGGGGCAGGATCCCTACCATGGTCCCGGCCAGGCCCAGGGCCTGGCGTTCTCGGTGCCGGACGGCTTCAAGCGCCCGCCCAGCCTGCGCAACATCTTCAACGAGAGCGCGGCCAGCTTCGGCGGCAATCCCACCGCCTTCGGCAATGATCTGCAGCGCTGGGCCCGGCAGGGCGTGCTGCTGCTCAATACGTCGCTGACAGTGGAAGACGGCGCGCCCGCCTCGCACGCGAAGCAGGGCTGGGAAGCGTTCACCGACGCGGTCATCGCCGCGATCGCGCGCGAACCCTCGCCCAAGGCCTTCATGCTGTGGGGCGCGCACGCGCAGGCCAAGCAGGCGCTGCTGCCGCCCGGCGGCAGGCACCTGGTGCTGATGGCCAATCACCCTTCGCCCCTGTCGGCCCGGCGCCCGCCGGTACCGTTTTTGGGTAGCGGGCATTTCGAAACCGCCAACCGCTGGCTGGCGGAGCAGGGGCGGGAGCCCGTCGCCTGGTGAAGGCCGGCGGCTGGGTCAGGCCGCCGCGATCACGCACTCCGTTTCCGGCGCCGGCTCGAGCTTCACCGTGAACCGGCGCAGTTCGTCGCGCCGGAACGCATGGATCTCGATCAGATCGCCGGGGCGGTAGCGCGCCAGGAGCTTGTCCAGGTTGCCGTTCTGTACGCGCAGGCCGTCGATGGCCACCAGCACGTCCTGCGCGGACAACCCTGCCCGGTGGGCCGGGCCGAGCGTGTACACGGTGGCCAGGCGCAGGTCTTCTCCCTGGCGCGCGGTCTTCACGCCCAGGGAAGGCAGCGGCGAGGAGGCCTTCCAGGTCAGGACGTAGCCGTGCTGCGCGAGCAGTTCCGCCAAGGGCACGTCCTCGCGGCCGTAGGCGTGGCGGCGCAGGAAATCGCGCGCATCGACGCCGGTGGCTTCCCGGATCAGGTCCGGCATGGCGTCTTCCTCGACGCCGCGCGCGCCGCCCCGGTAGAAGTCGCGGCCATAACGCGTCCACAGCAACCGCATCACGTCGTCCAGGCCGTGGCGTCCGTCGGTTTCGTGCCGCAGCAGCAGGTCCAGCCCCAGCGCGACCAGCGAGCCCTTGGTGTAGTAGCTGACGATGGCGTTGGGCGAGTTTTCGTCCTGGCGGTAGTAGCGCGTCCAGGCATCGAACGAACTTTCCGCCACCGATTGCTTGAAGCGGCCGGGGGCCGCGTGCACCAGAGACACCGTCCTGGCCAGCGTGCGCAGGTAGTCCGGTTCGGTGATCACGCCGGCCCGCAGCACGAACAGATCGTCGTAATAGGACGTGAAGCCCTCGAACAGCCACAGCAGCCGCGTATGGTTCTCGCGGTCCAGGTCGTAGGGCACGAAGGCCGCGGGCTTGATGCGCTTGACGTTCCAGGTGTGGAAATACTCGTGGCTGTCCAGGCCCAGGAAGTTGCGGTAGCCGTCGGTCTGCTCGGGCCGTTCCCGCACGGGCAGGTCCGAGCGCGAGGTCATCAGCGCGGTGGACGAGCGGTGTTCCAGGCCTCCGTAGCCGTCGCCGGTGACCATGGTCATGAAGACATAGCGGTCCGAGCTGTCCAGGAACGGCGCCCGCCGCGTCCGCGGTTCGAAGAAGGCGATCTGCTTCTGGCAGATCTTGCGGATGTCCGCCACCAGCCGTTCGAGATCGAGGTTGGGAACGTCGCCGGTGAAGACCAGCTCGTGCCGCGCGCCGTAGACCTCGAAACTGGCGACCTGGGGCGTACCCATCTCGATGGGATGGTCGGCCAGCGCGTCGTAGTCCGGCGCGCGGTACATGCCGAAGCCGTGGCGCGGCGCGCGCTGGGGATGGCCTTCGGCCTCGGGCAGGCTGGTGTAGACCTTCCAGTCCAGGCCGCGTGGCGCCACCAGTTCCAGCAGGCAGGGCACGTCGTCGTGGCCGGCCGCGCGCAGGAAGACGCTGGTGCCGTTGAAGAACCCGTGGCTCTCGTCCAGGTGCGCGGCGCGCACCGACAGGTCCCAGGCGTAGATCTCGCAGACGATCTGCAGCGGCCCGCGGCAGGGCGCGGCCTGCCAGGTCTGCTTGTCCAGCTTGCTCAGTTCGATCCTGCGGCCCCAGGCCCGCGCTTCGATGCTTTCTATCTGCCGGGCGAAGTCGCGGATCATGTAGCTGCCGGGTATCCAGGCGGGCAGGCTGACGCACTGCCCGGTCGGATCGGGGTCGGGGATGGACATCGTGACCCGGCAGCGGTGCCCGGCCGGATCGATGAGTTCCAGGCGGTAGGAGATGGCTTCGGTCATGGACGTGTCCGGCTGGGACGCGCGCCGGCGAGGCGCGGGGCGATTGGAAACGGCGGTCCGTTGCATAGGTTCCTTCATGTTAGTCATCCATGGCGCTACGCGCCATCGCACTCGACGAGCGGGCGTGTCCGGCTCAGGGCACAGCGGATCCGGCTCTGCCGGTCCGCCAGTGCCGCCCCCTCGGGGGCGCGCGTCAGCGCGTAGGGGGGGCTCCTCATCCGAGGAGGGTCGGGCCTGGCGCCAGGTCGTCCGGCGTATCGACGTCGCGCACGCAGCCCGGATCTTCCACGGCCAGGGGGGTGACCTGGCCGGCGATCAGGGCGCGGGCGCCTTCGTCGCCCTGCAATTGCGACAGCGCCGCCGCCCAGTCCGGCCCCAGCAGGACCGGGTGGCCGCGCATCTGGCGATAGGTGGGCGCGAGCACCGCGCGTTCGCGCCGGGACGGAGGCAGGGCCAGCCAGGCGTCGCGCAGCGCCGCCACGGTATCGGGGTGCACCCAGGGCATATCGGCGGGCATGATGCACCAGGCGGGCGCCTCGTTGCCGGCCGCCTGCTCCCGGGACGACAGCCACGAGACGGCCTGCGCCAGCGTGCCGCCCATGCCTTCGGCGGCACGGTCGCATACGATGACCTCGCACCCGGCCTGCCGCAGCGCATCGCCCACAAGAGGCGCCGCGGGCGAGACGGCCGCCGCCACCCGTGGCAGCGCCCCGCGCAGGGCCTGGGCCGCCGCGGCGCAGACCGGCCGGTCGTCGACGCGGGCCAGCAGCTTGTTCGCGCTGCCGTCCGCTGAAAAACGCGATCCCCGGCCCGCGGCCAGCAGCAGTCCGATGATGCTGCGGCCGCCGCTTGCTCCTCCAGCCATGTCCTTTCCTTGAAATATGGAACCAAAGATGGTGCGCCATGGCGGGGTGAAACTCAAGCCGCCGGCCGCCACGGGGTGCGGGTATGCTTGAGGCGGCACCGGCGCGCCCGGTATATATATAGGAAGGAGTGTGGTCGTGAGCGAAGCTCTGGTTTTGGTCGAGAATCGTGGCCGGGTCGGCCTGCTGACCCTGAATCGCCCCAAGGCGCTCAATGCGCTGAACGATGCGTTGATGGACGAGTTGGGGGCGGCGCTGCTGGCCTTCGACGCCGATCCCGATATCGGCGCCATGGTCATCACAGGCAGCGAAAAGGCCTTTGCCGCGGGCGCCGACATCGGCGCGATGAAAGACCTCTCCTATATAGAGGCCTACGCCTCGGACTTCATCACCCGCAATTGGGAGACCCTGCGCCGCATCCGCAAGCCCGTGATCGCGGCCGTGGCCGGCTATGCGCTGGGCGGCGGCTGCGAGCTGGCCATGATGTGCGACATCCTGGTGGCGGCCGAGACGGCGCGCTTCGGACAGCCCGAGATCAAGCTGGGCATCATCCCCGGCGCCGGTGGTACCCAGCGCCTGCCGCGCGCGGTGGGCAAGGCCAAGGCCATGGATCTGGTGCTGACCGGCCGCCTGATGGATGCGGCCGAGGCCGAACGCGCGGGCCTGGTCTCGCGCGTGGTGGCCGCGGACAAGCTGCTGGACTGCTGGACGA
>Ga0124846_1000123_pt1 | contig 10919 bp, 7 predicted proteins | sample ThiBio_1000_biof_FD_88620 | JGI IMG/M metagenome (GOLD analysis project Ga0124846, IMG submission 88620) | Wastewater bioreactor microbial communities from Cape Town, South Africa - Thiocy_expt_1000_biof (PacBio error correction) | ecosystem: Engineered > Bioreactor > Thiocyanate-remediating >... | reverse complement strand
TTCCGGCGAGCCCCTGCGCATCATGGAGCGTTCGATCATCCTGCCGGGCAGCAATACGACATGGCGGCTCGTGGTGGCCGATAGCCGCCATGAGTTGGACGCGCAGATCCGCCGCATCCGCACGATCCTGATCGACAGCTTCCTTGTGCTGGGCCTTGGCCTTGTGCTGATGGCGGCGATCCAGAGCTGGTATGGCCTCTCGCCGCTGCGCCGCGTGCGTCTGGCCATCGCGCATATGCGCAGCACCGGGGCCAACCGGGTGAACGACCCTCTGCCGGTTGAGGTGCAGCCCTTGGTGCAGGAATTGAACGACCTGCTATCCCACAACGAGCGGCAGGCCGAGGAGGCGCGCACCCATGCGGGCAATCTGGCCCATGCGCTCAAAACGCCGCTGACGGTGCTGCTCAATGCGGCGCAGGCCAAGGAGCCCGATCTGGCCGAATCGGTGGCGCGCGAAACGGCGGTGATGCGCCGACAGGTCGAGCACCATCTTGCCCGCGCGCGAGCCGTTGGGCGGCGCGGGGCGGGGCAGGCGCGCACCGTGGTGTGGGATGCGGCCAAATCGGTGATGCGCGCGGTCGAGCGACTTTATGGCGATGCGCGCTTTGACCTTGATGGATCGCATGACGCACAGGTTGCCATCGAGCGGCAGGATCTGGACGACCTTCTGGGCAATCTGATCGAAAATGCGGCCAAATATGGCGGCGGCAGCGTCTTCGTCACCATTGATGCGGGCGACAAGGGTGAACTGGTCGAAATCTGGGTCGAGGACGACGGCATGGGCATCCCCGAGGACGAGCGCACCCGTATCTTCGACCGTGGCGCGCGGCTGGATACGGGCAAACCGGGCACGGGGTTGGGGCTGGCTATCGTGCGCGATGTGGCGGAAATCTATGGCGGAAACGTTGAGCTGGACGAGAGTGAGGATCTGGGCGGGTTGCTGGTGAAGTTGCGATTGCCCAGGGCGCGGGGGATAGAGGTTAAAGGTTAAGGATGCCTCCGCCGGGCAAAGGGCGGGGGCCCTTTGCAATCCCCATATTTGTGAGTGTGCTATAAGATCAGCCTTGCCGCGCCGCAGGCTATTAAACCGCTTCGCGGAACAGCGCCCCGACGCGAATATGGCGCAACCCCATAACGGGATTGCAAAGGGACTGAGTCCCTTTGCCCGCCGGAGGCATCTTTACCCCTTAACCCTTACTCGCCCAATTTGGCCTTCTCATGATGCCGGATCACTTCATCAATGATGAAGCGCAGGAATTTTTCGCCAAAATCAGGATCAAGCTGCGCATCCTCGGCCAGTTTGCGCAGGCGTGCGATCTGGCGCTCTTCGCGGCCGGGGTCGCTGGCGGGCAGGGTGTGGGCGGCTTTATATTCGCCCACGGCCTTGGTGATGCGGAATCGCTCGGCCAGAATGTGAATCAGCGCGGCATCGATATTGTCGATGCTCGACCGGAAAGAGGCCAGAACCGGATCGGTGGTGGCAACAAGGCTGCCCTGATGTGACGTTTCAACCATAAAGCGCCGCTAGCATGAGACAATGGTCGATTCCAGCCTTGCCTTTGCGCGGGATGCGGCGCAATGCGAGCCCGATGACTGCCCAACCCGTTTCCTTGAATGAACTTGGGGCGCCCATGGATGCGCCTCAGCCCTCGATCGACCCTTTGCTGGCGCTGACGGCCAAGGGGATGGACGAGGTAAACGCCGTGATTCTGAGCCGGATGCAGAGCGACATCCCGCTGATCCCGCAGCTTGCCGGGCATCTGATTTCGAGCGGGGGCAAGCGTCTGCGCCCGATGCTGACGGTCGCGGCGGCGGAACTGGTGGGCTATACGGGCGGCGCGCAATATGCGCTGGCTGCGGCGGTTGAGTTTATCCATACCGCCACGCTGCTGCATGACGACGTGGTCGATGGCTCGGACCTGCGCCGGGGCAAGGCGGCGGCCAATATCATCTATGGCAACCCGGCCACGGTGCTGGTCGGCGACTATCTGTTCAGCCGGTCGTTTGAACTGATGGTTGAGGCCGGATCGCTGCGCGTGCTCGACATCCTGTCGCGCGCCAGCTCGATCATTGCCGAGGGCGAGGTTGATCAGTTGACCGCCCAGCGCAAGATCGAGACGAGCGAGGAACACTACCTCTCGATCATCGCCGCCAAGACCGCCGCGCTTTTCGCCGCCGCCTGCCGTATTTCGGCGGTTGTTGCCGGGCGCAGCGAGGCCGAGGAGCATGCGCTCGACGACTATGGCCGCTACCTTGGCGTGGCGTTCCAGTTGGTGGACGACGCCATCGATTACGACTCCGAAGCTGCCGAAATGGGCAAGGGCAAGGGCGACGATTTCCGCGACGGCAAAATGACCCTGCCGGTCATCCTCGCCTATGCCGCCGGCAATGAGGAAGAGCAGCAGTTCTGGCGCGACGCCATCGCCGGTTTCCGTGCCGAGGACGAAGATCTGGCCGAGGCCATCGCGATCATCGCCCGCCACGGGACGGTCGAGGCCACCCGTCAGCGCGCGGCGGATTATGCGCAGAAGGCGATTGATGCGCTGAGTATTTTCCCCGCTGGCGAGATGCGTTCGGCGCTGGAGGAAGCGGCGCTGTTTTCGGTGGCGCGGCGGTATTAAGAGGTAGTTGCCCGCCGGAGGCACCTGAAATCCCTCGCCGGAGGCCCACTTCCCTTTTCCCCTAAAATCCATATGACGCAAACCTGTGTCAGACCTGCCCATCCATACCGTCCTGCCTGAACTCCTGAAGGCCCTGCGTGATCGCCCCAATGCCGTGCTGATCGCGCCGCCCGGTGCGGGCAAGACGACCAGCGTGGCCCCCGCGCTGATCCGCGAGGCGTGGTGCAACGGCAAGGTGATCCTGCTTTCGCCCCGGCGCGTGGCGGCGCGCGCGGCGGCCGAGCGCATGGCCGAAATGATGGGTGAGAGCGCCGGGCAGACGGTGGGCTATCTGACCCGTTTGGACAGCAAGCAATCGGCCAAGACTCGCATTCTGGTGGTGACCGAGGCGATTTTTGTCGCCACCATTCTGGCTGATCCCGAACTGTCCGGTATTTCCGCAGTTCTGTTCGACGAGGCACATGAGCGCAATCTTGACAGTGACTTAGGTCTGGCTCTTGCGGTGGAGTGTCAGCAGGTCCTGCGCGAAGATCTGCGCATCATCCCGATGTCGGCCACGATTGACGGCGAGCGTTTTGCCGCCTTGCTCGGCCCCGATACGCCGGTGATCGAGAGCGAGGGGCGGGCCTGGCCTTTGACCATCCGCTGGCTGGGCGCGCGGGCCGAGGCGCGGATCGAAGAACAGATGGTGAGCGCGATCCTGACCGCATGGCGCGAGGAGGAGGGCGATATTCTGGCCTTCCTGCCCGGCGTGGGCGAGATCACCCGCGTGGCGGAAAAACTGGAGGAGCAGCTAAAAAGTACGCCGATCCTGCCCCTGCACGGCCAATGCGAGCCGCAGGCCCAGCGCGCCGCGATTCGCCGCGATCCCGAAGGTCGCCGCCGTATCGTGCTGGCCACTAGCATTGCCGAGACTTCGCTGACGCTGGACGGCGTGTCGGTGGTGGTCGATTGCGGCCTGTCGCGTCGCCCGGAATATGACAAGGCAGCGGGTGTCACGCGCCTCATTACCACGCGATCCTCGCAGGCCGCCGCCGCCCAGCGTGCGGGCCGCGCTGCGCGTCAGGGGCCGGGCGTCGCTTATCGCTTGTGGGAGGAGGCCGCTCATGCCGGTCGCCCCGCCTTTGATCCGCCCGAAATGCTGACCAGCGATCTGGCGCCTTTTACCTTGGCGCTGGCGCAATGGGGGGCGCTTGATCCGGGCGCAATGGCGTGGATTGATCCTCCTCCGGCGGCGGCCCTGTCGGCCGCGCGGGCCAAACTGGTCAGCCTTGGCGCGCTGGATGGTGATCGGATCACCGACCAGGGCCGCGCGATGGCAAGTCTGCCGATGGGGCCGGAGCAGGCGCATATTCTGCTCTATGGCGCGGCGCGCGGGGCGGGGGAGGCGGCGGCAATGCTGGCCTTTCTGTTGCAGGAGCGCGCGCTGGGCGGGCGGGGCGAAGACCTTTTGGCGCGGCTTGATCGCTGGCGGAGCGACCGTTCGGCCAAGGCCGAAGCGGCGCGGCAAATGGCCAAGCAATGGGCGCGGCGGGCCGAAAAGCTGGTCGCGCGCATCCCCGGCGAGGCCCCGCCCGCGGGCGTTTTGCTGGCCGAAGGTTTCCCGGACAATCTGGCCAAGCGGCGCGATGCCAGCGGTGAGGAATGGCTGGCGGCGGGGGGCAGGGGGCTGGTGCTCGATGGCCTGTCCTCGCTGGCCCGCGCCGAATATCTGGCCGTGGGCGAGGCCCAAGGGTCGGCCAAGGGCGCGCGGATTACCGGGGCGATTGCCCTTTCCGAGGCCGAGGTGCTCGAACATCTGGCGCACCGGATCGAGCGGCGTTCCACCTTGCGCTGGGTGGCGGATGAGCGGCGGGTTGAGGCACTGCTCGAGCGGCGGCTGGGGGCCTTTGTGTTCATGCGGGGCAGCGATCCCAAGCCCGATCCCGCCGCGATCACGGCTTTCCTGTGCGAGCGGATCCGGGCCGAGGGGCTGGGCCTGCTGCCTTTGGGGCGCTCGAGTCTGGGCCTGCTCAAACGCGCACGCTTTGCCGGGGTGGAGGCACTGAGCGAGGCGGCCTTGCTGGCTGATCCGGAGGATTGGGCGGGGCCGCATCTCAAACGGCGGCTTGATTCGGTGGAGGCCGGGGCGTTGCATCAGGCTTTGCTCGACCGGCTGGGCTGGGATGGGAAGCAGACGCTCGACCGGCTGGTGCCCGGCGAGTTTCGCAGCCCGGCGGGCAGCACGCATCCCATCGATTATGACGATGCGGGCGGGCCATCGGTCGAGGTGCGCGTGCAGGCGCTGTTCGGCCTTGAGCGCCACCCCACCTTTGGCAATCCGCCCCAGCCTTTGCGACTTTTGCTTACTTCGCCGGGCGGAAAGCCGATCCAGACCACGATGGATCTGCCCGGATTTTGGCGCGGATCGTGGCGCGATGTGGTCAAAGACATGAAGGGCCGGTACCCCAAACACCGCTGGCCCGACGAGCCATGGGCCGAAGACCCCAGTTTGAAGACGAAAAACGCGTTTCATGCCCAACGTCGCTCTTGATTTATGGCGCGATTCGCTGGCATGGCAGCGCCTATGACCGCACGTATCTTTCAGCGCCCGAAGAACGCCATGCAGTCCGGCAAGGCCCTGCTGGACCAGTGGATCCTCGAATTCGCCCCCAATGAAGCCCGCCGTCCCGACCCCCTGATGGGCTGGCCCGGCAGCGCCGACACGCAAAATCAGGTGAGCCTCAAGTTCGCCTCGCTGGATGAAGCGAAAGCCTATGCCGACAAGCATGGCATCCTCGCCACTATCCACGCCACCCCGCCGCGCCGCCTTAAGCTGCAGGCTTACGCGGATAATTTCCGCTAAGCATCAAAGGGGCTTGCCTTTCGCGGCAAGCCTCGCCATAGGCCGCTCCGGGAGTCGGTCGGACGTTGCGTCCGCCAACCTGGTCAGGTCCGGAAGGAAGCAGCCACAACGGAATTGCCGCGGGTCGGCCGGCTCCTACGTTACAAAGAACCAGCTTTCGGGCTGGTTTTTTTGTTTGTGCGGTGGGTGGTTTATGCTTCCGGCGGGCAAGGGTCTCGACCCTTTGCAATCCCATGACTGGGGTGGTGTGAAAACACCGGCATTCCGCGAAGCGGCTTAATTTATAGCCTCCGGCGGTGCGGCGTTGCGCTCCGTTACATTGGGGCGCAACGCAGACAGTAATGGGAGCGCGAGGGTCTAGACCCTCGCATTTATCCCTTCTTCTTTCCCTGCAACCCATTCGACAAACCTTTCCCCAAGCCCTAGTTAGACATTCATGATGACTGATTCCTCGGACATGTTCGGCGGCGACGATGACGGCGATGATCTGCCGTGGGACGATGACGCGCCAGAAGATCAGCCCAGCGCGGCCGAACTGGAAGAGGCGGGGCAGGAGAGCATGTTCGGCGCGCCCGATCCGGCGCCCACCCCCGCGCCCGTAGTTTCGGCGCAGCCCTATCGCGTGCTCGCCCGCAAATATCGTTCGCAGACTTTTGCCGAGCTGATCGGTCAGGACGCGATGGTCCAGACGCTGGCCAATGCGATCAAGCGTGATCGTCTGGCCCATGCGTTTTTGATGACCGGCATTCGCGGCGTGGGAAAGACCTCCACCGCGCGCCTGATTGCCAAGGCGCTCAACTGCGTGGGCGCGGATGGCAAGGGCGGTCCGACCATCAGCCCTTGCGGCGTATGCGAGCCTTGCGTGGCGATTGCCGAGGGGCGGCATATCGACGTGATCGAGATGGACGCGGCCAGCCATACCGGCGTGGACGACGTGCGCGAGATCATCGAAGCGGTGCGCTATGCGGCGGTTTCGGCGCGCTACAAGATCTATATCATCGACGAAGTTCACATGCTTTCGCGCAATGCTTTCAATGCGTTGCTCAAGACTCTTGAGGAACCGCCTGCGCATGTGAAATTCCTTTTCGCGACCACCGAGGTCGACAAGCTGCCGATCACCGTCCTGTCGCGGTGTCAGCGGTTTGACCTGAAACGCATCCCGGCCAAATTGCTGGCCGAGCATTTCGGCGCGATCTGCGAAAAGGAAGGCGTGGCCATCGAGGCCGAGGCGCTGGGCATGATTGCCGAGGCGGCCGAAGGTTCGGCGCGTGACGGGCTGTCGATCCTCGATCAGGCGATTGCCCATGCCGATCTGGCCAGCGATTCCGACCATACCAATGTCACCGCCGAGAGCGTGCGCGAGATGTTGGGGCTGGCCGACAAGAGTGTGCAGCGCCAGCTGTTCGCCGCCTTGCTGAATGGCGATGGCACGGCTCTGCTCGATCTGGTGTCGGCGCAATTTGCGCTGGGGGTTGAGCCTATCGCCCTGATGCGCAGCGCGATGGAAATCACTCACCGCATCACCGTGGCCCAGGTCGGGCGCGGCGAGGTCAAGGCCGTTTCCGAGGATGAGCGCAAGGCCATCGAGGATTGGGCCAAGCGTTTGCAGCCGGGGCAATTGCATCGTCTTTGGCAGATGCTGATCAAGGGGCATGACGAGGTCAAGACCGCGCCCGCGCCTTTGGTAGCGGCGGAAATGGCGTTGCTGCGTTGCCTCCATGCCGCAGATATGCCCGATCCGGGGCAATTGGTGAAAAAGCTTGAAGGGCTGGCCGCGCAGGCTGTGGCCATGCCGCCTTCTGCGCCCGGCGAACCGGCGCAGGCGCCTGCCGCCCCCGCTATGGATTGGCGGCAATTGGTCGAGCATGTCGAGCATTATTCGATCCCCATGGGGGCGATGATGCGCGGACAGGTCCGCGTGGTGGAACTTTCCCCCGCACGGCTGGTTTTCGAGCAGGCTCCGGGCTTTGCGATGAATATCGTCGAGGATCTGCGCAAGATCCTGCGTGAGGTGACCGGCGATCTGTGGGAGGTCGAGCAGCGCAGCGAAGGCGGCCAACCGACTTTGATGGAGGTTGAAGCCAAGGCCCGTGAGGCGCAGGTCAGCCAGCGCCAGCAGTCGCCCCTGATGCAGGCCGCATTGGCCGCATTCCCCGGGGCGCAGGATATTACCGATGAAGGACAGTCTGGCGGTTTTGCTCGCCGCCAGTCCTATGGGAGCCGTTAAATGAAGTCGATGGAAGAAATGATCAATGCCGCCCAGCAGGCCGCCGAAACGATCCAGAAGCAGATGAACGAAACCCAGTCGAAGCTGGATTCGCTCGAGGTTGAAGGCAGCGCGGGCGGCGGTCTTGTCAAGATCCGGGCCAGCGCCAAGGGCCGCGTTATCGGCGTTGCGGTCGATGACAGCCTGCTGGTGCCCGCCGACAAGGGCATTCTGGAAGACCTGATCGCGGCCGCCTTCAACGATGCGCGCGCCAAGGCCGATGAAGTTGCCGGGGCCGAACTGGCCAAGGCGCAGAGCGGCATGGGCCTGCCGCCGGGCTTTAAGCTGCCGTTCTGATCCCTCCATGACGGGAATGCATCAAGGGCTGTGGCGTGGCGCCATGGCCCTCATGCTGGCCTGCGCGGCCCCAGTGGCCGTGGCCGTCGAGAGCGACAAAGCGACCGATCCGACCGCCGCGACCTGTCATCCCAGCTTTTCGGTTGATGACAGCGCCATGTCGGCCGGAACCGCCTTTTTGCTCGACATGACCGAGCCCCCCAGCCCGAGCAATCCGCTGGCGCCGCGCCCTCCTGCGCTTTTTCTGGTGACGGCGCTGCATCTGTTCGGGCCGAATGGCGGGTTGGCGGCGCAGATCGCATCCGAAAACCTGCCCGAGCATGTGAAGATGACCGGCTGCACCAATGGCGATGGTCAGCATTGGGCCGCGCGGCGTACGCTGGCGATTCCAGGCGCGGTGCCGATGGCCACGCCCTTTCGCGATGTGGCCGCCTTTGCCGCCGATCCGGCCAGTCTGAATGGCGCCACCCGCCTGCAACTGGCCGACAAGGCGGCGGCGGGGGGCGATGAGGTATGGGTCGTGGCCTCGATGGGGGGCGATGGGCGGATCCGGCGCTATGGCGCGCGGGTGATCTATAACGGCCCCGATGCGCTGCAATATGCCTTTGTCGACGGCACGCTGGCCTTGCAGGCCAGCAGCGGGGCCGCCGTGGTGGATGGGGCGGGCCGTGTGCTGGGTCTGCATCTGGGCGGGGGCAAGGATCGCGGCGATCTCTTGGGCATGGCGGTTCCGCTTGACCGTCTGCGCGCCCTGATCGGCGCGGCGAAATAGGAAAACCGCGCCGCTGCCTTCTGTGGGCAAATTGCCAACATGGGCGATTGCGGCCCTTTTCCCCATTGCACCACGCGCATCCGCTCCCCATATCCTCAAAAACAATGCGGGGCTGCCGTTCTGAGGCGCAGCCTGAATGGAAGATTATGACCGACGAGAACACTCCCTCGAATGTGATTGCGCCGCTGCCGATGCTGCCGCTGCGCGATATTGTGGTTTTTCCCGGCATGGTGGTGCCGCTGTTTGTGGGTCGCGAAAAATCGGTGGCCGCATTGGAAGCGGCCATGGCGGGCGACAAGGATATCTTCCTGCTGGCCCAGCTGGACCCGGGTTGCGATGATCCCCATGCCGATGACCTCTATGATGTGGGCGTGGTGGCCACGGTGCTGCAACTGCTGAAACTGCCCGACGGCACGGTGCGCGTGCTGGTCGAAGGCACGCGGCGCGCGCGCATGGTCGCCCTGACCGAGGAAGAGGAGATGCTGCGCGCCGAACTGGCGCCGGTGGAAAGCGGCGAGGCCGAAGGGCCCGAAGTCGCGGCCATGATGCGCAGCGTGGTGGATCAGTTCGGCGAATATGCCAAGCTGAACAAGAAGCTCTCGCAGGATGCGGGCGACCAGCTTTCCGAAATCGAGGACGCATCGGCTCTGGCCGATCAGATCGCCAGCCATATCAGCGCCAAGGTGGCCGACAAGCAGGCATTGCTGTCGGAAACCGATCCGTTGAAGCGGCTGGAAATGGTCTATGGCTTCATGGAAGGCGAACTGGGCGTTCTGCAGGTGGAGCGCCGGATCCGTGGCCGCGTGAAGCGCCAGATGGAAAAGACCCAGCGCGAATATTACCTCAACGAACAGTTGAAGGCGATTCAGAGCGAGCTGGGCGGCGGCGATGAAAACGGCGCCAATGAAATTGCCGAGCTGCAGGAGCGCATCAACAAGCTCAAGCTGAGCAAGGAAGCGCGGACCAAGGCCGAGACGGAGCTGAAGAAGCTCAAGACGATGCAGCCGATGAGCGCCGAGGCGACCGTCGTGCGCAATTATCTCGACGTGCTGCTGGGTCTGCCCTGGGGCAAGAAGAGCAAGCTGAAGAAGGACATCGGCGCGGCGCAGGCGGTGCTCGATGCCGATCACTATGCTCTGGACAAGGTCAAGGACCGGATCATCGAATATCTGGCGGTGCAGGCGCGGACCAACAAGTTGAAGGGGCCGATCCTGTGCCTCGTCGGCCCGCCGGGCGTGGGCAAGACCTCGCTGGGCAAGAGCATTGCCAAGGCAACCGGGCGCGAATTCATCCGGCAATCGCTGGGCGGCGTGCGTGATGAGGCCGAAATTCGCGGCCACCGTCGCACCTATATCGGCTCCATGCCGGGCAAGATCGTGTCGAACCTGAAAAAGGCGGGCACGAGCAATCCGCTGTTCCTGCTCGACGAGATCGACAAGCTGGGTCAGGATTTCCGCGGCGATCCGGCCTCGGCGCTGCTCGAAGTGCTGGACCCGGAACAGAATGCCAAGTTCCAGGACCACTATCTGGAGCTGGACATCGATCTGTCGGACATCATGTTCGTCTGCACGGCCAACAGCCTGAACCTGCCCCAGCCTTTGCTGGACCGCATGGAGATCATCCGTCTGGAGGGGTACACCGAGGACGAGAAGGTCGAGATCGCCGAGCGCCATCTGGTGGCCAAGCAGGTCGAGGCGCATGGGTTGAAGAAGGGCGAGTTCACCCTGACGCAGCCGGCGCTGCGCGATCTGATCCGCTATTACACCCGCGAGGCGGGCGTGCGTACGCTGGAGCGCGAGATCGCCAGGCTGGCGCGCAAGAGCCTGCGCAAGATCCTTGAGGGCAAGGAAAAGGGCGTGACGATCACGCCCGAAAACCTGGCCGATTTCGCCGGTGTCCGCAAATTCCGTCATGGCGTTTCGGATGAGGAAAATCAGATCGGTTCGGTGACCGGGCTGGCTTGGACCGAGGTGGGCGGCGAATTGCTGACCATCGAAAGCGTGACCGTGCCGGGCAAGGGCGCGGTCAAGACCACGGGCAAGCTGGGCGAGGTGATGAGCGAGAGCGTGCAGATGGCGTTTTCGTTCGTGAAGGCCCGCGCGCCTGCCCGCGCGCCTG
>Ga0124846_1000122_pt1 | contig 10936 bp, 6 predicted proteins | sample ThiBio_1000_biof_FD_88620 | JGI IMG/M metagenome (GOLD analysis project Ga0124846, IMG submission 88620) | Wastewater bioreactor microbial communities from Cape Town, South Africa - Thiocy_expt_1000_biof (PacBio error correction) | ecosystem: Engineered > Bioreactor > Thiocyanate-remediating >... | reverse complement strand
CCCAGCATTCGCCGGATGTCGAACGTTGGGTCATGAACGACAAAAGCGAATACGGATATGGCGCCATCGTCGAATCGCGCGACAAGGACTGGTTGCGCGGGGGGGTGCTCATCGGCGTCAAGTCGCACGACGCCCGCGACTGGCAACTGGGGGTCGTGCGCCGGCTGTCTCGCCTCAACGACGACACCAGTTCGGTCGGCATCGAGACCCTGGCCGAAAAACCCACCCTGGCCATGCTCTACGATACCGCCACCTCGGGTTATACCGTCAACGGGTTCGACAACAGCAGCGCGAGTCTGCCCCATCCCAGCCTATGGCTGGACGGCGACCAGAAGACCCTTATCATCGATCCGATCCATTTCGCGCTGGGCAAAGTGTTCCAGATCCAGGGCACGCCGGAACGCAAGTTCATCGCCCTGGGCAACCCGATCGAACGCAGCGAGGGCTGGACCCGGGTAGCCGTCGAACCGGTAAACAGCTAACCCCGCCCTCAAGTCCACCGCTTCCCGCGCCGCTAACGCCTATTCGCGTGCGGTGCGCGGACGCCGCCCCCAATGTGCGCTCTGGTTTAACTTTGACCGGGTCTCTGGCACAATCGTCGAAAATCCGACACGCACGCAACAATTTCTCCTGTACGCAGATACAGGCGCGCTTTCGGTACCAATCGACCTGGAGGACATGTGGTCCAAACCAACAAGCCTAGCCTGCTGATCGTCGATGACGATCCGCTGATCTCCGACACGCTCACCTACGTTCTGAGCAAGGACTTCGATATCTCCGCTGCCGAGTCGCGGGCGCAGGTGAAAAGCCTGATGATGCAACTGGACGAACCACCACAATTGGCCCTGGTCGACCTGGGTCTGCCGCCGCAACCGCACAAGCCCGACGAGGGCTTCGCCCTGATTGCCGACCTGCTGAGCATTTCCCCCAGCATCAAGATCCTGGTCCTTTCCGGTCAGAGCGACGAGGCCAACGCGCGCCATGCGCGCGCACTGGGCGCGATCGATTTCGTCGCCAAACCGTGCGAGCCGGAACGGCTGAAATCCCTCCTGTTCAACGCGCTGCTGGTGCAGGATGCCTAGCGCAGCGCCGACAAGGTACCCGCGCCCGTCAAGGATTCGGGCATCGTCGGGGACAGCCCGGCGATGGACAAGCTGCGCGAGCAGATCAAGCAGTACGCGGCAGCGCCCTTCCCCGTGCTGATCGAGGGCGAATCCGGCAGTGGCAAGGAACGCGTCGCCTCCAGCCTGCACCAGCTGTCGCCGCGCTCGCACAAGCCCTATCTGGCGTTGAACTGCGCGGCGATCTCGCCGACGCTGGTCGAGCCCACCCTGTTCGGCTACGCCAAGGGCGCCTTCACCGGCGCCACCAGCGCACGCGCCGGCTACTTCGAGGAGGCCGAGAACGGCACCCTGTTCCTCGACGAGATCGGCGAGCTGCCGCTGGAACTGCAGGCCAAGCTGCTGCGTGTGCTGGAAAACGGCGAATACCAGCGTGTCGGCGAAACCCAGCCGCGCTTCTCAAACGCCCGCGTGGTGACCGCCACCAACCGCGACCTGCGTGCCGAGATCAAGGCGGGGCGCTTCCGTGCCGACCTCTACCACCGCCTGTCGGTGTTCTCCATCGCCGTGCCGCCGCTACGCGAAATGGGGCAGGACAAGCTCACGCTGCTCAACCATTTCCGCGATTTCTACGCGCGCGAAGCCAAGAGCCAGCCGTTTTCGCTCGATCCGCGCGCGCAGCAGATGTGGGAGGACTACCACTTCCCCGGCAACGTGCGCGAACTGCGCAACATCGCCATCCGTCTGACCACGAAGTACCCCGGCATGGCAGTCAATGCGCAGCAGTTGGAAGCGGAACTCGACACCGATCAGGCCTATCCGCAGGAAATCCCGCTCGCCAGCGACAGCAAGGCGCTGATCGAACTGGCACGCAAGCAATTGCAGACCTTGGCCAACTTCAACCTCGATGTCACCCTGCGCCAGTGGGAAAAAGCCTACGTCGAGGCTGCGCTCAACATGACCCACGGCAACCTGTCGCAGGCCGCCAAGCTGCTCGGCATCAACCGCACCACGCTTTACAGCCGAATGCAGACATACGGAACCGAGTAGGGCGTGCTAATGCTCATTTCACGCCTGCGACGAGTTCAAGTTGGGTGCAGCCCGCGAAGCGTGACGCGCCACAGTGCGATCACTGCAAGCGGCTCGCGACAAAGGAATGCGCCCAAATTGAATTCGTCCCTCCGGGTTTCCGCGAGAAAGCGCGCTGCTTTTATTCAAGACGGCGGCGTTGCGCCGCTTGGCAAGGGATGGCCCTTGCCAAGCGACATGCCTTGCATCCATCGCTTTCTCGCGGAAACACAGACGCGAAATGAGCATTAGCCCGCCCTCCCGTGTATTTTGACTATTTCGGTCTGAAAGAAGCACCCTTCCGCATCACGCCGAATACCGAATACTGGTATGCCGGCGGCCAGCGGGGGAAAATGCTCGCCGCCTTGCAATACGCAATCGGCCAGGGCGAAGGCATCATCAAGGTCGTGGGTGAAGTCGGCAGCGGCAAGACCATGCTGTGCCGCAAGCTGGTCGCCCAGCTGCCCGACACCATCGACAGCGTCTATCTCGGCAATCCTACCCTGTCGCCTGACGACATGCTGGCCGCCATCCTTTCCGACCTGGGTATCGACGCCGCCGCAGAGGGTCGCCAGGCCCGGCTGGCACAGCTCAATGCCGCGCTCCTCGCCCGCCACGAAGCAGGCCGGCGCGTGGTGGTGTTCGTCGAGGAAGCGCAGGGCATCGCGCTCGACAACCTGGAATTCCTGCGGCTGCTGACCAATCTGGAAACCGCTACCGACAAGCTGCTACAGATCATCCTATTCGGCCAGCCCGAACTCGACGCGCAACTGGCCGATCCGCGCATTCGCCAGCTGAAGGACCGCATCACGCTGAGCCTCAACCTGTCGCCGCTTAGCGAATCCGAAGTCGCCGAGTATTTGCGTGCGCGTCTCGCGGTGGCCGGCTATCGCGGGCCCGACCTGTTTTCCGCACCCCTGATCGCGCGACTGACCAGCCTTTCCGGCGGATTGTCACGCCGCATCAACGTATTGGCCGACAAAACCCTGCTCGCGGCCTATGCCGGACAAACCCATACACTCACCGCGACGCATCTGGATGCCGCGGCAAGCGACGCCGAAATCCGCTCCCCCTCCCAAACCGCACCCAAACCACGGCTGCCGCGCTGGGCGTGGCTAAGCACCGGGCTGGCCGCCGGGCTCGGTCTGCTCACGTTCGTCACCTGGCAAACGCGCCCGCCCGCGGCCTCGCCACCTGCCGTACCGCCTCAAGCGACGAGTACATCCCGCCCCGCCCCCGTTCCGGTCAGCCGCGTGACTGAACTCGCGCGGCAAACCCAGCGCTGGCTTGTCACCGCTGCTCCGGATACCCACGTGATCCAGATCGCCTCGGCTAAAGAAGCCGCGCAGGCAGCCGTATTATTGGGGGATCTGAACGCCGTTACGCCTCAGCCGGTGCGGGTGCTGCATGGCCTGAGCCAAGGCGCCCCCGCCTGGATGATCCTGGCGGGCGAATTCCCCAACCGGGACGCGGCCATGGCGGTCATGCGCTCCTTGCCCGCCACGTCTATAGGTGTGCCGTTTCTGCGCACGATCGGCAAAATGCGCAGCGTAGTCTTGCCAACGGGATAATGATGAATGCTGTGTTGAAACGCTCCGTATTGACGGGCCTGGCGCTGTCCAGCCTCGTGCTGGCGGGTTGCGTCCCCCCACGGGCATTCGACACCTCGCCCGACCATATCACCCGTCCCAACCCGACAGCCGTCCCTGTCAGCCCGCCGCCCGCGCCCGTCAAGGCCATCCCTGCCTTGTCCCCGCCCAAGCTGAATGCGCCGGTTCCGACTTATACCGTCGTGGTCAACGATGTGCCGGTGAAGGATCTGCTGTTTTCCATCGCACGCGACACCCAGTACAACATCGACCTGTACCCGGGCATCTCGGGGAACGTCTCGCTCAATGCCGTGCAGGAGCCGCTGCCCGCCATTCTCGACCGCATCGCACGGCAAGCCGACCTACGCTACGAGATGAACGGGCGGACGGTGTCGATCATGCCTGACACACCCTACGGCAAGACCTATACGGTCAATTACGTCAACGTCGCCCGCAACACGACCTCCAGCGTCGGCGTAGCGGCGCAGATCGCCAGCACCGGCGGCGGCATCGGCACGGGAACCGGCAACACGTCCGCCTCGACCAGCGCCGGCAACTCCTCCACCACCACCGTCGCCAGCCAGTCGAACAACGACCTGTGGACGGTGTTGGCCGACAATATCCGTACCATGCTCGCCGGCACGCGGGCCGTCACCCAGAGCAACGAGGAACGCGCGGCGCGGCTGGAGGCCGAAAAGGCCGAGCGCGCCGAACGGGTCTCGCAGGCCGAAGCGGCCAGCAAGGCCGGCGCGGGCGCCGCCAACCTGTTCACTGCCGCGTTCGCCAACCAGCCGGCAGGCGACGGCAAATACGATGTGGCGGTCAACCCGGTCGCGGGTACCGTGACGGTACTCGGCACCTCCAGACAGCAGGAACTGGTGCAGCAGTACCTGGATCGCGTCATGCAGTCCGCGCAACGTCAGGTGCTGATCGAGGCAACCATCGTCGAAGTCACGCTCAAGGATCAGTACCGCGCGGGCATCGACTGGTCGAAGGCCTTGCAGGGCGCCACCGGCTGGACGATCAATACCGTAGGCGCTGGCACCAATGCGCTGGCGGGGACGCTCTCGCCGTTCATCCAGGCCACCTACACCAACAGCGGCAATAACGGTTTCACCGCGGCCATCGACCTGCTGGAATCGTTCGGCAAGACCAAGGTGCTGTCCAGTCCCAAACTCATGGCGCTGAACAACCAGACGGCCCTGCTCAAGGTCGTCGACAATCTGGTCTATTTTTCCGTGCAGTCGCAGCAGGGGGCGTTATCCTCCACGGGTTCGGTGCTCCAGCCCGCCACGTTCACGACCACCGCACACACCGTGCCCATCGGCGTGGTGATGTCGGGGCTGCCGCAGATCAACGAGAATGGCATGGTATCGCTGACCGTGCGTCCCACCATCTCGCGCAAGGTGGGATCGGTGGACGACCCCAATCCCGACCTTGAAAAAGCGGGCGTCAAGAATTCCATTCCCGTCATCCAGGTGCGCGAAATGGAATCGCTGCTGCAGGTACGCAGCGGCCAGACCGTGGTCCTCGGCGGCCTGATCCAGGACGACAGCAACAATGCGCGCGATGGCGTACCCGGCCTGTCGCGCCCCGAAGGTATCGGCGCCTTGTTCGGCCAGCATGAACGCCTCAACAGCCAGACCGAACTGGTGATTTTCCTGCGGCCCACCGTGGTATCCAACCCCACGCTGAACAACGACGCGCTTCAGCCGTTCCAGCGGCTGCTCCCCGACAGCGCCCGGAGCCAGCCTTGAGCCTGCTGCTCAAAGCATTGAAACAGGCCGAGGCCGCAACCCCCGGACGGTCCGGCACGGACAAATTTGATTCCGACAGCCGAATCGAAGGCGATCTCGAACTGGAACCGGCCCTCCCTGGCACCGCGAAAGCGCGCGAATGGGTCGAACCGCCCGGCCTGCTGTTCAGCAACAGCGAACCGGTGTCCGGCACCTCGTCCCCCAGGCTGCGCTGGCCGCAGCTTTCGCTGGTGCCGCTCCCCGCGCTGCTGGCCGTCCTCGTCGCGCTCGGCTACGGGATATACCTCTACTTCGCCCTGCAACCGCCGGCCACCATGCCGCCGCCGCCCATGGCGCGCGCTGGCACGCCCGCTGCGCCGGTTCCCGTGGTGCAGCCGATGCCGCCGACCCTATCGACAGCCACGCCCGAACACCGTCCCGAGCCCATTGCCGCCGCGCGTCCCGCGCTTGCCGAACCTGCCACGGCGCCTGTCACCACGCTTCCGCACCGCAGCGCGCCATCTGTTCCGCGTGCGCAGCCGACGGTGGCCGCCACCCCTGCGCCTGCCGTGCTCCAGTTCCAGCCCGATGCCCAGACGACCCTGCTCACCCAGGCCTACGCCGCCTATCAGCGCGGGGCCCTGACCGAAGCGCAACGGCTGTATACCCAGGCAGCCACACACCGACGCACGGCGGATGCGCTGCTGGGACTCGCAGCCATCGCCAGTGCGCAAAACCGCGATGCGGATGCCCGGCGCCTATATCGCGAAGTGCTCGAGATCGATCCCCGCAATGCAGCCGCCCAGGGTGCCTTGCTCGACTTGCTGGGCAATACTGACGGCCAGGTCACCGAAAGCCGGCTGAAAATGCTGATCGAACGCGCGCCCAGCCCGCAGCTCTACCAGACGCTCGGCAATCTCTACGCCGGGCAGGGGCGCTGGAACGACGCCCAGTCCGCCTACTTCGAGGCCTATCGGGGTGCGCCCGACAACGCCGATTACGCCTTCAATCTGGCCGTCAGCCTCGACCAGTTGCAGCAGTACCCAAGCGCGCTGACGTATTACGAGAAAGCCCTCGCAGACAGCGGCGTGCACCGCTACGACCGCGCCCAGGCCGAAGCGCGCGTGCAGCAGATGAAATCGATCCGGTAAGGCCGCCATGGAGCGCCGCAAGAAACTCCGCATGGGCGAAACCCTGGTCACCCAGGGGCTGATCACCCTCGACCAGTTGCGCATCGGCCTGAAGGAGCAGAAAGCCACGGGCCTGCCGATCGGCCGCCAGCTCGTCGCACTCGGATTCATCACCGAAGCCGTGCTGCGCGACCAGCTCGCCAATGCACTCGGCAGCCAGGGCATCGACCTCACCCAGGTCGTGGCCGACCCCGAAGCGCTGCAACTGGTGCCCGAGGAATTTGCGCGCCGTCACCACCTGTTGCCGATCGCCCACGATGCCGCGCGCAACGTGCTGACGCTGGCGACTACCGACATGTTCAACGTCGTCGCGCTCGACCAGTTGAAAGCCTCGCTCGGCGGGCAGATCGAAATCGACACCCTGCTGGCGGCGGAAGCGCAACTGCTCGAATGCATCGACAAGTTCTATGGTTTCGACCTCTCGCTCGACGGCATCCTGCGCGAAATCGAAACCGGCGAAGTCGATTACGCCAGCCTCAACCCCGATACCGAGGAATACACGCAGCCAGTGGTACGGCTGGTCGGCGCGCTGCTGACCGACGCGGTGAAGCGCGAATCAAGCGACATCCACTTCGAGCCCGAGCATGCCTTCCTGCGCATCCGTTATCGCATCGATGGCGTGCTGGAACAGATCCGCAGTCTGCACAAGACCTATTGGCCGGGCATCCTGGTGCGTCTGAAGGTGCTGTCCGGCATGAACATCGCGGAGACGCGCGCGCCGCAGGACGGCCGCATGTCGCTCACGCTGAACGGCCGCCCGATCGATTTCCGCGTCTCTTCGCAGCCCGGCATCCACGGCGAAAACGTGGTGCTGCGCATCCTCGACCGTGAAAAATCCATCATGCCGCTGGATTACATGGGCTTCACACCCGACGCGCTGCGCGAACTGCAACTGATGATGGCGCGGCCAGAGGGAATCCTCGTCGTCACCGGACCCACCGGCTCGGGCAAAACCACCACGCTGTACTCGATGCTGTCGCATCTCAACAACGAGACCGTCAACATCATGACGCTTGAGGACCCGGTGGAATACCCGGTCACGCTGATGCGCCAGAGCTCGGTCAACGAAACGCTGAAACTCGACTTCGCCAACGGCATCCGTTCGATCATGCGGCAGGATCCCGACATCATCCTGGTCGGCGAAATCCGCGACAAGGACACCGCCGAGATGGCCTTCCGCGCCGCCATGACCGGCCACCAGGTGTGCACCACCCTGCACACCAACTCCGCGCTCGGCGTGTTTCCTCGCCTGATGGACATCGGCATCCAGCCCGGCATTTTGTCCGGCAACATCATCGGCGTCATTGCGCAGCGTCTGGTACGCAAACTGTGTCCGCACTGCCGGGAAGCTTACACGCCGGACGAAGACGAAGCGCGCATCCTCGGCGCCGACCCGCTCGAACCGCCGCAGATCTACCGCGCCGTGGGCTGCCCGGCCTGCAGCCATAAAGGCTACAAAGGCCGGCTTGCACTGATCGAGCTGTTGCGGATGGACCCCACGCTGGATGAACTGGTCGCCAACCACGCACCGCTGCACGAAATCCGCCGCGCCGCATTCGAACACGGTTACCACCCGCTGGCCGAGGATGGCATCAAGCGCGTGCTGGATGGCGTGACTTCGTTGTCGGAAGTCTCGCGAGTGGTGGATTTGACAGGGCGGGTGTGAGAATGGCCCTGGGTTCTTCTTCGCTCACATTGGTGACCTTGCGGCGGCTTCGCTTTTCGCCTTTGGGCGAGTCACTTTCTTTTGCGTGGTCAAAAGAAAGTAACCCAAGAAAAAGCCACCCCTACTGTGTCGGCCTTCGGCTCCCCTGCGATGCTCGCCACCCGAGGCGGGGCTGGAACTCGCCCTGGCGAGCTGCACAAAACGCGGCTCACTGCGGAGCTCAGACACCCAGCCCCTTGTTCCCTCGGGCGGCTGCGCTTCTCGGCGACACAGAAGGGGCACCTGCGCACGCACCTGGGGTTTTATCCCCTTCAGCGCTGCCGATTTGGCGCGTGCGGACGGGAAGAGAGCGGAACCGTGTCCGAGCTCCGCAGCAAGGCACGTTTTGTGTGCCTTGCCAGGGCGAGTTGGTGGAGCGCCCGGCCGCACGCGCCAAATCGGGGACCCGCAGGGCAGCGATGCGGGGTCGCCTTTCTTTGGTTACTTTCTTTGGCGAAGCAAAGAAAGTAACTCGCCCAAAGGCGAAACAGAACGTTCATATCCCACAGGCGAAACGCGAAGCCATCGCGAGGCCCGTCTAACCATGCCTTTCTTCGACTACCGCGCCATCGATCAGACCGGCCGTAGCGTCCGGGGCACGCTGTCGGCCGTCAACGACGTCGATCTCGAGCTGCGCCTGAAGCGCATGGGGCTCGACCTCGTCACCCTGGTCGAGTTGTCGCGCCAGTACGCCCCTACCGGCCGCGAGCGGGTGACCCGGCGCGATCTGGTGACGTTCTGCATCCATATGCGTTGCATCACGCGCGCGGGCATCCCTTTGCTCGAAGGCTTGCGCGATCTGCGCGACACCATGGAGAAACGCGGATTTCGCGATGTCCTGACCGCGCTGCTGGAAGACCTGGAAGGCGGCAAGGTCCTTTCGCAGGCGCTGGCGGCGCATCCGGCGGTATTCGGCGCCGTGTTCGTGCACAGCGTCAAGGCGGGCGAACAGACGGGTCTGCTGGACACGGTATTCGAACGGCTGGCCGAGTCCCTCAAGTGGCAGGAAGAAGTGGCGGCCAAGGCCAAGCGCCTCATGATCTATCCCGCGATGGTGCTGGTCGTCGTCGGCGCCGCCATCCTGTTTCTGTTGATCTATCTGGTGCCGCAGGTACTGGGCCTGGTCAAGACCATGGGCGTGGCGCTGCCCTTGCCGACGCTGATCCTGATGGCGGTGTCGAATGCACTGCGCTCGTACTGGCTGATTGGGCTGGCGCTCGCATTGACAGTGGGCATCGGGCTGCCCTTATGGGTGCGCAAGAGCGAAGCCGGACGCGAATGGTGGGACCGCACCCAGTTGCGATTGCCGATCATCGGACCGATCGTGCAGAAGATCGTGCTGTCGCGCTTCACCAACACGCTGGCGATGATGTACCGCTCGGGCGTCACTGTGCTCGACGCCCTACGCGCCGGCGAGATGATCGCCGGCAACCGCGTGATTGCCGACGGCATACGCCGCGCCGCCCAGCAGATTGCCGACGGGCGCGGGGTGTCGGAAAGCTTCCAGTCGCTGGCGTTGTTTCCGCCGCTGGTGATCCGCATGCTACGTGTGGGCGAAAGCACCGGCGCGCTCGACGAGGCCCTGGACAACGTGACGTTTTTCTACAACCGTGAAGTACTCGACTCGATCGAAAACGGCCTCCGGGTGCTGGAGCCGCTGCTCACGGCCATTCTGGGCCTGCTGCTCGGCGGCATCCTGGTGTCGGTGCTGTTGCCGATTTACGACCTGATCGGGAATCTGCCGCTGTGATCATGGAAACCACAGTTGAACGCGTTCGATGGTGCGGCTGGGCAAGTGACTGCCGCGAAGCGAAGAGGCAGCAGGCCGTTGCCTGCAACGACGAGCGACAAAGGCAGGCGCATGACCAATCGTACCAGCGGATGCGTAGCGGATTCAATTTCCCGGTACAAGCCATCGAAGGCAGGGAAATTAATTTCCGTGCGGTACTTCCGACATTTATGAGCGGTCTACTGCGGTTTTCATGATCATGTTCGACCATCGCCTGCTTCTCTTTGCCACGCCCCGCCAGATCGGTGTCCTCGACTGGCGCCCGGGACATATGCACTGGCTGGGCGAGTTTTCCGCCGATGCGGAAGGCTTGGCCGCATTCCGAAAAATCGTGATCAGGCATGCGCACCTGCCTGTACTGCTGGTGGCCGACACGGGCGACGAGGATTACCGCAGCGAGGTTCTGCCGCATGTGCAGGGACGCGCACGCGACGAACTGCTGGCGCGCAAGCTCAAGCAGGTATTCCGCAACACGCGCTTTACCGGCGCATGGCGGCAGGCACGCGAAACGACCGGACGCCGCGACGACCGCTATCTGCTGGCGGCCTTGCCCGACGCCGAGTGGCTGACCCCCTGGCTCAGCGTGCTGCACCGCGAACACGTGCCGCTCGCGGGCATCACGCCGCTGGCGCTGGCCTACCAGCATCTGCTGGAAAAACTACGGGAACAGTCGGCGCATACCTTGCTGGCATGCCGTCTCAACAATAGCCTGCGGCTCTCCTACTATCACAACGGCCTGCTGCGTTTTTCACGCCTGATCGGCGGCGACACGCCCGCGCAACTGCCCGGTAACGGCCC
>Ga0124846_1000120_pt1 | contig 10952 bp, 9 predicted proteins | sample ThiBio_1000_biof_FD_88620 | JGI IMG/M metagenome (GOLD analysis project Ga0124846, IMG submission 88620) | Wastewater bioreactor microbial communities from Cape Town, South Africa - Thiocy_expt_1000_biof (PacBio error correction) | ecosystem: Engineered > Bioreactor > Thiocyanate-remediating >... | reverse complement strand
GGTTCCTCTGAATTTTCTGCACTTGCGCAAAGACACTTTCCTTTATCAGAAGCCGAGGTTGACTCTGCAAGTGAAGAGCAGCTTCGCCAAGCGCTCGCTCCACTGTGGGGTTTAAATCAAGAAAAGGGAAAAAATGCTTTTGCTGCAAGATGGGTTTACTCTCGAATGACCGATGCAAAAGGCAACACTTATCCTAGATCATTGACGGTGCTTTTGCAGAAAGCTAGAGACCATGAGCTTGAAGGACAAAACGATTCGAAGGCAATACCAAGCAATCGATTGCTCAGCCCTCCGGCAATGCAAGCTGGTCTAGAAGCTGCATCTGCCGAACGCGTAGATGCTCTTAAGAACGAATATCCCAACTTGAAGCGGTTTCTGGAAGACATTCAGGATAATCAATCTCTTCGCTCGCAATTCACAATCCAAGAACTGAAAAAAGTCTGGAAAAAAACGTCGGAAGAGCTCTATTCAACGTTTGATGCATTTGTGGGTCAACTGGAAGCGTCAGGTCTCCTAATGACCAAGTCTGGAAAAGCATCATACCATTATGGCTTTGCAAGCCTTTACATCGACGGCCTGCGAGTTACACGAGTGCAGGGAGAGAAAAAGTAGAGGTGAGTTTATGTTTAGGTACTGTCAGTATTCATATTCGCTACAAATTTCCTACTTTAGTGTACCCACAGGATTCTTGTAAAAGCTCTGTGGATAACGTTGGCCGCAAGGAGAATTTTCACAACATCAGTTAATGCGTTCTGTATGTCGCTACTCATTACTTCGTCATGAATGATAAAATATGTTATCAATGGTAAAACTGGGTAAAAATAATCACACTTTTTTACCATACCAGCCGTGCCTGCAGTCGTTGCGCGCATCATAAGATTTGAGGAGGGCAAGCAATATCCAGCACGGCGCAGGCATTATTTATGTCTTCTTCAGGTTTTTGGCCCAGAACGGAACACGGCCCCAACGTATCATGGAGCCTATGCGACCACTGTCAGCATCACGCACAACAGGCATGTCCATGGTGGACTTCCAGGTGTAAACAGCCGTTTGCTGTTCGATCAGTGATCTTCGGCAAATTTCTTTAGTCTTGCCAACGCATGATCCCATTGTCCGGAAACCTCATCCAGATAGGCCCTGAGATCGTCAATCGGCTCGGGATCGAGCGCAAACCTGCTCTCGCGGCCTCTCTGCACACTGTGAACGATCCCCGCGTTTTCCAATACCCGCAGGTGCTTGGTGACCGCCTGGCGGGGAAGCACAGTCCCTTCCGCCAGCCGCGAAATGGAATGGGATTGGCCATCGCAGAGTTTCGCGATCAGGGATAGCCGCGTCGGGTCTCCCAAAGCCGCAAATACGTTCGCATAGGCATGCTGTTTTGCCGAGGCCACGCTAAGCATTTGCATCGACGTGATTTTCCATATTTTTGATCTGCTCTTCCCATCCGCCATCATTCATGCGGAGTGCTTCCATGCGGCGGCCGGCGGGAATTTTGTCGAATCCGGATTCGGTGACGCGAAGCAGGGTGCCGCCGGGGATTTGCTGCAACCTGAAATCCACCAGGGCAGGGGTTTCCTTCGAATAGTCTATCGCGGGATCCACGGCATAAGGATGCCAGGTGAAGGAAAACAGCGTTTCGGGCTCCATGCGGGCCACACTGGCACGCAACTTTTTTGTTGCCCAATGAGAATTTCGCATCCAACCGGCAAGCTCTTGAAAAACTCGCCGGTAATCGTCTACACTTTGGTGCCTCCACCAGCAGTCCGGGGTATTTCGTGGAGGAAGCACGCACCCACGATTTTTCCTTTTTCTCGTGTCATAGTCCGAGTCCGGAAGCCTCGGCAATCTCGTCTCGTCCCAGAAACAGCATTGCCGGAGAAGAAAATAGAACCTTTCCAGCTAGCGGAAGAAGAAACCCAGCCGTCCACCATCGTCGCCAACGCCCCCGGCATGGTTTTCCAGTATGTTCAGGGCGAAGATGGCCGGTACGCCTTGCCGTTCGCGAGCGATCAGTGCCTGAACGTGCTGGGCTTGCCCGTCGAGACGCTGCGGAGCAACCCGGAGCTGTTCATGGATATCGTTCTGCCCGAGGATCGCGAAAGCCTGCGCCGCTCCAAAGCCGAATCGGCAGCCGGCCTCGGCACTTGGAACTGGAAAGGACGCCTGTGGATCGAGTCGTTTCACGATGTGAAATGGATCAGCCTGCGCGCGAGCCCGCGGCGGGAGGAAGGAACCGGGGTGATCTGGGAAGGCATCATCATCAATATCACCCAGAGCCGGCGCAGGGAGGCGGAACTCAAGGAATCCCACGAACGGCTGCGCGAGGTGTCGTCGCATGTCATGGCGGCAAGAGAACATGAGCGCATCCGCATCGCGCAGGAGATCCACGACGACCTGGGCGGAAACCTCACCGCGATCAAGATCGACCTGGATTGGCTGAGCCGCCACATCGGAGAGGATGACGCCGTATTGCTGGAAAAAATTCAAACCATCGATCGGCTGGTGGACCGCACTATCGACTCCATCCGGCGCATGTCGCGCGACCTGCGCCCGGGCATCATGGATTTCGGCATCGTCGCGGCGATCGAATGGGAGGCAGGCGAGTTCAGCAAACGCCTCGGGATTCCCTGCGAAGTGAGCTGCGCGCAGGAAGACATCGATCTGGAGCAGGACGCCGCCGTTGCCGTATTCAGGATATTCCAGGAAGCGCTTACCAATATCGCCAAGCATGGACGAGCTTCGCAGGCTTGGGTCCGGCTGGATACTTGCGGATCTGGAAACGACGCTTCGGGGTGCGTGCTGGAGCTCGAGGTGCGGGACAATGGCCGTGGCATTACGGAGCTCGACAAGGCAAAGCTGAATTCCTTCGGCATTCGCGGGATGGTCGAGCGTGCCGGCCTGCTGGATGGCAAGCTGACCGTGAGCGGCGCGCCGGGAGAGGGCACCACGGTGCTTTTATCGATCCCGCTGGCGCCGGAAGAAAATGACACCCTCCGCGACCCGCGCCCCGGCTCCTGGCATGAATAGGCTAAGGAACCTCTGAATAAGTTCTCGCTGAGCGCGTTGCTGGTAAAATCGGGAAGATCATGAGGCGCGCGACGCAGGTCGTAGCCGGGACTACGATGCCAGGGAGCGCAACGCCATGGCTCCCCGGAGCGTGGCCCGAGGGGCCTCGCGGAGCGGGGATCGGGCAGCGGAGGGGATGCTTCGACCGCACCCCCATATTGTTGGGGCGCAGGCATCCCGCTGCGGGGTCGCATCTCCCTTCGGAAGACACTGCTCCGCTCTGGCGCGGCCGCACCATTCGCGTCGTCGCCTTTCGCGCATTCCATCCCGCAAAGCTACCTTCGCGCCAGCGAAGACTTGTTCAGAGATTCCTAACACCATGAATATCCTCATTGTCGACGACCATGCCATTGTGCGCCAGGGCCTGCGGCAGATTTTGGCGGAGAGCGGTGAACCCATGCTCATCAAGGAAGCGGATTGCGGTTCGGAAGCGATGCGCCACGTACGCGAGGGCGAGTGGAATGCGGTGGTGCTGGATATCTCGCTGCCGGACAGAAGCGGCATCGATGTCCTGAAGCAGATCAAGAAGGAGTACCCCAAGATCCCCGTGCTCATGCTCAGCATGCACGAGGAAAGCCTTTATGCGCTCCGCTCCCTCAAAGCCGGCGCTTCGGGCTATATCACGAAACAGAGCGCGCCCGCCGAGCTGACGGCCGCGATCCGGCAGGTCGCCAGGGGCCGCAAATACCTCACGGCGGCGCTGGCCGAGGCGATGGCCGACAGCCTTGGCGTCAATCACGAGCAACCGCCCCATGCAACGCTTTCCGACCGCGAGTACCAGACCCTCTGTCTGATCGCTTCGGGCAAGGGGCTGACCGATGCGGCCGAGGAGATGCGCCTGTCCGTAAAGACGGTAAGCGTGTATCGCGCGCGCGTGCTGGAAAAGATGAAGCTCAAGAACAATGCCGAGCTGACGCGCTACGCCATCAAGAACGGCCTGGTCTGATCCGGCTGCTCTTTTCCCTCTTCCCCTTGCAGATTCCACAGATAGGTAAGTCTGTGCCATTCTCCCCATCGCGCGGGCGCTATCCCGAGCTGAAAAATCCGGGGAAAAAATATTCCAGCGACGGTTAAATTTATACTCTGGAGCGCCGTTAACCAGGATAGCAGCGGTTGATCAGCCTCGGATAAAGCAGGGGGATCAAGCCAGAGCTGTAGGGGTTTATTCCAACGGACTTTAATCTAGGAGAATTTCGAAATGGCTGCAATCATCAATACCAATGTCGTATCGCTCAATGCCCAGCGCAACCTCACCAGTTCGCAGAATGCGCTGGCCACCTCGCTGCAGCGGCTGTCGTCGGGCTTGCGCATCAACAGCGCCAAGGACGATGCGGCCGGGCTTGCCATATCCGAGCGCATGAGCTCGCAGATCCGTGGCCTGAACCAGGCGGCCCGCAACGCCAACGATGGCATCTCGATGGCGCAGACTGCCGAAGGCGCGCTGGGCGAGATTGGCAACAACCTGCAGCGTATCCGCGAGCTGGCAGTGCAATCGCGCAACGCGAGCAACAGCGCGAGCGACAGGCAGGCGCTCAACAACGAAGTCCAGCAGCTCAAATCGGAAATCGACCGGGTATCTTCCTCGACCTCGTTCAACGGCATCAAGCTGATCGACGGCTCGTTCACCAACCAGTCTTTCCAGGTTGGCGCCAATGTCGGCGAAACCATCACCATCGGCGGCCTGGTCAATGCGCAAAGCTCTGCCCTGGGAAGCACTACCTCCAGCAGCGCCAACGTCACCGGTGTAGCCGCGACGGCTTTCACTGCGATCACGGCGGGAGACCTGACGGTCAATGGCGTGAGCGTGGGCGCGGTAGCGGCTGGCGGCAATGCCGCGACGCAGGGCGCGAACATTGCAGCGGCCATCAACACGGTCTCATCCACCACCAACGTGACCGCCACCGCGGATGCGGCGGGCAAGGTGACGCTGACCAATGGTTCCGGAAGCAACACGGTAGTGGCCTTTGCTGGCGCTTCCGCCACCACGGCTACCACCGGCCTGACAGCCGGCACGACGACCGCGTCCTCCAGCACGGTTGCCGGTTTCTCCACGGTAGACATCAGCACCACCTGGGGAGCGGATACGGCCATTGCCGCGATGGACTCGGCCTTGAGCGCGCTGAACGCGGGCCGTGCTGACCTGGGCGCCTACCAGAACCGTTTTTCCTCGGCGATTTCCAATGTGCAGACCACCTCGGAAAACCTGAGCGCCTCGCGCAGCCGCATCGTGGATACCGATTTTGCTGCTGAAACGGCCTCCCTGTCGCGCAACCAGGTGCTGCAGCAAGCCGGCACGGCGATGCTGACCCAGGCCAACGCCATGCCGCAATCGGTGCTGTCCCTGCTGAGAGGCTGATCGGCCGAAGCGGCAATCCATAGCCAGACGGGAATCCGGGGCAATGCTCCGGATTCCCGTCATGCGTTTGCCGATCATCCCACCAGGATACGGGTCAGGCCGTATTTCAGCTGGTTTTCATCCGGTTTTCAAAAGCAGGCATTCATGCCTGCTGAATTCCTTTCCAGATACTGGTTCACGTGTTCCCGATTGCCGCGCATCCGGGTCAAGTACCGAGATGCGCGATGTATTGCCCGTTATTCCGCGGATGGAATACAGCGCGGCGCACTTATCATGGCTGCTGAATAAGGTGGCAGCAGAAGGCCTGGGGACAAGGGAACCGATGCCGCAATCCCGCAATGGCGCGCGGCCGCAAGCTATCGAGACCGCGTGCGATATCAAAAAAACTGATGAATGGCTCAATTTATACTCTGGAGCGCCGTTAACCAGGATAGCAGCGGTTGATCAGCCTCGGATAAAGCAGGGGGATCAAGCCAGAGCTGTAGGGGTTTATTCCAACGGACTTTAATCTAGGAGAATTTCGAAATGGCTGCAATCATCAATACCAATGTCGTATCGCTCAATGCCCAGCGCAACCTCACCAGTTCGCAGAATGCGCTGGCCACCTCGCTGCAGCGGCTGTCGTCGGGCTTGCGCATCAACAGCGCCAAGGACGATGCGGCCGGGCTTGCCATATCCGAGCGCATGAGCTCGCAGATCCGTGGCCTGAACCAGGCGGCCCGCAACGCCAACGATGGCATCTCGATGGCGCAGACTGCCGAAGGCGCGCTGGGCGAGATTGGCAACAACCTGCAGCGTATCCGCGAGCTGGCAGTGCAATCGCGCAACGCGAGCAACAGCGCGAGCGACCGGCAGGCGCTCAACAACGAAGTCCAGCAGCTCAAGTCGGAAATCGACCGGGTATCTTCCTCGACCTCGTTCAACGGTATCAAGCTGATCGACGGCTCGTTCACCAACCAGTCTTTCCAGGTTGGCGCCAATGTCGGCGAAACCATCCCCATCAGCAGTCTGGTTGACGCGCAGAGTTCATCTCTCGGCACCAGCACCAGCAGCACAGCCAACGTCACCGGTGTAGCCGCGACGGCTTTCACTGCGATCACGGCGGGAGACCTGACGGTCAATGGCGTGAGCGTGGGCGCGGTAGCGGCTGGCGGCAATGCCGCGACGCAAGGCGCGAACATTGCAGCGGCCATCAACACGGTCTCGTCCACCACCAACGTGACCGCTACCGCGGATGCGGCGGGCAAGGTGACGCTGAATAACATTTCCGGAAGCACCACGGTGGTAGCCTTCGCCGGCGCTTCCGCCACCACGGCCACCACCGGCCTGACGGCTGGTACCACCGCGGTAACTACTGCCACCGCTGCGGGATTCAAAAACCTCGATATCAGCAATACCGCGAATGCCGATTTCGCCATTGCCGCGATGGACTCGGCCTTGAGCGCGCTGAACGCGGGCCGTGCTGACCTGGGCGCCTACCAGAACCGTTTTTCCTCGGCGATTTCCAATGTGCAGACCACCTCGGAAAACCTGAGCGCCTCGCGCAGCCGCATCGTGGATACCGATTTTGCTGCTGAAACGGCCTCCCTGTCGCGCAACCAGGTGCTGCAGCAAGCCGGCACGGCGATGCTGACCCAGGCCAACGCCATGCCGCAATCGGTGCTGTCCCTGCTGAGAGGCTGATCGGCACGGCCGAGATTGCCCGGTGCGGCTCGGCGAAAATGTAGAAAAAGTGGAAGCAGAAACAGGAATCCGGGGTGATCGACATGCCCCGGGTTTCAGTTCCGAACGGTTTTGAATCGAAGAATGATCTCAATAATGCGCATCTGTAGCGAACTCACCATGCAGGTGAACGTCGTTACCGCGGACAGCCTTTGTGGATCATGGCCCTAAACTGGAAATGAGCGATCAGCCGCCGGATTGTGGATCATATCGGCAACCGGACCGGAACCGTTGCCGCGGGCGTGCCGGTCTCGTTACGACCCCCGCAGGCCAGGAAGGAACTGCTGTAAGCGAAGCTTGAACCTGTGCGGGCCAGCAATCGGAAGCGGCGGGTGATCGGCGACGATAAACGCAAGGAAAGTAGGATCGAAACAAAGTCGAGGCGCAACGGCGCATCGCGGGGAAGTTGGAGAAAAACATGACAATGTCGGCAGCGGGTATCGGATCGAATCTTGACGTGGATGGCATCGTCAGCCAGTTGATGGCGGTGGAAAAGCAGCCGCTTGCGCTGCTGCAGAAACGCGAAGCGGACTACCAGGCCAAGCTGTCCGCATACGGATCCCTCAAAGGTTCGCTTTCGGCCTTCCAGACCGCCATGCAGGGTCTGGCTGATGGCAGTAAATTCCAGGCGGCGACCGCGAGTGCGGCGGATTCCTCGGTGCTTGCCGCCAGCGCAAACGGCAAGGCGGTGCCCGGCAGTTACTCCGTCGAGGTGCAGCAATTGGCGCAGCAGCAGAAAATCCGTTCCGATGGATTCGCCAGCACCTCCACGGTGATAGGAAGCGGCACGCTTACCATCCAGTACGGCGCATACGATAGCGGCTCCAACACCTTCACCCTGAACAATGCGAAACCCGCGCAAACCGTGACGATCGATCCGGCCAACAACACGCTCTCCGGAGTGCGCGATGCGATCAACGCGGCAAATATCGACGTAAGCGCGACCATCATCAACGATGGCGCCAGCAACCGGCTGGTAATGACCAGCAAGGATACGGGCGCTTCCAGCAGCATCAAGATCAGTGTCGCCGACGACGACGGAAACGATCTGGATGCATCCGGGCTTTCGCGGCTCGCTTTCGATCCCACCGCAGCGGCGGGTACGGGAAGAAACATGGCCGAGGTACAGCCGGGGCAGGACGCCAAACTGAAGATCGACGGGATAGACATCAGCAAGCCATCGAACACGATTACCGATGCGATCGAGGGCGTCACGCTCAATCTGCTCAAGAGCAATACCGGCAGCCCGACCACGCTGACCGTCGGGCGCGATGTCGCCGGCGTCAAGGCGTCCGTGGAAGCCTTTGTCAAGGCATACAACAATGTCAGCCAGACCCTTGCAGGCCTCAGCGCATATAACGCCGCGACCAAGACTGGCGCGGCGCTGCAGGGGGATTCGGCCACGCTGTCGATCCAGTCCCGCATACGCGCCACGCTATCCGCGACCGTGGGCGCAGCCGCGGCCGGAGGTGGATTGAGCTCGCTGTCGGATATCGGGGTGGCTTTCCAAAAAGATGGCACCCTGGCGCTGGATTCCACCAAGCTGCAGGCTGCGCTGGATAATAATTTCAATGGGATCGCCGGACTGTTTTCCGCGCAGGGGAAATCCAGCGACAGCCTGGTTTCCTACGTCGGATCTACCGGGAATACAGTGCCGGGAAACTACGCCGTTACCGTCAGCAGGCTCGCGGCCCAGGCCAGCGTGGCCGGAAGCCAGGCCGCGGGTCTGACCATCACCGCGGGTATCAACGACCAGTTGGACATCAATGTGGACGGCACTCTGGCAAGCATCACGCTCTCCGCAGGAACATATGGATCGGCGGATGCGCTGGCTGCGGAGGTGCAGAGCAAGCTGAACGGCACGGCGGCACTCCTGAATGCCGGAAATGCCGTTACGGTTTCCCAATCCGCAGGCGTGCTCACTATTGCTTCAGCCCGCTACGGTTCCGCCTCCGCGGTGAGCGTCATGGGCGGCAATGGCGCAGCCAGCTTGATGGGGGCGAGCCCCGTCTCCGCCGCGGGAGTGGACGTGTCCGGCACGATCAATGGCATCGCCGCTACGGGAATAGGGCAGACGCTTTCGGCGGCCGTCGGCGATCACGCGGAAGGGTTGCGGGTGAATATCAATGGCGGTCCGCTCGGTTCACGCGGGAATATCGGTTTTTCGCGCGGATACGCCGATCAGTTGAATACGCTGGTTAGCGGCTTTTTGACAAGCGACGGGTTGATTGCCAGCCGTACCGACGGGCTTAACGCCAGTATCAAGGATCTCGACCAGCGCCAGAGTGATTTCAATGATCGCCTGACGGCCATCGAAGCGCGCTACCGGGCACAATTCACCGCGCTGGACACCATGCTCAGCAGCCTCAATCAGACCAGCGCGTATATGACCCAGCAGTTGAGTGCTTTGCCGACCAAATATTCCTGATAGGAGAACGTGAAATGTATTCCGCATCCCGCTACGGCACCAGCGCCTACGCCCGCATCGGACTCGAAACCGGCGTATTGGCTGCCAGCCCGCACAAGCTCATCCTGATGCTGTTCGAGGGTGCGCGGATTGCGCTCGCGTCGGCCCTCGTTCACATGAAGAATGGCGAGATCATCGCCAAGGGGGAGGCCATCTCCAAAGCCATCACCATCATCACTTCCGGGTTGCAGGCCAGCCTGGAGATAAAAGCGGGTGGCGAGCTCGGCGAGCGGCTGTACGCGCTCTACGATTACATGAGCCGCAGGCTGCTGGAGGCCAACCTGCATAACAAGCCGGAATATCTGGAAGAAGTGGCTCGCCTTCTGGGGGAACTGAATGATGCATGGGAGGCGATCGGGCCGGCTTCGACGGTATCCGCCATGCCACCCATATCATCCATATCATCCGCCGCTCACCATTCCTACGATTCACCGGTTTCGACTCTTTCCTCGAACAATGGGCACGGAAAATGAAGGATACCGACTCCATGAATGATTCCGGAAGCCTTGCAGGATTCGAATACATAGCCCAGGTGACCACCGAAATGGCTGAAGCGGCCCGAGCCGGAGAATGGGAAAAGCTCGCAGGACTGGAGCGGCATTGCGCGGCCAAAGTTGCCCAGATCAAGGCGATGCAGCCGGTACAGCTCACGAGCGAGATGCAGCGCCGCAAAATCGAACTGATACATCAGATCCTGGCCAATGATGCGGAAATCCGCAATTTCACCGAGCCCTGGATGAAACGCCTGTGGTCGCTGCTTGGCAGTTCCAGAATGGCGAGACAGGTAGGGAAAGCTTACGATTCGAGCGCGTTCGAGTAATCGCCGCTAAACCAGTGGCCAGAACCTGCCGATTTTATCTGTTGATGCTGCTTCCCGGTCTTCTCGAGGCTGGAAGGGTCGAGGCGGACGAGAAAATGCGAGGTCTTTGATATGCTTGCGCTCGATGCGTTGAATGCGTTGGCCCGGAGCTCCGCCGGCGCGCTCCTGGCGCGCAGGCAGCCCGGTGAATTGGCGCTGCTCGCGGGCCTGGAGCCGGGGCGGCGCCTGGGTGCGCGCGTGCTCGGCAAGCTTCATAACGGCGAGTTCCTGGTCGAACTGGCCGCGCGGCATGCAGGTGGGCAGGAGGGGCAGGCGGTGCAAATGCGGTTGCCGGCAGGCGTGCGTCCGGGCGATCTGCTGAATCTCGTTTTCGTCTCGCGGGAGCCGCGTCCGACCTTCATGATTGCTGCCGAAGATTCTCCCTTCTCGCAGGGCGTATCATCGCGCGTCAGCGATGCCGGTCGTTTTATCGATCAGTTGCTGCGCCAGCCGGCGGCGGCACCCGCGGGCGCGGGGCTGAC
>Ga0124846_1000112_pt1 | contig 11006 bp, 10 predicted proteins | sample ThiBio_1000_biof_FD_88620 | JGI IMG/M metagenome (GOLD analysis project Ga0124846, IMG submission 88620) | Wastewater bioreactor microbial communities from Cape Town, South Africa - Thiocy_expt_1000_biof (PacBio error correction) | ecosystem: Engineered > Bioreactor > Thiocyanate-remediating >... | reverse complement strand
ATCATGAAGGCTCCCGGCATGACGCCGGAGGAAGACGAAGGCCGCATCGCGGTGCCGATCGAAGTGGAAATGCTCGGCATCCCGAAAACCAAGATCCTGCGCTCGATCACCAAGTACGGCCTGGTCGACGTCACCATTGATTTCGAGGATGGCACCGACCGCTATTGGGCGCGCCAGCAGGTGAGCGAACGCCTGGGCGGTCTGACGGAGAGTTTGCCGGCCGGCATATCTGGCGGCATGGCGCCGGTCACCACCCCGCTGGGAGAAATGTTCATGTTCACCGTCGAAGCCGAGGGAATGTCTTTGGCCGAACGGCGCAGCCTGCTCGATTGGGTGATCCGACCGGCACTGCGCACGGTGCCCGGCGTGGCCGACGTCAATGCGCTGGGCGGGGTGGTACGCGCCTTCGAGGTGGTGCCCGATCAGCTCAAAATGGCCGCCAGCGGCGTGACCATGACGCAGCTCAGGGAGGCGATTGACGCCAACAACCGCAACGACGGCGCCGGCCGGCTCGGCGAAGGCGACGAAGTGTTGCTGGTGCGCAGCGAGGGCAGCATTACGAATCTGGACGACCTGCGTGCGATCGTGGTGACGATGAAGGAGGGTGCTCCGGTCCGCGTCGGTAATCTGGCCGAGGTCAAGATCGGCACCGTTACGCGCTATGGGGTGGTGACACAAGACGGCAAGGGGGAAGCCGTTCAGGGTCTGGTGCTCGGACTGGCGGGTGCCAATGCGCAACAAGTCGTTGAAGGCGTGCAGAAGAAACTGGATGAACTGCAACCGACGTTGCCGAAAGGCGTGAAGCTCGACGTTTTCTACGATCGCGCCTCCCTCGTCGACAAGGCGGTCGGTGCGGTATCCAACGCGCTGCTCGAAGCGACGGTGCTGGTCATCATTTTGCTCGGGCTGTTCCTGGGCAATGTTCGGGCGGCCGTGACCGTGGCGCTGGTGCTGCCCCTGGCGGCATTGATTACCTTCATCCTGATGCGCGGCTTCGGCATGTCGGCCAACCTGATGAGTCTGGGCGGCCTGGCCATCGCCATCGGCATGCTGCTCGATGCCGCCGTGGTGGTGGTCGAAAACATCGTGCAGCGCCTGGCGACCGATCCCACGGCCGGCAAGCTGCCGCGGCTGCATACGGTCTATCGCGCGGTGCGCGAGGTCGCGGTGCCGGTGACGTCCGGGATATTGATCATCATTACCGTGTTTCTACCGCTGCTGACGTTACAGGACCTCGAAGGGAAATTCTTTGTGCCGGTGGCGCTCACCATCGTGTTCGCCCTGGCCGGCTCCCTGCTGTTGTCGCTGACCGTCATCCCGGTGCTGGCGTCCTATCTGCTGCGCGAGGTCAAACATGAAGACCCGTGGCTGCCGCGCAAGCTGCTGGCGCTCTATGAGCCGGCGCTTGCCTGGGGCATGCGCCGGCAGGGCATCGTCGTCGGCGTGGCGGTGGCGATGTTGGTGGGCGCGGGTGTGGTCTACACCCAGGTCGGCAAGACCTTCATGCCGACGATGGACGAAGGCGATCTGATCGTCGGCATCGAGAAATTGCCTTCGGTCAGTCTGGAGCAAAGCGCCGCGCTCGATATGAAGATTCATCAGGCCCTCATGAAAGCCATTCCGGAAGTGACCGGCATCGTGGCGCGCGCGGGTTCCGACGAAATCGGCCTCGACCCGATGGGACTGAACCAGACTGACACCTATTTGCAGCTGAAGCCGCGAGATGAATGGCGGATGAAGAGCAAGGAAGCGCTGTTGGACGAGATACGCAAAGCGCTCGACCCGATGCCCGGCATCTCGTACAGCTTCACCCAACCGATTGAAATGCGCGTGTCGGAAATGATCATCGGCGTGCGCGGCGATCTGGCGGTGAAGATATTCGGTCCCGATCTCGACAAGCTCAATCAGTACGCGAGCCAGGTCGAAGCGCTGCTCAAGACAGTTCCGGGCAATGAGGACGTCTACACCGTCCAGAACGACGGCGTGCAGTATTTGCGGGTCGCGGTGGACCGCTTGCAGGCCGGTCGGCTCGGCTTGAGCGTCGAAGAGATCCAGGATGCGCTGCGTACCCAGATCGAGGGGCAGCGGGCCGGAATCGTGATCGAAGGCAACCGCCGCACACCCATCGTATTGCGCGGTACCGAGGCGGTTCGCATGTCGCCGGCCGAGTTCGGCGCCATGCGGATCACGACCCAGGACGGCAGCACGGTGCCCTTGGCCAGCGTCGCAAAATTGGAACGTGCGGCGGGGCCGGTCAAGATCGATCGCGAAATGGGTAGCCGCTACAGCGTGGTCATCGCCAACGTCGGCGGCCGCGATCTGGTGGGCTTCGTCGAAGAGGCTCGTGCGCTCGTCGCCCAGAAAGTGCCGCTGCCGACCGGCTACCGCATTGCCTGGGGCGGACAGTTCGAGAACCAGCAGCGCGCGGCCGCGCGTTTGACGGTGGTGGTGCCGGTCGCACTCGGACTGGTCTTCGTCCTGCTGTTCTCGACCTTCCGCTCGGTGCGTCAGGCCTTGCTGATTCTGAGCAATGTCCCCTTCGCGCTGGTCGGCGGCATCGTCGCCTTGTGGGTGACCGGCGAATACCTGTCGGTGCCGGCTTCGGTCGGCTTCATCGCGCTGCTCGGCATCGCGGTCCTCAACGGGGTGGTGCTGGTCAGCTATTTCAATCAGCTGCAAAGCGAAGGGATGAAACTGGCCGAAGTCGTCGTTCAGGGTGCCAAGCGACGCTTGCGCCCGGTGCTGATGACTGCCTCCATCACGGCATTCGGCCTGATCCCTTTGCTGTTCGCGACTGGGCCGGGCTCTGAAATCCAGCGTCCACTTGCCATCGTTGTCATTGGTGGCCTGATCACCGCCACGGTGCTGACGCTGATGCTGCTCCCCATCCTGTATTTACGTTTCGCTTTCCCAAAACGAGAGGTTCCCCATGTCTGAACTTTGCTTAACACTGATTTGCCCGCCAGCGGTCGAGGAAAAAATGCTCGATCTGCTGCTCCTGTCACCTAACGTAACGTTTTTCACCAGCACGGCTACTGCCGCGCACGGCATGGCTCACGAAGATCTGGATCAAACGGAGCAGGTGCTGGGTCGCGCACGCGCCACCAAGATTCAGGTGATTTTTGCTGCAGCCAACCAAGCGGCGCTGCTTGACGCCATTCGCCAGCAATTCTCCGGCGCAGGTTTGCGCTATTGGGTGACGACGGTCGCCGAAACGGGGGAAATCGCATGAAGATTCGACTCCTATTGGCCGGCCTGCTGATGATCTTTGGCACCGCACAGGCGATGGAACCGGTGAATCCGCCGGGGCTTTTGCCAACCGAAATTGCCCGCCCGCTGCTCGAACAGGACCCTGCCGTTGCCGCCGCGCGCGCTGGCCTGGACGTGGCACTGCAAGATGCCGGCATTCTCGATAAATCAGCTTATGAATGGATTGCCCGCACTTCGGGACAGCAGCGCAGACTGGAAAACGGCCCTCGCTACACCGAATGGAACGTGGGCATCGAGCGGACGATCCGGCTTTCCGGCAAAGCCGCGGCCGATCGCAAGCTGGGCCAGGCAAGCATTGAAGAATCCCAGGCGCGCTATGGCGAGGCATTGCACGAATCGGCGCGTGAACTGGTGGCCTTGTGGGTGGACTGGCTGGCGACGGAACGTGCCCGCGAGCTGGCCCAGAACAGCCTTCAGTCGACACAGGCCAGCCTGACGGCGGTGGAAAAGCGCGCCCGCGCAGGCGACGCCTCGAAGCTGGACGTGAGCATCGCCCGCGCCGAACTGGCCGAGCAAAGGCGTATGGACAACGATGCCAAGACCCAGGCTGCTGCCGCCTGGGCGCGTCTATCCACCCGGTTCCCGGGGGTGAGCCGTCAGACCATGGTCTTGCCCATGCCGCTGGAGATCGGGGGGGACGCAGCGTCCTGGCGTGAGCGCATCCTGGAGCAAAGCGATGAGCTCAAGGTCGTCCAAACGCAAATGCGGAAGACCGAGGCACATGCCGATCGCGCCCGCGCCGATAAAATGCCCGACCCGACGCTGGGAGGGTATACGGCTTCTGAGATAGGAGGCCGCGAACGCATTTTCGGCGTCATGCTCAGCGTCCCGATTCCCGGGGGCGTGCGCGACGCACGCAATGCCAGGGCGATTGCTGCAGTGGACGTTTCGCGCAGGGAAGTCGAGCTCAAGCAGCGCGAGCTTGAAACGGCGATCGCGAGTGCTGTCGCGACCGCCCATGGCGCCTATGCCAGTCTGCAAATTGCCAACGAAGGGGCGGTTTACATGCAGGAGAACGCAAGCCTCATGCAGCGCGCCTATGCATTAGGTGAAGCGGACTTGCAGGCCCTGCTGCTGGCGCGTCGCCAGGCGACTGCGGCGGCAAACAGCGCGCTGCAGGCGCAGGTTTCCGCCCTGCGGGCTTATTACGGCTTGCTCGTCGACGCGCACCTGATTTGGGAATTGGATCATGACTAAAACATTTGCAATGACTTTTTCGCAGCAATGGATCGGGGCCGCGTTGAGCTCTCGCTGGCTGGCTTTCATCGGCATCTTGTTGCTCAGTTTGATGGCGACGAGTGCCTTCGCCCATGGCGTCGCAGCGGATGACAAGCTGTTTATCGAGCAAGCCAGCGGTATGCAGCTGATCCCGTTCATTTACCTGGGAGCCAAGCACATGGTCACGGGGTATGACCATCTATTGTTCCTGTTCGGGGTGATCTTCTTCCTGTACCGGATGCGCGAGATCGGAACCTACATCACGCTATTCGCCATCGGCCACAGCGTCACGCTGCTGTATGGCGTGCTTAGCGGCACCCACGTCAACCCCTACATTGTCGACGCCATCATCGGCCTCTCGGTGGTGTACAAGGCGCTCGACAATCTTGGCGCATTCAAGCGGGTGTTGGGTTTTCAGCCCAACACCAAGGCCGCAGTACTGATCTTCGGTTTCTTCCATGGATTCGGCCTCGCCACCAAGCTGCAGGAATTCACGCTATCGCAGGAGGGTTTGGTACCCAACATCCTCGCATTCAATGTCGGGGTCGAGCTTGGGCAGTTGCTCGCGCTCGCTGCAATTCTGATTGTCATGGGTTTCTGGCGGCGGTCCGGTGCTTTCTGGCATCAGGCGTTCGCGGCCAATACTGTGTTGATGGCCGCAGGATTCGTCCTGATGGGTCATCAGATAACCTGTTATTTCACTATTTGATTAGAGGACTCATACATGAACACACACAACACGCACCCGCTTCCAACCCTGCCCCAGCTGATCAAGGCCACAGGCGTGGCCTTGATCGTCGCTGCGGCAATCCTGATCACGACTGTGCTCCCGGCCGAGCACGGTATCGACCCAACCGGTATCGGTAAAACACTCGGATTGACTGCCCTGAACAACAGCCAGGGAGCCGTGACCAAAAGCAACGGAAACGAAGTCGTGGCCGCAGCGGTGGCAGCCCCAGTCATCTCCGCCCCCGTTACCATTACCTCCAAACAAGCCACACCTTATCGGGCAGATACGCGGCAAATCACCCTGCAGCCAGGGCAAGGCCTGGAATTCAAGACACGCTTGGAGAAGGGCGCAGCGCTGATCTATTCATGGAAAACGCAGCAAGGCGAAAAAATCAATCATGAGTTCCACGGGGTACCGCTCAACGCCAAAGCTGATGTGTATGAAAGCTATATTTTGGAGAAGCAGGTCAGCGAATCAGGCGGCACGTTGATCGCGCCCTTTACGGGCACCCATGGATGGTACTGGCGCAATAAAAACACCACGCCGGTTACGGTGATGTTAAACGCCAGCGGCTTTTACACGGACATCTTCAAGCACTAAGTGCTCGCCGGACGCGGATATTCATCACCGGCATTGGCATTGACCTCGAAAAAATGGGTTATTGCGGCGACGCCCACATCAAAGTCGTTGCATGAATGGAGAATGTAATGAAAAAATTGACTACCCTTGCGGCGCTCATCATGACGGCCTCGATAGCGGGGACTGCCTTGGCGCATGGCGACCGCGCAGAATTTGACGGCATCGTGCAGTCTGTTGGCAATCTGCAATTCGAATTGGTCAAGAAAAACAGTGCGGCCATCATCTTTGTCCAGAACCACGGCAAGAAATTTTCGACGGTCGGGGCCAGGGGAACGCTGACGGTTATGAACGGCACAGTAAAAACCGAAGTGCCGCTGCAACCCAGTGGCGACAACGCGATGGAAACCAATGGCGATGCAAAACTGGCTCCGGGCGCGAAGGCGATTGCAGCAATTACGTTTGCGGATAATAAAACCGTGACGGTAAATTTCTCGGTCAAGTAACCGCCCATTCTCGCTTCGAGTTGTAGCGAGTGATACCCGGCGCGCTCAAAAAACCAACGTGCGTAAGGCGCACTGGGTCGGGCGTCAATAAGCGAAGCGCATTGCGCATGCGGCTAATGCGCCCTTGCGCGAGCTGATCAACGTAAACACAAAGGAGCTGTCATGAACACACGTCCTTTCGCCTTGGCGACCCTCGCCTGGTTCGCCATTGCCCCCCTCGCCGCCCATGCTGAAGCGGACACAAAATCGGCCGAATCGCTGGTGGCGAGCAAGCGAGCCGCCGACATGCCTATCGGGAGTTGATGCAGATACTCGGCCGCAGCCTGACCTGGATACAAAACGGCATCGTTCTGGAAAACAAGCAATTGGTGCGGGAAGGCGTTAACCATGTCATCCATCACCCCGCGCCCAACCACAAGCCCTGGACCATCATGGGCAAGGCTGACCAGGAAGGGTTCAAACAAGCACTGCTTGCCTATGACCCGGCGATGGATATCTATGCCAACGAAGCGGCGGCGGCAGCGGAGAAAGGCGACTGGTTCGAAGCCACAGCCGCATCGGCTCGGCTGCAAACGTCCTGCGTGTCCTGCCATGCGCAGTGGAAACGCAAGGTGCAGCGCTAGCCGACAAGTCGCCCACCCAGATGATGGGTGGGTTTTGGCAACAAACCGGATAGGCAAGGTTCAAACAATGAAGGTTCAAACAATGAATGTGAACAGTGAAGCGGCAGCCGAACAAGCGAGCGCATCAAGCCTGCGGATGCTGATGACGCGCTCGCGCTGGATAGAAGCCGGGCGTATTTTGCTTACCGGCTTGGTGGCGTTGCTGTTTTGGCGGCAATGGGTACCGATACAAATCCTGTGGCTCGCCGTCGCGATTGGTTTATATCCGCTGGTAAAAACCGGCTTGATCGACCTGATACGCGAACGCAAAGTCGGCACCGAGATTTTTGTTACCGTTGCCACACTGGTCGCTGTGTTTGGAGGCGAGACGGTCGCCGGCGCCGTGCTGATGGTGATTATTCTGATTGCCGAGTTCATCGCCGACTTGAATATGGATCGCGCCCGCGCTTCCATCAAGACCCTGATCGGATCGGTGCCGCAAGTCGCGCTGAGACGCGGCGCAGACGGTGAACGCGTGGTTCCGATCGAGCAACTGCGAACCGGCGATGTCGTTCTGGTACGCGCCGGCGAAAAAATCCCGGTGGACGGCAGCATCGTAGGCGGCGCGGCATCGATCAACGAGGCGCCCATCACCGGCGAAAGCTTGCCCAAGGACAAGAGTATCGGCGCGAGCGTTTTTGCCGGCACCATCGACGCATCGGGCGCACTCGATATTCAGACAGAAAAAGTCGGCAGCGACACCACCTTTGCACGCATCATCGGGCTGGTGGAAAGCGCCGAAGCGGCGCAAGCGCCCGTGCAAAAACTCGCCGACAAAGTGGCTTCGTGGCTGATTCCGGTCGTTTTTGTATTTCTCATCGCGGTTTACCTGATCACCGGCGACGTGCGCACCATCGTCACGCTGCTGATTTTTACCTCGCCTGCCGAACTGGGACTGGCGACGCCATTGGTGATGATCGCCGCCATTGCGCGTGCTGCCCGAAGCGGCATTTTGGTCAAGGGCGGACTGTATCTGGAGTCGCTGGCTAAAGTGGATGTGATGGTCTTCGATAAAACCGGCACGTTGACCGCGAACAAGCCTGAAGTGGTTCGCGTGGTACGCGACGCCCGGTTTTCTGAATTTGAACTGTTGAGTCTGGCCGCTGCAGCCGACCGTCGTTCAGCGCATCCGCTGGCCAAGGCCGTGGTGGATTACGCCACGCTTAAACAGATCGTCGTGCCGGAGCCGGAGCAGTATGAGCAAGTACAAGGTCGAGGGGTGATCGCCACCGTGTCGGGGAGCGCCGTACTGGTCGGCAATGCTGCACTGCTGCGTGAAAACGGCGTGCAACTTATTGCGGCAATAGAAGACAGCGGACAAACGCCGGTTCATGTGGCCATCGATGGACAGTCTGCCGGGGTCATTTTCATTGCCGACACCTTGCGACCGGGGGCGCGCGAAGCGCTGTCGAAGCTGAAAGCGACAGGCGTCAAGCGCATCGTGATGTTGACCGGCGACAATGAGGCCACCGCACGCGCGGTGGCCGCGGAATTAGGCGTGGACGAGGTACGCGCCAACTTGATGCCGGAGGATAAAGTCACAGCGATTGAAGAATTAAAAAAGCAGGGGCATCGCGTGGCCATGATAGGTGACGGCATCAACGACGCACCTGCCCTGGCGCGAGCGGATGTGGGGATTGCGATGGGCGGCGGCGGCACCCAGGCCGCGCTGGAAGCCGCCGATATCGTGCTGATGACGGATGATTTATCCAAAATCGTCAGTGCCCGTGCCATTTCCCGCCGCGCGTATCGCACGATTCAGGAGAACTTGTTTGTCGGCGTTGGCGTAGTCCATGTGTTGGGCATCACGGCGGCGCTAATGGGCTGGATTGGTCCTATCGAAGCCGCTTTTCTACATCTGGGACCGGATATTCTGGTGTTTTTGAACTCTGCCAAATTGCTGCGTGTTCGGATTGATGGAGCCTGAATCCCTTATGTGCAAACAAAAGGTCAATTGGCTCTACAGGGAGCAGCAGAGTCGGACAGCAGGCTTTGGGGGGCATCCTTGCCCGCCTGGTTTACCGCGGGCGCAGCCATGGCAGTGGGCCTGCTGGGCTATGGCCTGAGCCTGGCTCTCTTTGTGCGGGCACTGCGGAATTTGGGCACGGCCCGCAGCGGCGCTTATTTCTCCACGGCACCCTTCATCGGTGCCGCCATCACCATCCTGCTATTGGGCGAACCGACACCGGCGCCGTTCTGGGTCGCCGCCTCCCTGATGGGGATTGGGGTGTGGCTACAATCTGACCGAGCGTCACGAGCATGAGCACACGCATGAGCCACTCGAACACACCCATCCACACGTTCACAACGCGCATCATCAACATGAACAAGATTTCAACTGGGATGGCACCGAGCCGCACAGTCATTAGCACAGGCATGCGGTCTTAACCCACACCCCCCCCCCCACTTTCCGGACATCCATCACTGCCATGGGCATTGAACCGCCGGTCTACGAAATCCTTAGATGTCTTCGTTGGATCAATGATCGGTCCGTCGTGCGGATTACGCCGACTGGCTGAGTCTGGCCGGTAGTGTGCGTCGCCGTATTGGAAAGCAGCCGTTCGGCGTGTACTTCTGACCTGTGACTGCGCACGGCCTGAGCAGACCGTCAGATGTCGCTGAAACCAAATAGTTCTGCCCATCTTCAATGGCTATGCCTGTGGTGAACATCCGGGAAGTGCGGGTGCGTGTGGATCAGCGGATCGTGCCGGTGCAGATGGCTATGTTTGGTGCCGGGAGACACCGGATAATCATGCGCGTGCAGGTGATGTTCGTCGTGGAAATGTTCGTGACTGTGTTCCATTTCTTCGTGCTGGTGTCCATGCTCATGGCGCTCGGTTAGATGCAACCACGTGCCCAGCGCCATCAATGCACCGGCCATGAGTAGCGGTAGGGTGATCGGCTCCCCCATCAGGACAGCGAGCAAGGAGCCGAAGAACGGGGCGACCGAGAAATAAGCGCCCGTGCGTGCAGTACCCAGGTGCCGCAGGCCCACTACGAATAGCGCCAAACTCACCCCGTAAGAAAGCAAGCCCACCGTCATCGCACCTGCCAGGTTTGGCCATGCCGGCATCGACGCGCCCAGCGAGAAGGCCAGGCACAGATTGACGATACCGGATACCCAGCCTTTCACCGAAGCGATCCAGGTGGCATCGGTAAGCGACACCTTGCGGGTCAAGTTATTGTCGACACCCCAAGCGAAACACGCGCCAATGATGGCCAGTGTCGGCCACAGTCCGGAAATACTCACACCTGAGGGAACGCTCAGGACGACCGCACCGGCCACGATGGCCAGCATGCCCAGTGCGATGCGCCGGTCGAAGTTCTCCCTGAATACAAACCACGCCAGCAACGCGGTGAACACACTTTCGGCATTCAGCAGGAGAGACGCTCCAGATGCAGGCATACCCGTCAGCCCAAACATCAACAGTACTGGGCCGATGATCCCGCCTGACAAAATCGCCCCGGCAAACCACGGCACTTCATTCCGGGGAAGCCGAACGGCAGGGGCATGGCTCAACAAACGATAAAGGGTCAGTCCGACCCCGGAACCCAAGTAGAGCAATCCTGCAAGCATCCACGGATTGACCGCATCAAGCATCAACTTTGCGAACGGTGTTCCCGCTCCAAACAATAAGGCAGCCCCGAGTGCTGCTGCCACGCCAGACTGGCGGATCCCTTCCATCCAATTCATCTTTTCAATTTGAGAGTGACAACATGCCCAGCATAAGGCTCATCTCTGGTGGCATCCAGAAAAATACTTTTCATTCTTAGCCCCCTAATCGAACAAACACACCGTGTATTTTTGTTTTGTAGTTGGCGTTGACCAACGCACAACAACTGTGTAACTATTATTACATGATTGTAGGAACTGTTACATGGATATTGATCATTCTCACCCTGCCCACGCAGAACGCCACTACGCGCATGCGCATCTGGCGCGGCCTGAAAGGTTTAGGGTGTGCGGCGCTGCGCGATGGTGCTTGGCTGTTGCCGGAAACCGTATCGACGCGGCAGGCGCTTGAGGCACTGGACGCGGCAGGC
>Ga0124846_1000110_pt1 | contig 11037 bp, 9 predicted proteins | sample ThiBio_1000_biof_FD_88620 | JGI IMG/M metagenome (GOLD analysis project Ga0124846, IMG submission 88620) | Wastewater bioreactor microbial communities from Cape Town, South Africa - Thiocy_expt_1000_biof (PacBio error correction) | ecosystem: Engineered > Bioreactor > Thiocyanate-remediating >... | reverse complement strand
TGTTCAGACCCAGCAGCAGCGTGATGAGCCCCAGATGCGAAATGGTGGAATGGGCCAGCACGCCCTTGATGTCGCGGTGGAACATGGCCGCCAGGCCGCCCAGCAGCAGTGTGGCCAGGCCCGCCCCGCCCACCCACCAGAACCAGGTGGCCGTGCCTCCCATGACCGGCCACAGGCGTGCCAGGAGGAAGACGCCGGCCTTGACCATGGTGGCCGAGTGCAGGTAACTCGACACGGGCGTGGGCGCCGCCATGGCATGGGGCAGCCAGAAGTGAAACGGGAACTGCGCGCTCTTGGTGAATGCGCCCAGCAGCGTCAGCGCGAGCGTGACGTCATACAGCGGATGCTCGCGCACGCGATCGCCTGCCGCCAGGGTGGCATCCAGCGTGTAGCTGCCGACGATATGCCCCAGCAGCAGCATGGCGGCGAGCAGCGCCAGCCCGCCGATGGCCGTGACCGTGAGCGCCATGCGTGCGCCGCGGCGGGCATCGCTGCGGTGGTGCCAGTACCCGATGAGCAAAAAGGAGAAGAGGCTGGTCAGTTCCCAGAAAAAGACGAGCTGGATCAGGTTGCCGGCGACCACTACGCCGGCCATGGCGCCCATGAAGGCGAGCAGGAAGGAAAAGAAGCGCGGCACGGGGTCGGTGGGCGACAGGTAGTAGCGTGCATACAGCACCACCAATGCGCCGATGCCGAAGACCAGCATGCAGAACATCCAGGCGAAGCCATCGATCCGAATGATCGGATTCAGCCCAAGCTCGGACAGCCAGCTGAATTCGGCTTCGACCACGCCCCCATGGGCAATGGCCGGGAACAACAGCGCGGTCTGCACCGCGCACCACAGGGCCGTCAGACCCGCGAGAACCGATTCGATGTTGCGTGCGTTCGCGGGCAGCACCGCCGCCACCAGGCTGGCCGTGAAGGGCAGGAGAATGAGGAGCCACAATGACATCGCGCTCCGATTCTAGGGGGTGCGGTGCGTCGGCATTCCTCACGTGCTTTCAGAGTTCTTCGACGCGCCGCGGTGGGTAGCTGTCCCAGCTCTGGCAGCCTGGACATTGCCAGAAGTGTTGCAATGCCTCGAAACCGCAGGCTGCGCAGCGGTAGCGGGTCAAGGGTTTGGCGGCCTGATCGAGTGCCCGCTGGATTGCGGGGTGACGCTCTTCATGGCTCAGGGTTTCATGCGCAAGCCACTTGGCGGCCACCACGAGCGATGGCTCGTGGTTCAGATAGTCGGCGTACCAGCTTTGCGCTTGCGCCGTGTCTTGCGCGGTGGGGGTGGTGGCTTGCTGCATGGTCACGATGGCATCGAGCACGTCGAGCGAGGCCTGGTCTCGGTAGTGCGCTTGCAGCAGCGCTTTGACGCTGGCCTGTTCATGGCAGGCGTTGGCGGCCTCCACCATCAGGCCGGCAGCCAAGGGCAGGGCCGCGGAAGCGGCCCTGGCCAGTTCCGTGAGCGTGCGCAGTGCGTCCTCGTGCTCGCCCTGCTGCAATTGCAGGCGTGCCAGCTCCAGCCTGGCGCGGGGCGCGCCCGGCGCGGTGGTGATCGCCTGGTCAAGCAGGGCGCGCGCCCCTCCAACGTCGCCGTGCGCGCGCCGCAGCTGGGCCTGCTCGCACAGGTAATGCGCCTGGCGCTGGCTGAAGTCCCCCTGATGCGCGTCCTGCATGCGCTGGGCAATGGCGCTGGCCTGGGCCCAGTCGTGCGAGCGCTCGTAGATGGTCAGGAGGGCCAGCCGCGCCTGCGTCTCGAAGGGCGTGACTTCCAGGCGCCGCAAGGCGTCTTCCGCGCGGTCCAGCAGTCCTGCCTTGAGGTAGTCCAGCGCCAACCCGTGCTGGGCACGCTCACGATCGGCGCGGCTCAGGTCATCGCGCAAGAGCAGATGTTCGTGCACCCGCACGGCGCGGTTGTATTCACCGCGGCGGCGGAACAGATTGCCCAGGGCAAAGTGCAGCTCCGTGGTTTCCGGGTCGTTCTGCACGGCCTCGATGAAGGCGTCGATGGCTTGATCCTGCTGCTCGTTGAGCAGGTAATTGAGCCCCTTGAAATAGGCCTTGGGCGCGCGCCGGCTGTCCGCGCGCAACTGGCGTTGATCCAGACGCGAGGCGAACCAGCCGAAGACAAACGCCAGAGGCAGGCCGATCAGCAGCCAGCTCGGGTCAAATTCCATGGGGCGTGGACGGGGTGTGGGTTGGGGCGGCGTCGACTCTTTCAGGCGCCGCGGCCTGCTGATGCCGCGCGGCGCTGCGATGGCGCCACCAGTGCGGCACCATGCCCAGCACGCCCACCACCACGCCGAGCGTGAAGGCCGCCAGCACCACGAGCACGAGCGAAGTCGTCCATTGCGTCCCGAAGAAGAAATGCACCGTGGCGTCTTGCTGATTGTTCAAGGCAAACGCGAACAGGGTGAAAAAAATGGCTGCCTTGAGCAGCCATGTCAGGTACTTCATGAGGCTCCCCCAGCGATCATCGCGATTCTAAGGCGCGACGCCGCGAGGCCAGGAGGCTCTGCCACGAGTACGGACGGGGATGCTCAGGCACCCGCGTCGCTCTGGGCATCCGTGCCGACCGCGCCGCGCAGCGCCTTGCCGGGTTTGAAGTGCACCACGCGTTTGCTCGGCACCTCGACGGCCTCGCCCGTGCGGGGGTTGCGCCCGACGCGGGGTTGCCGATGGTTGACGGAAAAACTGCCGAACTCGCGAATTTCGATGCGGTGGCCGCGCACCAGCGCGTCGCCAATGGCGTCCAGGATGCCTTTGACCGCGGATTCCGTATCACGCTGGGTGAACTGGTCGAATCGGGCGGCCAGTTCCTGAACGAGATCTGAGCGAGTCATCGCCATGACAACTCGTGCCCGGTGCCGGGCGCAAGCGCGCGCCCGGCACCGGTGGCACGTTCACTTGTCTTCGGAATGATCCAGCTTGGCACGCAGCAGCGCACCGAGGCTGGTGGTGCCGGCGTTGCTCGAGGTCTGGCTCAGGCTGGCCATGGCTTCCTGCTGGTCGGCCTGATCCTTGGCGCGGATCGACAGGTGGATGGTGCGGGTCTTGCGATCCACGTTCACCACCACGGCGGTCACTTCGTCGCCTTCCTTGAGCACGTTGCGCGCGTCTTCCACGCGGTCACGCGAGATTTCGGAGGCGCGCAGGTGGCCGATGATGTCCTGGCCGAGGTCGATTTCCGCGCCGCGGGCGTCCACGCTCTTGACCTTGCCGGTCACGGTCTGGCCCTTGTCGTTCACGGAGGCGAACGTGGTGAACGAATCGGAGTCGAGCTGCTTGATGCCCAGCGAAATGCGCTCGCGCTCCACGTCCACGGCGAGCACGATGGCTTCGACTTCCTGGCCCTTCTTGTAGTTGCGCACCGCGGTTTCACCGGGTTCGTTCCACGACAGGTCGGACAGGTGCACCAGGCCGTCGATGCCCGAGGGCAGGCCGACGAAGACGCCGAAGTCGGTGATCGACTTGATCGGGCCCGTGACGCGGTCGCCGCGGTTGATGTTCTGCGCGAATTCCTGCCAGGGGTTGGCTTTGCACTGCTTCATGCCCAGGCTGATGCGGCGCTTGTCCTCGTCGATGTCGAGCACCATGACCTCGACTTCGTCGCCGAGCGAAACCACCTTGGCGGGAGCGACGTTCTTGTTGGTCCAGTCCATCTCGGAGACGTGCACCAGGCCTTCGATGCCAGGCTCGAGCTCTACGAAGGCGCCGTAGTCGGCGATGTTGGTGACCTTGCCGAACAGGCGCGTGCCCGAGGGGTAGCGGCGCGAGACGCCCATCCACGGATCGTCGCCCAGTTGCTTCAGGCCCAGCGAGACGCGCTGCTTTTCCGGATCGAACTTGAGCACCTTGGCGGTGATTTCCTGACCGGCCTGCACCACCTCGGAGGGATGGCGCACGCGGCGCCAGGCCATGTCGGTGATGTGCAGCAGGCCATCGATGCCGCCCAGGTCGACGAAGGCACCGTATTCGGTGATGTTCTTGACCACGCCCTGCACGATGGCGCCTTCCTTGAGCGTTTCCAGCAGCTTGGCGCGTTCTTCGCCCATCGAGGCTTCCACCACGGCGCGGCGGCTCAGCACCACGTTGTTGCGCTTGCGGTCGAGCTTGATGACCTTGAATTCCAGGGTCTTGTTCTCGAACGGCGTCAGGTCCTTGACCGGGCGCGTGTCGACGAGCGAGCCCGGCAGGAAGGCGCGGATGCCGTTGACCATGACGGTGAGGCCGCCCTTGACGCGGCCGCTCGTGGTGCCGGAGACGAATTCGCCCGATTCGAGGGCCTTTTCGAGCGAGAGCCACGAGGCGAGGCGCTTGGCGGTGTCGCGCGAGAGGATGGTGTCGCCGTAGCCGTTTTCGATGGAGCCGATGGCCACGGACACGAAGTCGCCCACCTGGACCTCGATCTCGCGCTGGTCGTTCTTGAATTCTTCGATGGGGACGTAGGCTTCGGACTTCAGGCCAGCATTGACGACGACGAAGTTGTGCTCGACGGCGACGACTTCGGCGGTAATGACCTCGCCAGGGCGCATTTCGGTGCGCTTCTGGGACTCTTCAAACAGCTCGGCAAAAGATTCGGACATGGATTTCCTTGATCGCAGCACAGGGTTTCCGCGGGCCGCACGATTGCGGCGTTCGTCAGGGTTGTGTGCGAGGCTGATGCGGTAAAAATTTCCGCGGGGTTACGGGTTGAACAACCGACGGGCCGGTGCGCAGCATGCGCGGGAGGGAGCCGGTCGGGCGCCTGGTGCCGGCGTTTTCCTGCGTTCAGGCCGAAAACGGACGACGTGCCTGCCACCATTGAAGCACCCGTGCCACGGTCTCGTCGATCGTGAGCACGGAGCTGTCCAGCAGCAAGGCGTCTTCGGCAGGTCTGAGGGGTGCGGCGCTGCGCTGCATGTCGCGCGCGTCACGCGCCTCAAGGTCCGCGCGAAGGGTGGCAATTGTAGTGTCAATTCCCTTGGAAATCAATTGCTTGTAGCGCCTTTCGGCGCGGCACTGGCTGCTTGCCGTGAGGTAGACCTTCAGGGGCGCATGGGGAAAGATCACCGTTCCCATGTCGCGCCCGTCCGCCACCAGGCCGGGCAGGCGCCTGAAACCATGCTGCAGCGCGACGAGCGCGGCCCGCACGCGCGGCAGCTGCGAAACCTGCGAGGCCTGCATGCCTACCTCTTCGGTACGGATGGCCTGCGTCACGTCGCGGCCGTCCAGCAGGATGCGCTCGGGCAGGAAGCGCACGGGCAGCGCGGCTGCGAGTGAGGCCAGTTGCGCTTCGTGGCCCGCGTCGAGAGGGATTGCCGAGGCGCTTGCGGCCAGTGCCGTGAGCCGGTACAGCGCGCCCGAATCAAGCAGGTGGTAGCCCAGGCGCGCCGCGACCTCGGCAGCCAGCGTGCCCTTGCCCGAGGCGGTCGGGCCATCGATGCAGATGACGGGAATGTCCTCGGGGTCGGCCTGTGCCACCTGGAACAGCGCGTCAAAATAACCGGGGTAGGTCTTGGCGACACAGCCGGGGTCTTCGATGCGTACCGGCAGATGCGCGGGGTTGAATGCGGCCAGCGACAGGCACATGGCCATGCGATGGTCGTCGTAGGTGTGGATGCGCGCGGCGCGCCAGTGCGTGTTGCTGGCGGGCGGCGTCACGCGCAGGAAATCATCGCCCGCCTCGCAGGTGGCGCCCAGCTTCGTGAGTTCGGCCACCATGGCGGCAATGCGGGCCGTTTCCTTCACGCGCCAGCTGGCGATGTTCGTGAGCTGCGTGGTGCCGTCGGCATAAAGCGCCATCGCGGCCAGCGTCATGGCGGCGTCCGGAATGTGATTGCAGTCGAGCGTGATGGCTTTGAGAGGCCAGGCGCCGCGGCGCACATGCAGGCTGTTGTCGCTGCCCGTGATCTGCGCGCCCATGGCGCGCGCCGCCTCGATGAAGCGGATATCGCCCTGGATGGAGTTCAGGCCCACGCCCTGAATTTCAAGGCCGTTCTGGCCTTCAGGGCTTGCTGCTATTGCGCCAGCAGCTATGAAATAACTTGCCGACGAGGCGTCGGCCTCCACGTGTGCCACGCCGGGGGACCGGTAGCGGCTGCCCGCGGTGATCGTGAAACGCTGCCAGCCCTCGCGCTGCCACCGGATGCCGAAGCGGGCCCGCAGCGCCAGCGTGATCTCGATGTAGGGCTTGGAGATCAGCTCTCCGACGACTTCAATGACCACGTCTCTTGTTTGCGCCATCAGCGGCAGCGCCATGAGCAAGGCCGTGAGGAACTGGCTGGACACGTCGCCGCGCACGCGCACGGGCACGTCGAGCCGCAGCGGGGGCACGCCGCCGCCGTGTGCGATGCGCAGCGGCGGAAAGCCCGGGGTGCCCAGGTAGTGGATGCGGCAGCCCAGGGCGCCAAGCGCGTCCACCAGATCGCCGATGGGCCGCTCGTGCATGCGCGGCACGCCCGAAAGCTCGAACTCGCCCCCCATGAGGGCGAGCGCGGCCGTGAGGGGGCGCATGGCGGTTCCGGCGTTGCCGAGAAACAGCCGGGTGGGCGCGGGGCTCGCCTCAGGGACGTGTGCCGTGCGTCCGCCCAGGCCGGTGATGCGCAGGGCACGTTCGCTCAGCGGCTCGATGATGCAGCCGAGCTGGCGCAGGGCGTCGAGCATGACGCGCGTGTCGTCGCTGTCCAGCAGGTCGCGCACCTCGGTGGTGCCTTCGCTCAGCGCGGCGAGCAGCAGGATGCGGTTGGAGATGCTCTTGGAGCCCGGCAGTTGGACCGTGCCGCCCACCGTGCGCAGCGGGGGCAGATCGAGAAAGGCGGTGCGCCGCATCTCAGGAGGACGCACTCTTGCGCTGCGCGCCCATGCGCCACTTGCCGCGCGTGGAGCTTGCTTCGCCGATCAGGGCTTCGAGCTGCTGGTCGCCATCGGCCTGCATGGCCTGTTCCAGCTCGCGCAGGGCTTCGCGAAACAGGGCGGCCTGCCCGAGCACTTCCTCGCGGTTGGAGCGCAGCACGTCGCGCCACATCTTGGGGTCGCTCGCGGCAATGCGGGTGAAATCCCGAAAGCCGGGGCCGGCCAGCGAGAGGTAGTCATCCGCTTCGGGCTGCATGGAGATGCTGTGCATCATCGCGAAGGCGAGCAGGTGGGGCAGGTGGCTGACCGCCGCAAACGCCGAATCGTGCTCCTGCGGGGTCATGCGCTTGACGCGGCAGCCCAGGGCCTTCCAGAGTGCCTCGGCGCGTTCGACATGGTCGGGTTCGGTGGCGTCCGTGGGGGTCAGGATGACCTGTCGGCCGCTGTAGAGCTCCGCCTCCGCATGCTCCACCCCGGACACCTCGCGCCCCGTGATGGGATGCGCGGGCACGAAACTGCCGACATGGTCGCGCAGGGAGCGCTGCGCCGCGGCCACGACGTCGGACTTGGTCGAGCCCACGTCCATGACGAGCGTCTGCGGCGTGACCAGGTGGCGGATGGCCTTGAGCGTGGCCTCGGTGGCAGCCACCGGAATGGCCAGCAGCACGAGATCGGAGTTGGATACGGCCATCAGCGCCGATGGGGCCTGCGAGTCGATCACGCCCAGCTGCTGCGCGCGTTCGGTGGTCGTTGGCGACTTGCTGTAGCCGATGACGCGCTTGACCAGGCCTGCACGCTTTATCGCCAGGGCGAACGAGCCGCCCATCAGGCCGCAGCCGATCAGACCGAGTTGTTCAAACATGGCTTGCCTTCATCCAGCGACCGGGTAGGTGCCCAGCACCTTGTAGAAGGCGCACAGCTGTTGCAGCTCGCTGAGTGCGGCGGCGACGTGGGGTTGCACGGGGTGCCCTTCGATATCGATGTAGAAATATATTCCCACTGGCCGGTACGCGCGGGGCGCGACTCGATGCGGGTCATGGAGACCGCATGTTTTTTCAGTGGCACCAGCAGGTCGTGCACGGCGCCGGGCCGGTTGATCACGGAGACTACCATGCTCGTGCAATCGTGCCCGCTGGGCTCGGGCGTGGCCAGCGTCTGCGGCAGGCAGATGACGGCGAAGCGTGTGTGGTTGTGTGTGTCGTCCTGGATGGCGTGGGCCAGCACGTGCAGCGCGTATTTCTGCGCCGAGCGTTCGCTCGCGATGCCCGCCCAGGCCGGATTGGAAGCGGCCAGGCGCGCGCCTTCCGCGTTGCTCGATACCGGCCTGCGCTCGGCATGCGGCAGGTGCCGCGAGAGCCAGGTCTGGCATTGGGCGAGCGCCTGCGGGTGCGCAAGCACGGCTTCGATGCCTTCCAGGCCTTCATGCGCGCGCAGCAGGTGGTGGCGCACGAGCAGGCTGACCTCGCCCACGATGTGACACGGCGTGCGCAGGAACATGTCCAGCGAGCGCGTCACCACGCCTTCACTGGAATTTTCGACGCCCACGACGCCGAATTCGGCCGTGCCGGCAGCCACGGCATGGAAGACCTCGTCGAAATTGCCGCAATAGGCGAACTACGCGCTGCTGCCGAAATACTCGATGGCGGCCTGTTCGCAGAACGTGCCCTCGGGGCCGAGGATGGCCACGCGCTGCGGCGCTTCGAGGGCCAGGCAGGCCGACATCAGCTCGCGCCAGATGGCCGCGACGTGCTGGCCTTTGAGGGGCCCTGGATTGGCGGCCTGCACGCTTTCGATGACTTGCGCCACGCGGTCGGGGCGAAACAGTGGACTGCCTTCGCGCTTCTTGACCTCGCCGACCTGTTCAGCCAGCGCCGCGCGTTGGTTCAGAAGAGAGAGCAACTGCAGGTCGATGCGGTCGATCTGCTGGCGCAGCTGCGCCAGGTCAGGGGAATTGCGGGGTTCTGGCATGAAGACGGGTTCCGCTGGGGTATGGGGGCGTTGCTGCGATCGAGCGCGGGTGGCTCAGGCGTGTTCGCGCTCGAAAGCGCGCATGTACTCGACCAGGGCCTGCACCCAGCCATGGGCATGGCGTTGTAGATGCTCGCGCGCATGCCTCCCACGGACTTGTGGCCCTTGAGCTGCAGCAGCCCGCGCTCCTTGGCGCCGGTGAGGAAGGCGTCGTTGAGCGCATCGTCGGCCAGCTGGAACGGCACGTTCATGCGCGAGCGGCAGTTGGCGGCGATCTTGTTCACATAGAAGGGCGAGCGGTCGATGATGTCGTAGAGCAGCGCCGCCTTGGCGATGTTGCGTGCCTGCACCGCGGCGATGCCGCTGAGCTGGCCTTCGCGCTGGCGTTTGAGCCACTGGAAGGTCAGCCCGTCCACGTAGATGCCCCAGGTGGGCGGCGTGTTGTAGCGCGAGTCGGCGTCGGCCACGTTCTTGTAGTCGAAGGCGCTCGGGCAGATGGGCAGGGCGTGGCCGATCAGGTCTTCGCGGACCACCACCAGGGTCACGCCCGCCGGGCCGAGGTTCTTTTGCGCGCCCCAGAAGGCCAGGCCCACGCGGCTCCAGTCCACGGGACGCGAGGCCACGTGGGAAGAAAAATCCACTACCAGCGGCGCGTCGCTGCCCAGGGCCTTCAGGTCGGGCAGCTCGTGGAACTCCACCCCGTGGATGGTTTCATTGCTGCAGATGTGCACGTAGCTCGCGCCGCGCGAGAGCTGCCAGGTCTTGGGGTCGGGCAGGGTGGTGAAGTGGCTCTCCTCGCCCGAAGCGGCCGTGTGGACTTCCGCGGCGTACTTGGCCGCTTCCTTGCGCGATTTCTGGCTCCAGCTGCCGGTCACCACCACGTCCACGGTGCCGGCGTGGGACAGGTTCAGCGGCACGATGGCGTTTTCGGCGATGCCCCCGCCCTGCATGAAGAGCACCTTGAATTCGGGCGGAATGGCGAGCAGCTCGCGCAGGTCGCTCTCGGCCTGCTCGCAGATGGCGATGAATTCCTTGCCGCGGTGGCTCATTTCCATCACGCTCATGCCACTGCCGTGCCAGTCGAGCATTTCGCCCGCTGCCTGCTCCAGGACTTCCTCGGGAATGGCGGCCGGGCCGGCGGCAAAATTGTAAGGGCGGTTCATTTCTATAAAAAGTGGCTCAAACGCTTGCTGGGAAAGCGCTGATGGCTATTGATTCAGGAATCATTTTCGGTGTTGTCGTCGCCGGCGTCGTTTTCGACGATGCGCTGCAATCCGGAGAGGCTCGCGCCTTCGTCCAGATTGATCAGCGTCACGCCCTGCGTGGCACGGCCCAGCTCGCGGATCTCGGCCACGCGCGTGCGCACCAGCACCCCGGTGTCGGTGATCAGCATGATCTCGTCATCGGCGCGCACCAGCGTGGCGGCGACGACGCGGCCGTTGCGCTCGGACTGCTGGATGGCGATCATGCCCTTGGTACCCCGGCCGTGGCGCGTGTATTCGACGATGCTGGTGCGCTTGCCGTAGCCGTTCTCGGTGGCGGTGAGCACGCTTTGCGACTCGTCCTCGGCCACCAGCATGGCGATCACGCTCTGGCCGTCTTCAAGCTGCATGCCCTTGACGCCGCGCGCGTTGCGGCCCATGGGGCGCACATCGTTCTCGTCAAAACGCACGGCCTTGCCACCGTCGGAGAACAGCATCACGTCGTGCGCGCCATCGGTCAGCGCCGCGCCGATGAGGAAGTCGCCCTCATCGAGGCCGACGGCGATGATGCCGGCCTTGCGCGGGTTGGAGAATTCATCGAGCGCCGTTTTCTTGACCGTGCCCATGCGGGTGGCCATGAAGACATAGCGGTCGGCGGGGAAGCTGCGCATGTCGCCGGTGAGCGGCAGCACCACGTTGATCTTCTCGCCCTCCTGCAGGGGGAACATGTTGACGATGGGCCGTCCGCGCGAGTTGCGCGAACCGGCGGGCACTTCCCAGACCTTGAGCCAGTACAGGCGCCCGCGGTTGGAAAAGCACAGGATGTAGTCGTGCGTGTTGGCGATGAAGAGCTGGTCGATCCAGTCGTCTTCCTTGGTCGCCGTGGCCTGCTTGCCGCGCCCGCCGCGTTTTTGCGCGCGGTATTCGCTCAAAGGCTGGCTCTTGATGTAGCCCGTGTGCGAGAGCGTCACCACCATGTCGACGGGGGTGATCAGGTCTTCGGTGGAGAGGTCTTGCGCGCTGTGCTCGATCGATCTGGCTG
>Ga0124846_1000107_pt1 | contig 11072 bp, 13 predicted proteins | sample ThiBio_1000_biof_FD_88620 | JGI IMG/M metagenome (GOLD analysis project Ga0124846, IMG submission 88620) | Wastewater bioreactor microbial communities from Cape Town, South Africa - Thiocy_expt_1000_biof (PacBio error correction) | ecosystem: Engineered > Bioreactor > Thiocyanate-remediating >... | reverse complement strand
TCGGTTTCCGCCCGCGGCACGGCGCCCAGCAGCGGCAGGCCGGTCAATTCGCGCAGGACGCGGCGATCGGTCACGGTACGGCGCAACTGGCTCAGCAGGAAGGCCACCGCGATGCCCGCGCCCAACCCGCCCAGCGTCACCAGCGTGAGCAGCAGCGGGCGGTTCGGCCACGCCGGCTGGCTCGGCACGAAGGGCGGATCGATCACCCGGAAATCGACGGTGTCGGTCTTGCTCTCGACCTCGCCCGACATGGTGACGGACTCGCGGCGCTTCAGCAGCGCATCGTAATTCTGCCGGTAGACATCGTAGTCGCGCGTCAGCTGGGTGTACTCCTGTTCAACCTGCGGGATCATGTTGGAGGCCTGGCGCAAGTCGGCATAGCGGCGCTGATACTCTCCCACGCGGGCCCGCAGGGAGGACACATTGGCATCCGCCTCGGCGATGGAAAGCGTGAGCTGCTGGTAGACCGGATTCTGGATCCGGGTTCCGGACGGATCGGCCTTGATTTTTGCCAGGTCGGCTTTTTTCTCCGCCTGCAGTTTTTCGATCAGGCGCTTGGTCGCCTGGACATCGGGATGCAGCTCGGCGTATTGCAGCCGCATCTGATCCATCCCCTTCTGCAATGCCTGGATACGGTCGTCGATCTCGCTGTTGGTGGCCCCCGCCGCCGCTGCCGCGGTCAGCTCGGGTTCCTCGTCCGCCAGCTGGCGCTTCAACTGGTCACGACGGTTGACCGCTTCCGCCTGGTCCAGCTGGGCCTGCCGCAACTGGGTGCTCACCTCGGCCAGTTTCGCGTAATAATCGCCGCCCTGCCCCGGCATCATGCCGATATGCTTCTGTTTGAATTCCTTGAGTGCATTTTCGGCATCGGTCAGTTTTTGCTGGTATTGCTGCAACTGCTCCTCGATGAAGCGCTGCGAACTGGAAATATCCTGACGCGTCTTGCCGAGGCTGGATTCCACGAATATGGTCAGCAGCGACTGCACCACCTTCTTGGGGAGGTCGCCGTTGGCGTCCTGATAACTGATGGTGTAGAGGTTCTCGCGCCCCGCATCGGCGATGGAAATCTTGCCGGCGAGACCGTTCAACATCTGCTCGGTCTGTTCAGGCGTCTTCGCCTTCACGTCCAGGTCGGTCATGCGCGCGACTTTTTCCAGCGTCGGCCGGCTCACCAGCTGGCGGGTCATCAGCTTGATCTGCTGCTCGACGTTGGGTTCGGCGGCCAGCCCCGACAGCAGCGGCTTCAGCAAGGTCTGCGTATCCACATAGACGCGCGCCGACGCCTGGTAGCGGTCCGGGATCATCATCACCCAGGTCCAGCCGACGATACAGACCAGCCAGGCCACCGCCACGCCCCACCAGCGACGGTGCCAGGCGGCCTTGGCATAGCCGAGAATTTGTTGCAGCAATTGATCCATGTGGGCGTTCCGCCGTCAAGAAGCGCCGCTCGGGGCGGCGCGGATACGTTTCAGAACAGGCTTTCCGGCACGACCAGCACGTCACCCGGCCGCATGTCGACGTTGGCCGACGTATCGCCGCCGCGCAGCAGATCGTCGAGACGCACGCCGAGGCGTTCCTGCTTGCCCTCCACGGTCCGCAGGATGTAAGCCTTGTTGCCCGCGGCGAAATCGGTCAGTCCACCCACCGAGATCATGAGATCGATCAGGCTCATGTGCTCGCGGTAGTTCAGCGCCTGCGGCTTGGCCGCTTCGCCCACGACCCGGATCTGCTGGTCGAACGGGCCGATGCCGCCGGCCACGATGACGGTGACGATGGGTTCCTGGATGTACTTGCCGAGCGCTTTCTCGATGTCGCGCGCCAGCTGGGTGGGAGTCTTGCCTGAAGCCTGGATATCCTCGACCAGATTCATGGTCATCTTGCCGTCCGGGCGGACCGGGAAGGTGCCGGAGACTTCGGGATTGCGCCAGACGAAGACCTGGACCGAGTCACCCGGGCCGACCAGGTAGTTCCAGTTGTAGTTTCCCGTCTGCGCAGGGGCGGGCGGATAGGTCGGCGTGCTGGAGCAGCCCGCCATGGCAGCGACGGCCAGCATGACGCCGGCACGTGCGAGATGCTTCTTAATCGTGAACATGTCCATCCTCCCTTAACCTTATATGCCGTTAATCCGCTGGCATTATGCCAGAGCGGATTATAAAACCGATGTCGATACAAAGACTGCAAGCAAGCCGCAGGCCAAATCATCATTCCCCTGAAACACTGATCACGCAACGATTCTCGCCTCCTCCGCCGCCCCGAACCGTCAGCTTCCCGACAACGATGTCGTAAGCCTGCCGCCTGACGCGTTATCATGCCGGCCATGAATACGCGTGAAATCGACAGTCTCGACACCCTGCGCCGGCATATTCGCGAATTCGCACTGGCCCGGGCGTGGGAGCGTTACCATACGCCCAAGAACCTGGCCATGGCGCTTTCCGTGGAAGCGGCGGAACTGCTCGAACCGTTCCAGTGGCTGACGGCAGAACAGAGCGGGCAGTTGAGTCCGGAACAACACGAAGCGGTACGCCAGGAAATCGCCGATGTACTGATCTACCTGACCCGGCTGGCCGACCTGCTGGACATCGACCTGCTCGATGCCGCCGCCGACAAGCTGACGATCAACGCGCGCAAGTATCCGGTCGACAAGGCACACGGCAACGTCCTCAAATACTCGGATTTTTCGAATGACTGACCTGTATTACACACATCACGTTTTTTTCTGCACCAACCTGCGCGAAGACGGCGCCAAGTGCTGCGGGGCGTCCGGCGGCCAGCAGATGCGGGACTACCTGAAGAAGAAGGTCAAGCACGCCACCCTCAACGGCGAAGGCAAGTGCCGCATCAACAGCGCCGGCTGCCTCGACCGCTGCGACGAGGGCCCGCTGCTGGTCGTGTATCCGGAAGGCGTCTGGTATACCTACGTGGACGAGAGCGACATCGATGAAATCTTCGATGTCCATCTCAAGCAGGGGCGTATCGTCGAGCGCTTGCTGTTGAAGTGAAGCGGCTGGGCGGAACCCCCGCATGAAACGCTACAAGCTGCGCATCCCGGTATCCGTGGGCAAGCTGGAAACCGTCATCGACGATCCCGAGACCGGGCGCCGCGGCCTGCTGCTGGTCGCCCATCCCCACCCGTTGCACGGCGGCAGCCTCGACAACAAGGTGGTGACGACTCTGGCCAAGGCGGCCAACGAGGCGGGCTGGGTCAGCGTGCGGCCGAATTTCCGCGGGGTCGGCACGAGCGATGGCGAATTCGATGCCGGCATTGGCGAAGCCGAGGATCTGCTGGCGGTCGCCCGTTTTGTCGAGATGAGCTATCCCGACCTGCCGTGGGCGCTGGCCGGCTTCTCCTTCGGCGCTTTCGTGCAGCACCGCCTGCGCCAGGAACTCCCTGCGCAGCGGCTGATCCTGGTCGCCCCGGCCGTCACCCTGTACGAATTCGACCCGGTTCCGCCCGACACCGTGGTGATCTACGGCGACGCCGACGAGCTCATCCCGCCCGCCACGATCCGCCTGTGGGCCGAGCAGCAGCAGCTTGCGCCGAAAGCCATTCCCGGCGCCGGACATTTTTTTCATGGCAAGCTGAAGGAATTGAAGCAGGCGTTTCTGGAGGCCTGCCCATGCTGAAAGTGCGCGGCCTGACGAAACGATACGGCGCTACCGAGGTCGTGCGGAACCTCGACCTGACCGTGCAGCGCGGCGAATGCTTCGGCCTCCTCGGTCCCAATGGCGCGGGCAAGACCACCACGCTGCGTCTGCTGCTCGGCCTGATCGAGCCCGATGCCGGCAGCATCGAACTGGCCGGCATCGCGGTGCCGCAATGCGCGCGCGAAGCCCGCATGAAAATCGGCGTGGTGCCGCAGATGGACAACCTCGACCCGGATTTCTCCGTGCGCGAGAACCTGCTCGCCTACGGCCGCTATTTCGGCATGAGCAAGGCCGCCATCACGGCGCGGGTGCCGGAATTGCTGGATTTCGCCGGACTCGCCAGCAAGGCCGACGCGCGGATCGTCCAGTTGTCGGGCGGCATGAAGCGTCGGCTCACACTGGCGCGTGCCCTGGTGCACGATCCGGATATCCTCTTCCTCGACGAACCGACCACCGGGCTGGACCCGCAGGCGCGCCACCTCATCTGGCAGGGCCTGCGGCGCCTGACAGGCGCAGGCAAGACCATCGTGCTGACCACCCACTTCATGGACGAGGCCGAACGGCTGGCCGACCGGCTGGCCATCCTCGATCACGGCCGTGTCGTCGCCGAAGGCGCGCCGCGCGCCCTGATCGAATCGCATATCGAACCGGCCGTGGTCGAAGTGTTCGGCGAAGGACTGGCCGACTGGACGCATGCGCACGCGGCCGCCCTGTGCCAGCGTTTCGAAACCGTCGGCAAGACCCTGTTCTGCTATACCGACAGCCCCGACACCGTCATCGGCGTGCTGAAGCAGACGCCCGCGCTGCGCTACCTGCACCGGCCGTCGAACCTGGAAGACGTGTTCCTCAAGCTGACCGGACGCGACCTGCGGGATTAAGCGAATGAAAACCCTTTTTTCATCCGCGAAGGACGCGAAGAAACGCGAAGAAGACCCTGGCCAGCACGCGTTCACGGCACATGGTCCGGCGGCATGCCCGCGCCCGATCGAAACCCATTTCGCGCCCCTTCGCACCCTTCGCGGATAAACAGCCATGCACGCCTTCCTGCGACTCCCCCGGCTGTCGTGGCGCTTCATCCCGGTATGGCAGCGCAACTACCTGGTGTGGAGAAAGCTCGCCCTCCCGTCCATCCTCGGCAACCTGGCCGACCCGATGCTCTACATGCTGGGTCTGGGCTACGGTCTCGGCAGCCTGCTGCCGGATGTCGGCGGCATGCCCTACCTGACCTTTCTCGCCGCCGGAACCGTCGCCTACAGCACGATGAACGCCGCCACGTTCGAGGTGCTGTATTCGAGCTTCTCGCGCATGCACGTACAGCGCACCTGGGACGCCATTCTCAACGCGCCGATGACGCTCGACGACGTGATGCTGGGGGAGCTGAGCTGGGCCGCGTCCAAGAGCCTGCTGTCCGGACTGGCCATCCTCGCGGTAATCTGGGGCTTGGGCCTCTACGGCAATTTCTGGATGACGCTGTGGCTCATCCAGCTCGTCGCACTGGTCGGGTTCTGCTTCGGCGGCATGGGGCTGGTCATGAATGCCGTGTCGCCGAGCTACGATTTTTTTCTCTACTACTTCACGCTCGCGATCACGCCGATGGTGCTACTGTGCGGGGTGTTCTTCCCAGTCTCGCAACTGCCCCAGGTCGTTCAGGGCGTGTCCGCCTGGCTGCCGCTCACCCACGCCATTGATCTGGCGCGGCCGCTGGTCGTCGGCGAGGTGCCTGGCCACATCGCGCTGCATGTGATCGCCCTGCTGATTTATGGCAGCCTGGGCTGCGTCGTCGCCCTGGCGCTGACGCGGCGCCGGCTGCTCAAATAGGCAGACCCCGGCCGCCTGCTGGTCGGCGTGATAGCTGGACCGAACCATCGGCCCACAGGCGGCATGCCTGAAGCCCATTGCCAGCGCCTCCAGTTCGAAGCGGGCGAAGCGTTCGGGTGTGACGAAGCGCAGCACCGGCAGATGATGCTGCGAGGGCTGCAGATACTGGCCAAGCGTCAGCATGTCCACACCGTGTGCACGCAGGTCGTGCATCACCTGCAGGATCTCGTCGTCCTCCTCCCCCAGCCCCAGCATCAGACCGGACTAGGTCGGGATATCGGGATGGCGCGTCTTGAAGTCCTTGAGCAGCTTCAACGAATGCGCATAATCCGCACCCGGCCGCGCTGCCTTGTACAGACGCGGCACGGTTTCCAGATTGTGGTTCATGACGTCGGGCGGCGCGCGATCGAGCGTCTCCAGCGCCTTGTCGAGCCGCCCGCGAAAATCCGGGGTCAGAATCTCGATCCGCGTCGCCGGCGAGGCTGCGCGGACGGCCGCGATGCACTGCGCGAAATGCGCCGCGCCGCCATCGCGCAGGTCGTCGCGGTCGACGCTGGTGATCACCACGTATTTCAATGCCATCAACGCGATCGTGTCAGCCAGGTGGCGCGGTTCGTCGGCGTCGGGCGGCAGCGGCGTACCGTGGCCGACGTCGCAGAACGGGCACCGCCGCGTGCACAGATCGCCGAGGATCATGAAGGTGGCGGTGCCGTGGCCAAAGCATTCACCGAGATTGGGGCATGAAGCTTCCTCGCATACCGTGTGCAGCCCGGCCTCGCGCAGGATGCCTTTCAGGCGTGCCACGTTCGGCACATTGGGCGACCTGGCACGAATCCATGACGGCAAGCGCATGCGGGGCTGCGGCACGATCTTGATCGGAATGCGCGCCGTCTTGGCCGCGCCTTTGTGCTGGAGAGGGTCTGCCATGATCCGTTCGAAACACTCACATGAAATTCAATTCCCGGATTTTAGCCTACGCATCCGGCAGCCCCGACCCTGACGGCTGTGTGGCGTGCGCCTGGCTAGACCTCGACCCAGACCTGGCCAGCCTCGATTTTCACAGGATAGGTGCGGATCGGCTCGTCGGCGGGGTCGCAGGTGGGCTGGCCGGTGGCGAGGTCGAAATAGCTGCCGTGCAGCGAACACTTGATCCGGCCTTCCTTGATGCAGCCCAGGTACAGCGAATACTCCTCATGGCTGCACATCTCGTCGACGACGTAGTAGCGGCCGTCAGCATTGCACAGCAGCAATCGCTTGCCGTCGACGACGACACGCTTCATTCCGGCGGGCGCGAGCTCGCCCGTGGTGGCGATGGCAACGAATCCGCTCATCATCTGACCCTTGCGACGGCCTTGCCGGAATCCAGCACGGCACGGATCTGCACGGCCGCATCGACCACGCTCGCCGCCCTGCCGACGTGGTGCAGGATGATGGAACCGGCCAGCACCAGCGAATCGTAGGTGGCGCCCCTTTCACCCCTGAGCGCGAGCAGGCCGGCTTCGGCGGCGGCGTGGGCGGCGGCCTTGACGTCGATCGCGGCCGCGATTTCATCCACGCCCGCTTCGGCGGCCACCGCACCGGGCAGCGGCACGGCACGCATCGGCTGGTCGATGCCGAGCGCCGCAGGATCGATCGTCGCTTCCATTTCGGCCCCGCGGTCATGGTAATGAAAATATTTACCTGTCTGGCGCAGGCTCGGGATCACGCCGCCCTCGACGCCGCGTACGATGCATGCGGTATCGAAGCCGGCTTCACGCGCCAGGTCGGCGTACACCGGAGGATAGGGCTTGTGCACATAACCGGTGACGAAATGGGTCAGCTTTCTCCCGGCAATCGGCCTTGACAGTACTTCCACCGTGGTCAGCACCTGACGCTTGACCATCTGCGCGCGCAACGGAACCAGATGGTGCATGCCCGGATTGGATTGCGCCTGGTCGACGTAGGTCCAGCCGATCATCGGATCGGCCAGGCGCGCGGCGGCGTCGGCCGGGCTCAGGTCGACCGGCACGCCGACGGCGGCCAGCACGGGACGCGCCGTCACGCCATATTTGGGCCCGACCTTGTCGAGCCCATGACAGACCACGTGTACGCCGAGTTCGGCCAGCATGGGCCCGAGGAACGCCGCGGCCGGCAGACAACGGGTATAGCCGCCGTAGGGATCGCCGATATCGACCACTTCATCGACCTCCGCGATGACCCGGCGGGTGGTTTCAAGCACCGCATCCAGCGCGCCGCGGTTTTCATCCGGCGTCTCGCGCTTCATGCGCAGGGCGATGAAATAAATGCCCACCTGGATCGGGTCGATCAGGTTGTCGATGATGGCCTTGGTGCCCAGATACGCCTCGGCGCGGCTGATGTTCTTGGACAGATCCGGACCGGTGGCGATGCGCTGGATGATCGAGTGCATCAGGAGTCTGGGGTCGGTCGGCAGCGTGTCGGTGCTCATGCGGAACTCCATTGGAATTGACAGGGATACGTGCATTCTGGCAGGCCGCTCACGCATGGATCGCGTGCTGCAGGCAGCGCGCAAGCGCCACGCCGGCCGCCTGCGGCGACAGCCTCACGCCAAGCTCACGGCATTGCGTCACGCGCATCCCCGCATAGCCGCAGGGATTGATGTCGGCAAACGGGCCCAGGTCCATATCCACGTTGAACGACAGCCCATGATACGTGCAGCCGTGCCGGACGCGCAGGCCGAGCGCCGCGATTTTCGCGCCGTCGACATACACACCGGGTGCGCCGCCCAGCCGTGCGGCCGCCACGCCCTGCTCGGCCAGCAGGTCGATCACGGCCTGCTCCATGCGCTTCACCAGTTCGCGAATGCCATACCCGCGGCGGCGCAGGTCGATCAGCACATAGGCCACGACCTGCCCGGGCCCGTGATAGGTGATCTGTCCGCCGCGATCGATCGGCACCACGGGAATGTCGGTGGCGGCAATCAGGTGCCCGGCCTTGCCGGCCTGGCCCTGCGTGTAGACGGGCGGATGCTCCAGCAGCCAGATTTCATCGGCGGCATCGGGTGAGCGCCGCGCGGTGAAGACCTGCATCGCCCGCCAGACCGGTTCGTATTCGACCCGGCCAAGATGGCGCACGACGATCGCTCCCTGATCCCCGAATCCTGAATCCTGGCCCCTCACAACGCCATCTTCACCCACGGATGCGCGGTGATCTCGCGATACAGCGCATCGAGCTGCGCCTTCGAGGTGGCACGCACCACGCAGGTCACGGACAGATTGTTGCCGCTGCCGGACACGCGCATCTCGACGCTTTCGGCCCTGAAATCGGGTGCATGGCGCAACACCAGTTCGACCATGGTCTGCACGAATTCGTCGCCCCCATTCGGGGACACGCGTCGCCGGCCAATGATCTTGATCGGGAAGTCGGTGGGAAATTGCAGCAGCGTGTCTTCTTCGCTCATGCGCGCATCACCTGTTGTTTGAAGGTTTGATACAGCGCGTCCATCCGTCGCGCCACGGGCCCCGGCACGCCGGCGCCGACCGGCACGCTGTCCAGCTTCACGATGGCCATGATTTCCCTGGTGGACGAGGTCATCCAGAGTTCGTCGGCATGGCGCACCTCGGCTTCGGTGACCGGTCCTGTCTCGTGCGCAATACCGTGTCGGGCGGCAAGTTCCAGCACCACGTCGTAGGTGATGCCGGTGAGCATCAGATTCGACGGCGGCGGCGCCTTCAGTACGCCATCCTTCACCACGAAAATGTTGCTCGCTGCCCCCTCGGTCAGGAAACCGTCGCGCAGCATCACGGTTTCGGCGCACGCCACATCCACCGCCTGCTGGCGCAGCAGGAGGTTGGCCAGCAGCGAAATCGCCTTGACGTTGCAGCGCAGCCAGCGGTTGTCGACGGCGCTGACGGCACAGACGCCGGCCGCCTTTTGCTCCGCCGTGGCCGTGACCAGCGGCTGCGCGAACATGAACACCGTCGGCGGCGCATGCTGCGGAAAGGCATGATCACGCAGCGGTTGGCCCTCGACGGGAGTGCCACGCGTCACCTGGATATAGACGGACTGGTCGGCGAAATCCTGCAATGCAATCAATTGCAGGATGCGTTCACGCCATGCTTCGATTCCGCGCGGGTTGGCGAGGCGAATCCCGTCGAGGCTGAACTGCAAACGGTGCAAATGTGCGTCAAGCCGGAAGGGTTTTCCCGAATACACGGGAATCAGTTCATAGACACCGTCGCCCAGGAGGAAGCCGCGATCGAACACCGACACTCTCGCTTCGGCGCGCGGCAGGAATTCACCGTTCAGATAAGCGCTCATCTGGCAAAAAACAGCTGTAACGAATCCCACACACGGCCGAAGATGCCAGCCACTCCCACGTTATGCAAGGCAACCATGGGATAGTCGCCAAAAGGCTGGCCATCGAGGGTCAGCCGCAGAACGCCCAGGTTTTGCCCGGTGCGGATGGGCGCCACGACCGGTTGCCGGGTGACGATTTCCGCCTTGACCCGTGTGGCGCTGCCGCGTGGCACCAGCATATGAAAATCCTGCTCGAATCCCATGCTGATCGACGGGCTGTCGCCGCGATAGATCCTGACCGACTTGAGCGCTTGCCTGGCACGATAGAGCAGCACGCTGTCGAAATTTTCAAAGCCGAAATTCAGCAGCTTCAAGGCATTCTGGGCGCGCAGCACGTCGGTGCGCGCATTCAGCACCACGGCAAGGCGGCGCTGGTCACCCCGCTGGGCCAGGGCGGCGGTGCAGTAGCCCGCTTGAGGGGTCCGCCCGGCTTTCAGGCCGATGACCGTATCGTCGCGCCACAACAGCCGGTTGCCGTTGTAATACGTGGCGCCCTTGTACTGCAGCGTCTTCTGGAGGAAGAAGCCCATCCGGTCCGGGAAGTCGCGCGCCAGTGCGCGTCCGAGCAGCGCCAGGTCGCGTGCGCTCGACTCATGGCCCGGCTCGCTCAGGCCGGTTGCGTTCAGGAAACGGGTCTTCGTCATGCCCAGCCGCCTGGCCTCGCGATTCATGCGCGCGACAAACGCCGTCTCGTTGCCCTCGGCCGCCGTCACCAGTGTGATCACGGCATCGCCGGCGGATTCCACCAGCATTCCCTGCAACAGCGTGTCGACACTCACTTTCTCGCCTGCCGTGAGAAATAAACGCGCGCCATCCACCTGGGTCGCGGCCGGCGGCACCGTAATCAACTCGCCCAGGCTCAACTTGTTCTTGCGCAGATCGTCCAGCAGGACATAAGCCGTCATCATCTGGGTCAGCGAAGCCGGGGGCAGCGGCAGGTCGGCCTGGCTGTCTGCCAGCACGTGGCCGCTCGCCTGGTCGATCACGATCCATGCACGCGCCGAGATACTGGGTGGGGCGGCCATACCGTTGCAGAAAAAAGGAGCGCCAGCCCCAGCCAGAAAACTCTCATGCTCGGCCTTTAATCAATCGCGTCTGACCAGGACCGCATTCAGATCGAATTGTTTCCGTATCCGGGCACGATCCGACTGCGCCTCATCGTCGCTGGCGTAGGGACCGATCCGCACACGGTGCAGATCGCCTTCGGATACCACGCGCGTCTGGCCGGCGTCCATGTCGAGCTGACGCTTCAGGCGATCGCGCAACTGCCGCGCATTGTCCGCACGCGAAAA
>Ga0124846_1000059_pt1 | contig 11691 bp, 10 predicted proteins | sample ThiBio_1000_biof_FD_88620 | JGI IMG/M metagenome (GOLD analysis project Ga0124846, IMG submission 88620) | Wastewater bioreactor microbial communities from Cape Town, South Africa - Thiocy_expt_1000_biof (PacBio error correction) | ecosystem: Engineered > Bioreactor > Thiocyanate-remediating >... | reverse complement strand
AACGGCGACGCGAAATACGGCGTGACCCAGGTATTGTCGGCCAGCGCCGGGATGTCGCGGGCGTGGGCCGCCGCCGCGATGGCGGGGATATCCTGCATTTCGAAAGTGAGCGAGCCCGGCGATTCGCAGAACACCGCGCCGGTGTTCTCGCGCAGCAGGCCGGCGATGCCGGCGCCGATGAGCGGATCGTAGTATTCGACCTCGATGCCCAGGGGCACCAGCCTGCGGTCGCAGAAGCCGCGCGCCGGCGAATACGCCGAATCGGCCACCAGCAGGTGCTGGCCCGGCTTCAGGACCGCCAGCAGGGCCACGACGATGGCCGACAGCCCGTTGGGCGTGGCCACTGCCTGGTGCGCCCCCTCGAGCCTGGCCACGGCCTCTTCGAAGGCGAAGGTGGTGGGCGTGCCATGGCGGCCGTAGCTGACCGGTTTCTTCATCAGGTCGCGCGGCGCCTCGTACGACTCGATCGTGGGATGGATGACGGTGGAAGTGCGGAAGACGGGCGTGTTGACCATGCCGGCATAGGCTTCGGGAGCGCGTCCGGCATGCGCCAACAGCGTATCGGGATTGGGCATGGGCATCTCTGGCAGGTTCGGGCGGATCGCCGATCAGAGGGGATTTTAGCGAAGTCGGCTGGCCGACCGTAGCCGGGCCGGCGCGGACCCGGACAAGAAAGGCTCACCGGGCGGCCGGAAAACCCGTCCCGCGCAAGAAACGTACTTCATCGCGGCGAAAAAAAACCGGCGCATCGCTGCGCCGGTTTTCCTGTCCGCCGGAGATCAGCCCTTGGACGGAGCGTCCGGGCGGCGATGCTCGCGCATGCGGTCGCCCCGCTCCAGGCGCTGCTTGACCGCGTCGGTCACGACCTGCTTCTGCTTGCCGTCCAGCGAATCGTAGGCGGCCAGCCAGGCGTCCCGGGCGGCGTCCAGCTTGGGTTTGGCGGCGGCGCGTTCGGCGTCGTGCCGGGCGCTCAGGGCGCGCAGGTCCAGGGGACCGGCGGCGACCTGCGTGCGCAGGGTCTTGATGCCTTCCTCGCGCTGGGCCCGCATGGCCTGTCCGGCGTCACGGCTGGCGCTCTGCGCCGCATCCCACAGCTTCTGCTGCGAATCGGTCAGATTCAGCCTGGACTTCAGGTGTCCCAGCATGGCCAGCGGCGATTGCTCCATGCCGCCCCGGAAATGATGTCCCTTGGGCCCGCGATGGCCCATGTGGCCCCGATGGCGTTCCGGCGCGGGCTTTTGCTCGGCCTGCGTGGTATTGTCGCCCGCAGCCTGGGCATGGGCGGCCTGCAGCATGCCGGCGCCCCCGGTAGCCAGGGCCAGCGACAGCGCGATCGTACGAAGGGCGTTCTTGGTCATTGCGTTACTCCTTGTCGACACCGCATCGGACTGCGGCGGTGAGGGCATTCTTGTTCCAGACCCGTTTCGGACCGGTTGCGAGGCGGGGCCCATCTGTTTCAACCGATTTCAGGCCGCTTGCGGGTCCGGCCCCGCCCGCCGAACATTCCCCCATGGAAAAATCCGCCCTCAAACTGCTCGTGGTCGATGACGACCCGGCCCTGCGCCAACTCCTGGCCGACTACCTGAACAAGCAGGGCTACGACACGCTGCTGGCGCCGGACGCCACCGACCTGGAAGCGCGCATCACCCGCTACGCCCCCGCCCTGCTGGTGCTGGACCGCATGCTGCCGGGCGGCGACGGCGCGGACGCCTGCCGGCGGCTGCGCGAGCGCGGCGAGGACCTGCCGGTGATCCTGCTGACCGCCCGCGACGAAACGGTGGACCGCATCATCGGCCTGGAATCCGGCGCCGACGACTACCTGGGCAAGCCCTTCGACCCACGCGAGCTGCTCGCCCGCATCGAAGCGGTGCTGCGGCGCAAGAGCGGCCCCTCGGCTTTGGTCAAGGACGCTCCGGTCTCGTTCGGCCCCTCCATCTTCGACGCCAAGGCCCGCACGCTGCATCGCGGCACCGAGCAGGTACGCCTGACCGGCGGCGAATTCAATCTGCTCGAAGCCCTGCTGCGCAACGCGGGCAAGCCGCTGTCGCGCGAACGGCTGCTGGCCCTGGCGCGCGACGACGAGGCCGGCGAGCGCAACGACCGCGCCATCGACATCGCCATCCTGCGCCTGCGCCGCGCCATCGAGGACGACCCCAAGCAGCCGAAGTGGATCCAGACCGTCTGGGGCATCGGCTACCGCTTCTCTCCCCTGACGCCGGACGACCCGCCACCGGCCTCGCCGTCGCTGCCATGAACAACCCCGCGCCCCGTGGCTGGGCGAGCCGCCTGATGCCGCGCTCGCTGCGCGCGCGCCTCATCCTGCTGATCCTGGGCGCGGTGCTGGTCGCGCAGGCCACGACCTTCCTGGCCATCGAGCACTACCGCCGCAACGTCCTCGAAAACGTCACGCCGGACCTCATGGCGACCACCATCCGCACCCTGCGCGCCTCCATCGCGCAGATCGACGAAAGCGAGCGCGCCGCCTTCGTCGCGGCGGCCTCCCAGGGTGAATGGCGGCTGGTCTCCCGCCCCATCCCGCCCCGGCCCCGGCCCGGCGAGGAACGCCCCCGGCGCGAGGGCCGCCCGCCCCACCCCCGCTTCGAACCCCTGCCGGGGGGCCGCATGCCGCCCGACTACCGCTCCGGCGAATTCCGCTTCGGCCCCGAGCGCCGCGGCCCGCGCGAGGCCCCGCGCTGGGCCGACGACGATCCCCGCCACGCCATGCGGGGCCTGATCCAGCGCCTGAACGCCCAGTTGGCGGACGGCTCGCGGGTAGCCCTGTCGCGCGGCCCCGAACCCGCCCTGTTCATTTCGCTCACGCCCGGCCTGGGCAACGACGAGGAACCGCTGATGCGGTCCTGGCTGGTGATCTCGCTCGAACGCATCAGCCCGCCCGCCAAGACGCCCCTGATCGTCATGTGGCTGGGCGGGGTGGGCGCGATCCTGCTGCTGGCCGCCTGGTTCTCCTGGCACATCACCCGCCCCATCACCTCGCTCGCCCATGCCGCCGACCGCCTGGCGGCCGGCAAGCCGGAACGGGTGGAACCGGCCGGCCCGCACGAAACCCAGGTCCTGGGCGAACGCTTCAACGCCATGCTCGATGCGCTGAACGAGTCCGACAAGGTGCGCCGCACGCTGCTGGCCGGCCTGCCGCACGATCTCAAGGGCCCGCTGTCCAGGATGCGCCTGCGCACCGAGATGGTCGACGACCCGGCGCTCAAGGACGGTTTGCGCAAAGACGCCGAGGACATGCAGCACATCGTCGACCAGTTCATCGGCTTCGTGCGCGGCACCGACCGCGCCACCTACCACTTCACGCCCATCGATCTGGGCGACTGGCTGCGGGAGCGGCTGCATACCTGGCAGGGCACCGGCTGCCAGGTCGAACTCACCTCGACGGCCGACGACGTGGTGGTGGCCGGCGATGCCGTCGCACTGGGCCGGCTGGTCGACAACCTGATCAACAATGCGCTCCAGCATGGAGCGCCTCCCATATACATCGCGTTGTCCGCCGCCAGCGGGCAGGCCCTGCTGACGGTGGCGGACCACGGCAAGGGCATACCGCTGGAGCGGCGCGCCGAAGCCCTGCCGCCTTTCTCGCGCCTGGACGCAGCGCGCAGCCGGACCGGCAACGTGGGATTGGGGCTGGCGCTGGTCGACGCCATCGCGCGCGCCCATGGCGGCGGCATCTCTCTGGGACAGGCGCCGCATGGCGGCCTGCAGGTGGACGTCAGGCTACCGTTGGCCGCGGCGTAGGCCCCTGTTGGAGACCGTGGACCCGGCTCGTTGGAACGGCCGCCTCTAGGGGGAACCCTAGTTATGGCAAAATCGAAACAGGGACACTTCGTCCAACCCATACAACGATGACCATACCCAACAAACCTGCTCCCGCTCCAGCCACCAATTTCCTGCGCAATATCGTCGAGGCCGACCTGGCCGCCGGGCGGTATGCCGAGAAGCACTGGGCCGGCCATCCCGGATCGGCGTCGGAGCTGGCCGAGGCCCCGCTGGATCCGGCCCGCATCCGCACGCGCTTTCCGCCCGAGCCCAACGGCTACCTGCACATCGGCCATGCCAAGAGCATCGCGCTGAACTTCGGCCTCGCCCGCGACTACGGCGGCGTCTGCCACCTGCGGCTGGACGACACCAACCCCGAGAAGGAAGAGCAGCGCTACGTCGACGCCATCGTCGACGCCGTGCGCTGGCTGGGCTACGACTGGACGGCGTTCGGCACCGAACACTACTACCACGCCAGCGACTACTTCGACTTCATGTACGAGGCGGCCGAGGCCCTGATCATGGCCGGCCACGCCTACGTGGACGAACAGAGCCCCGAGGAAATCCGCGCCATGCGCGGCACGCTGACCGAAGCCGGCACCGATTCGCCCTGGCGCGCCCGTCCGCCCGAGGAGTCCGTGGCCCGCCTGCGCGAAATGCGCGACGGCAAGCACCCGGACGGTTCGATGGCGCTGCGGGCGAAGATCGACATGGCTTCGCCCCACATGAACCTGCGCGACCCGGTGCTGTACCGGATCCGCCATGCCACGCACCATCGCACCGGCGACAAGTGGTGCATCTATCCGATGTACACCTATGCCCATCCCATCGAGGATGCGCTGGAAGGCATCACCCACAGCATCTGCACGCTGGAATTCGAAGACCAGCGGCCGTTCTACGACTGGCTGCTGAACCACCTGCGCGAGCTGGGCCTGCTGGAGGCGCCCCTGCCCCACCAGCACGAATTCGCGCGGCTGAACCTGACCTACATCATCACCAGCAAGCGCAAGCTGCTGCAACTGGTCAACGACGGCCACGTCAGCGGCTGGGACGACCCCCGCATGCCCACCATCCTGGGCCTGCGCCGCCGTGGCTACACCCCCGAGGCCGTCCAGTTGCTGTGCGAGCGCACCGGCGCCTCGAAATCGGACTCCTGGATCGACTATTCCCTGCTGGAACAGGCGCTGCGCGACGACCTGGACCCCAAGGCGCCGCGTACCGTGGCGGTGCTGCGGCCGCTCAAGCTGGTCATCACCAACTATCCGGAAGGCCAGACCGAGGAATGCTCGGCCCCCCGCCATCCGCACCACCCGGAAATGGGCAGGCGGACCTTCCCGTTCGGGCGCGAGCTGTGGATCGAGCAGGAAGACTTCGAGGAAACCCCGCCCAAGGGCTTCTTCCGCCTGTTCCCCGGCAACATGGTGCGGCTCAAGTACGGCTACGTGGTCAAGTGCACCGGCTTCGTCAAGGACGAGGCCGGCAAGGTAGTCGAGGTCCAGGCCGAGTACCTGCCGGATACCAAGAGCGGCACGCCCGGCGCGGATAGCGTCAAGGTCAAGGGCAACATCACCTGGCTGCACGCCCCCACCGCCGTGCCCGCCGAGATCCGCCTGTACGACCGCCTGTTCACCGAGGCCAATCCCAGCGCCGGCGGCAAGGACTTCATCGAGTACCTGAACCCCAACTCGGTCGAGACCATCCAGGGCTACCTGGAACCCGGCACCGACGGCACGCCGGGCACCTCGTACCAGTTCGAACGCTTCGGCTACTTCGTCGCCGACCGCGAGGACTCGTCCACCCTAGGCCCTGTCTTCAACCGCACAACCACCCTGCGCGATACCTGGAAGTAGAGGATCCCAACTGGTACTAGACCCAGGGCGCCGCGGATCCGGCTTGGCCGGTCCGCCAGCGCCGCCCCCTTGAGGGGGCCCGCGTCAGCGGGTAGGGGGTGGGCTTCCTCCCCACCGACACAACCGCTAACGCCCACGCCGGGGCGCGTACCGGTAGAATCTGGACTTTGCGAATTTGCGCCATTCGGCGCCGCCCATGGAAGCCAGTCCCGTACTTGATATCAAGAGCACCTCGCTCTACGCCATTCGCGTGGTGTTGCATTCCTCCGATCTCCAGGCCGTGCTGGCCGCGCTGGACCAGCGGATGGAGGAAGCCGCCGGTTTCTTCGAAGACGAGCCGGTGGTCATCGACGCGTCGCGGCTGGCCGAACCGCTCGACTGGAACCAATTGGCCGAGGCGCTGAAGCGGCACGGCCTGCCGACCATAGGCATCATGGCCCCGGAGGAGCTGGCCGAGTCGGCCCGCGAGGCTGGGCTGGCCCTGTTGTCGCTGCCCGCCGCGCCGGCCCGGTCGCCCACGCCCGAGCCCGCCGCCGAACCGGCGCCGGCCGCCCAGGCCGCGCCCGCGCCGGCCCCCGCTCCGCGCCCGCCGGAAACCCCGCCCGCCACCGAAACCGTGGCCGAGCAGGCTCCCGCGGCGCCGCACGCCGTGCCGACCATGGTCATCGACAAACCCCTGCGCTCGGGCCAGCGGGTCTACGCCCGCCATGCCGACCTGATCGTCATGGGCGTGGTCAGCCACGGCGCCGAGGTGATCGCCGACGGCAACATCCACGTCTACGGGCCGCTGCGCGGCAAGGCCATGGCCGGCGCCCGCGGCGACACCAACGCGCGCATCTTCACCACCCGGCTCGAAGCCGAGCTGGTCGCCGTGGCCGGCGTCTACCGGACGCTGGCCACGGCCCTTTCCCCCGACATCCAGGACAAACCGGCATTGATCCGCCTCGACGGCGAGAAACTGCTGGTCGAACCGTTGCCCATCTAACTCATAAGGATCCACTCCCCATGGCACGTATCGTTGTCGTGACTTCAGGCAAAGGCGGCGTCGGCAAGACCACCTCCAGCGCCGCCTTCTCGGCAGGCCTGGCGCTGCGCGGCCACAAGACCGCCGTGATCGACTTCGACGTCGGCTTGCGCAACCTCGACCTGATCATGGGTTGCGAACGCCGCGTGGTCTACGATCTGATCAACGTCGTCCAGGGCGAAGACACCCTGAACCAGGCCCTGATCCGCGACAAGCAGCTCGACAATCTCTACATCCTACCAGCCTCGCAGACCCGCGACAAGGACGCCCTGACGCAGGAAGGCGTGGAGAAGGTCATGGAAGGCCTGAAGGAGATGGACTTCGAATACATCGTCTGCGACTCGCCCGCCGGCATCGAGTCGGGCGCGCTGATGGCGGCCTACTTCGCCGACGACGCGCTGGTCGTGACCAATCCGGAGGTCTCGTCGGTACGCGACTCGGACCGCATCCTGGGCATCCTGTCGGCCAAGTCGCGCCGCGCCGTCAACAGCGAGGAACCCGTCAAAGAGCATCTGCTGCTGACGCGCTACAACGCCAAGCGCGTGGCCGACGGCGAAATGCTGTCGCTCAAGGACGTCGAGGACATCCTGCGCATCAAACTGATCGGCGTCATTCCCGAATCCGAAGACGTGCTGCAAGCCTCGAACCAGGGCCTGCCCGCCATCCACCTGAAGGGCACCGCGGTGGCCGAGGCCTACCAGGACGTCGTCGACCGCTACCTGGGCGGAGACAAGCCGCTGCGTTTCATCGACTACGAGAAGCCCGGCCTGTTCAAGCGTCTGTTCGGAGGGAAATAATCGATGTCGCTGCTCTCCTTTTTCCTCGGACAGAAAAAGCCTTCGACGGCCGGCGTCGCCAAGGAACGGTTGCAGATCATTCTCGCCCACGAGCGATCGGGCGCCGGCGCCTCGGCCGACTACCTGCCTCAGTTGCAGAAAGAGCTGGTGGCTGTCATCTCGAAGTACGTCAAGATCAATCCGGACGACATCAAGGTGAATCTGGAACGCCAGGACACCCTGGAAGTACTGGAAGTCAAGATCGAGATGCCTTCGGCGACCTGACGCCGGCTGCGCGCGGTCCCGGCGCTCCCGCGCCGGCGGCCCGCCAGAACGCCTCGGCCGCGGCCGGCTCGGCCTCGCCGCGGCGGTACAGGCGGATGTCCAGCGCGATGCGCCAGGACGCCTCCCCCGCCTCCATCAGTGCCCCCTGATCCAGTTCGCCCTGCACCAGGCTGGCCGGCAGCCAGGCGACGCCACGGCCGCTGCGTGCCATCGACTGCAGCACCGTCGCCAGATGGGCAGTGACCGCCACATCGGCCCGCAGCCGCGCCAGCGCGGCCCCGTGCACGGCCCGGACGATGCGCCCCAGGCCCGACTCCGCGCTGTACGCCAGAATGGGCACGCGCCTGCCCGACGCCCCGCCCAGCACGAACCGCGGCCGGCCCTGCCGGTCCGGCGCGCAGACGGGCACCAGCACGTCGTCCCCCACCTTGACCGACGGATAGGCCGACGGATCCAGCCGCGCCGGCGCCTGCTCGTGCGCATGGCACAGGAAGAACTGCGCCCGACCCTGGGTCATCAAGGCCTCGCACTGCTGGGCGACGTCCGACACCAGTTGGATGGGCCCCAGGCTCAGACCGGACTCCAGGCCGCGCAGCCAATCGGGCAGGAAGGTCAGCGACAAGGCGTGCGTGGCCGCGAAGCGCAGCGTGGCCGAGCTGGCCTGGGCCACCCGGCGCGCCTCGTCGGGAATTCGCTCCACCCGCGCCAGCATGTCCTGGGCCGTGGTCCGGAACCACAGGCCCGCCTCGGTCAGGGTGACCGGATGCGTGGCCCGGTCGAACAAGGTCACGCCCAGCCATTCTTCCAGCATGCGTATGCGGCGGCTGAACGCGGGCTGAGTCATGTGCCGCAGCTCGGCCGCGCGCGAGAAGTTGCCGCACTCGGCAAGGACCAGGAAATCTTCCAGCCAGATCAGGTTCATGGCCGATGCTTACAGAGCATGGAAAAAGAGAAAACTAGCATTGGCCGCCCCGTGCGGCAAACGGCATGATACGTCCACGCAGCCGGCGATCCGCCCGGCCCTCCTGGAGTTTCCATGTCCGTCCGCATCCTTGAAATCCGCGAAGTCACCAAGCCCATCTCCTCGCCCATCCGCAACGCCTACATCGACTTCTCCAAGATGACCAGCAGCCTGGTGGCCGTGGTCACCGACGCGGTGCGCGACGGCAAGCGGGTGATCGGCTACGGCTTCAACTCCAACGGCCGCTACGGCCAGGGCGGGCTGATCCGCGAACGCTTCGCGCCCCGCATTCTCGAGGCCGATCCGAAATCGCTGCTGAACGATGCCGGCTCCAACCTGGATCCGCACCGCGTCTGGGCCGCCGCGATGTCCAACGAGAAGCCCGGCGGCCACGGCGAACGCTCGGTGGCCGTGGGCACGCTGGACATCGCCGTCTGGGACGCCGTGGCCAAGATCGAAGGCAAGCCCCTGTTCCGCCTGCTGGCCGAACGCCATGGCGTGACGGCCGACCCGCGCGTGTTCGTCTACGCCGCCGGCGGCTACTACTACCCGGGCAAGGATTTGTCCGCCCTGCGCGCCGAGATGCGTTCGTACCTGGACCGCGGCTACAACGTGGTCAAGATGAAGATAGGCGGCGCCTCCATCGACGAGGACCGCCGGCGCATCGAGGCGGTATTGGCCGAGATCGAGGGGCGCGGACAACTGGCGGTGGACGCCAACGGCCGCTTCGACCTGGATACCGCCATCGCCTACGCGAAGATGCTGCGCGGCTACCCCCTGTTCTGGTACGAGGAAGCCGGCGATCCGCTGGACTACGCCTTGCAGGCCGCGCTGGCCGAATACTATCCGGGTCCCATGGCCACCGGCGAGAACCTGTTCAGCCATCAGGACGCCCGCAACCTGATCCGCTACGGCGGCATGCGGCCGGACCGCGACTGGCTGCAGTTCGATTGCGCGCTGTCCTACGGACTGGTCGAGTATGAACGCACCCTGCAGGTGCTGCGTACGCACGGCTGGTCGCCGCGCCGCTGCATTCCCCATGGCGGGCACCAGATGTCGCTGAACATCGCGGCGGGACTGGGCCTGGGCGGCAACGAAAGCTATCCGGACCTGTTCCAGCCCTACGGCGGCTTCCCCGATGGCGTGCGGGTCCAGGACGGACACATCGTCATGCCCGAACTGCCCGGCATCGGCTTCGAGGGCAAGAGCGACCTGTATGCACAGATGCTGCAACTGGTGGAGTGAATCCTCCAGCCCGCCCCCTGCCTTACAGGTCTCGCTCGCTCAGCGTCGTGCTCTTGCCCGACGAGGACTTGATGGAGACTGTCGTGGTAGTGCCCGAAGTGGCGATGGTCGTGTCCACGGTCTCGGCGTCCGTCTTGGCTCGCAGGCCGCCGCTGGTCAGCTCGCCGAAGGCGATCTTGGCCACGACCGGCGCCGTCATCGACACCCGGTAGTCGAACTCACCCAACGGCGAACGGGAACCCTTGGCCCGGTAGTCGATCTTGGAGAACGTGTCGATGTCGGTGGCGTGGTCGGAGCCCAGTTCGGTGACATAGTCGCTGACCTCTATCAATACGCCTTTTTCGGTGAGTTTGACCGCGCCCGAGATTTTCAGCGTGCTCGTGCCGTCGTCGGTGTTAGGGGCACCGCCAGGCGTAGTGGCGGCCTTCAGCACGAAATCGCCGTCCAGCGTGGTATCCCCGTCCACGTTCATGCCGCGGAACGGGAACGTCATCGTCGCCGCCGCGGCCGCGTCGGTATCGAAGATGTCGCCGCTGACGTCGCTGAACGTGACGGTCGTCCTGCCCGTCAATGGCCCGGCACCGTCCTCGCACTGGTCGAACTGGATATCGACCTTGTCGCCGTTGCCCGGGATGCTGCCGCCGCCGGCGCGCGTGAGCGTGGCCGTATAGGTGCCCCCGTCCTCGCAAGGCTGGGGACCGCTCGGCGCACCGTCATCGAGGAAGCTGAGAGTCTGGCCGACCGTGAAAGTCGTGACCTGCGGTATCCCCAGACTGACACCGATCACGTCGAAGGCAAGCTCCTTGAGCTGCGCTTCGGAATAGGTGGGCTTGGGATCGTCGCTGCCGCCGCAGGCGGCCAGCAGGGCCAGCGCGACGGCGGCGCCGGTGGTTTTCAGGACATAGCGCATGTAGATTCACCCCCAGGTATTTTCTTCGAATGGCTCGATGGCCACCTGCATCCTAGGAGGGGGGCTTCCCGGCGACAATCCTCTGAATTGATGATTTCTCGCTGATCGAACGGTTTCCGATAGCGACATCCATGATGTCCAGAAACCGGGAACATTAATTAAAGCGAATACTCACTCTTTCCGTTTCTGGCCTGGTAAGGTGATGGAAACACGCAGTCCCCCCAGATCCGGAGAGCGCGAAAAACCCATGACGCCCCGATAGGCTTCGACCAGATCGCGCGCGATCGCCAGGCCGAAACCGGTTCCGGGACGGGATTCGTCCCAGCGGCGCCCCCGTTCGATGCGCAGGGCCTCGTCCTCGGGCAACCCGGGGCCGTCGTCCTCGATGACCAGTGTCCAGTCCCGCTCGCCGGCCTCGCGGGCCACCAGCCGGATCTGGCCGTGCGCCCACTTGCGCGCGTTGTCCAGCAGGTTGCCGAGTATCTCCATCAGGTCGCCCTCGTCGCCCGCGAAGCAGAGCCCCTTGGCGACGTCGGCGTCCCAGTCCAGCGACTGCGCGCCCGGCAGCGTCTGCAACGCGCGCAGGGTCTTGTTCACGGCATCGCCCACCGGCGTCGAGCGATATCCGAGGGCGGCCGCCATGCCGGCGCGGGCGCGGGCAAGCGTCCGGTCGACCTGGCGCCGCATGGCGCCGACCTGCTCGTCGATCTCGTCCGCCAGCGCCCCCTGGCCGCCGTCGCGGGCCCGCCGTGCCGCCGCACCCATGACGGCCAGGGGCGTCTTCAGACCGTGCGCCAGGTCGCCGGCCTGGGTGCGCGCGCGTTCGAGCGAGGCATCGTGGAAGGCGAGAAGGCGAGCAGCCG
>Ga0124846_1000049_pt1 | contig 11853 bp, 12 predicted proteins | sample ThiBio_1000_biof_FD_88620 | JGI IMG/M metagenome (GOLD analysis project Ga0124846, IMG submission 88620) | Wastewater bioreactor microbial communities from Cape Town, South Africa - Thiocy_expt_1000_biof (PacBio error correction) | ecosystem: Engineered > Bioreactor > Thiocyanate-remediating >... | reverse complement strand
GGAGTGGTGTCGGCGATGATTGCCCCCCGCTCGCCATATGTCAATCCGAGTCCCGCCAGCTTCTGAGCGCTGGCGCAGGCGTTTCTCCTCAGCGTTTGATAGGGCAGCACCGAGCGCAGATTCCCCTTGGCATCGTAAAAGTTATATCCCGCATTTCCGGCTGCCGCGTATTCCAGGGCTCCAGTCAAAGTCTCAAAGTCAGCCAGTCGCTGAGACTGGGTATTGGACGTTGGCGTGGGGATTGTTGCCATTGGCGACTCGCCTGATAGTCGAGGATCAAACGCTTGCGTTAGCGGAGCGTTCAACTTTGCTATTGTTGAACTCAAGGCTTTCCCCTCCAAATTAATGGTACTGGTCATCTTTTTATGTATAGGTACGGTCAGACATGCTTCTCTTGCTTATAAAATCTGCACTTCAGCTTGCAAAAGCGCTCAAGTGACATCCAATTCCCGATAAACCGATTGTAACGGTATTGCAATCAAAAAGGCTTATCGAGCGGGTAGTGCTTTAATTTAAATAATTATGCCATTTCGCATTGCGGTGTGCCGATTGCCGTCAATAGTGGATCGAACACGTAAAAACCCGGGCCTCAAGGTATTTTTCGAGCCTGCAATGCTATTGAAATAATTTTTCAAACCCATCCGGGCTCGCAAGAGAGCGAAGGTTGCATTTTGTACGAGTTGCGAACCAATATAAAGAAATTTTGGAGAATCGAAGAGGAAGGTGTGTCTTTTTTGCAACAACATGAGGATCGAAAAAACATGGCAGAATGGAATTGAGGATTTCAGCTTTCTACCCATTTTCTCGCATCGGCGTAGTTGCTGAAGACCCGTATGTCCGCGGTGATGAAAAGATTGGATACCCATGCGCTCCAGGTCTGCCACTGATCCTGGGTAACGATGGCGACGCGGTTAAATTCGCTGCCGTGTTCCCGTATGAACTTGATGTCTTCCCATGCGACATCGATGGTATAACTCAGCATGTCGCGCCAGTCGAACAACACGTTCATCTTGCGCAGAGAACGGGATTTGGCCATTACCTGGTCTTCAAACTGCTTGTAATCCGCCAAGGTAAACTCACCGAAAACAGCAATGTTTATAAGATTATCGGATTCTTCGATGGCGATCATGATTTGCTACCCAATTTAATTTAATGGCTGGGGCCTCAATGGCATGGGGCCGGGGCTAGGGAAGCGCTGAACAAGCTATATTCAGCGGTTTCCCAAGTGCTAAATACCGGCCTTGAAGGCACGGCCCATGTGCGATTCAAGTTTTCGCTGCAAAAAACCATGAAAATGCGCCATTCCATCTTCCATAGGCGACTGGTAGGGCCCGGCTTCATTGATACCTTGCCCATATAGGGCGCGCCGTCCGGCGGTCATGAGCTTGCAAATTTCGTCATCTTCCAGCGCGGTTTCGTGATAGGCGGCCTGCTCGGCTTCGATGAATTCCCGTTCGAATAAAACCAGCTCTTCCGGATAATAAAATTCGACTACGTTTCTGCAACGTTCTGCCCCTAGCGGGAGCAAAGTACTGATTATCAATGCATGAGGGTACCATTCAAGCATTATATTCGGATAGTAGAGCATCCAGATGGCTCCATGTGCCGGCACTTCACCTCCCGTTTGCCGCAATATCTGCTCCTGCCACCGGGCGTAGACGGGTGTGCCGGGACGCGTAAGACCGCGGTTGATTCCCACGGTTTGTACGTTGTACCAGTCACCAAATTCCCAGGTGAGCTCACCCGTATTCACGAAATTGCTCAAGCCCGGATGATACGTTTCGACATGATAGTCTTCCAGATATACTTCGATGAAGGTTTTCCAGTTGCATTCGTAATCCTCTATCTGCACCCTATCCAGTACATGGCCCGAAAAATCGAACTGGTTCATGACCTGAAGCCGCGCCAGATCGCGAGCCACATTCCGCTTGCCCGCAAACAGGAGTCCGTTCCAGTTTTGTAACGGCGTGCTGCCAAGATTCAGGCAGGGCTTTTCCGAAAAATGCGGAGCACCCAGCAGCGTTCCGTTCATATCGTAGGTCCACCGGTGTATAGGGCAAACGATATTTCTTGCATTGCCGCGGCCCCTGAGCAACAGGGATTGACGATGACGGCAGACATTGGACAATAATTCGATCCCTTCCCTGTTGCGCACTAAAACCTGAGCCCCCCCATGCATCCATTCCAGTACATGATAATCCCCTGTATGGGGCAACATGGCTTCATGGCCCACATAGCCTGCTCCCTGATCGAAGATGAGGCGTTTTTCCAACTCCAGAACATGGGGATCAAAATACCAATCGACCGGCAATTGCGGAGAAGCTATCTGCTCGACATCAACAAAGTTTGACATATCTAGTTCCCTACACCTCCAGGAAGTAAGAAAAGATGAAATAACACACTAAAAACAAGAATAAACGCTGGACTGCAGGTATAAGAGTCGCGATGTCGCAAAAAAATCCTTTTCAAGGCAGGTTTTGCGTGGTTAATTGACCTTATAATTGACCTTACCCTGCTTGATGCGTTATTTTTATAGCATTCTCGGTATTGCGCACCCTTTGCGTGCACTGCGCTTATCATGACAAAGCCTGTTAAACCCGTCAAATTTTCCCGCCCTGAAAGTTTTGAGAGCGCGTTGACTGAACTCGAAGCCATCGTGGTTGAGATGGAAGCGGGACAGTTGCCGCTAGAGGCATCGCTCGTGGCCCATAAACGTGGGACAGAGTTGCTGCAGTACTGTCAGTCGCGGCTGCAGGTTGCGCAACAGCAGGTACGTCTATTTGAGGCCGACGCACTGAAAAATTTCCCCCCGTCCGGTATCGATGATCGCTGATTTCCAGGACTGGGCGAAAAGTCGCCAGGCGAATATAGAATCTGTCCTGCAAACCTTCCTTCCCGCCGCAGACATTGCTCCAGAGCGCTTGCATGATGCCATGCGCTATGCTGTCCTGGGAGGAGGAAAGCGCGTTCGTCCGCTGCTGGCTTTTGCCGCGGGTGAGCTGACCGGCGCCAGCGAAGAGAGAGTGGGCATCGCGGAGGCCGCAGTCGAATTGATACATGTCTATTCATTGGTGCATGATGACCTGCCCTGCATGGATGATGACGTGCTGCGGCGGGGAAAGCCGACTTGTCATATCCAGTATGATGAAGCCATTGCTCTGCTGACGGGAGACAGCCTGCAGAGCCTGGCATTTCAATTGCTTGCGGAGCATCGCCTGGCTGATGATGCGCAAACGCAACTTGAAATGATCAGGCGGCTGGCTCAGGCCGCCGGCTCGCGAGGCATGGCAGGCGGACAGGCCGTGGATCTCGACAGTGTTGGGAAGGCATTGAGTTTGCCGGAGCTGGAATTTATGCATATCCATAAAACCGGCGCACTCATCCGTGCAGCAGTTATGTTGGGAGCATATTGCGGAGCATCGCTCGGCGAGAGCGAAGCGGTAAATCTCGATCATTTTGCCAAATGCATCGGCCTGGCTTTCCAGGTGGTCGACGATGTGCTCGATGCGGAGGCCACGACGGCGACCCTGGGAAAAACCGCGGGAAAAGATGCGGAAAATAACAAGCCGACGTATATAAGCCTTCTGGGCGCGAGGCAAGCCCGTGAGCTGGCTGAAGGATTGCGTCGCGATGCCTGCCAGTCACTGGAGATTTTCGGTGCGAAGGCGGAACGGTTGCGTCAGGTAACGGATTTCATCATTCAGCGAAATTTCTGAACAGTATTTTTATCAGAAAAATATTTTATCTTTCAGGATTTAAATGTATCCACTGCTTGACACCATCATCACCCCTTCAAAATTGCGGGCGCTGGAACGCAGGATGTTGCCGCAGCTTGCCGACGAGTTGCGCCAGTTCCTGGTTGAATCGGTTGCCAGGACAGGTGGCCACCTGTCTTCGAACCTGGGCACCGTAGAGCTGACGATCGCGTTGCACTATGTATTCAACACGCCCCATGATCGCCTGGTATGGGACGTCGGACATCAGACCTATGCGCACAAAATATTGACCGGGCGCCGCGAAGGCATGAAAAAATTGCGCATGCATGGCGGAATCGCTGGATTTCCGCGGCGCGATGAAAGCGAATACGATGCTTTCGGCACGGCGCATTCCAGTACTTCCATCAGTGCCGCTCTCGGGATGGCTGTCGCCTCGCAGCAGGAAGGAAAGAGCAGACGCGTGGTGGCCGTGATCGGCGATGGCGCGATGAGTGCGGGGATGGCGTTCGAGGCATTGAACAACGCCGGAGCGATGACCACCGATCTGTTGGTGATCCTGAATGATAACGACATGTCCATCTCGCGCCCCGTTGGCGCTCTCAACAATTACCTCGCAAGACTCATGTCCGGGCAATTCTACGCCACCGCACGCCGTGCCGGAGAAAAGATGCTGGGAGTCGTGCCCCCTGTGCTGGAACTGGCCAAGCGCGCCGAAGAGCATGTCAAAGGCATGGTGACGCCCAGCACGATGTTCGAGGAGTTCGGATTTAATTATATCGGGCCTATCGATGGCCATGACCTCGATGTGCTGGTAAGCACACTCAACAATATCAAACACCTGGATGGTCCGCAATTCCTTCACGTGGTGACGCGCAAGGGCGCTGGCTACAAAGCCGCGGAGGACGATCCCATTCTTTATCACGGCGTGGCCAAGTTTAACCCCGATGCCGGCATTCTGCCCAAAGGCGGCGGCAAGCCGTCATATACCCGGATTTTTGGCGACTGGTTATGCGACATGGCGGCATTGGACCAGCGCTTGGTCGGGATCACCCCGGCAATGCGGGAGGGCTCGGGACTCGTGAAATTCTCCGAAGAGTACCCTGATCGATATTTCGACGTAGGTATCGCCGAGCAGCATGCCGTAACTTTTGCCGCGGGCCTTGCTTGCGACGGCATCAAGCCGGTTGTCGCCATTTATTCCACTTTCCTGCAACGGGCCTACGATCAGTTGATTCATGATGTCGCAATACAGAATCTTCCGGTCGTGTTCGCCATCGATCGGGCGGGGTTGGTGGGAGCGGACGGTCCTACCCATGCAGGCAGCTTTGATTTGACTTACCTGCGATGCATACCGAATATGACCGTTCTGGTTCCTGCCGATGAAAATGAATGCCGCCAGATGCTTTATACCGCATTCCAGCTGGATACACCGACGGCCGTGCGGTATCCGCGCGGTGCGGGTACCGGCGTGGCCCCGGAAAAGCAGATGCATATGCTGCCTGTCGGGCGGGGCGAAGTTCGCCGGACCGGCGAAAAAATAGCGTTACTGGCTTTTGGCAGCATGCTCAAACCGTGTCTTGAAGCAGCGGAGGAATTGAATGCCACCGTCGTCAATATGCGTTTTGTCAAGCCACTGGATGGTGATCTGGTTGCGTCCCTCGCGCAGAAATATGAATTATTGGTAACCGTGGAAGAAAATACGATCATGGGCGGAGCAGGCAGCGCAGTGCTCGAATCGCTTTCAAGCCGGGGATTTACCGTTCCCGTGCTGCAGCTTGGCCTGCCGGATACTTTCATCGACCAGGGCGATCCAGCCCAGATGCTGGCTGATTGCGGGCTGGATAGCACGGGGATTATCACATCAGTCCGGGCCAGGCTCTTCGACTAGGCTACCCGGTCTTTGCTGGTTCATCTCCGACGAATACCCTCCCTTCCCGGGAAGCAAACTCATGAACGACATGCATTGCCCTATTGCGGATGTGCAGGGCGCGCCTGATACCCGGCTTATAGCCGTCAACGAGGCGGGCATCAGGGCCCTTAGACACCCGGTCAGGATAGCGGACAAGCATGGCCGTGAACAGCATACGGTCGCTTTATTCAATATGCGTGTCAATTTGAAGCCCCACTTCAAGGGTGTGCATATGTCCCGCTTTGTAGAGATGCTCAACGGCCACGATTCCGAAATTTCGGTGGAGTCGTTCCAGAGCCTGCTGCGGTCAATGGTATCCCGGCTGGAAACGGAATCAGGGGTCATAGAAATGAGCTTTCCTTATTTCATGAATAAAGCCGCGCCGGTGTCCCAGGTGAAAAGCCTGATGGACTACCAGGTGACTTTTATCGGCAAAATCGAAGAGGGGAACTATACGTTTACCTTGAAGGTGGTTGTGCCTGTCACCAGCCTGTGCCCCTGCTCCAAGCAAATTTCCGCCTATGGTGCGCATAACCAGCGTTCCCATATAACCGTATCCGTCCGTATCAATGCGCCTGTATGGATTGAGGATGTCGTGGAGATGGCGGAAAGCCAGGCTTCGTGCGAGCTCTACGGATTGCTGAAACGTTCCGATGAGAAACACGTTACCGAGAAGGCTTATGGAAATCCAAAATTCGTGGAGGACGTAGTACGTGATGTAGCAACGATATTGAATCAGGACGGGCGCATAGACGCTTACGTGGTCGAGTCGGAAAATTTCGAGTCCATCCACAATCATTCCGCTTATGCAATGATCGAGCGGGGCAAGCGTCCTTGCCCGATATCGGACATATAGCAACGGCTATGAAGAAAGGTGGCGCGCCATAGTCTGCCTTATGAATACTTCACTGATAAAAAGGGCCAAATTGACCTTTTCTGGCGGGACAGGTATATTACAAGGTTTTCCGGGGTGTAGCGTAGCCTGGTAGCGCGCCTGGTTTGGGACCAGGATGTCGGGAGTTCAAATCTCTCCACCCCGACCATTCACGCAGTCTGGAGGGAAGTCCGGCTTGAGAGGTGCCCGTAGCTCAACCGGATAGAGCACCAGCCTTCTAAGCTGGGGGTTACAGGTTCGATTCCTGTCGGGCACGCCACAAGATCCTGCGGCGGAAGAGGTATAAAAAATTAAAGCAAGGCAATGATTTTCCGGTGGTGGCTGTAGCTCAGCGGTAGAGTCCCGGATTGTGATTCCGGTTGTCGTGGGTTCGATCCCCATCAGCCACCCCATATAATCAGCGGCTTAGGTACGGATACTCCTTCCCCGTTTTTGTTCGAGCCTGTTCTGTAGGGCGGATGTAGGATTTTTAGGCGTTCGCGCCACCCCTCCATCATGATTCGCAAGCGTAAGGCCTTACTTATGGCCTAGCTGGTTTTCTGGTTTCTGTTACTTTTTTTGGTTTCTCCAAAAGCGCCCAACGGCGCGGCCAGCTTTCACCGCGTGATTTCTGATCCTTTCCTGCCTGCCCAAATCTTGATCCTGTTCTAATTGAATGAGGGCGGCTTGTTCTAATGCTTGCTCTGCTTTTATTCTGGCGCTTGCTTCTTTTTCCTTCTCTCGTTCCTCTCTTGTGGAGACTTCGCCAAATGCTACAAACCATCCGAACCAAGCCAAGTAGTAGGCCAACGTGCAATAAAAAATAACAGAAAAAATTGCAATAATCGTTAATGCTACTAGAGGTCTTGAAGCTATTTCATACGCTTCTGAACCAGAAGTAAAAGCGAAAAAGAAGCAAACCATGCCTACCAACACTCTCAAAGAGCGTGTTAAAAACCTCTCTACGAAATACTCAACCTTTTCCAGCATAGCAGTTGTTGTTGTAGGAATAATCAACGCCACAATTGGCATCCGATAAGAAAAGGCTCTTAATGGACACGGAAAAAAACAGAATGGTAAATATAGTTTGCCCGCTTTTCTCATCCTCAGCAATTGATTCTCCATGTCTTGATCTTCTCCGAGAAATGAGAATTGAATCCCATTCAGAACCTCAGTGAGAGATTATTTTGCGACCAATACGCGCGTGTAGGGAGACGCGATATTTGTCAACACCACCCCACGGTGAGAATGGGCTCGCTGTTTTTCCGCTGTTACCAGTGGCGCAATGGCTGAGTCTCTGTCCTTACAGAGGGGAAGAGATGACAGCAGATAGATTGGTAGTTCTAGAAAGGTGTACGCCAGGCGGGTCAATCGGTTTTAAAAAAGGGCTTTGACTGGTACGCCCGGCGGGTCAATTTCTGAAATCATAAAAATGATTGATACGCCCGGCGGGTCAATCACCGAATAATTAACCCGTCAGGCGGGGCACCACTTTTAATTTTGGCATTGGTGGTAATGGCTCGTTTCCCTTCCATGTACCCCTTGGGCTGCTGGTCGCTCGTACATCCAGTTTTCCCTTGCAATCGTCTATTGCGTAAAACGTTAAGCCGTAAAGCGTTGCCTTGTGTCTGCCACCTTGCCGGGTTACCTCTAGCCACTCTCTGGCTAGCAACTCTTTAAGAGCCTTATTAAGCGTGTCTTTGGACTTCCATCCCCTTGGCTGCATTAAAGTCCACGCTGCGCTTAAATCACCGTTATTGTTGCCTCTATACTGAGCTAGCAGATCATTTAACAGCTTGACGGCATGGGCTGAAAGCAAGGTAAAGCTATAGCTCCGTATCACGACGAAAGGCAGGGGTACGAAGCCGCCGCCCTCCCGTTTAGCTTGGGCTTCCTTAAAACGGTTTTTCGCCATAGCTAACCATCCACTAGGCGAGAGAGAAAGCGACATAAGCCCCAGAAGTCGATTAAAAATAGCCCGGCTATATCTGAACTCGTGCCAAGGTAAGAAAATCGAACTAAGCGGAATTGCAACCATTCCAGCCGTCCTTTCCCGGTTATTGCGCTGTCCGGGTTCGTCATTGCCCACTCCTGATGCTGGCTCTACGGAGGGGCGGCTTGGTGCTCATCCTTGAGCCACTCTTTGCAGCCTTCGCTAGGGCGATTTTAATGGTGCTCCACCGATTTGATATTTCCGGCGTAGCCTCTACCATTAACCTATAAAGGTACCCCCGTCCTACACTATCAAATATCGCTCCCGCACCATCTTTTTGCGCTTCGCAGAGGTAGAAGCAGACGCGTTCACCCGGAAGATGTCGAGTGTCTCTCCAGTGGGAGTTTAGCGGGCATATTGGCGCACTACAGGTTTCATATTTGGGACAAAATGCTGTATCGCTCACTTTCTGAATGGACGCGCTCATTTCGTACCCCCATTCAATAGCGCACGGATTTGGGCAACAGGCCATGCGAGGCGGCCATTTATGCGAATAGGGCAAATTGCGCCATTTTCGAAGCACGCCCAAGTGCGCAAGGTTTGCGCCTTACGGTTGAGATAGTATGCGGCTTCTCTTGTTGTAATGACTGAGCGTGTTACTTGCTCAAGAGGTGGGAATAATGGTTCTAGATGATATGTAGCAGATGTGGCGGGTAGGCCGGTGAATTGAACAGTTTCGGTTTGCATCTCGAACCCTTTATAAATGTTGAGGGTTCTAATTTGCTCTTCCTAGAAGTTAATACATAGGGTATGAATTATTGTGGATTTGCTACCCACCCTTGTCTTTCTTATCGTGGTTATCAAGCCTGTCAGTTAGTTCTTGTGCTATTACTTGCTCCCTAAACTCACCATAAATCCGGCGCAATTGCCGTTCATCGTAGGTTAGAAACTTATTTGATATTTCTGTCCATGAGTTACCACACAACCGCATCTTTAAGATTTCCATTGCTAAATCTTTCCTTCTACGGGGAAACCCTGGAACTCCTCTTTTAGGTGTTAGGCCAAAAGCCGCGTCGAGAGATTTTGTTTTGCCTTCTAGGTATTTTTCGATTGCTGATGAGACAAACTCCGCGAGGTCGGCTGAAATAGTAGAGGTTGGAAAGGTTTGTTTCTTTAACTCATCGACAAAACCGGCTAATTTTTCCAACGTTTTTGTCTTTTCTTCATCCACCTCAAAAATCCTAAAAGAGCTTCCACATAAAGGCAGCTATGCGACTACTCGCAAACTCGCGTGCATTGGAACAAATTGAATATCCGCCTCCTCCAGTATCCACGCTTCTATTTTCACGTGCCACATCCGCAAGAGGTCGAGCGGACGCCGGATATAGTGTTTTTCGCGCACCCCTTGGGGAGCGTGCCCCTGTATCTGAGCCGCGATCCCTGTAGGCATCTCTATCCATTCGCACAAACTGGCGAAGCTACGGCGAAGTCCATGTAACGTCACATCCACACCAGCAGTAGCGCAAACCCTATAATTTGCATCGTGCGGGTCAGTTAAATGCCCGGACGCTGCCGACGGACTTGAGAATACGAACTCATTCCGCCGAGGCAGGGCTGCTAGCAAGTGCCCCAAGTAAGGCGGCAAGGGAATAACGCGCAACCCTTGCATCTTGTCTCGTATGGTCATATTGCCCCACTGAAAATCCACGTCTGCCCACCGCACGCCGGTTATCTCGTTAGGGCGCGAACCGGTTAATAGCAAGGCTTGCAAGTAGGCAGAAATAACAGGGTTTTCGATTTGCTTTACTGCACTGAACCACGCCGACAATTGCTCACGCTGAAGCGCGTCATTCTTCTTCTGGGGTTTACCTAGTATTTCCCGAAGAGATTTGTTTTGCGCGGGGTTACTTTTTACTATTTCCCGGTAAGCCGGATGTTGTGCGCACCATGTTAGAAAAACTGTTAGCAGGCGGCTCGCTAGGCGGGCACGTCCGGGGCGTTTCTTGCCTTCCACCTTTGCCCATTCGTTAACTCGCTCCGGGTTCAGGTCAACAAGGCGAACAGGTGCGAGTGATGAAAGTGGGCCGGGTTCGGTCAGCTTTTGGCTTCGCGTTCTTCTCTCGCCCCCAGCCTGCATAACCTCAACGTGATCGTGATAGTGGCGTGTCCCCCAATAAGGTTTCCGAGAGGTTAAATACTCATTCCATGCCATTACTAGAGTCACCGATTTCCGAGCTTCCTGCATTGCCTGCGCGGCAGCTTTTGCTTCCTTTGCGGCAGTTTTATCGGCTTCTACTTGGCGCGGGTCTACGCCTTGATCGGTCATCACCTTCAGGCGAGCCGCTTCAGTCTGTGCATCTGCTATTTTCCAAGCACGGGTGTCTCCAATGGTCGTGCGGATAGTTCTGCCGTGCAAGGTGGTTTCAAATATAAAGGACTTGGCACCAGTTACGGTAACGCGCAATCCTAATCCGGGTGTTTTACCATCCCAGTAGATGCTTTGCTGTTTACCTTGTTTGCATTTGAATCCTGCAACTCGCTCTGCTGTAAAGTTTTCCCACTTCATACCGTCCACCTTTTGTGTAGGGATCATGTAGGAAAATTATATCAACACATCGCGATACTCATCAATAAAATCATACGCAACCAATCTATAACCTATTGCTAATGAATGCTTTCATCGTCATATTAGGATATGGATCAACATAGAAAAACACCAAAACCTGCGGATTGTGATTCCGGTTGTCGTGGGTTCGATCCCCATCAGCCACCCCATCTTATCCCCATCATCAGATTTTTTCTGCTCCTAAATATTTATCTTTTATACCCAATGGGTTAGGCTTTGCTCGGATATGAGCTGAGCATAGGTCCCGCTCCAGGGATTTTACTTTCCTGGCGTTGTTGGTCTCTCGGTGGAAACTGTATCCACGCCGTAATATTTTCGTTCCCGCTCAATCGTCGCTTTTTAGCGACAACAAATATTCAGTAATTACAATAGCTTGGAATCAGACTAGCGATAGTCACCAGGCTTTGCGACAGTTCTCGGCTGCACATTCCGCGCAAGCTATTGATTTTCAGGTTTTAAATATCAGGCATGAATTATGCTTAAAAGTATTGGTACAGCGGGTGCGCCAGGTTTCCTGACCTTCTTTATTGGAAAGACTGAAAGTAAGGATCGAATACAGCCTGCAAGTGTTTGGGTAGTTCAATGTGAGTTACCGTACAGACATATTGTTTTAATGCGTCTATATTAAATTGCCCCAATTCCAGCCTACCGGAATAGAAGGCTCTTACCGATTCGGGGCGGGAAAAAGTCCTTTCAGGCATTCAATCTGCTCAAAGTCGATTCAGGTCTATCCAATGGGTAAGTGAGTGTTATTGCCAGAGGAAAAAGCCGATATTATTGCCAGAGGAAAAAGCC
>Ga0124846_1000048_pt1 | contig 11879 bp, 8 predicted proteins | sample ThiBio_1000_biof_FD_88620 | JGI IMG/M metagenome (GOLD analysis project Ga0124846, IMG submission 88620) | Wastewater bioreactor microbial communities from Cape Town, South Africa - Thiocy_expt_1000_biof (PacBio error correction) | ecosystem: Engineered > Bioreactor > Thiocyanate-remediating >... | reverse complement strand
CACCGAAGCGAACGGGGAGGCCTACCTCAATATCACGGGTGCCGAGAGGCAAGTCGAAAAGGTCATGGACTACAACGCCTTCGGCGAGATGGCGTCCAAGCGTGTCAATGGGCAGGCCGGAGAGTATTTCGATTACGACAGGGCAGGGCGTCTGTGGCGTACCAACGCAGGCGATGGTGTGGACAAGATTGCGCAGTACGACCTTCTGGGGCGTCAGACAAGCGAAGTTCGCAGTGCCGGCTCCGGAAGGGGCAACCTCGATCTCGGCAGCTTGAGCAGTGCTGCCCAGGCCAATCAGCTGTCTGACTTGCGCCGTACAGACACCGCATACGATCTTCTAGGGCGCGTCACCTCTCAAGCGTTGGCGGAGCGCGCGCCTCAAGACAGCCCCTGGGCGCTGCAGCGTCCCGTGATCAACCAGAACGTTGACCGTTGGGGCAACGTCGTGAGCATCAGCGATCCGCGCTCGACCGGATGGATCACGCACTATCGCTATAACGCCAACAACCAGTTGACCACGCAGATCCAGACGGATCGCGATGGCAATTCGGGTGTCGATGCGTACGGCAACATCGTCAACTCCAACGCCGCTGTGACGAGGATCTATTACGACGCGATGGGTCGTCAGGTGGCGGTGCGCGATGCCAACGAACGCATCAATGGCCAGGAGTGGGATGCCGGTGGAAACCTTGTACGCGAACTGCATGCTGACGGCAACGGTGTCAGCACCGGCGTGGTCAGCCATGCCTACGACGCTTTCGGAAACAAGGTCCGCACCATCGATGCCGAAGGAAAGAGAAAACGGTTCCTCAGCGACAAGTTCAATCGTTCTCTCAAGACCGTGCACGAGGCCGTGGCGGTCTACCAAGGCGCCAGCCTGGAAGTCGTGCCGCAAGGCAGTCGCGAAGTCGTGGAGACCAACACCTGGGACGCCGCGGGCCGCAAGACCAGCCAGACGAACGGCAACGGCGACACCATTCGCTACGCCTACGACCCGCGCGGCAACCTCATTCGCACGACCCTTGCCGAAGGCGAGGTGACCAGGGCCGCCTACGATGCGCGCAACCGCAAGATCATCGAAATGGATGGCAACGGTGCATTGGCCACATGGAAGTACGACTACTTTGGCCGACTGCAGGGCCGAAGCGACATCGGCGGTGCCACATACAGCTACAGCTACGACAACGCCAGGCAGTTGACCCGCCAGACGAGCACCAATTCTTCCAACGTGGTGACATTCCCCGGCACTTCGAACCCGACCCAGGATTTGAGCTACCAATACGACGGTGCGGGTCAGCTGTTGCAGGTTCACGATGCGAGCCTGGGCAAGACCTCCCGTTATTCCTACGACCTGGCCGGCCGCCGTGTGCGCGAAACCACTGAGCAGGCAGGTGTTTCCTACCAGGACAACAGCATTGCCTACGACGCGTTGGGCCGCATGCGTTGGGTGAGCGACAGCGGGGGGCGTGCAACCGTCGAAATCGAGCACGACAAGGTCGGCAACCGCACGCGTATCCACACGCGCGTGAACGACCCCGCCACGGGCGTTGGCGCCGACAACGACAGGTACTTCGCCTATGACGCGATGAACCGCCAGACCCTGGGGGATTCCGCGAGCGCCGATGGCAGCGCGCTGGGCCCCGATGGGCACCGCCTGGCCTATGACTACAACGGCAACCGCACCAAGGACACCAGCACGGGCACGCACCTGGCGTTGGTCGACGGCCAGTGGAGCAGCGTCGAAGGAGAGACGACTGAGGAATACACCTACGACCGCATGAACCGCCTGTCTACCGTTACGCGCGACGGCGTGAAGGTAGACGAGCGCCTCTACGACGGTGCCAGCCGCGTGGTGGCCAGCGGCGTGGTGACCAGCACGACCCATTCCGTGGGATTGGCCTTCGACTATGCGGTCGCGCACATGGCCGCCAACGGCGCGCCTTACTACGCGCTGGCCGGCGGTGCGATCGACGGGCGCATCAACACATACAACAAGAACGGCCAGCTGCTGGGCCAGAACCGCTACGAGTACGGGATAAAGCGCGACAGCACCATCTATGACAACGGTGCGCACAACCTGGACGCCTTGGGTTTCGAAAAAGGATCTGTCATCGGCTACGACAAGGCGGGCAACCTGCTGGGCTACTTCAGCGGCTATCTCGTGCCGGGCAGCACCAGCTTCACCCACGCGATCAACAACGTGGGGCGCGCCGACGGCTACCGCACGGATTCGACCTGGGTGCGCAATGGCACGGTGGGAACCGCCAATAGTGCGAACGCGGAAGGCCGTGGCTTTCATACCTTCGATGCCAACGGCCAAACGGCTGCAACGGGCGACTCGAACTTCCAGTTGCTGGGCAAGGACAACCGCATCTTCGTCAACGACGCGAACGGGACGACGCTGTACACGCGCTACATGGGCGGCCAGGCGCAACGCCAGTTGGTGGTCAACGGCGAAGTGCTGGGGCGCTACGGGCTGAGCGTGAACGAACAGGTGCTGGTGAGCCCGCCGAATCTGCCGCGAGTCTTTGCGCCTCAGGCAAGCTTCGGATTCGGCTACCGGCCCATCGACGAGGGCCATCCCGCGGCCACGCCGGGCAGCTACGCGGTGCGCGAGGGAGACACGCTGCAGGGCATTGCCAAGAGCGTGTATGGCGACTCGAGCCTGTGGTATTTGCTGGCGGAAGCGAATGGCGTTGCCAGCGGCAGCGAGTTGCAGCGGGGCCAGGTGCTGATCGTGCCCACGCATGTGAGCAGCGCGAACAATGCGAGCACCTTCAAGCCCTACGACCCGAGCAAGATCATCGGCGACACCAGTCCGGCGCTGATGGCGATGCCGGGGGGAGGGGGCAAGGAGGGTTGTGGTGGGTTTGGGCAGGTCATTGTGGCTGTCGTTGCCGTGGTGGTGGCGGCAGTCACTCAGCAGTGGTACCTCACGAGCGTCTTGAACGTGTCGGGAGGAATTGCGGGTGCGATCAGTAGTGGTGCCTATGGCAGTTTGGCCGTGTCTGGTGCAATCGGCGGTATTGCAGGCTCTGTTGCCAGCCAGGGCGTGGGCATTGCCATCGGCGCACAGGAATCGTTCAGCTGGAAGGGCGTGGCACTGGGGGCGCTGGGGGGCGCCATCTCCGCAGGGCTTGGGGCTACGGGTCTGGGGAGCGCGGTGGCCAAGGCGACTACACCCCTCGTGGGCAGGATCGTCACGCAAGCGCTGTCGAATGCGGCCACACAAGGCATCGCCGTGGTGACGGGGCTGCAGGACAAGTTCAACTGGAGATCGGTCGCCGCATCCGCAGCCAGTGCAGGTGTCAGCCAGGCACTGAATGCAGCGATGGACTACAACCCGCTCAATGGCTTCGAGATCGAAAAGAGCCTGGCCTCGGGTCTGGGCGGAAGCCTTGTGGTGCAGGCTGTGCGCGGCGGCAAGATCAGTGCGGCTGCGCTGGCGTCTGACGCTTTCGGCAATGTGTTGGGTGACGCCATTACGACAGCCAATGGGCTGCGCTCGAAAGCTCTGGATGATCAGGCAGCGGCCGATGCACGGAGCGGCCGTACACAGAACCTTGCTCAGCTTCGAGCTTGGGCGGGCGGGTATTCAGGCGATGGTGTTGGAGTGGGAGATCGAGGTACCGATACTGCGCCGGTGCGGCCTTTCTTGATGAACGGCGAGACTGTCAATTCATCGACAGCATCGATGTTCCCCACACCACAGATTGTGTCAAGCGGCCCGTCTTATGTGCTGTATGACAACACGGCCGAGACGAGAGGAATAGCGCCGCAAGGAGTGGGGAACGTGATCGGAAATGTGGATGTGTCCGGTACCGGCACGATCACGCCCTATCAGGGCATCGGCGCCAATCTCATAGAGACCTTTAGTACTGGCCTATCACTGAGCGAAAAATGGAAAATGGCGTCGGGGCAAATCAAGTATGCCTATCGCGGATCGAACTTAGCTCAGGGCGCGGTGCAGATCCTTGGCGGTGGACTGGAAGTCTGGGGCGCTACAACCTTGAGCGCAACTGGAGTTGGGGCGATCGTCGGAGTTCCAATGGCGCTTCATGGTGGCGACAACATTGGGACCGGTCTCAATCGAATGTTGGGTTTGGGCGACGGTACGACCTTGACGTATCAGGGTACTTATGCATTAACGGGCTCCTCAACTGCTGCGAGTTTCGTCGATCAAGGGATTTCGTTCGCTGGCGGAGTTGCAAGTCTGGCGAGCAGTATGAGAAGCGCTTGGACGATCACGGCTGCCGATAAGGCAGCCGGATTGCGTTATGAAGCTGCCCAAGCCTTGGCGCTACTTGACAATGCCGGCTCCAGCATATTTATATCCGGCGCAGCCTCTGTCGGGAGACTGCCGGCGGCATGGGGAAAGACGCCGCATGCGACTGAGTTCCTGTATACATCGAATAGGACTGTTCCGCTTTCAATCGAATCCGCTTTGAATCAGGCGGACGAATTCGGAGCGCTTAGAGGAAGTCTAGTCGACTACAAAATACGGCCCAACGGAAGCGTTACGGTAGATCATGGGGGAGGCTTATTTATCAATTACAGAGCAGTTTCCGACGAGGCATTTGATGCCTTTCACGGTTCGAACAGGCTAGCCGCATACCGAACACCTCAAGAATTTCTTCAAAATAAGCTAATCTCCTGGAGCGATGCGTTTGAAGGTGGTGTGGTGAATGTGCATATACGTCAAAGCACCCTTTTGAGTGACCGAGCCTCTGTTGCTGCCTTGGGTCACGAGTATGGCGAATTACAGACCGTCTTTGGAAGGGTTGGCAACGGGTCTTACACGATAGGAAAATGGGACTCATTCATTAATGGCGCACATGAGCAAGTTGTTCCCAAGGTAGATAGAATTATTGGAAATATGATTATCGGCGGAGGTAGATAATGTTGGCATCGTTGAAAATTTCCGCTCTGCAACGAGAAAATTCTTGGCGTGATTACGGGTTTTCTCCTTCATACTTGGCGGATTTTGTGCTCTCTGAATTGGCGGTGCTCAGTGTTGATGAGTATTCGCTTCAAGAAATATTCTCCAAGCCTGCGATACAAGCATTGCTTAGCTATTCTTGTAAAAGTATTAACGCATATCGATCAGGTAGTGCATTAAGTTCGTTAGGCTCGGGCGGTGTAGTAGCTCGCCCTTCTGATGAGGGAAGAAAGCTCGAAATGTTGTTGAGGTCCTGGGCCGGAAAAGGATGGATTTTTATTTCAGAGGTGGATGGAGAAAATTCCTTCATCGCAGAGCTTATGGAGTAGCAGAAAATATTTGAATGCACTGAAGGCTCCTCAAATACCGCGAGTTTCGTCGATCAGGGGATTTCATTCGCAGGCGGTAGGGCAGGTCAAGCGACAGTCTGAACGCGCTTGGACGGTCACGCCCATAGATACGGAAGTTGCTCTACGCTGGAAGACGAGCCAAGCCTCGCGAGCAATCGGTGATGTATCTGCGGCGCGAGTAGTTAGTGGCGTGCTGGATAGCACAGCGGCTGCAGGTGAGGCTGCGATAAAGCGCGCAGATTTCATCTTCATGTTGAGGCCTGCTCCTCCAAACGGCTCCGCCTCCTCTTCCTTCCCGATGGATGAAGTAATTGGTGAGAGCGACATAAAAGCACCCAACAGCATCTGAACGTTTACTACCGAGGCGACTGCGGTCTATTGCGGTGGTCAGCCCTGCGCTGGACCTAGTCAATGGGTGTGTTTTGCCAAAATTTGCTCTGCGACCTGTTATTTTTGCAAAAAGACCACGGAGTCGATGTAAATGCTAAAAATTGGGATGACAAAGAATTTGTCGGTAAGATGATTGGTGATGTTGTGCTGGCGCGTTTTCTCGGATTTAAACCTGAAACCCAAGCAATTGTGCGCAATACGCTCCAGTATTTACTTGCGACTAAAAGCGCAAGCGATGAGTTTTGGGATATTGTTTGGGGGTCAAGCTCGGCGCCCATTTTTCGCGCTAATTTGAAGGTGAAGGGCTTTGCGGAGCATTATTGCGAGCTTCTTTTCAACAACGAACCTTTGCCTTCGGTAGAGCGATTGAAGGGCTATCACGTGAATCATGAAATGCAGTTGCCCAATCGATTGGATTGGATCGATGTGGCAATATTTCTGGGAATTTTCCAACGGTAAAGAAATCCGGTTAAAGCGGATTTCGCGGATGCTAGTGGTGGTATGCTGGGCTCCGATGGAGATCGCCTGATCTAATAAGACGGTGCGCCGAGCCAGATGCGTTTGGCAACGCCAGGAGGCTAAATTCGAGGTCGGATTTAAATTTCAGACCGCTTAGGCTTTCACCTGTACGAAACCACGCTGTAGAGAAAGCCTTGAGAGGCGATGCTTACTCCATTGGGCCAAGCAGGATCAAGGCCCCCTCGCATGCTGTCAGCGTCGAGCGAAGTTTGCTCATTCAGTGGTCGGCATTAAGTTGACATCAACGGACTCATGCAACGTGGTCAAACGTTGTAGACGGTCACCTGTATCTGAGGAAGTACTATGCTGAAATTCGAGATGCCGCCCGACATCTTTTTTTTGCCAATTAGAGATAACTACCCGCTGCAATTTCTCGTGTTCATATTGCGCGGGTCCTGCCATGAATCAGCAGGATATGGCATGGAAAAAATTCTCGGCCATCATCGGCACTCTTTCGATGCAGTGTTCACACTGCACTGTTTCACCGCAAGATAAGGGCGAGCCTTCGTTACATCCCCTGTTTTGGCGCATGGCGGACTATGTAATTGCTAACGGCCACACGCCGTATTCGATCCTCAACAGTAGTCGTATCGAGGCAACACGTATTGCCAACAAATTTCCACGCATGGGTATTTCATTAGATACGCTGGACCTAGCAGGGTGCTGAAATACCTCTGCAACCGGTCGACGCGTGGCAGCCTTCAACCGTTAGTAGTTGATCCCCGAAAGTTGCAACCCAAGACCCAGACGATGCGCGGAGCCGATACCTTCACCGAGAGCTTGTTCACGATGCGCCGCCTGGAGGACTTCGTACCCGCGAATCATCCGCTGCGCCCCATCCGCACGATGGTCAATGAAGCGCTGCTCAAGATGGATGATTTGTTCGCCGGCATGTACGAGGCCGACATCAAGGGCGGGCGCCCCAGCATCGCTCCAGAGAAGCTGCTGCGCGCCATGCTGCTGCAGATCTTCTTCAGTGTCCGCTCGGAGCGCCAGCTCATGGAGCAGACCCAATACAACCTCTTGTATCGCTGGTTCATCGGCTTGGCCATGGACGATGCGGTCTGGGTTCCCAGCGTCTTCACCAAGAACCGCGAGCGACTGATCGCGCACGACGCGATCATCGAACTGTTCAACCACATCGTCGAAACCGCTGGTTGCAAAGGCTGGCTGTCGGGGGAGCACTTTAGCGTCGATGGCACCCTCATCCAGGCGTGGGCCAGCCACAGGAGCTTCGTGCGCAAGGACGGCGGCGACGATGGCGATGCGGGCAACAACTCGACCAGTAGCACCAGCTTCAAAGGTCAGACCCGCAGCAACGACACCCACGCCTCGCGCACTGATGGCGATGCGCGGCTGTACCGCAAAGGCAAGACCGCGAGCGAGCTGCGCTACATGGGCCATACGCTCTCGGACAACCGCCACGGCCTGATTGCCAACGCAATGGTCACACAGGCTGACGGCTTTGCCGAACGCGAAGCGGCCAAGGTCATGATCAGGGATGCCCGCCAGGCCACCGCCAGTCCGGATGCCGAGGTCACGCTCGGTGCGGACAAGGGCTACGACGCACAGGAGTTCGTCCAGGCATGCCAGAACATGGGCGTGATACCTCACGTGGCCCAGAACACTTCCGGGCGGCGCTCAGCCGTGCCCGATGCCATCGCTGCGAGCGAGGGATATGCGCTGTCGCAGCGCAAGCGCAAGCTCATCGAGCAGGGCTTTGGCTGGGCCAAGACGGTGGGCGGAATTCGTCAGGTGATGGTGCGTGGACTCAAGCGCGTGGACCACCTGTTCGTGCTGACGATGACGGCGTACAACTTGACGCGCATGCGTTCGTTGGGACAACTCCGTTCGCAGGCGCTCTGAGGCAATCAGAGGCTCGCAGAACACCCTCAGATCAGCGAAAACGACTCCCGAAACCGCAACTGACTGCACTATGTGAAAAGCAAGTCTTCGCCGAAGAAGATGGCTCGCTTTGGAGGGGAGTATTTCCGCATCCTGCTAGATACAGCGAACGCATTGGCCGCCAAAACTTGCCTAAGGTACTGAGCAACCTCGAGGAACTCGCTGCAGCCATGGGGTCAGCCCGCATCACGGTCATGTCGATAGACTTGGGGCAACCGCTCGGCCCGCTGCGCGCTTGGGTCCGTTCGCGCGGATTTGGCCGTCACAGGAACTCAGATCCATAGCAATTACACCAAGGACACGAGCGGGAGCGCGCACCTGACGGTATCAATGGCACGCGGGCCAGCATCAAAGGGAAGCGACTCGTGTGTTCGGACCGAAGCCACGCAATTCAACAGTCCGCCGGGGATTGCGCGTGTGTGCAACACACGCGCAATGCGCGAAAACTCAAGGCTGGGCCGGCACTGCGGCAAGCACGCGACTCAGCGCAACCGGGTCACCCACCACGGTTTTCACCAGCCCCTTGTCGTCAAAGTTCACCTGGAACTCCGACCAGCTGTCGCGCCAGTAGCGCCACACCGGCGCGTCGAGGCTGGGGTTCTCGCTGGCGATCGGGTAGCCGATGGCCATCAGCACCTGTTCGCGCGTCATGCCGGGCATCACCTTGGCGGCCAGGATGGCCTCGCGCACGGCGGGCGCGAAAGCGGCCATCTTCTGCTTCGGGTCTTGAGTGACGACGTAGCGCTGCGCGAATTCCGGCAAGGTGATGTTGCGGCTGTAGTCGTTCTTGATGCGCTGCGGCTTGCCGCCCAGATCGAGGCTGAACCAGCGGAAGTCGTAGGCCGTGATGCGCGCCGGCGTGCCCACTGCCACGATGCTCGTGCCCTGCTCGTCGTAGTTGATGTCGCTGATCGAATCGCCGTACGTGCGCATGTTGCAGCACAGGTAGCCGTTGATCATCGGGCCGGGCGGCGGCGACGGGCGCTGGGCCTGGACGACGGTCGCGGTCAGGGCGGTGGCAGCCAGCAAGGTGGCGGCCGCAAGGCGGTTGAGCATGGATTTCCCTCGGAGTCTTGTTGGAATGGCTGCGGGGCGCAGCCGGGGAAATTCTAGGCAGAATGGCCGTGCATAGCTATCGAAAACGTAGCACGCAGCTGCCGTTCAGGTTCCCGGTTCACAATGCGCACCCGGCCCGAGGGCCGGCCCGTTTTCCCGAATTCCAGTCAGCGCCAAAAGAGCGAAAAGAAAGAGCCTACCGATGGCGATCCAGTGGTTCCCCGGTCACATGTATGCGACCCAGAAGGCCATCACCGAGCGGGTGAAAGACATCGATGTGGTCATCGAATTGCTCGATGCACGCCTGCCCGGCTCCAGCGCCAACCCCATGCTGGCCGAGCTCACCGCCCGCCGGCCCAGCCTGAAGGTGCTCAACAAGCAGGACCTGGCCGACCCCGAGCGCACCGTGCGCTGGCTCGCGCACTACAACGCGCTGCCCGACACCCGCGCCATCGGCCTCGACGCCAGCCAGACCACGCCCGCGCAGCAGCTGGTGAAGGCCTGCCACGAACTCTCGCCCAACCGCGGCGGCATGGCCAAGCCGATGCGCGTGCTGATCTGCGGCATTCCCAACGTGGGCAAGTCGACCCTGATCAACACGCTCACCGGCGGGCGCAAGGCCAAGACCGGCGACGAGGCCGGCATCACCAAGCTCGAACAGCGCATCACGCTGGCCGACGACTTCTACCTGTGGGACACGCCCGGCATGCTGTGGCCGCGCATCATCGTGCCCAAGAGCGGCTACAACCTGGCCGCCAGCGGCGCCGTGGGGCGCAACGCCTTCGACGAGGAAGAAGTGGCGCTCGAGCTGCTCAACTACCTGAAGGTGCACTACGGCGCGGGCGTGGCCGCGCGCTTCAAGCTGGTGGAGCTCGACGCCCCCACCATGGCCGAGATGAAGGACGAGGCGCTGCTCGACACCATCGGCCGAAAGCGCGGCGCGCTGCTGGGCAAGGGGCGCGTCAATCTGCAGAAGGCCGCGGAAATCGTCATGCACGAATTCCGCGCCGGCAATCTGGGGCGCATCACGCTCGAGACGCCTGAAGAGTTTGCAGGTTGGCTGGCCGCTGGGCAGCTCGCCGATGCCGAACGCGCGGCGAAGAAGGCCGCGCGAAAGCAGAAGGGCAAGCCCAGGCCGGAGGCAACGGCCGGGCAGGACGGCTGAGCGCGCGCGAGGCTGCCGCGATGCCTGCCGCGTCCGACGACGCTCCAGCCGCCGCAGCCTGGCAGCGCGCGCTGGCACTGCGTTTTCCGGAACTCGCGCCGGCCCCGCTGGCGCTTCTTGCGGCGCAGGCGCGCCGGGAACCCCTGGAGGCGCATGCCACGCTGCTGGCCGCCGGCAGCGTCTGGCAGCACGCGCTCTGGGTCGAACGCGGCATGCTGCGGCTTTTCTACATCGACAGCGAAGGGCGCGAGTCGAACAAGAATTTCCATGCCGAAGACGCGTTCATCTGGCCCGTGACGGAGGTCATGCAGCGCGAGCCCGCCGCCTTCTTCATCTCGGCGCTGACGCCGGCGGTTGTCTGGCGCCTGCCGCACGGCGCGCTGCAGGCTGCGGTGGGCACACTGCCCTCGTGGACGGCATTGCGGCTGCAGGCGCTTGCCGGACTGCTCGACGACAAGATGCGGCGCGAACAGCTCTTCCTGCAGTGCACGGCGCGCCAGCGCTACGAGGCCCTGCTGGGCGAGCGACCCGAGTGGACCGGCCGCATCCCGCTGCGCCACCTGGCTTCGTACCTGGGCATGACGGATGTGTCGCTCTCGCGGCTGCGCGCGGAGATGGGACTTATCGGCGGTTAAGGCGCCGGCGGCGCCGCGGCACGACAGTGGGCGGCTTCTTTCCATGCCGCAGGAAATTCCGCCATGTTTTCTCGCTCGCCGGCCGTCTTGCCGTCGCTTGTCTGCCATGCGCTCGCCATCTTCTGGCTGGGCGTGATGGCCGGCTTTTTCTGGACCTACAGCGCCAATGTCAATTTCGCGACCCTGGAAATGGACGGCGCCACCTATGCGCGGGTGCAGTCGGCGCTGAACCGCAATGTGCGGCACGCGATGTTCTTCGGCTTCTTCTTCGGTCCGCCGTTGCTGTGCGCATTGACCCTGGCCACGGCCTGGAGTGCGCGCGGCGCGGGTTGGTGGCGCTGCCTGCTGCTGGCCGGGGCGCTCTACGGCCTGGGCATCGTGGTTTTCACCGCGCAGGTCAATCTGCCGCTCAATGCGTACACCGAGTCGTGGCGCCCGTTGGCGCTGCCGCCCGACTGGGCGCAGACGCGCCTGCGCTGGAACGCCGCGAATCTCTGGCGCACCGTGGCCAGCGCGCTGGCCTTCGGCCTGGCGCTCGCGGCCCTGTGCGCGCGGGCCGCGGCGGCAACAACGGCTCAGTCCAGCGCGAACAGCGCCGCCGCCGCCTCGTTGAGCGCCACCGTGCGGCGTGAATCCGGATGCGGCCCGGCGGCCTTCAGCGCGCGCTGGTAGAGAGCCACGCGGGTGGCCGACACCGGCCGGCACAGCGGCCGGCTCACGAAGCGCGAGAAGCTGCGGCCCGGCACCACGTAGCGCCCAGGGTTGAGCCGCGCGAAGCGGATGTACGCCTGCAGCGCATACAGCATGTCGGCATGCAGCGCGTCCAGGCGTTGTTCGGCGTCCTTGCCGATCTGCGCATGGCCCTTGGCGTCTTTCTTCAGCGGCATGCCCAGGATGTCGGCGGCCATGTCGATCTCGAA
>Ga0124846_1000030_pt1 | contig 12348 bp, 10 predicted proteins | sample ThiBio_1000_biof_FD_88620 | JGI IMG/M metagenome (GOLD analysis project Ga0124846, IMG submission 88620) | Wastewater bioreactor microbial communities from Cape Town, South Africa - Thiocy_expt_1000_biof (PacBio error correction) | ecosystem: Engineered > Bioreactor > Thiocyanate-remediating >... | reverse complement strand
ACGCTATTCTAAAAGAGTTCGGCGCTAAAAAGGGTGATTACGTTTTACGTATTAATAACCGCAAATTCGTCCATTACATGATGGCTGAGTATCTTGGTCTGGATGCGGTTGCGGCCCATCAAATGATCAAACTATTTGGCCGTCGTAACAAAATTGACCAGCAAGCTTTTGAAGAGCAGGCCCTTGAGATTCTCGGCAGCGAGCAGGCTGGTGATCTAGAAAAGATAAACCAAATTATTGCCGCTCAAAGTATCGAACAGCTACCCAAGGCTCTTCAGCACGTCTCGGCTATTGAAGAAATTAAAACCCTTTTTGATGGGCTGAATAAAGCAGGTGTCGATGGCGCGATTTTCGACGCCACTCTTATGCGCGGCCTTGATTACTACACCGGTACTGTTTTTGAAGCTTTTGATACGCACCCAGATAATAACCGTTCACTCTTTGGGGGTGGTCGCTATGACGGTCTTGTAGGTCTGTTCGGTGCCGAGCCAATCAGTGCAGTAGGTATGGCGCCTGGTAACACCATGATAGAGAATTTCCTTGAAGTCCACGGTTTGCTACCCCAGAATACTTCAAAGACTGATGTATATGTGGTTGTTGTGTCCGACGAAGCGCTTGATGATGCTCGCGGTATTGCTGCTGAATTACGCAGCAGTGGAATAAACGTCGAAGTAGACATTACTGGACGCAAGCTCGATAAGCAAATCAAGACGGCGGTAAAAAAGGGCATCGACTATCTTTTGTTTGTGGGTCCACAAGACGTAGCAACGGGTGAGTACTCGCTAAAAAGGGTTGAAAACGAGCAAGAAGAAAAGCTAACCGTTGAGCAAATAGCTGAGAAATTTAGCACGTAGTTCATTTGGCAAAACTTGCCCCACCTTTTGACCTCTGTTATACTAAGTCTAATGAAGACAACTGTAAAAAACCTATCCGACACTAAAGTACAATTAACGATCATTCTTGACGCCGAAGCCTTAGCTGACGCAGAAAAAGTTGCGACCGTAAAACTCAGTAAGACTGTAAAGGTTCCTGGCTTTCGTAAAGGCAAAGTGCCTGCCTCTGTAGCTGCTAAGCATGTTGACCCACAAGCCTTGCAGGAGCAACTCCTTGACGATGCAATTAGCAAAGCTGTTGCTGAAGCTTTTCTGGCTGAAAAAATTCAAGCTCTCGACCGTCCGATGGTAGATATTAAGAAATATGTACCTGGTGACCTCCAGAATTTACGGCTGAAGTTGAAGTACTCCCACCGGTAAAACTTGGTGATTACAAAAAGCTCGATAAGAAAGCCGAAGCGGTGAAAGTAACCGACGCTGATGTTAACGACGTTATTGAACGTATGCGAGCTGGCTTTTCTGAAAAGAAAGAAGTAGAACGGGCTGCAAAAGATGGCGACGAAACAGTCATTGATTTTGTTGGCAAGAAAGACGGCGTTGCCTTTGATGGTGGTGCCGGCACCGACTACACACTAAAGCTTGGGTCTAACCAATTCATTCCAGGTTTTGAAGAAGGTATTATTGGGCACAAAGCTGGTGAGACGTTCGATCTTGAGTTGACATTCCCTGAAGATTACCATGCTAAAGACTTGGCTGGCCAATCGGTAGTATTTACGACTACTTTGAAAAAGGTGACTGAAGTGAGCTTGCCTAAAGTTGATGACGAGCTTGCTAAAAAAGCTGGTGACTTCGAAACCTTAGCAGACCTTAAGAATGATATTAAGGCTGAAATTACCACCCAAAAGCAGCGCGAGGCTAACGACAAACTTAAGGATGCACTGCTCGACGCTCTTATTGAAAAGAGCGAAGTAACAGCACCTGAGCTACTTATTGCTGACCAAATGCGCTCCATTGAGCAAGACTTTGCACAAAACTTGATGTACCGTGGTGTAGACCTCCAAACTTACCTAGACGCGAACAAGTTTAAAGACGAAGACGAATGGCGCGAAAAAGAAGTCAAGCCAGCCGCTGAAAAGCGCGTTAAGGCTAGTCTTGTACTAAATGAGCTAAGCCAAGCTGAAGCCATTACTGCAACAGATGAAGAAATCGACGAGCATGTTGAGGTACACAAGCGCCAGTACGCTAATAACCCAGAGGTTTTGAAGCAGTTTGAAACCCCAGAAGTACGTCGCGATATCGCTAACCACTACGTAACTGAAAAGACCATCGAGCGACTCGTTACACTCAATGGTGGTACTGTTACGCCACACAACTAAAAAACCTTCTTACAAATTAGCACTCACTTGACCTGAGTGCTAATTTTCATATACAATGTATACAGAAATGAGGCAATTGGTATATGAGTACTCCTAAAAATTATTTAGTTCCAACAGTTATTGAAAAGTCTCACGATGGTGAGCGCGCGTTTGATATTTATTCTCGTCTTTTAAAAGATCGTATTATTTTCCTCGGCGAAGAGGTTAATGAACACACGGCTAATATTGTTATTGCCCAACTTTTGTACTTGGCGTACGAAGACCCTAAAAAAGATATTAAGTTGTACATAAATAGCCCAGGCGGAAGTGTATATGATGGTCTTGGTATTTACGACACAATCCAACACATTCAACCAGACGTGCAAACGATCGGTATTGGTTTACAGGCAAGTATGGGTGCCTTCCTGCTTTCAAGTGGTGCCAAAGGCAAGCGCTATGCGTTGCCAAACAGCCGCATCATGATCCACCAACCATCAAGTGGTACTCAGGGTAAAATTAGTGATCAAGAAATTACGCTCCGTGAGGGTCTATTCTTAAAACAACGCCTTAACGAGATCTTAGCTAAAAACACTGGTCAAAAATTATCGAAAGTTGAACAAGACGCCGATCGTGACTTTTGGATGAGCGCCGAGGAAGCTAAAGAGTATGGCTTGATTGACGAAGTTATCAGCAAAGCCTAGTCAAGCGGGCTTGTATATTATATAGTTACCTCATCCCATCACGAGTTAGGAGTCAAGATGTCAACGAAGCGCCTTTCTCCGCTCAGCCGTTTGGTTGCGTGGTTCGGCCACCAGTACACCTGGTTTACGGGCGATTTCTGGCAACAGCATCGCTACTAGGCGGCCTGTGGTACTTGAGGGGGATCTCTATGGGTTGTGTTGCCGTCGCATAGGACGTAGCCGCAACCCATAGAGGAGTAATTTTCTTGAAATTAGCCCTTGATTAATTTATTTAAAACGTTCATAATGGCCATTAAGAAGTAGTGTAGCCCTGGGTAGCTATTGGCCAAAAATTGCCATACGGCAATTATGCAAGCAATAGTACCTGCGCCGATGTGGCAGTCATGCGTAGGAATATCTAAGGGGTTAGGGAATCTTCGGCGCCAATCCCTACAACAACCCATAATTAATGCGAGGTATAACGTACGCCTATGGCAGGTACTCCTAAAGGTACAAATAGCAAGCGTGTCTTCTTCACGAGTGATGACACCGCCCTTCCGTTACCAAACCTAATTCAACACCAAAAAGAAAGTTGGAAAGATTTCGTCGAGACTGGTCTTGGTGAAATTTTTGCAGAACTTAACCCAAGCGATGATTACACCGGCCAAAAGCTGGCGCTTCGTTTTGGTAAATATGCCTTCCAAGAGCCTAAAAACTCTGAAGCATCGGCAAAAGAAAACAACCTTACCTTTGATGCACCGCTCCACGCGATTGTAGAGCTTACCAACAAAGTAACCGGTGAGGTAAAAGAGCAAGAAATTTACTTGGGTGACTACCCATGGATGACTGACCGCGGTACCTTTATTATTAACGGTACAGAGCGTGTGGTCGTATCTCAGCTTATCCGTTCTGCTGGTGTATTCTTCACGGCCGACCGTGCTACTACCCGTAACTACTACGGTGCGAAGCTTATTCCAGGCCGTGGTGCTTGGCTCGAGTTTGAAACTGCTTCAAACGGTGCGGTGTACGTAAAGATCGACCGCCGTCGTAAACTGCCTGTCACGACGCTGTTCCGTGCCCTCGGCTACAACAAAACTACTGAAATTAAAGAACTCTTTGCTGATGTTGATACTGGTGATGTGAAATACATCGACGCTACACTCGACAAGGACCCAGCTCGTGGCACCAACGAAGCCCTCATCGAGGTATACTGCCGCCTACGTCCAGGCGACCTTGCTACCGTTGATAACGCTAAGCAAATGATCGAGCGTATGTTCTTCGACTTCAAGCGTTTCGACTACTCTCGTGTTGGTCGTTACAAATTGAACCAACGTCTTGGTCTTGATGTTGCAAACGTTACTGAAAACCGTGTGTTCCAAGTATCAGACCTTATCGCTATCGTGAAAGAAGTGATTCGTCTTAATAACACTCAAGAAAACCCAGACGACATTGATGCCTTGTCAAACCGTCGCGTGAAATTGGTTGGTGAGTTGGTTGCTCGTCAATTCCGTGTTGGTATGCTCCGTATGCAGCGTAACGCTATGGACCGTATGTCAATGTCTGAAATTGAAACCGTTACACCATCACAACTTATTAACGCCCGCCCAGTGGTTGCCGCGGTTCGTGAATTCTTCGCCAGTTCACAGCTTTCACAGCTTATGGATGAAACCAACCCACTAGCTGAGCTTGCTCACAAGCGTCGTCTTAGCTCAATGTGTCCTGGTGGTTTGTCTCGTGAGCGTGCCGGCTTTGACGTTCGTGACGCCCACCCAACCCACTACGGTCGTCTTTGTTCTGTCGAGACACCGGAAGGTGCCAACATTGGATTGGTATTGAACCTTGCTGCCTATGCTCGTATTAACGAGTACGGTTTCATTGAAACGCCATACCTCAAGGTTAAGGATGGTAAGGTTACCGATGAAGTTGTCTATCTCGACGCTTCACAAGAAGCTGTCGAAGTGATCGCCGACGCCGGTGCAGAACTCAACGACGACGGTACCTTCCGCGACGAGCGCGTATCAGCTCGTAACGGATTGCTTCCAGAGCAAGTCGATGCTAGTGAAGTTACCTACATGGATGCTGCGCACAAGCAAATTCTTGGTTCAACTGCCGCACTGGTGCCTTTCGTTGAAAAGAACCGTGTTGACCGTTCATTGATGGCCTCAAGCATGCAGAAGCAAGCTGTGCCACTGCTCCAGCCACAATCTCCGATTGTTGGTACTGGTATTGAAGAGGTGATTGCTCGTAACACCAGCCAACTTATTGTCGCTGAAGGTGATGGTGAAGTAGTAAAGGCTGATGGCAAGAGCGTTGAAGTGAAGTACAAAGATGGTGTAAAAACCTACGAACCAGTTCACTTCGTAAAGTCAAATGACGACCGTTCGATCAACCAAAAAGTCCGTGTTAACCGTGGTGACAAGGTAAAGACTGGTGACATTCTCATTGAAGGTGCTTCAGTAGCTGATGGTGAAATCGCCCTCGGTAAAGACCTTCTGGTAGCCTTCATGCCTTGGAATGGATACAACATGGACGACGCTATCGTATTGTCACGTAAGCTCGTTGAAGACGACACCCTTACAAGTGTAAACATTAAAGATTACACCGTTGAAGTCCGTGAAACCAAGCTTGGTCCAGAAATTGTCACCCGTGACATTCCAAACGTATCAGAAGAATCACTTCGTCACCTCGACGAGAACGGTATTGTTCAACTTGGTTCTGAAGTAAAAGCTGGCGATGTACTGGTTGGTAAGATTACACCAAAGGGTGAGCAAGAGCTTTCTTCTGAAGAACGTCTGCTCCGTGCTATCTTCGGTGAAAAAGCCAAGGATGTACGCGATACCTCACAACGCATGAACAATGCTGGTGGTGGTAAAGTAGTTGGCGTTAAGATCTTCAGCCGTGAAAACGGTCACGAACTTAAAGCCGGCGTACTGATGCAAATCCAGATCTTCGTTGCTCAATTCCGTAAGATTTCTGTCGGTGACAAGTTGGCTGGTCGTCACGGTAACGAGGGTGTTGTTGCCCGTATTCTTCCACAAGAAGATATGCCATTCCTAGAAGACGGAACACCTGTTGATGTAGTGCTTAACCCACTCGGTGTGCCTTCTCGTATGAACATTGGTCAGCTATTTGAAACCCACCTTGGTATGGCGGCTCGTGCTCTTGGCTACAAGGTTGCTACTCCACCATTTAACGGTGTATCTGACGAAACTATTTCAAGTGAACTAGAAAAAGCTGGTCTGTCTCGTGATGGTAAGAGCCAACTATTTGACGGCCGTACTGGTGAAGCCTTTGAAGAGCGAACCACAGTTGGGGTGATGCCCATGTTGAAGCTTCACCACATGGTAAGCGACAAGATTCACGCCCGTTCAACTGGTCCTTACACTATGGTGACCCAACAGCCACTTGGTGGTAAGGCACAAAACGGTGGTCAGCGCTTTGGTGAGATGGAGGTGTGGGCACTTGAAGCATATGGTGCTGCCGCAACCCTTCAGGAAATGCTTACTATTAAGTCTGACGACGTATATGGACGTGCAAAAGCGTACGAATCGATCATTAAGGACGAGCCAATCGTTGGTCCAAAACTCCCAGAGTCATTTAACGTGCTTGTTAAGTAACTCCAAGGTCTTGGTCTTCGTGTCGACCTGATGGACGAAAGCGAAGAAGCGATCATTGACGCTGAGCAAGTGATTGGTAGTGTTATTAACGGCCAGCCAGTTGCTGCTGCAGATGTCGATCTCGCTGAAGATGTAGAAACAATCATGGATGAAGCTGACGCTGAGATGGACGACCTCGAAGAGGACGGCCTGAGTATCCAGGATATTGATGAAATTGACGAAGTAAAGGAGGAGGTGTAATATGTCGCGCGTCGTCACTAACACCAACAACGGCATCGCTGACTTTGATGCTATTCGCCTAAGTGTCGCTAGCCCAGATGACATCCTCAAATGGAGCTACGGTGAAGTCACTAAGCCTGAGACGATTAACTATCGTACTCAAAAACCAGAGCGTGATGGTCTGTTCTGTGAGCGTATTTTCGGTCCAGTAAAAGACATCAACCCACACGACTCGAAGCTCAAGGGCGTTCGCTCTCGTGAAGCTGCTGTCGACAAAAACGGTGACCTTGTTACCAAGGCAATCGTTCGTCGTGAGCGTATGGGTCACATTAGCCTAGCTGCGCCAGTTGCCCACATTTGGTTTATGCGTGGCCCCCCAAGTGCAATGTCATTACTGCTTGGTATCACTGTTCGTAACCTCGAACGCATTGCTTACTTTGCAACCTACGTTGTATTGAAAGCCGATGAAGAGACTCGCGACAAGTTCCTAGCTGACCTTGAAGCCGAGACCGAAGCTGGCCGCATGGCTATCAAGATGCGTTACGAAAAAGAAGCTGAACCAGAAGGTGCCGATGTAAAGGCGCTCGCTGAAGCTCAAACTCGTGAACTGAACGATCTTGATGAAGCCTACACTGTAAAGAAGGCTCAGCTCGAAAGTCTTACTAAGAACTCACTCATGAGCGAAGTTGACTACCGTAACCTTCCTGAAGAGTACCAAGATCTCATCGAGGTTGGTATGGGTGGCCAAGCACTCAAGGCACTACTTGACGAAATTAACCTTGAAACACTGATTGCTGAACTCACCGAAGAAGCTGAAGGTGCTAAGGGTCAACGTGAAAAGAAAATCTGGAAGCGTCTAAGGGTGCTGGAAGGTATGCAAGCTGCTGGTATTAAGCCAAGTAGCCTTACGCTTACCGTTTTGCCTGTTATTCCTCCGGACCTCCGTCCAATGGTACAGCTTACGGGTGGCCGTTTTGCGACCTCAGATCTTAACGATCTTTACCGCCGTGTCATTAACCGTAACAACCGTCTAAAGAAGCTGATTGAGCTTAACGCCCCTGAAGTGATTCGTCGCAACGAAATGCGTATGCTCCAAGAAGCCGTTGACGCCTTGGTTGATAACTCAGCTGCCCGTGGTGGCCGTGCGGTTAATGCAACCGGTGGTCGCCGCCGTCTTAAGTCAATCTCTGACATGCTTAAGGGTAAGCAGGGTCGTTTCCGTCAAAACCTACTTGGTAAGCGTGTCGACTACTCTGGACGTTCAGTTATTGTGGTTGGTCCTAAGCTAAAGATCAACGAGTGTGGTCTGCCTAAGCAAATGGCCCTTGAACTCTTCAAACCATTTGTTATTAGCTGGTTGATTCGCAACGAGTACGCCCACAACATTCGTTCTGCTTCACGCCTGATTGAAGCTGGCGAAGCAGTAGTATGGGACGCACTTGATGCAGTAATCGAAGGCAAGTACGTTCTTTTGAACCGTGCACCGTCACTTCACCGTCTATCAATCCAGGCTTTCCAGCCTAAGTTGGTTGAAGGTAAGGCTATTCAACTTCACCCACTTGTAGCCAACGGTTTCAACGCCGACTACGACGGTGACCAGATGGCTGTCCACCTTCCTTTGAGCCGCCAAGCTCAAGAAGAAGCTCGTACTTTGATGAGTGCAACAGCTAACCTCTTGAAGCCAGCCGATGGTGCGCCAGTGCTTTCAATCGCTCAGGACGTTGTACTTGGTAACTACTACCTTACGTACAACAAGCCAAGCGCTCAAAGTGAAAATGTTAAGCCATACAGTTCTGTATATGAAGCCGAGATCGCGTATGACAACGGCATCATCCAGCTCCAAACGCCAATTCGTGTGTTTGCAAAGGGTGAAATCCGTAACACAACGCTTGGTCGTGTGTTCTTTAACGAAATTCTTCCCGCTGATTACCCATACGATGACAACGTTCAAACCAAGAAGCAAATTAAGAAAGTTCTTAATAACATCTTCTTGAAGTATGGTGCTGAAGAGACCGCTAAAACAGCCGACCGTATGAAGGGCTTAGCCTTCCGCTTCGCTACTGTTTCGGCTGTATAAACTGGTAAAGACGACTACATTCACTTCGACGAAACCGACGAAATGATCGCCGAAGGTGATGCTAAGGCTGCGTTAATTAGTGAGCAATACGACCAAGGTCTTATTACTGACGAAGAGCGTTACAACCTTACTGTTGCTACTTGGCGTGGTGTGGTTCGCCAAATTACCGACTTCTTGCAAGACAAGTTGAAGGACATGGATACGAGCGTGTCTGTGATGGTGAACTCTGGTGCTCGTGGTGATATCTCGAACGTTATGTTGGCTAGCGCTATGATCGGTATTATGGTTGATGCAACCAACCGTGAAATTGAGCTACCTATCCGTTCAAGTTACAAGAAGGGTCTTTCAAGCCTTGAGCAATTCGTGGCTACCCGTGGTTCACGTAAGGGTCTGATCGACACCGCGCTTAAGACGGCCGACTCAGGGTACCTCACTCGTCGTCTCGTTGACGTGTCGCAAGATGTGTTTACGGTTGAAGACGCTGGTGATGACGATGGATTCACAATCTACCGTGCGGAAACTGAACTCACTATGATTGACTTTGGTAACCGTCTCTACGGACGTTACGCCGCTGAAGACATTGCTGGCCACGTTAAGGCTGGTGATCTCATTACTCGCGAGATTGCCAACGCAATTGAAGCAGACGCTGAAATTACCGAAGCAAAGATCATGTCAGTTCTTTCAACGAAGAACCTTCGTGGTGTACCTCGTAAGAGCTACGGTATCGACATGTCAACTAACACGCTTGTTGCAGATGCACAACCAGTTGGTGTGATCGCTGCACAGTCTGTCGGTGAGCCTGGTACACAGTTAACGCTTCGTACCTTCCACGCCTCAGGTGTGGCCGAAAGCGACATTACTCAGGGTCTGCCTCGTGTTGAAGAGTTGTTTGAAGCTCGTAACCCTAAGGGTCAAGCTCACCTTACTGAAGTAACTGGTGAGGTTGAAGCTTGGGAAGATGGCAAGAAGTACATCGTACAAGTAACCCCTGAAGCTGGTCACGTTGAGCGCCTGGCGCTTGAAGGCCGTACAGCTGGTATCAAGAATGGTGCCAACGTTAAGGCTGGTGACGTGCTGGCAAGCGGTGAAAGTGAAAGCAAGCCAATCATTTCACCATTTGACGGTGTAGCAGAAGTAACCGACGAGTACGTTATTGTTGCAGCTAACGCTGGCGCGCCAGTACGTTACGAAGTACCTGGTTCTATGCAGCTCCTCGTAAAGAGCGGTGATGTTGTTGAGGCTGGTGATCGCCTGACTGGTGGTTCACTTAACCTTCACGACCTCATGCGCCTCAAGGGTGTTGAAGCAACTCAGCGGTACATCATCAACGAAGTACTGCGTATTTACGCCGCACAGGGTCAAGATGTTGCCGACAAGCACCTCGAGATCATCGTTCGTCAAATGTTTAGCCGTGTTCAGGTTGAAGACCCAGGTGACAGTTCATTTGTTACTGGTGACATCGTCTCACGTGCTGCTGTTGTCGAAGCTAACGATGAACTGGTTGCTGCTGGCCAAGAACCAATCGCGTATACTCAGTTGCTCCTCGGTATCACTAAGGTGTCTATCTGGTCTGATAGCTGGCTTTCAGCTGCATCATTCCAGGACACTACTCGTGTACTGATCAACGCTGCGGTAAGTGGTCGCCAAGACCAACTCCACGGCCTCAAGGAAAATGTGATCATCGGTCGCAAGATCCCTGTAGGTACTGGTGTGCACAGTGCAACTGCACTTGATACATTGGAAAGCGACGAAGAGATCGTAGCCGATATCGCTGAAGATATCGAAATCGCTGCCTAAAGCATTTGCGAAGTGCTTAACGAATAGCTCCCTATGTGGAGCTATTTGTTTTATAAGCATTAGGAGTACAATGAGTCATGATGAGTATTTCTGAACATAACCCTTTACCTGGGGACCAATCAAGCATAAAAGCCGAAGATCGTCCTCGTCTATTTATTGTAGGTAGGGCAGCTGATATTGTTCGTCAAAGGGTGGATGAGCCTATTGAACATGCTCGGGGAAACGCAGACCGTCATGTCGCATCTGAGCAGGTCGGCGAAGATAGTGCAGCTAAGGATGACCTTGCTCGACGGAACGAACTACAGCGCAAGATAGCCCAAGAATACTTTGCAAAACGAAGAGCACTAAGGCCGAAGAGTAACCCGTATCCCATTCTTCCCGATGAAGACTAAGGACTGTTTCTATTGAAGTATTGTGTTATATCTGCTATAATTACTGTTGAGTTTCCGTTCATACGTAACCGAACCGTGTACAAGACGGCTACGTGCAATGAACACCGCTTTAAGCGAATTGCTGAATCGCCTGAAGCACCTAACGCAGTTACTGTTTCTTTGCGTTAGCCTCCTTTCATTAGAAAGGAATCCTTTAACTAGAAGGTGTGAATCTCATTAATTTTTAAGAGGAAAGTATTGTTTTATGCCAACAATCAACCAACTCGTGCGTAAGCCACGCCAGACAGCGACCAAGAAGTCGAAGTCTCCAGCGCTCGGCTGTATCCACAACGCACTTAAAACTCGTTACTACGACCAAGACGCTCCTTTGAAGCGTGGTGTGTGTATTAAGGTAACAACTAAGACTCCAAAAAAGCCTAACTCGGCTCTTCGTAAGGTTGCTCGTGTGCGTCTTACTAATGGTCACGAAGTATGGGCTTACATTGGCGGTGAAGGCCACAACCTCCAGGAGCACGCCGTTGTGCTCGTTCGTGGCGGTCGTGTGCCAGACCTTCCAGGTGTTCGTTACCACATTGTTCGTGGTGCCCTCGACCTCCAAGGTGTTGCAAAGCGTCAACAGGGCCGTTCTAAGTACGGTGCAAAGAAGGAGAGCAAGTAGTCATGCCACGTAAGAAAACTGTTAGCCTACAGCGAATCCCTAACCCAGACCGCAAATACCAAAGCGTAATGGTACAGCGCCTAATCAACAAGTCAATGCTTAATGGTAAAAAGCTTGTTGCAGAGCGTGCCGTCTACGACGCACTCGAAGCTGCAGCTAAAAAGCTTGATAGCGAAAACCCACTTGAAGTCTCTGAAAAAGCCCTCAAGAACGTTTCTCCAAACTTCGAAGTAAAAAGCCGTCGTGTTGGTGGAGCAAACTACCAAATTCCATTCCCAGTAGCTGGCCACCGCCAATTGCACTACGCATTTTCATGGCTTGTACAAAGCGCACGCGCACGTAAGGGTATTCCTTACAGCCAACGACTCGCCCTTGAGATCGTTGATGCCTACAACGAAACTGGTGCTGCCTTCAAGAAAAAAGAAGACACCCACAAGATGGCCGAAGCAAACCGTGCTTTCGCACACTTTGCACGCGGTTAGCCCGCAATAAACAGGATACTCCACCTCTATGCTTCCGACACCGGAACAACTTCCTACTCCTAATGATTATCGTCGAGCTACAATTGCGCTTGATCGACTATTTGCGAGCGAGGGTGGACCACGAAAGACCATTGACCGATTCTCCGGCAATGGTCTTTTTCGTAGCAGAAGGGGAAGAGACTTTTTGCAACGAGTCAATAACTTGTCTGTGATGATGAGTATGGGTGATGCAAATCCA
>Ga0124846_1000027_pt1 | contig 12573 bp, 10 predicted proteins | sample ThiBio_1000_biof_FD_88620 | JGI IMG/M metagenome (GOLD analysis project Ga0124846, IMG submission 88620) | Wastewater bioreactor microbial communities from Cape Town, South Africa - Thiocy_expt_1000_biof (PacBio error correction) | ecosystem: Engineered > Bioreactor > Thiocyanate-remediating >... | reverse complement strand
GGTGCGACACCAGCTTGGGCAGCTTGCCGTAGCAGTCGATCAGGCGTTGCGTCATCTCGCGCGGGTGGCTGGGCGTGTAACGAATTCGCTCAATGCCGGGAATCTCGGGCACCATTTCCAGCAGGAAGGCGAAGTCGGCGCTGCCACCGTCGTGCAGCGCGCCCTGCCAGGCATTGACGGTCTGCCCCAGGAGCGTGACTTCCTTCACCCCGCGCCCGGCAAGATCCGCCACCTCGGCGATGACGTCGTCGAACGGCCGAGAGACTTCCTCGCCGCGCGTGTAGGGCACGACGCAGAAGGTGCAGTACTTGGAACAGCCTTCCATGATCGACACGAAAGCCGACGCGCCTTCGACGCGCGCGGGCGGCAGATGATCGAATTTCTCGATCTTGGGAAAGCTGATATCGATCTGGGCACGGCCGGTCTCGCGCTTCTTCGCAATCAGCTCGGGCAGACGATGCAGCGTCTGGGGGCCGAATACCACGTCGACAAAGGGCGCGCGCGTCACGATCGCCGCGCCCTCCTGCGAGGCCACGCAGCCGCCGACGCCGATGATGAGATGAGGGTTCGCCAGCTTCAGATGACGGACCCGGCCGAGATCGTGGAACACCTTTTCCTGCGCCTTTTCACGCACCGAGCAGGTATTGAACAGAATCACGTCGGCATCGTCCGGCGTGGACGTCGGGACCAGGCCTTCGGTGACGTTGAGCACATCGGCCATCTTGTCCGAGTCGTACTCGTTCATCTGGCAGCCGAACGTTTTGATGTAGAGCTTTTTCATGGGAATGCCGGAGCAGTGAATAGACTGGGGGCGGAAATTTCGTTTCGGCCAGGCGCTGCGCGGCAGCGAACGGGAAGCCTGGTGGGCGGAGGAGGATCAAACCCCGATCTTCGCATGGCGAACGCGGCGCGCGCTCCTGCCCGGGTTCCTCCGACAGGACGGATTATAACTTTAGCGTTGCCGCGCGGGAAGCGGAGCAAACAGAGTGGGCAGATTGGGCAGCATCCGCGCAGCGAACCAGCCTGACAGGACGCCGAGGGTATTGGCCAGGGCATCGAATACGTCGGGATCGCGATCCGGGGTGAGGCCTTGCAGCAGCTCGATGGCGGCGCCGAGCAGCACGACCGCCAGGGCGAGCCGCCAGCGCCGGTGGACGACGATCTGCGCCCACCAGAACATCAGCACGGCGTAGCCGGCCAGGGGCACGATCTTGTCGCCGTGGCCGCTTTCGTGCAGCACGGGCGGCGTCAGCGACAGCACCAGGGCGGCGGCCACGCCGAGCCAGCCGGCCGCCCTCCACAGGCGGGCGATCATGCGCGCCGCAGCGACCAGCGCAGCATGACGAGGCCGGCGACGATCATCGGCAGCGAGAGCCACTGCCCCATCGAGAGGCCGAACTGGAGCAGGCCGAGAAAGCTGTCGGGCTCGCGCGTGAATTCGACGAGAAAGCGCAGGCTGCCGTAACCGATCAGAAACACGCCGGAGACGGCACCGGCCGGGCGCGGCTTCGCCGAGTAGAGCCACAGGATGACGAACAGCAGCAGACCCTCGCCGGCAAGCTCGTAAAGCTGCGAGGGATGGCGCGCGATACCGTCGCCCGCCTGCGGAAAGATCATGCCCCACGGCAGGTTGGTGGTGCGTCCCCACAGTTCGCCGTTGATGAAGTTGCCGAGTCGGCCGGCGGCGAGGCCCAGCGGCACCAGCGGCGCGATGAAGTCGGTGACGGCGAGCCAGCGCAGCTTGTAGCGGTGCGCGAACAGCGCCATCGCGATGATGACGCCGAGGAAGCCACCGTGAAAGCTCATGCCGCCTTCCCAGACCTTGAAGATGTCGAGCGGATGGGCCAGATAATCGCCGGGCTTGTAGAACAGCACGTAGCCGAGCCGGCCGCCAAGGATGACGCCGAGCACGCCGTAGAACAGCACGTCGTCGAGCATTCTGGCGTTCCAGCCGGTCCACGGCCGGTGCGCGATGCACCAGCGCCCGAGCAGGATGACCTGGACGAAGGCGACGAGATACATGAGGCCGTACCAGTGGATGGCAACGGGTCCGAGCTGCAGGGCGACGGGATCGAATTGTGGGGCGAGCATGAGGGAGGGATTCAGGGATCGGGATTCGGGGAGGCCAAAGCGTGGGTAAAATGACGGCTGATTATAGATTGCCTGAGTGACCATCATGCCCGACTATCGTTCCAGGACCACCACCCGCGGCCGCAACATGGCGGGAGCGCGTGCGCTGTGGCGCGCCACCGGCATGAAGGATGCCGACTTCAGCAAGCCCATTATCGCGATCGCCAACTCGTTCACCCAGTTCGTGCCGGGGCATGTACACCTGAAGGACATGGGCCAACTGGTCGCCCGCGAGATCGAAGCAGCGGGCGGCGTGGCCAAGGAATTCAATACCATCGCGGTGGACGACGGCATCGCCATGGGCCATGGCGGCATGCTGTACAGCCTGCCGAGCCGCGACCTCATCGCCGACTCGGTCGAATACATGGTCAACGCCCACTGCGCCGACGCGCTGGTGTGCATTTCCAACTGCGACAAGATCACCCCGGGGATGCTCAACGCCGCGCTGCGGCTGAATGTCCCGACCGTGTTCGTCTCCGGCGGGCCGATGGAAGCCGGAAAGGTGGTGTGGGAATCCAAAACCATCAAGCTCGACCTGGTCGATGCCATGGTGTCGGCGGCCGACGCCAAGTTCAGCGACGACAAGGTCAATGAGCTGGAGCGCTCGGCCTGCCCGACCTGCGGCTCGTGCTCAGGCATGTTCACCGCCAACTCGATGAACTGCCTGACCGAGGCGCTGGGACTTTCGCTGCCGGGCAACGGCTCGCTGCTGGCGACCCACGCCGACCGCAGAAACCTGTTCCTCGCCGCCGGCCGCCTGATCGTGAAGAACGCACGGCGCTATTACGAGGACGGCGACACCCGCGTGCTGCCGCGCGCGATTGCCAGCTTCGACGCCTTCGAGAACGCCATCGCGCTCGACATCGCGATGGGCGGTTCGACCAACACCGTGCTGCACCTGCTGGCCGCCGCGCACGAGGCCGGAGTCGATTTCACGATGCAGGATATCGACCGCATGAGCCGCCGCGTGCCGCATCTGTCCAAGGTCGCGCCGTCGATCCAGACCTACCACATGGAAGACGTGCACCGCGCCGGCGGCGTCATGGCCATATTGGGCGAGCTCGAACGCGGCGGGCTGATTCACCGCAACGTGCCGACCGTGCTGATGAAATCGCTCGGCGAGCAGATCGACGTCTACGACATCCGCCGCACCCAGGACAAGGATGTGAAAGACTATTTCCGCGCCGCGCCCGGCGGCGTGCCGACGCAGACCGCGTTCTCGCAGGATCGCCGCTTCGCCAGGCTCGACGACGACCGCGCCAACGGCTGCATCCATGACCTCGAACACGCCTATTCGAAGGAAGGCGGGCTGGCGGTGCTGTACGGCAACCTCGCGCTGGACGGCTGCATCGTCAAGACGGCGGGCGTGGACGAAAGCATCTGGAAATTCTCCGGCCCGGCACGCGTGTTCGAATCGCAGGACGCGACGGTGGAAGCCATTCTCGGCGGCCACATCCAGCCCGGCGACGTCGTGGTGATCCGCTACGAAGGCCCGCGCGGCGGTCCCGGCATGCAGGAAATGCTCTACCCGACCTCGTACCTGAAATCGAAGGGCCTCGGCGCGGCGTGTGCGCTCATCACCGACGGCCGCTTCTCCGGCGGCACGTCGGGGCTGTCGATCGGCCACGCCTCGCCGGAAGCGGCCGAGGGCGGCGCCATCGGCCTGATCGAGGAAGGCGATACCATCGAGATCGACATCCCCAGGCGCACGATCAACGTCGCGCTAAGCGATGCCGAACTCGACCGCCGCCGCGCCGCGATGGACGCGAAAGGCGCGCAGGCCTGGAGGCCGGTCAATCGGGTGCGCGAAGTATCGGCCGCGCTGCGGGCCTGCGCGGCGATGGCCACCAGTGCGGCGTTGGGCGCCGTGCGCGACGTCAGCCTGGTCGAGCATCCGACCGAAGCGCAGGCGCACGCCGATCCGCTGGCGCGCTTTGTCATTCCGGGCCAGTTGAGTTTCCGTACCGGTGCGGGAGGGCTGACCTACGCCGACATCGACAACCATGATGGCCGCGCGACGATCTGCCTGCAGGGCGCGCACGTAGTGAGCTTTCGCCCCAAGTCGCAACAGGAACCGGTGGTGTGGGTGTCCGATGCCGCCCGATTCGCGCCGGGCAAATCCATCCGCGGTGGTGCGCCGGTGTGCTGGCCGTGGTTCGGCGCGCACGCCAGCGAGGCGTCGTTCCCCGCGCACGGTTTCGCGCGCACCGTGCCGTGGACCGTGACCGGCAGCCGCAAACGCAACGACGCCCGCACCGAGATCACCTTGCAGTTGGCGGACAACGAACAGACCCGCGCGCAGTGGCCGCATGCCACGCGGCTGTCGTTGACGGTCATCGTCGGCGACAAGCTGGAGATGCATCTGGTGACGACCAATACGGGCGATGTGCCGATCCAGATCGGCGAAGCGCTGCACACCTATTTCCACATCAGCGACATCGGCAGCGTGAAAATCGCCGGGCTGGAAGGCGCGACGTACCACGACAAGGTCGACCACTTCGCCCCCCGGAAACAAAACGGCGCCATCGGCTTCGACGGCGAAGTCGACCGCGTCTACGTCAATACGCCGGCCGATTGCGTGATCGGGGATGCAGGCCTCAAGCGCCGCATCCGCATCGCCAAGACCGGTTCGCAATCCACCGTCGTGTGGACGCCGTGGACGGAAAAAGCCGGGAAGATGGGCGACATGGGCCGCGGCAAATCCGGCGCCGGCTGGCGCGAAATGGTCTGCGTCGAGTCGGCCAACGCGATGGACAACGTCGTCACCGTCGCGCCGGGCGAGACGCATACGCTGGCGGTGACGTACAGCGTCGAGGCTTTGTAATTCTTAATCCGCGAATACCCGCAGGGCATATAAGGACGCGAAAGAAAACCCAAAGGACCAGATAAGCTCGATGAATTTCTTCGCGTCCCTTCGCGTACTTCGCGGATAAATGTTTTTAGTCAGGGAGAAATCATGCGCGTGATTCTGGTGGCCAACCCCAAGGGCGGCAGCGGCAAGACGACGCTATCGATCAACCTGGCCGGCTATCTGGCGTCAAGGAATGAACGCGTGGCGATGCTCGATCTCGACCGGCAGAAGTCCGCGACCCAATGGCTGGCGATGCGCGATGCCAGCTTGCCGGCGATCGATCTGATGCACGAAGGGCAGAAGGCGGTCAGCGACTGGCTGGTGATCGATTCGCCCGCGGGACTGCATGGCAAGAACCTGGTGCGTGCGCTGAAGCTGGCGCACAAGGTGGTGGTCCCGATCGCACCGTCTTTATTCGACATTCGCGCCAGCCAGGATTTTCTCGCCGCGTTGCATACCGAAAAAGCGACGCGCAAGGGGCATGCCCTCGTCGGCGTGGTGGGGATGCGGGCCGACCCGCGCACCCGCGCCGGCGTCACGCTGGAGCAGTTCATGGCACAGCAGGACCTGCTGGTACTCGCGTATCTGCGCAACACCCAGCATTACGTCAACGCCGCGTTCGAGGGCAAGAGCCTGTTCGACCTGCCGCACCACGTCGCCGAGCGCGACATGGAGCAATGGCGGGGGCTGATCGACTGGCTGGTGGCCTGAGTCGCTTTTCTCCTCGCCCGCCCGCGGGCGAGCACTCTGAAGGGTATCAAAGCGCCTCGCGCGCCCAAACCGCCCTCACCCCAACCCTCTCCCGCAAGCGGGCGAGCACCCTGAAGGGCATAAAGGAGCAAACGATGCACTGCGTGCGCCCAAACCGCCCTCACCCCAACCCTCTCCCGCAAGCGGGCGAGGGAGCAAACGATGCACTGCGTGCGCCCAAACCGATTAATGATCAATGCGCGGTCGGTTTCATCAGATTGACCACGTGAGGCTTGACCACGCTTTTGGTCGACGAGCACGAGCCGTCTTCCGACACGCCGAGCTGGCGTTCGGCTTCATTCAGCAGGTTGATCACGTCGACGTAGAACTTATCGTTCGCCATCATGCGCGCGGTACGGCCGCCTTCGTTGGCGACGAGGACATTGGCGCCGGCATTGATCAGCCACTCCACCACCGACGCGTCGCCGCCGCCGGCGGCCAGCATCAGCGGGGTGATGCCGAAGAAGATGCGCTCGTCGAGCGAGGCGCCGGCGTCAGCCAGTATTTCGACGCCCTCGACATAGCCGTGGTCGGTCTCATCGTTGTAGGCGGCCCGGGCAAGCGCCGTCCAGCCCGACGGCGCCTTGGCGTTGACGTCGGCGCCGGCGGCCAGCAGCACCTGAACCGCGGCCACATGGCCGCCGTGTGCCGCGTGCATCAACGCGGTTTCGCCGGCCTCGTCGACCATGGCGGGATCGGCGCCGGCTTCGAGCTGTGCTTTGATTTGGGCGGAATCGCCCGAGCGGGCGGCATCGAATAGTGCCTGGGACATGTTGAGCTCCTGCTTGGTGTGGGGGGTTGCAATAAGCGTACAATTGTTGACTTATTTAATCAACTATTAATCTGCAAGGTTCCGCCGCCATGCCCAACCGTCTTGCCACCGAGCCCAGTCCCTATCTGCTGCAGCACGCCGGCAACCCGGTCGACTGGTACCCATGGGGCGAGGAGGCCCTGGAAAAAGCGCGCCGCGAGGACAAGCCCATCCTGCTGTCGATCGGCTATTCGGCCTGCCACTGGTGCCATGTGATGGCGCACGACTGCTTCGAGGATGCCGAGGTCGCGGCGGTGATGAACCGCCTGTTCGTCAACATCAAGGTTGACCGCGAGGAGCGGCCCGACCTCGACCAGATTTACCAGACCGCGCATCAGCTCTTGACCCGGCGCGGCGGCGGCTGGCCGCTGACGGTGTTCCTGGCGCCCGACCAGACGCCGTTCTTCGCCGGTACCTATTTTCCCAAGACGCCGCGTTACCAGTTGCCCGGCTTCATCGACCTGATGGAAAACGTCGCCCGTACCTGGCACGAACGGCGCGGCGAAGTGCTGGCGCAGAACGAGGCGGTGCGCGCCGCGCTCGCGCAGCAGCAGCCGGATGCGGGCATGCAGGAAACGCTGACCGATGCGCCGATCAAGCAGGCTGTACACGATCTCGCGCAGGCCTTCGACCCGGTGTGGGGCGGTTTCTCGCGTGCGCCCAAGTTCCCGCGTCCCGGCGAACTGTTCTTTCTGCTGCGGGAGGCGCAAAGAAGCGGCCATGCGCAGGCGCGCGACATGGCGCTGTTCACCCTGCGCAAGATGGCGTCGGGCGGCGTGGTCGATCAGCTCGGCGGCGGCTTCTGCCGTTATTCCGTCGATGAGCAGTGGGTCATCCCGCACTTCGAGAAGATGCTCTACGACAACGGCCCGCTGCTGCATTTGTATGCCGACGCCTGGGCGCTGAGCGGCGAAGCCCTGTTCAGGGATACCGCGGAAGGCATCGTCGACTGGCTGTTGCGCGAGATGCGCGCACCGCAGGGCGGTTTCTATTCGGCGCTGGATGCCGACAGCGAAGGCCATGAAGGCAAATTTTACGTGTGGACGCCCGATGAGGTGCGCGCGCTGCTGACACCCGAGGAATACGCCGTGGCGAGCCCGGTATACGGTTTCGACGGACCGCCCAATTTCGAGAATGCCTACTGGAATCCGGTGCTGGCACGTTCGTTGGGCGAGGTCGCGGCCGAGCTTGGGCTGGCCGAAGAAACCGCCGCCGCACGGATGCAAAGCGCCCGCGCCAAGCTGTTTGCCGCGCGCGCGACGCGCGTGCGCCCCGGGTGCGACGACAAGCAGCTCACCAGCTGGAATGCGCTGATGATCGCCGGGCTGGCGCATGCCGGGCGCGTGATGGCGCGTGCCGACTGGATCGATGCCGCACAGGATGCGATCGATTTCCTGCATCGGAATGTGTGGCGCGACGGGCGTCTGCTCGCCAGCAACAAGCACGGCGAGGCACGGCTGAACGCCTACCTCGACGACTACGCGTTCCTGCTCGATGCCCTGCTGGAGACCCTGCAGGCCGGCTACCGCGAGGCCGACATGGCCTGGGCACGCGAACTCGCCGATGCCCTGTTGAGGCATTTCGAGGATGCCGACGCGGGTGGATTTTTCTTCACCAGCCACGACCATGAAGCGCTGATCACGCGCCCCAAGCCCGGCTATGACAACGCCACGCCGTCGGGCAACGGCGTGGCGGCGTTCGCCCTGCAGCGGCTCGGGCATCTATTGGGCGAGACGCGCTACCTCGACGCCAGCGTGCGCTGCCTGAACCTGGTCCATGCACACCTGATCCAGCAGCCGATCGCCTATCCGACGCTGTTGGCCGTGCTCGACGAGGCGCTGCAGCCGCCGCGCGTCATCCTGCTGCGCGGCCCGCACGCCGCATTGAACGAGTGGGTGGCAGCGCTGACGCCGAAACTTGGCGCACGCGACCTGATGCTGACACTGCCCAATGGACTGGCGTTGCCTGACGCGCTGTCGAGGCCGGAAGTGGATCACGCTGTCGCCTGGGTCTGCAGCGGCACGGCGTGTCGGCCGCCAGTGAGCGATCTGGCGGCCGTTCTGGAATAACGGTTTATCAGCATTTGCTATTAGGAACTCGCGCCGGCCCCTGCTATCAAATAAACAGTCTGTCTGTCATCAGGGGCGATCATGAGTACACATACCGGACATGCCGTATTCCATCCCCAGACCGCCCACATGGACCTGCCGGGCATCCGCAACGTGAGTTTCGACGCACCTTTCCAGTGGCTGCGCGAAGGGGCCGCGGACCTGCTCAAGGCCTGGCCGCTGAGCCTGTTCTATGGCGTCGTGATAGCGCTGCTGGGCTATGCGCTGACTCATGCCGCAGAGGGCAGACCGCATCTGGCGATGGCGCTGACCTCGGGCTTCCTCTTCGTCGCACCGGTGCTGGCGCTGGTGTTCTACGGCGTCAGCCACCGGCTGGAGCATCACCACAAGCTGCCGCGCCTGTTCGTTCCCCTGCTGGCGTGGCGCGCCAATCCGGGTTCGCTGGGGCTGTTCACCGTGATGCTGCTGTTCGTGCTCATTTCGTGGGAGCGCATCTCTGCCATCCTGGTCGCGCTGTTCCTCAACGGCTCGGGCATCGGCGGACTGTCTGATCTGATGAGCGTCAGTGCAGTGCAGCAGCATACCGACTTCGTCCTGGCCTACGTGGCGTTTGGCGGCGTGCTGGCTCTGATGGTGTTCAGCATCTCGGTGGTGTCGCTGCCGATGATGATGCACCGCAAAGTCGATTTTGCCACCGCGCTGGTGACCAGCTTCATGGCGACCCGCCTCAATTTCCCGGTGATGCTGCTGTGGGGCGCCCTGATTGCCGGCCTGGTCGCCATCGGCATGGCCACCCACTTCATCGCCATGGTGGTGATCTTCCCGTGGCTGGGCCATGCCAGCTGGCCTGCCTACCGCACACTGATCGAGCACGAATAACGAAACACAATGTTCTACGGGGCCTGGTAACAAATAGCCAAGCCTCCGTCTTGCGTGGAAGGGGATTTACCTTAATATTGGGGCCGCGAAGATGTCCCGAGCGCGACCAACCCGACTTCCACGGAGACCGTATAAATGAACAAGTTGATGATGACTGCGGCATCGGCTGCGCTGCTGATGATGTCCGGCGCGGCTTCTGCGGACGATCCGGCTGCGGCCATGGCACTCGCCCAGAAGAACGCCTGTTTGTCCTGCCACGGCGTGGACAAGAAGATCGTAGGCCCGGCCTACAAGGACATTGCCCGGAAATATGAGGGCGACAAGACCGCGCATGCCAGATTGGTCGCCAAGGTCAAGACCGGTGGCAAGGGCGTATGGGGAGAGATTCCCATGCCGCCGAACCCGCAGGTCAGCGCCGCGGACACGGACAAGATCATTTCCTGGATTCTGAGCCTGAAATAGTTCGCCCCCCGCCCCTCGACACCACAAGGCCGGCGTTCGCGTCGGCCTTGTGCGTTCCGGGCGCCCCGAAAGCCGGCCGTGGCGGGCTTTGTGGTATAAATCCCACGTTTGATTCTGATGACGGGCGAAGACCGGGATGACGGCTCGAAGGCTGGCTTGGGTAATGGCGGCGGCATTACTGACCGCAGCGTGCGGCGACAAGGCGCAGCAGAAGGACGGCGATCAGGTCGTGTTGATCGGCCAGGCGTCCCCCCTTACCGGGCCGCAGGCACATCTGGGCAAGGACAACGAAAACGGCGCGCGCATGGCGCTGGATGAAATCAACGCCGCCGGACTCACGCTGGGCGGCAGGAAAGTCGTGCTCGAAATGCGCAGCGAGGACGATGCGGCCGACCCCAAAACCGCCACCACCGTGGCCCAGAAGCTGGTCGATGAAGGCGTAGTCGGGGTGATCGGTCACCTCAATTCGGGCGCCACGATCCCGGCTTCCAGGATCTATTCCAGCAACGGCATTCCACAGATTTCCCCCTCGGCCACGGCGGTCGCCTATACGGCAGCGGGCTACAAAACGGCTTTCCGCGTCATGACCAACGATGCGCAGCAAGGCAGCGTACTGGGGAATTACGCCGTGACCAGGCTGGGCGCGAAGAAGATCGCCATCATCGACGATCGCACCGCCTACGGTCAGGGGCTGGCCGACGAAGTCGAGAAGGCGGTCAAGGCGGCCGGCGGCGACGTGGTGGCGCGCGAATACACCTCCGACCGTTCGACCGATTTCATGGCGATCCTCACTTCCATCAAGGGCAAGTCGCCCGACCTGGTGTTCTTCGGCGGCATGGACCCGCAGGCCGCGCCCATGATCAAGCAGATAAAACAACTGGGCATGAAGGCGAAATTCCTCGGCGGCGACGGTGCGCAGACGCCCACCTTCATCGAACTGGCCGGCGCCAGCGCCGAGGGCGCGCTGGCCTCCAACCCCGGCCTGCCGCTCGACGCCATGCCCGGCGGCGCCGCGTTCAAGACCCGGTTCGTGGCCAGGTACGGCACCATCCAGAATTACGCACCCTATGCCTACGATGCCATGCACGTGCTGGTCGCCGCGATGAAGCGCGCTGATTCCAGCGATCCCGCCAATATCTGGCCGAGTTGCCGAAGACCGATTATCAGGGCGTGACCGGACACATCCGCTTCGACGCCAAGGGCGACCTCGCCGGCGGCGCGGTCACGCTGTACCAGGTGAAGGGCGGCACGTGGCAGCCGCTCGAAACCGTGCAAAGCGGCCAGTAAGCCGGGCTGAATTCAACCGGTCCCGGCGCCGGCGCAAAGATGGATATCTTCCTGCAACAACTCATCAACGGCCTGGTGCTCGGCAGCGTGTACGCGCTGGTGGCGCTGGGCTACACCATGGTGTACGGCATCCTCGAACTCATCAATTTCGCCCATGGCGAGATCACCATGATGGGGGCGATGGTGGCGCTGGCCGTGATCGGCGCGCTGGCGCTGGCGGCGCCCGGGCTGCCGGGCGTGCTGGTGCTGGGGGCGGGGCTGGCGGTGGCGATTCCGGTGTGCGTGGCGCTCGGTCTGCTGATCGAGCGCGTCGCCTACCGGCCGCTGCGGCATGCGCCGCGGTTGGCGCCGCTCATCACGGCGATCGGCGTATCGATCATCCTGCAGAACATTGCCATGCTGATCTGGGGCAAGCAGTACATCCCCTTTCCCGCCATCCTGCCGCAGGCACGGCATACGGTTTATGGGGCATCGATCACCAACGTGCAGATTGCCATCCTGCTGCTGGCCACGGGCATCATGCTGACGCTGATTCTGGTGGTCAGGAAAACCCGGCTGGGCCGTGCCATGCGCGCCACCGCACAATCGCGCCAGGTGGCAAGCCTGATGGGCGTGGACGTCAACCGCGTGATCGCCGCCACGTTCGTGATCGGCTCGGCGCTGGCGGCGGTGGCCGGCGTCATGGTCAGCGCGTATTACGGGCTGGCGCACTATTACATGGGTTTCCTGCTCGGCCTCAAGGCCTTCTCGGCAGCCGTATTGGGCGGCATCGGAAATCTGGCGGGGGCGATGCTGGGCGGCCTGCTGCTGGGTCTGATCGAGTCGTTCGGCGCGGGCTATATCGGCGACCTGACCGGAGGGTTCCTCGGCAGCAATTACCAGGACGTGTTCGCCTTCTTCGTGCTGATCACCGTGCTGGTATTCAGCCCTTCCGGCCTGCTGGGCGTGCGGGGAGGCGAGCGTGCCTAGCCTGTGCCCGACCCCACCGCGCTGGCTGGCCTTTTCCCTGCTGGCCGCGGGCCTGGCAGCGCTGCCGTTCCTGGTCGATGCCGGACTCGGGCGCTCGTGGGTGCGCTTGCTCGACCTGGCGCTGCTGTACGCCATTCTGGCGCTGGGACTGAACATCGTCGTCGGCTACGCCGGCCTGCTCGATCTCGGCTACGTTGCGTTCTACGCCCTGGGCGCGTACGTCTACGCCTGGCTCTCCAGCCCGCATTTCGGCCTGCACCTGCCGTTCTGGGCGGTCCTGCCGCTGGGCGCCTCGCTGGCCGCGCTGTTCGGCGTGCTGCTGGGGGCGCCCACCCTGCGCCTGCGCCCACCCTGCGCCTCCGCGG
>Ga0124846_1000026_pt1 | contig 12586 bp, 10 predicted proteins | sample ThiBio_1000_biof_FD_88620 | JGI IMG/M metagenome (GOLD analysis project Ga0124846, IMG submission 88620) | Wastewater bioreactor microbial communities from Cape Town, South Africa - Thiocy_expt_1000_biof (PacBio error correction) | ecosystem: Engineered > Bioreactor > Thiocyanate-remediating >... | reverse complement strand
TGAGCTTTATGCCTAAAAGTAGTGAGGTTTCGAACATAGAACCCATAAGCCCTATTTCCTGTGGATTTGGCCCTTTAGTGCTATTTTTCGTCACGATAAATAGATCCACGTTGCGAGCATGAACAGTAAGAGCATCGGTAAAAATCCGCTTAGCAATAAGGCTGTAGTGTTCATTTTTCACTAGGGTATACGACTTATGATCGATTTCTTTCATAAAGCCGTTTAGCCAATAGCTCACGACTTGATGACCACGTATATTCGCCAGTTCACCAACGTATTTACTAACGAGTTCTGTCGACTCACGATCACCAGAATTCTCCATCACCATGCGCCGCCCAAGTTCGACCGCACCAAGCAACTGGCAGGCCTTAGCATCACCAAGTCCAACAATACCAACAAGCGAGCTATACTGAAAGTTCCCTGCCAAAAGAAGACTTTCGACTCGTTTGGATAATTTTGCCGCCGAAACCCGAGCACTCCCAGAGCCAATAATAAGTTGAATGAGCTCAACCAAGCTTAAGTAACGCACCCCTTGAGCACGCCGCTTTTCTCTTGGTTGTTCGTATAAAACTTGCCCCATATCACTATGATACGGGGCAAATCTTAACTAATTTTGAACTTTATTACTAAAGTTATTTATTTGTACGCTTTGCAATAATCTCTTGCATCACGTTTGGTGGTACTTCTTCGTACTGGGCAAGTTCCATGGTTGAAGCGGACGACCTTGGCTCATTGAACGAATGTCGTTGGTGTACCCAAAGAGGTTTGCAAGTGGTACGTAGGCACGAACCAACTTAGCACCACCAGGAATGTCTTCCATGGCGTCAATACGGCCACGACGAGAGTTAAGGTCGCCGATGATGTCACCCATGAAATCTTCTGGAGTTGAAACTTCAACTTTCATGACAGGCTCAAGGATAACTGGGCGCGCTTGTGGAATACCGGCCTTTACAGCCAATACACCTGCCAAGTTAAAGGCGAGTTCGCTTGGGTCGACGTCGTGGTAGCTACCATCGTAGAGGGTTGCTTTTACACCAATCATTGGGTAACCAGCGATCACACCGCCCTCGAGCGTATCTTTAATACCCTTCTGAACTGGTGCGCGGTATTCTTGCGGCACCACACCACCCTTAATTTCGTCAACGAATTCGAAGCCTTCACCAGATTCGGTCGGTTCGAAACGAATCCAAACATCACCATACTGTCCACGACCACCAGATTGCTTAGCATGCTTACCCTGAGCTTCAGCGGTACCACGAATAGTTTCACGGAAGGCCACTTGCGGTTCACCAATGTTGGCTTCAACGTTAAATTCACGCTTCATACGGTCAACGAGGATGTCGAGGTGAAGCTCACCCATACCTGACATAATGGTTTGGCCGGTTTCTTCGTCGGTGTGAATACGGAAGGTTGGGTCTTCTTCGGCTAGACGCTGCAGGGCAATACCCATCTTTTCTTGGTCGGCTTTTGTCTTAGGCTCAACCGCAATCGATACAGGAGGTTCTGGGAATTCAATTGACTCAAGTACGATTGGGTGTGCTGGGTCAGACAGAGTATGACCTGTGAAAGTCGTCTTAAGGCCAACAACGGCGGCGATGTCACCAGCGCCAACGTGGTCGATGTCTTCACGCTTGTCGGCGTGCATACGAACAATACGGCCAATACGCTCTTTTTCACCTGTTGTGGTGTTAAGCACATAGCTACCAGCTGTAAGCTTACCGCTATATACACGAACAAAGATTAGACGGCCAACGAATGGGTCGCTAGCGATCTTAAAGGCTAGCGCAGAAAGAGGCTCGCTGTCAGCAGGTTGGCGTTCAACGACATCACCAGTCTTAGGGTTGGTACCCTGAATCGCCTCAACATCAAGCGGCGAAGGCAAGAAGTCGTTTACAAGGTCAAGCACCTTTTCAACGATTACACCACGGCCATCACCACCAGTCACTAGGAAGAAGTCACCGGCAAGGACACGCTTGCGAAGCGCACGCTTAAGCTCTTCAAGAGTGATAGACTCTTCACCTTCTTCAAGGAAACGTTCGAAGAGTTCATCTTCTGCTTCAACTGCTGCTTCAACTAATAGACTGCGAGCATTCTTGGCTTTTTCAAGCATGTCGGCTGGGATTTCACCTTGAACCAAAGCCTTGTCAGTATAGTCACTGTAGGTGTAGGCTTTCATGTCGAGAAGGTCAACAAGACCGTTGATGTCCTTTTCAAAGCCAATAGGAAGGTGCACAGGAAGTGCGTGCTTCGAAAGACGGTTGTGAATACTATCGAGAGACTTGTAGAAATCACCACCAATTTGGTTAATCTTGTTTACGAAACAAATACGAGGCACGCCGTACTTGTTCGCCTGGCGCCATACGGTCTCGGTCTGAGCTTAAACACCCATCTTACCGTCGAACACAGTGACCGCACCGTCGAGGACACGAAGTGAACGCTCAACCTCAGCGGTAAAGTCGATGTGACCTGGCGTGTCAATGATGTTGATCTTGTGACCCTTCCAGAAACACGTAACAGCAGCAGAGGTAATCGTAATACCACGCTCTTTCTCTTGCGCCATCCAGTCAGTGGTTGCACCGTCGCTGTCGCCACGAACTTCACCAATCTTGTGGTTAATACCCGTACGGTACAAAATACCTTCAGTAGTAGTGGTCTTACCCGCGTCAATGTGGGCAATAATACCAATGTTTCGATAGTCCTTAAGTGGGACGTTTGCTTGAGCCATGTCCCTCTCTTTCTTACTTATTTTTGGCCATAGAAAATAGCCGCTTTAACTCTATTATAACAGATACTAAGGCCTATGACTAGTTACTGTATAAAAAGCTTTTCGCAACGATACTATTGATTTGATTGATGATAGTGGTACCGTATATGTCATTGATTCCTGTCGATGATCCATAGGGTATACTCGTGACTTAACAACCAATTGGTAGCTGGAAGGAATACTGTTAGTATCTACCATTCTTGGAATCAAGTTGATGTTCGAGAGGTGGGTCATGACGCGCATATTAGTGACTTCATAGCATATATTATGGCCCATCTTTTTATCTTTTCGAATAATCGGCCCCTCTATAACCGCTTCGTAAGGCATGTCCTTGTCAAGAACTATGAGGCCACGTAGATATTCTTTGACACAATTCCTTGATAGAGGGTCACTGAGATCAATCCACTGTTCTATATCCAGGTCAGCAACCGCTTCTAATGCTTCTGTTTCGGACATTACACCCAAAAGTCGCCTATCAATTTCATCTACAAACAAAGGATATTGCAAGGTCACCCAATTAAAGGCCCTTTCTTTTGATGCTTTATCTGTATCAACAATAACGTCAGTAAGCTTACCAGTAGCTCTTACGTACTGCTCGCCCTCAGGCGGATTTGGTACACAGTCTGCGGGAACAACAAAGTCATGTAATAGTTCAGAATAAGATCGGTCATCTTTAATAGCCGACGTAGTGACTGCATTAAACCCGTTTGAGATAACCGTCGTATCCCAGAGTATTGCTTGACTTCTCTGTCCTTTACCATCTCTGTACTCAATCAACCCTCGAACCTTAAGCTTTTCTCCTAACCCCTCCCCCCACTTGCGGTCAAATTCCGCTACAATCTCCTGCCTGTGCTGTAAGCTGTTGGGTATAGTTGTAAGTAGTTCATTAGCCGAGTAGGCTTCGGAGAGAACTCTATCCATAGCAGGTTCGCGTAATAGACCAATTTGCTCCTCAAGGGCGGCGAGCGATCCATCGCTAACCTCAAGATTATTCGCATTGTTGTCGAAAGACTCATTTTCTGCTGACATAACTATCCTCTTTGACTATCAATGGTCCAAAAGTTCGGCGAATTGAGCGTCCCAATCAATGTCATGTGCTGATTGCGCAAGCGCCTGCATTACTGCCCGCTCCTGCTTTGCGAAAAGTATTTCATGCTGATTGAAGGCTAGTTTCGCAACGGCTCCCGTGCCCGTTTCAAACATACGCTGCTTAGTAACGTCTTTGACAAACCGTTCACTCCAATGCTCAATAATATCGTTTGTCTGAGGACCCATTAGAACGTGCCCTCGGTGTCCCATATTTAAAATAGCTTCACTAATTTGATGATGCGTATGTGCTTCATCATCAGTGTTATTTTCAATCCCACCTAGCTCAACATTGGAATATAACCGCAACGGCGAGAGTGCAGGACCGTGCGCTTCATATATCAAAAGAGCACCAGCAGTCGCCCCAAGGTAAAAAGCCTCTTTAGACCTACGGTCTGAATCAATGAATTCACCGGTTGAGCGATCCATTGGCTCTACAAAGGCCGCTAACCGCTCCGTTTCTTGAAGAAAATTCTTAAAAGAATGTTTGTTTTGAAGAAATCGTGAATAAGCTACATCTATTGTAGTCTCGGATAAAACTGCATCTATCTTTTGAGCTGCAGTAAAATATTCGTCGTGAGTAGGGAGTTCTGGTATTGTCGGTTCGGGCATAGCAATCATTATACCCCGCACATCACGTGACTCAAGCATAAGCTAGGTAGTAGCAACTAGACTCGTGTTATCGGCGTTCCAAACTCTGGAAAGTGCTTCACAACCTCATCATTTCGATGGAACCGCATCAAGCCACTAGAAGCTATATCATCAAACCTCACAAGGCCTTGTTGATAAAGACGGAGTGTTTCACGAAATTGAGTTGCAATATTTTCAATAGCCAATTCCTCATCCACACTGGCCCCTCCTCTAACAAAGCGGCTAAATGCATCTACGGTACCGGACGGATCGTCTTCGTTGATTGTTAAGCGCACCCCTCCTGGAACAACGAGCGTATTATAGCGACGTTTTGCCCTTTTTGTGAGGCGTGATTTTATTTCTATCGGAATGACTTTACGAATATTCCCCCAATGTTGGTTGACTATCATAATGTCATGGGTTTGTCTGGCATTGTAAAGCCCTGACCCCCCTCTTACCGTAGATAGTAGTGGCACGTACCGTGGGTCATCAATAACTAGAGCGGCCATAAGTGCTATTGCTTCAAACAATAGTCCTTTGTGCTGCGCCTGCATTGCCCAATCATCTTGTTCAATTGCCGCTTGATATTCGATGTTAATACTGTCAGTAATATGCGCTATGTCCGCCAATACCGATGCCATCACTCCATTACTAACATTCCCTACGATGATCGACTTTACTAGTGGCATTGTCGCTAAATTTAATGCAGTCCGATGGCCACCGTATTCATTGCGATCGCCTACTTCGAATGTTAAATTTCTTCCTGCGTAAAGTTCGCTCACAAGTTGTCTTTGCCAAATTTGTTCACCCCTCATCGCTATAGCTAATCGATCAACAGCTGACGTGTCTGCCGCTAATAATGAAGCCTCTACATAAGCTGATCCTGCCGCTCTAAGATATTCTGGATACGTTTCTGATTCAAGTTTTTGACCATATTCAACCAGAATGTCCGGGCTTACAGCATCAGTCATTGATTTACTCAGTGTCATATATTCACGATAATCTTCATTAAGAAGATATCGATAATACCCTCCCGGCTGATCATATTCGCTCAAGCAATTTGGGTCAAAAGACTCGGGGGCGTCAAAATATAATGCAGATTTGAGGGCGTCACTTCCAGGGAGGGGTGCATGAAAAACCCTCTCCCGTGGCATATTAGTCCTTTTTCAACTTTCTGAATATATTGATTTTTGCTCCCATTTGCTTATGGTTATACACCACACTCAAATATTTGGAAAGACTTTTTTGTTTTAAAAATTTACGCATCACCCTGAAATTCACGCCAATGCCTATCCCAGTCACTTTCGGTATCCGTAGTCATATTATTTAAATCACTCTTATCAACAATTTCGTTAAAATCACCGTGGAGTCGCCGCTGGACGGCTTCAAACAAACTCTGACGAGAAGCGAAATCGGCATCTATAATAATACCTACGCCTACTTGCACCATTCCTTCGGCTTCTGAATTGCTCGTATGGAGCAGTATTTCTTCCCACAGTTCAATGATTTCTTTACTTGTCGAAAGCGCACCCATCCCCCATCGTCCTGCAATATGAAGTTGGTCGAACAGTACAGCACGGTCCCCAACCTCATTGGCCCGATACTCAGCCGCGCGAAGCACAACATCAACGCCCTTGTTAATACGGGTTATATGCTCTGGCGTGGAATCAGGTGACGTTCGATGCATTGTATCCGTCAATAAAGAGCCTACTAGCATACCATCTTGTAGAGCCTTCGCAGTTGCTTGTGCATCTTCAGTATGTGACCACGCTGGATTTGCATCACCCATACTCATCATCACAGACAAGTTATTGACTCGTTGCAAAAAGTCTCTTCCCCTTCTGCTACGAAAAAGACCATTGCCGGAGAATCGGTCAATGGTCTTTCGTGGTCCACCCTCGCTCGCAAATAGTCGATCAAGCGCAATTGTAGCTCGACGATAATCATTAGGAGTAGGAAGTTGTTCCGGTGTCGGAAGCATAGAGGTGGAGTATCCTGTTTATTGCGGGCTAACCGCGTGCAAAGTGTGCGAAAGCACGGTTTGCTTCGGCCATCTTGTGTGTGTCTTCTTTTTTCTTGAAGGCAGCACCAGTTTCGTTGTAGGCATCAACGATCTCAAGGGCGAGTCGTTGGCTGTAAGGAATACCCTTACGTGCGCGTGCGCTTTGTACAAGCCATGAAAATGCGTAGTGCAATTGGCGGTGGCCAGCTACTGGGAATGGAATTTGGTAGTTTGCTCCACCAACACGACGGCTTTTTACTTCGAAGTTTGGAGAAACGTTCTTGAGGGCTTTTTCAAAGACTTCAAGTGGGTTTTCGCTATCAAGCTTTTTAGCTGCAGCTTCGAGTGCGTCGTAGACGGCACGCTCTGCAACAAGCTTTTTACCATTAAGCATTGACTTGTTGATTAGGCGCTGTACCATTACGCTTTGGTATTTGCGGTCTGGGTTAGGGATTCGCTGTAGGCTAACAGTTTTCTTACGTGGCATGACTACTTGCTCTCCTTCTTTGCACCGTACTTAGAACGGCCCTGTTGACGCTTTGCAACACCTTGGAGGTCGAGGGCACCACGAACAATGTGGTAACGAACACCTGGAAGGTCTGGCACACGACCGCCACGAACGAGCACAACGGCGTGCTCCTGGAGGTTGCGGCCTTCACCGCCAATGTAAGCCCATACTTCGTGACCATTAGTAAGACGCACACGAGCAACCTTACGAAGAGCCGAGTTAGGCTTTTTTGGAGTCTTAGTTGTTACCTTAATACACACACCACGCTTCAAAGGAGCGTCTTGGTCGTAGTAACGAGTTTTAAGTGCGTTGTGGATACGGCCGAGCGCTGGAGGCTTCGACTTCTTGGTCGCTGTCTGGCGTGGCTTACGCACGAGTTGGTTGATTGTTGGCATAAAACAATACTTTCCTCTTAAAAATTAATGAGATTCACACCTTCTAGTTAAAGGATTCCTTTCTAATGAAAGGAGGCTAACGCAAAGAAACAGTAACTGCGTTAGGTGCTTCAGGCGATTCAGCAATTCGCTTAAAGCGGTGTTCATTGCACGTAGCCGTCTTGTACACGGTTCGGTTACGTATGAACGGAAACTCAACAGTAATTATAGCAGATATAACACAATACTTCAATAGAAACAGTCCTTAGTCTTCATCCGGAAGAATGGGATACGGGTTACTCTTCGGCCTTAGTGCTCTTCGTTTTGCAAAGTATTCTTGGGCTATCTTGCGCTGTAGTTCGTTCCGTCGAGCAAGGTCATCCTTAGCTGCACTATCTTCTCCGACCTGCTCAGATGCGACATGACGGTCTGCGTTTCCCCGAGCATGTTCAATAGGCTCATCCACCCTTTGACGAACAATATCAGCTGCCCTACCTACAATAAATAGACGAGGACGATCTTCGGCTTTTATGCTTGATTGGTCCCCAGGTAAAGGGTTATGTTCAGAAATACTCATCATGACTCATTGTACTCCTAATGCTTATAAAACAAATAGCTCCACATAGGGAGCTATTCGTTAAGCACTTCGCAAATGCTTTAGGCAGCGATTTCGATATCTTCAGCGATATCGGCTACGATCTCTTCGTCGCTTTCCAATGTATCAAGTGCAGTTGCACTGTGCACACCAGTACCTACAGGGATCTTGCGACCGATGATCACATTTTCCTTGAGGCCGTGGAGTTGGTCTTGGCGACCACCTACCGCAGCGTTGATCAGTACACGAGTAGTGTCCTGGAATGATGCAGCTGAAAGCCAGCTATCAGACCAGATAGACACCTTAGTGATACCGAGGAGCAACTGAGTATACGCGATTGGTTCTTGGCCAGCAGCAACCAGTTCATCGTTAGCTTCGACAACAGCAGCACGTGAGACGATGTCACCAGTAACAAATGAACTGTCACCTGGGTCTTCAACCTGAACACGGCTAAACATTTGACGAACGATGATCTCGAGGTGCTTGTCGGCAACATCTTGACCCTGTGCGGCGTAAATACGCAGTACTTCGTTGATGATGTACCGCTGAGTTGCTTCAACACCCTTGCGGCGCATGAGGTCGTGAAGGTTAAGTGAACCACCAGTCAGGCGATCACCAGCCTCAACAACATCACCGCTCTTTACGAGGAGCTGCATAGAACCAGGTACTTCGTAACGTACTGGCGCGCCAGCGTTAGCTGCAACAATAACGTACTCGTCGGTTACTTCTGCTACACCGTCAAATGGTGAAATGATTGGCTTGCTTTCACTTTCACCGCTTGCCAGCACGTCACCAGCCTTAACGTTGGCACCATTCTTGATACCAGCTGTACGGCCTTCAAGCGCCAGGCGCTCAACGTGACCAGCTTCAGGGGTTACTTGTACGATGTACTTCTTGCCATCTTCCCAAGCTTCAACCACACCAGTTACTTCAGTAAGGTGAGCTTGACCCTTAGGGTTACGAGCTTCAAACAACTCTTCAACACGAGGCAGACCCTGAGTAATGTCGCTTTCGGCCACACCTGAGGCGTGGAAGGTACGAAGCGTTAACTGTGTACCAGGCTCACCGACAGACTGTGCAGCGATCACACCAACTGGTTGTGCATCTGCAACAAGCGTGTTAGTTGACATGTCGATACCGTAGCTCTTACGATGTACACCACGAAGGTTCTTCGTTGAAAGAACTGACATGATCTTTGCTTCGGTAATTTCAGCGTCTGCTTCAATTGCGTTGGCAATCTCGCGAGTAATGAGTTCACCAGCCTTAACGTGGCCAGCAATGTCTTCAGCGGCGTAACGTCCGTAGAGACGGTTACCAAAGTCAATCATAGTGAGTTCAGTTTCCGCACGGTAGATTGTGAATCCATCGTCATCACCAGCGTCTTCAACCGTAAACACATCTTGCGACACGTCAACGAGACGACGAGTGAGGTACCCTGAGTCGGCCGTCTTAAGCGCGGTGTCGATCAGACCCTTACGTGAACCACGGGTAGCCACGAATTGCTCAAGGCTTGAAAGACCCTTCTTGTAACTTGAACGGATAGGTAGCTCAATTTCACGGTTGGTTGCATCAACCATAATACCGATCATAGCGCTAGCCAACATAACGTTCGAGATATCACCACGAGCACCAGAGTTTACCATCACAGACACGCTCGTATCCATGTCCTTCAACTTGTCTTGCAAGAAGTCGGTAATTTGGCGAACCACACCACGCCAAGTAGCAACAGTAAGGTTGTAACGCTCTTCGTCAGTAATAAGACCTTGGTCGTATTGCTCACTAATTAACGCAGCCTTAGCATCACCTTCGGCGATCATTTCGTCGGTTTCGTCGAAGTGAATGTAGTCGTCTTTACCAGTTGATACAGCCGAAACAGTAGCGAAGCGGAAGGCTAAGCCCTTCATACGGTCGGCTGTTTTAGCGGTCTCTTCAGCGCCATACTTCAAGAAGATGTTATTAAGAACTTTCTTAATTTGCTTCTTGGTTTGAACGTTGTCATCGTATGGGTAATCAGCGGGAAGAATTTCGTTAAAGAACACACGACCAAGCGTTGTGTTACGGATTTCACCCTTTGCAAACACACGAATTGGCGTTTGGAGCTGGATGATGCCGTTGTCATACGCGATCTCGGCTTCATATACAGAACTGTATGGCTTAACATTTTCACTTTGAGCGCTTGGCTTGTTGTACGTAAGGTAGTAGTTACCAAGTACAACGTCCTGAGCGATTGGAAGCACTGGCGCACCATCGGCTGGCTTCAAGAGGTTAGCTGTTGCACTCATCAAAGTACGAGCTTCTTCTTGAGCTTGGCGGCTCAAAGGAAGGTGGACAGCCATCTGGTCACCGTCGTAGTCGGCGTTGAAACCGTTGGCTACAAGTGGGTGAAGTTGAATAGCCTTACCTTCAACCAACTTAGGCTGGAAAGCCTGGATTGATAGACGGTGAAGTGACGGTGCACGGTTCAAAAGAACGTACTTGCCTTCGATTACTGCATCAAGTGCGTCCCATACTACTGCTTCGCCAGCTTCAATCAGGCGTGAAGCAGAACGAATGTTGTGGGCGTACTCGATGCGAATCAACCAGCTAATAACAAATGGTTTGAAGAGTTCAAGGGCCATTTGCTTAGGCAGACCACACTCGTTGATCTTTAGCTTAGGACCAACCACAATAACTGAACGTCCAGAGTAGTCGACACGCTTACCAAGTAGGTTTTGACGGAAACGACCCTGCTTACCCTTAAGCATGTCAGAGATTGACTTAAGACGGCGGCGACCACCGGTTGCATTAACCGCACGGCCACCACGGGCAGCTGAGTTATCAACCAAGGCGTCAACGGCTTCTTGGAGCATACGCATTTCGTTGCGACGAATCACTTCACGGGCGTTAAGCTCAATCAGCTTCTTTAGACGGTTGTTACGGTTAATGACACGGCGGTAAAGATCGTTAAGATCTGAGGTCGCAAAACGGCCACCCGTAAGCTGTACCATTGGACGGAGGTCCGGAGGAATAACAGGCAAAACGGTAAGCGTAAGGCTACTTGGCTTAATACCAGCAGCTTGCATACCTTCAAGCACCTTCAGACGCTTCAAGATTTTCTTTTCACGTTGACCCTTAGCACCTTCAGCTTCTTCGGTGAGTTCAGCAATCAGTCCTTCAAGGTTAATTTCGTCAAGTAGTGCCTTGAGTGCTTGGCCACCCATACCAACCTCGATGAGATCTTGGTACTCTTCAGGAAGGTTACGGTAGTCAACTTCGCTCATGAGTGAGTTCTTAGTAAGACTTTCGAGCTGAGCCTTCTTTACAGTGTAGGCTTCATCAAGATCGTTCAGTTCACGAGTTTGAGCTTCAGCGAGCGCCTTTACATCGGCACCTTCTGGTTCAGCTTCTTTTTCGTAACGCATCTTGATAGCCATGCGGCCAGCTTCGGTCTCGGCTTCAAGGTCAGCTAGGAACTTGTCGCGAGTCTCTTCATCGGCTTTCAATACAACGTAGGTTGCAAAGTAAGCAATGCGTTCGAGGTTACGAACAGTGATACCAAGCAGTAATGACATTGCACTTGGGGTGCCACGCATAAACCAAATGTGGGCAACTGGCGCAGCTAGGCTAATGTGACCCATACGCTCACGACAAACGATTGCCTTGGTAACAAGGTCACCGTTTTTGTCGACAGCAGCTTCACGAGAGCGAACGCCCTTGAGCTTCGAGTCGTGTGGGTTGATGTCTTTTACTGGACCGAAAATACGCTCACAGAACAGACCATCACGCTCTGGTTTTTGAGTACGATAGTTAATCGTCTCAGGCTTAGTGACTTCACCGTAGCTCCATTTGAGGATGTCATCTGGGCTAGCGACACTTAGGCGAATAGCATCAAAGTCAGCGATGCCGTTGTTGGTGTTAGTGACGACGCGCGACATATTACACCTCCTCCTTTACTTCGTCAATTTCATCAATATCCTGGATGCTCAGGCCGTCCTCTTCGAGGTCGTCCATCTCAGCGTCAGCTTCATCCATGATTGTTTCTACATGTTCAGCGAGATCGACATCTGCAGCAGCAACTGGCTGGCCGTTAATAACACTACCAATCACTTGCTCAGCGGCAATGATCGCTTCTTCGCTTTCGTCCATCAGGTCGACACGAAGACCAAGACCTTGGAGTTCCTTAACAAGCACGTTAAATGACTCTGGGAGTTTTGGACCAACGATTGGCTCGTCCTTAATGATCGCTTCGTGCGCTTTTGCACGTCCATATACGTCGTCAGTCTTAATAGTAAGCATTTCCTGAAGGGTTGCGGCAGCACCATATGCTTCAAGTGCCCGCCCCTCCATCTCACCAAAGCGCTGACCACCGTTTTGTGCCTTACCACCAAGTGGCTGTTGGGTCACCATAGTGTAAGGACCAGTTGAACGGGCGTGAATCTTGTCGCTTACCATGTGGTGAAGCTTCAACATGTGCATCACACCAACTGTGGTTCGCTCTTCAAAGGCTTCACCAGTACGGCCGTCAAATAGTTGGCTCTTACCATCACGAGACAGACCAGCTTTTTCTAGTTCACTTGAAATAGTTTCGTCAGATACGTCAGATACACCGTTAAATGGTGGAGTAGCAACCTTGTAGCCAAGAGCACGA
>Ga0124846_1000011_pt1 | contig 13125 bp, 8 predicted proteins | sample ThiBio_1000_biof_FD_88620 | JGI IMG/M metagenome (GOLD analysis project Ga0124846, IMG submission 88620) | Wastewater bioreactor microbial communities from Cape Town, South Africa - Thiocy_expt_1000_biof (PacBio error correction) | ecosystem: Engineered > Bioreactor > Thiocyanate-remediating >... | reverse complement strand
CATAGGTCGACAGATCAGCGGAAAATTCGCTTTCGAAATGCACCCGGACGCCCAGCTCCAGCGCCCGCGCCGTCAGGATATGCAGCAGGCGTTTGCGCCCGATGCCGATAAAGCCATGCCCCGATGAGGTGATCTCGGCATCGCCCATCGCCACGGTGATATCGTCCCAATGGGCGAAATTATCCGCGATGATGGCCGCACTGACGGGATCATTGGCTGTCAGGTTCTCGACCGTCTGATCGGAAAAGACCACGCCCCAGCCGAATGTGTCGCCCGCGCGATTGCGTTCGAAAACGTCAATCTGGTGCGAGGGATCGCGCAATTTCATCGAAATGGCAAAATAAAGACCGGCGGGACCGCCGCCCAGACAGGCAACACGCATCATACACCTCCAAATATGCTTTAGGTTTAAAACATATTGGTTGCATGTGCAAGTTGATTCGGTTGCCCCCGCGCTTACTCCAGATTGTCGTGCAGACGCCCCAGCAAATCGAGCAATTGGGCAAATTCGCTCGCGCTGATTCCCCGAATGACCTTGTGATAGACCGGCGAGGTCGCCTCGCGCGCGGCCACCAGTTTCTCGCGCCCCAGATCGCTCAACAGCAATTCGGTGACGCGACCGTCGGTTTCGCTGGGCTGGGTGGTGATCAATCCGGCCTTGGTCATGCGTTCGACAATGCGCATCATCGTTGAAATGTTGATGACCGCCGATTTGGCAACCTGCGCGATGGGCAAAGGCTCATGTTCGCCCAGGATCATCAGCACGCGCCATGTGGGAATGTCGATGCCGATCGGCCGCAATTGCGATTCGATGACCACATTGTACCGGCTCGCCGCGCGGTTCAGCAGATAGAAGGGATAGGCCTCGACCCGGAATTCCTCGGATCCGGGATCGCCAAGCCTGCGTAAATCCTCGCTCATCTGCGTTTTCCTTCATACCCTGCAATTAATACTTGCATCTGCAAGTTTATCCGATAGCCTTCGCGCTACATCCTCTGTGGGAGCCTTTATGTCCACACTCAACATGCTTGCTCAATCCCTTGCCTCGGGCGCGGTGCGGGTTGTCGATCTCACCCAGACGCTTTCGGAAGATACGCCGCTGCTGGTTCTGCCCGACCCCTTCGGGCAAACGGCGGCTTTCTCGCGTCAGGAGATTTCGCGCTATGATGATCGCGGCGTGGCATGGCACTGGAACAATTTTACCGTGGGCGAGCATACGGGCACCCATTTCGACGCGCCGGTGCATTGGGTGACGGGCAAGGATCTGGCCGACAACACGGTCGACCGTCTGCCGGTTCAGCCGCTGATCGCGCCCGCCGTGGTGCTGGATTTTTCGGCGGAATGCGCCGCCGATGCCGATTTCCTGCTGACGGTGGAGCACATTGAGCGCTGGGAATCGCAACATGGCCCGATTCCCGCCGGGTCCTGGGTGCTGCTGCGCACCGATTGGTCAAAGCGCGACGTCGATGCCTATACCAACCGCGCAGCGGACGGGCCGCATACGCCGGGGCCGTCGACGGCCGCGGTTGAGGCGCTGATCGCGCGGGATGTGATCGGTTTTGGCGTGGAAACCATCGGCACCGATGCCGGGCAGGCCTTCGCGCTGACCCCGGCCTATCCGGCGCATACTCTGTTCCACGGCGCGGGCAAATATGGGCTGCAATGCCTTGAAAACCTCGATCAACTGCCCGCGACGGGCGCCATCGTGATCGCCGCCCCGCTCAAAATCCGTGACGGTTCGGGCAGCCCCCTGCGCGTGCTGGCGCTGGTCGAAGGCTGATCCGACATGGCCGAGCGTTCGTTCAAATCCGAAGTCAAGAAGCTGACCGCCGGGGAAGGGGAAGTCTTCACCGGCGAGGGCATTCTGGCCGTCACCAAGGGCCTGCTGCAATCGGGCGTCGCCTATGTCGGCGGCTATCAGGGCTCGCCCATCAGCCATCTGATGGATGTGTTTGCCGATGCCAATGATCTGCTCGCCAGCCTTGGCGTGCATTTCGAGGCCAGCGCTTCGGAAGCGACGGCGGCGGCCATGCTGGCGGCCAGCGTCAATTATCCCCTGCGCGGGGCCGTCACCTGGAAATCGGTGGTGGGCACCAATGTCGCCTCCGATGCTTTGTCCAATGTGGCCTCGGGCGGGGTGAAGGGCGGCGCGCTCATCATCGTGGGCGAGGATTATGGCGAAGGCTCCTCAATCATGCAGGAGCGCACCCATGCCTTTGCCATGAAGAGCCAGATGTGGCTGATCGACCCGCGCCCGAACCTGACCAGCATGGTGGATGCGGTGGAGCAGGGTTTCCGCCTGTCCGAAGCCTCGAACACGCCGGTCATGCTGCAATTGCGGGTGCGTTCGTGCCATATGACCGGCAGCTTTATCGCCAAGGATAATGTCCGCCCGGCCATGACCGTGGGCGAGGCCGCATCAGCCCCGATTCGCGATCTCCAGCGCATCGTGCTGCCCCCGGCCAATTTCCAGCATGAGGTTGAAAAGATCGAGCAGCGCTGGCCCGCCGGCATTGCCTATGTCCGCGACAACAAGCTGAACGAATGGTTTGGGCAGGACAGCGACACGCCGGAAATCGGCATCATCGTTCAGGGCGGCCTGTACAATAACCTCAATCGCGCGATGGAATTGCTGGATCTGGCCGATGCCTATGGCAGCAGCAGGATCGCGGTCTATTGCCTCAACGTTGCCTATCCGCTGATCCCCGAGGAGGTTTCGGCCTTCTGCGCTGGGAAACAGGCTGTGCTGGTGGTCGAGGAAGGCCAGCCTGAATTTATCGAGCATGAGCTGAACACGCTGATCCGCCGCGCCGATCTGCAAACCCGGATTGTCGGCAAGGACATGCTGCCGCGCTCGGGCGAATATTCGGCCGCTGTAATTCGCGATGGTCTGGGCAAATTCCTGCGCGCCCATGCCCCGCATCTCGCCCCGGCGGAGGCCAAGCCCGATCCCCTGCCGCGCGACGTGGCGATGGAAATCCCCCAGCGCCCCGCCGGTTTCTGCACCGGATGCCCGGAGCGTCCGGTGTTTGCCGCGATGAAGCTGGTGGAGAAGGAACTGGGTCCGACCCATGTGTCGGCGGATATCGGCTGCCACCTGTTCTCGATCCTGCCGCCGTTTGACATTGGCAATACGACGATGGGGTATGGATTGGGCGCGGCGGGCGCCTCGGCCTTCAAGCCCAAGGACAAGCGCGCGATTGCCGTGATGGGCGATGGCGGTTTCTGGCACAATGGATTGACCAGCGGCATCGGCAATGCGGTGTTCAACAAGGATGACACCGTCACCCTGATCATCGACAATGGCTATTCGGCGGCGACAGGGGGGCAGGATATCCTTTCCAGCCGCGCCGACAACCCGGTCCGCGTGACCAAAAACCCCATCGCCAAGGCGGTGCAGGGCGTGGGTGCGAAATGGGTGCGGCTGGTCGAGCGGACCTATGACGTGGCGAAAATGCGCGACCTGCTGCGCGAGGCGATGACCAGTTCGGAAAAAGGGCCGAAAGTTATCGTTGCCCAATCGGAATGCATGCTCAACAAACAGCGCCGGGTGAAGCGTGAACAGGGCAAGGTGCTGGCCAATGGCGGGCGCGTGGTGCGTGAACGTTTCGGCGTCGACAGTGACACCTGCACCGGCGATCACGCCTGCATCCGCCTGTCGGGCTGCCCCTCGCTGACCATCAAGTCGAACCCGGACCCCCTGCGCCAGGATCCGGTGACGCATGTCGAAAACAGTTGCGTCGGTTGCGGTCTGTGCGGCGAAAATGCCCATGCCGCGATCCTGTGCCCCAGTTTTTACCGCGCGCGGATCGTCAGCAATCCCACGGGCTGGGAAAAGTTCCGGCAGGGCTGGCGTGCGCGGATCGTCGGCTGGATGCAGGCGCGCGATAATCGCGCCCGCATGGCCCGCGCGTTTTAAAGGACTGGCAGGATGACCCAGAAAAACCGTATCGCCATTGCCATTCTGGCGCTGGGCGGACAGGGCGGCGGGGTGCTGGCCGAATGGATCCAGTATGTCGCGCGTGAGGCGGGCTGGCTGGCGCAGGGCACGTCGGTGCCGGGCGTGGCGCAGCGGACGGGCTCGACCGTTTATTATGTCGAATTGGCGCGCCCTGATAAAGGTGGGGCAGGGGCCGATGGGCGTATGCCGATCATGGCGCAAATGCCGATGCCGGGCGATGTCGATGTGGTGGTCGCCTCCGAACTGATGGAAACGGGCCGCGCGGTGCTGCGCGGGTTCTCCACGGCGGGCAAGACCACGCTGATCGGGTCGACCCACCGCATCTATGCCATTTCCGAAAAGCAGGTGGCAGGCGACGGGCGCGGCAATGGCGAGAAGATCCTTGCGGCTGCCCGCGAACGCTCGGCCCGCTTCATCGGTTTCGACATGGAGGCCGCCACCGAGCGCACCCATAGCGTGATCAGCGCGATCATGTTCGGCGCGCTGGCGGGCAGCGGAGCGCTGCCTTTCCCGCGTGAAGCCTTTGAAGCCGCGATCCATCACAGCGGCAAGGCGGTCAAAAGCAACCTTGCCGGGTTTGCTGAAGGTTTCGCTCGCGCGCAGGGCGAGATCGCCATGCCGCAGGAGGCGGCCCCCGAGATCCCCACGCCGACCACCACGATGGGCAAGGTGCTGGCCGCGCGGGCGCGGGCGGGGTTGCCCGATGCGGCGCTGGCCAATGCCCTGCACGGGCTGGCCAAGCTGATGGATTATCAGGACGGCGATTATGCGGCGCTCTATCTGGATCGCCTCGAACGGATCGCCGCCATGGACCGCGCGCCTTTCGACTTGACGCAGGAGGCCGCGCGCCATCTGGCGCTGTGAATGGCCTATGAGGACACGATCCGCGTGGCCGATCTGAAAGTGCGCGCCGCCCGGTTTGAACGCGTGCGCGACGAGGTCAAGGTGAAGGATGGGCAAGTCCTGACCGTCACCGAATTCATGCATCCGCGCCTTCAGGAAGTGGCCGAGAGCCTGCCGGGCTGGCTGGGTCGGCGGGTGATGGGTTCGGCATGGCTGGACCGGGCGCTGTCAAAGGGACGGCATGTCGAGACGACTTCGTTGCGCTGGTTCATCGCGCTGCGTCTGGTGGCGATGGGGCGGGGCTGGCGGCGCAGCACCTTGCGCTATGCCCAGGAACAGGGCCGGATCGAGGCATGGCTGGACCGCGCGCAAAAGGCCGCCGAAACGGATCTTGCGCTCGCCACAGAGATCATCCGCGCCCAGCGCCTGATCAAGGGCTATGGCGATACGTTCGAGCGCTCTCTGGAACGCTTTGCCGCGATCATGGCGCAGGCCGATGCCGGCACCGGAGCCGATGCTCTGCGGGCGGCGCGCGAAGGGTTGCTTAAGGCCGCGTAAGGCTTGAGCCAAGGCATTGGGGGAAATGCATGGGGTTCGCATCGGTGCGTCCGGTGCGAACCCCTTTTTGCATCTGCATGGATCCGCTGGGTCGCCATGGCGTGATTGGCTCTGATCCTGCGATCCAAACCTTTGCGGGCGCGTATTGATGCTTCTCAATGTCCGGCGATGCGGATGGCCATAAAAGGCCGTGAATGCCGTTAAGCACGGCAAACAAACCTTTGGGATCCGATACATGGAAAACTTGACATACCGTTCAATTTTTTGTTAATCAGGTCTTGCGAGAGGCGGTTGACCCGGAGTCGGCTTTGTGTGCGTCGGCAATGGTGCGCCGTAATTCAAAAAATCAGAACATTCCGGCAGGCCGCAGGGGCCTTTCACTTTCCTTCCGGCTCAGGAGCCCGATGGTGATGCAGTGTGCTGACGCTTTCCCGTTGACAGTCCGCAGCCGCAGGGGCGGCAGATGAGGCTTCGCCGTATTCTTGCCGGGGCGGTCCTGCTGGCGCTGGCGGCGGGGGGCTATTGGGCATGGCATCATTTCATGCGCCGTGCCGAGCTTCCGGAATGGGTCTTGCGCAGCAATGGCCGGATCGAGATGACCCGGACCGATATCGCGGTGAAATATCCGGGACGGCTGGCCTCCTTGACGGTTCGCGAAGGCGATGTGGTTCAGGCGGGCCAGATTCTGGCCGAACAGGACGAAAGTGATGTGCTGGCCCAGCTTGATGCGGCCAGAGCCTCGCGCGAAAGGGCCTTGGGCGGCCTTGCCCGCGCACAGGGCGAACAGGCGGCGCATCGCAGTCAGGCCGAACTCGCCCAGCTCAACTAGTCGGAAACCGCCGGTCTTCATGCGCGCGATATGGTGTCCGATGTGGAGCTGAAACAGCGCAATCTGGCGCTGGCGGGCGAGACAGGCGGCCTTGAGGCGGCAAGCGGCGCCATAGGCGAGGCGCGCGGCGCGATTGCTCAGGCCGATGCCCAGATCCGGCTGGTTTCGGCCATCCGTGCCGATCTGCATATCCGCTCGCCGGGCCCGGGCCGGGTGGAATATCGCATTGCCGAGCCGGGCACGATGATGGCGCCCGGCGGCAAGCTTTTGTCGATCATCAACCCGGAGGATGTCTATCTGACTATCTTCGTGCCTTCTGCCGTTGTTTCGCGCATTCGGATCGGGGATGAGGCGCGCATCCTGCCGCAGGGTTTTACCCGCGCCTTGTCCGCCCGCGTCGGCTTTGTCTCGCCCGAGGCGCAGTTCACCCCCAAATACGTCGAAACCGCCAATGAGCGCGACAACCTCTCCTATCGGGTGAAGCTGCAGATACCTGTGGAGGTGGCGCGGCGGTTTGCGGGCGTGCTGAAGGCCGGGATGACCGCCGATGGCTTTGTCCGCACAGATCCCGGCAAGCCATGGCCTGATTTGGGGCCTGATCGGGGAACAGCCGGGCGGTGAGCGAGGCGATGACCGGGACGGCGGGAATGGGCGCAATGGCCATCATCCTTGAGGATGTTTCCCATCATTATGGCCCGGTTCAGTCCCTCGCCAATGTCAGCCTGCAATTGCCGCGCGGCGGGGCGGTGGCCTTTGTCGGGCCCGACGGGGTGGGCAAATCCACGCTGCTGGGGCTGATTTCCGGGGTGAAGCGCGTTCAGCAGGGCAAGGTCGGCGTGCTCGGCTTCGATCTTGCGCGGCGGGGCGACCGCTCCGCTTTCCTGTCCCGCGTGGCCTATATGCCGCAGGGGCTGGGGCGCAATCTCTACCCCACGCTGTCCGTGGCCGAGAATATCGACTTTTTCGGCCGCCTGTTCGGTCTGGGCGGGGCCGAACGGCGCGCGCATATGAAGCGCCTGCTTGAGGCGACGGGGCTTGCGCCTTTTCCCGACCGGCCCGCAGGCAAGCTTTCGGGCGGGATGAAGCAGAAGCTGGGCCTATGCTGCGCGCTGGTTCACGATCCGGACCTGCTGATTCTGGACGAGCCGACAACGGGCGTCGATCCCCTGTCGCGGCGACAATTCTGGGAACTGGTCGATGCCATGCGGGCCGAGCGGCCCGAACTGACCGTGCTGGTCTCGACCGCCTATATGGAAGAGGCCGAGCGTTTCGATCATCTGGTGGCGATGGACGAAGGGCGCATCATCGCGCAGGGGCCGACGCACGATATTCTGGCGCAAACCGGGGCCGCAACGCTGGAGCAGGCCTATATCAGCCTGCTGCCCGAAGCGAAGCGGCCTGCGGGCGAATTGCTCAATGTCGCGCCATGGCAGGACAAGTGAGAGGCGCCCGCGATAGAAGCGCAGCATCTGGTGCGCCGCTTCGGCGATTTCGTGGCGGTCGATGACGTCAGCTTTCGGATCGGCCGGGGCGAGATCTTCGGCTTTCTCGGCTCGAACGGCTGCGGCAAGACGACGACCATGAAGATGCTGACCGGACTGCTTGATGCGAGCAGCGGGACCGCAACCCTGTTCGGGCGCCCGATCACCGCCGGAGACATGCAGACGCGGATGCGTGTCGGCTATATGTCGCAGGCCTTTTCGCTCTATGAAGAATTGACCGTCGAGCAGAATCTGGCCCTGCACGCCCGCCTCTATCGCGTGCCGCAGGGCGAGGCGGGGGCGTTGGTGAATGAGGTGATGGCGCAATATGCGCTGCTCGATCATGCCCGCGCCCTGCCTGCCGCATTGCCGCTGGGGATACGCCAGCGGCTGCAACTGGCGGCGGCCTGTCTGCACAAGCCTGAAATCCTTATCCTTGACGAGCCGACCTCGGGCGTCGATCCTGCGGCCCGCGACATGTTCTGGGGTCATTTGCTGCGCCTTTCGCGCGATGATGGCGTGACCATCTTTGTCTCGACCCATTTCATGAACGAGGCCGAGCGGTGCGACCGGATTTCGCTAATGGATCGCGGGCGGGTGCTGGCAGTGGGAACGCCGGCCGAACTGACGCGCCAATACCATGCGCAGCGTCTGGAGGACGCGTTCATTGCGGTGCTGGAGGATAATTCGGCCGAAGCGGCGACGGCTGCGACCTCGGAACCGGCAGGGCGCAAGCCGGACGAGGCCGACAACAGACAGGGCGGATTGGCCGGTTGGCTGGGCTTTGCCTGGGCCTTTTCCCGGCGCGAGGCGATCGAACTGGCGCGCGACCGCATCCGCATGGGCTTTGCGCTGGCGGGACCGATCATCCTGCTGTGCATTTGCGCCTTCAGCATTTCCTTTGACGTGCAGAACATCCGCATGGCGGTGCTCGACCATGATCAGAGTGCGACCAGCCGCGATCTGATCCGCCGCTTTGAGGGGTCGCGCTATTTCGTGGAAACCCGCCCCATCGCCAGCGAGGAAGACGCGCATGGGCGACTGCGCGAGGGCAGCGTCCAGATGGTGCTGGATATTCCGCCTGCCTTTGGGCGCGATCTGGCCGCGGGGCGAAAGCCGGATGTGGGGGTTTTCATTGATGGCGCCAGCCCCTTTCTGGCCGTGAACATCCAGGGCTATGCCGATGCGATCATTCTGGCCTATTCGCTCGACAGGTTGGGGGTGACTTCCACCGCTCTCGCGATGCCCGCCTCGATCGAACCCCGTTTCATCTACAATCAGGATTTTCGCAGCATCTATGCGATCACGCCGGGCGTGCTGATGCTGACAATGATCCTGATCCCCGCGATGCTGACCGCGCTTGGCATCGTTCGTGAAAAAGAGATCGGCTCGATCATCAACCTCTATGCTTCGCCCGCCGGGGCCGGGGCGTTCCTGATCGGCAAGCAGGTGCCCTATGTCGCTCTGGCCATGGTCAGCTATGGCACGCTTGTGGCCCTCATCGTGACCGTTCTGGGTGTGCCGCTCAAGGGGTCCCTGTCGGCGCTGACGATGGGCGCGCTGCTGTTCGTGCTGGCGTCCACCGGTCTTGGCATGATGATCTCAACCTTCGTTCGCACCCAGGTGGCCGCGATTTTCGCCACCGCGCTGATCTGCCTCATCCCTTCCGTGAATTTTTCGGGCCTGCTCTATCCGGTCTCGACGCTCCTCGACGGCAGCTATTGGATCGGCGTCATCTTTCCTTCCTCGTGGTTTCAGATCATCAGTCTGGGCACCTTCACCAAGGGCCTTGGTCCGGCCAGCTTCGGCGCAGCCTATCTGGCGCTGGGGCTGTTTGCCCTCATCGTCATCATGGCCTCGCGGCTCATGCTCGGAAAGCAGGAGGTATGAGCCGCTGGCTGATCAATGTCTGGTTGCTCGGCGTCAAGGAACTGCGCAGCGTTCTCAAGGATGTGACGCTGATGGCGCTGATTGTCTTTGCCTTTACCATCGCCATCCAGCTCGTCGCCACCGGGCTCAAGGCCGAGGTGTCCAATGCCTCGGTGGCGATCGTGGACGATGATCACAGCGAACTGTCGCGGCGCCTGCGCGATGCTGTGCGGCCGCCCTATTTCAAGCCGCCGGTGGACATCGCGCGCGGGGATGTCTCCGCCGCGATGGACGGGGGCCGCTATATTTTCGTGATCGAGATCCCGCCGCGCTTTCAGGCCGATGTGCTGGCCCGGCGCAGCCCGGCGGTTCAGATTCTGGTCGATGCCACCGCCATGACGCAGGCCGGGCTGGGGGCTGTCGATTTCCAGCGGATCTTTGCCGCCGAGACGCTCGATTTCCTCCACGCGCGCGGCCTGCTGGCGGCTCTGCCCGTCACGGTGACCAGCCAGATCTTCTTCAACCCCAATTCGCAATCGGCCTGGTACAGTTCGGTGATGCAGATCGTGACGAATGTGACGGTCCTCTCGATCATCCTTGTCGGCGCAGCGGTCATCCGCGAGCGCGAGCATGGTACGATCGAACATCTGCTGGTCATGCCCGTCCGGGCCAGTGAAATCGCTTTTTCCAAGATTCTGGCCAATGGTCTGGTCATCTTTCTGGCCTCGATCGCGTCCCTGTGGTTTGTGGTGCATGGGGCTCTGGCCGTGCCGCTGGCGGGTTCTCTGGCGCTCTTTGCGGGCGCGATGGTGCTCTATCTCTTTTCGGTGACGTCGCTGGGCATGTGGATGGCGACGCTGGCGCCCAGCATGCCGCAATTCGGCCTGTTTGCTGTCCCGGTCTATGCCATCGCCTATCTGCTGTCCGGGCCGCCACGCCGCTTGAGAGCATGCCGCCCGCCATCCAGATCGTGGCAAGGCTGCTGCCCACCACCCAATTTGTCAGCCTTTCGCAGGCGGTGCTTTATCGCGGCGCGCAAACCGCCACCGTATGGCCCGAACTGGCCATGATCTGCGGCTGGGGCGTGCTGTTTGTTGCCCTTGCGGTGCAGCGCTTCCGCTCGATGCTGGAGCGTCAGGGATGAAGGCGAAAATCATGCATAAAGGCCCAAAGATGACCCTGCGCGCGTTGCTGGCGGCGGGGCCGGCGCTTGGTCTGGCGGCTTGCGCCTCGTCGCCTCCTCTGGCCTCGCCTCAGGCGACGGTTTCCCCGCCCGCGCGCCTCGTCGCGCCCGAGGCCGGTCTGCCATCGGCGGGCGCCCCCGACCGGTGGTGGACCCTTTGGGGCGATCCTGCCTTGAACGCGCTGGTCGAAAAGGCGCTCGTCGCCAATGCCGATATCCGCGTGGCGCAGGCCCATGTCAGGGCGGCAAGGGCGCTCGTGTCCGTTTCGGAGGCGGCGCTCTATCCCACCGTGGCGGCCAATGGCGCGGCGTGGGGAACGCTGGCCGATACCGCGGCCGATGGCGCTCTTGGCTCGCTCCTTGCGCCTTTTTCCGAAGGGAACACGGGCGCGGGCTATCTTGTCGGGCTTGGCGCGCAATGGGAGCCGGACGTGTTCGGCGGTCGCCACGCCGATGCCGAAGCCGCCAGGGCCCTTGCCGACAGCGCGCAATGGCTGGCCCATGGCGTTGCGCTGACCGTGATCGGCGATGTGGTTGAAAACTATCAGCAGTGGCAGGGGCTGCGTCGCCGTCTGGCCATCCTCGATCAAAGCATCGCATCGGCGCGGGTTTTGGCCGATTATCTCTCCGCCCGGCAAAGGATGGGACAGGCCAAGGCGCTGGATGTGACCAAGGCGCAGGCGGCGCTGGCCTCGCTGGAGGCGGGTCGACCACCCCTCCTGTCGCTGATCGACGCGCGGCGCAGGCGGCTTGCCGTGCTGGCCGGAGACTTGCCCGAAACACCGCCTGCAGAGGCGACAAATGCGAATATGCGCGTGCCGCCGCCGCCCTCCGGTCAATTCCCCTCGGCCATTCTGGAGCGCCGCCCCGATGTGCGCGCCCGAATGCTGATTGTTGCCGCGCGGGCCGCCCGGCTGAAAAGTCTGAAGGCGGATCTGATGCCGCGTTTCGGGATCAGTTTCATGGGACAGGATGGCCATATCGCCTTGTCGGGCCTGCCCGGTTTTGGCGGCCCGCTTGGTCTGGTTGGCGTCAAGGCCAGCGTCCCCATCTTCACCGGCGGATTGCTGCGCGGGCGGATCGCGGCAGGCCATGGCGAACTGGAGGCGGCGCTGGCGGGACAGGATCGCGCCATCCTGCTGGCGCTTGAAGAGGTCGAGACCGCCTATGCCTTGCGCACCGGGCTTGATGCCCGTTTGCGCGGCCTGGAGCAGGCACGCGACCTGTCCGCCCGCCGCGTCGATCAGGCGCAGGCCTTCTATCGTGCGGGGCGTATGGCCTTGGGCGATGTGCTGCAGGCACAGCTCGACGCCTTTGCGGATGCCGACAAGGTGGAACAGACCAAGTTGGCGCAAGGCAGCGCCACCGTTCAGCTTTACCGGGCGATTGCCGGTGGCTGGGGGATGAATCGATCACAGACCGGCCTGAACGCGCCGGAAGGAGCTCACCCATGAACGACAGCCTATCCGCCCATGAGGCCGCCGATCCGCTCGAAGGGATGGCCCGGAATCTCGATCGGGCCTCCTTCGCCGCCATTGCCGGTGTCACGGGCGGGCTCTCGCCCTTTACCGTGGCGCAGGCGCTCTCGGACTGGGCCCTGCATCTTGCGGTATCGCCGGGGCGGCGGTTGGAACTGGTGGCCAAGGCTTGGCGCAAAACCCTGCGTTTGGCCGATTATGTCGCCCATGGCGCCGATGGCGATCACCCCGCCATTGAGCCCCTGCCGCAGGATCGCCGCTTTGACGATCCGGCGTGGAAAGCGGCGCCCTATAATCTGATCGCCCAATCCTTTTTAATGACGCAGCAATGGTGGCATGCGGCAACCACCGGCATTGCAGGCGTCACCGCTCGCCATGAGGCGGTGACATCTTTCACCCTGCGCCAGATCCTCGACATGCTGGCGCCCAGCAATTTCGTCCTGACGAATCCTGTGCTGCAAAAGCGGATTGCCGATACGGGCGGCATGTGTCTGGTCGAGGGCGCAAGGCTGCTGATGGCCGATGTCGAAGCGCTTGCCCGCGGCACGGCGCAGACGGGCGAGCAGCCACTGCAGGTCGGGCGCGACATTGCGGCGACCAAAGGCAAGGTAATCTACCGCAACCGCCTGATGGAGCTGATCCAGTATGAGCCGACCACCGCGACGGTCCGGCCCGAGCCGGTGCTGATCGTACCGGCCTGGATCATGAAATATTATATTCTCGACCTCTCCCCCCGCAATTCCCTGACCGCCTGGCTGGTGGGGCAGGGCTATACGGTCTTCGCGATTTCCTGGCACAATCCCGGCAGCGCGGATCGCGATCTGACCATGGAGGATTATCGCCTGCTGGGGCCGATGGCCGCGCTGGACGCGATCGGGGCGATTACCGGCGCGCCGAAAATCCATGCATGCGCTGGGCTATTG
>Ga0124846_1000010_pt1 | contig 13184 bp, 10 predicted proteins | sample ThiBio_1000_biof_FD_88620 | JGI IMG/M metagenome (GOLD analysis project Ga0124846, IMG submission 88620) | Wastewater bioreactor microbial communities from Cape Town, South Africa - Thiocy_expt_1000_biof (PacBio error correction) | ecosystem: Engineered > Bioreactor > Thiocyanate-remediating >... | reverse complement strand
CCTCGAAGCGCATCCGCAGGTGCACGGGCATCCGATCCCACTCGATGTCGGATGCCGAGACCGGAATATGGGCCGCGGCGCGGATCACGTCGGCGAGCGCCTCGCCGACCGGTGCATCCGATCGCACGGGCAGCTCGGCGAGCAGGCGGCGGGCCCAGTCGCCCGCGGGCACCACGTGGCGGCGGATCGCCTTCGGCAGCGCCTTGATGAGCGCCGTCACGAGGTCCTCCCGCAGACCCGGCACGAGCCAGTCGAAGCCGCGCTGCTCGACGCGCGGCAGCACGGCGACCGGGATGACGACCGTCACCCCGTCGTCGTCGGCGCCCGGCTCGAAGCGGTAGCGCAGGCGGAAGCTCGTGTCGCCCTGCAGCCACTCGTCGGGGAATCCGGCCGCGTCTCCCGCGTCATCCTCGAGGAGGTCCTCGCGCCGCATGGTGAGCAACTCCGGCTGCTCGGCTCTCGCCTTCTTCCACCAGCTCGCGAAGCGGCGCGAGTCGGTGACCTCCCGCGGCACGCGCGCGTCGTAGAACGCGAAGACCGCCTCGTCGCCGGTGAGGATGTCGCGTCGCCGGGTGCGCTCCTCCACCTCGGCGAGCTCGCGGCGCAGCGCCTCGTTCTCGCGGTCGAAGCCGAGCAGGGCGGAGCGCTGCAGCTCGTGCGGCCAGTCGCCCTCGACGAGGGCGTGGCGGATGAACAGCTCACGGGCGAGCGCCGGATCGAGCCGGGCGAGCTGCGCGCGGCGGCGCGGCACGATGGGCACCCCGTAGAGCGTCACCTTCTCCCAGACGAGTGCGGCGCCCTGCTTGCTCGACCAGTGCGGTTCGGAGTGCGAGCGCTTGGCGAGGTCGCCCGCGATCGGCTCGGCCCAGGCGGGGTCGATCGCGGCGACGGTGCGGGCGAACAGCCGGCTCGTCTCGACGAGCTCGGCGGCCATGACGGCGTTCGGCTGCTTCTTGGCGAGACCGGAGCCGGGGAAGATCACGAAGCGCTGGCCGCGCGAGCCGAGGTAGTCCTTCTTCTCGGGGTCGCGAAGGCCGAGACGGGAGAGCAGGCCGGCGAGCACGGAACGGTGGATCGCGTCGGCATCCGTCGACCGTTCCCCGGGCGGGAGCCCGACCGACTTGGCCGCGCGGACGAGCTGCCGGTAGAGGTCCTGCCACTCGCGCACGCGCAGGTAGTTGAGGTATTCCGCCTTGCACATACGTCGGAAGGCGTTGCCCGAGCGCTCCTTCTGCTGATCTTCGAGGTGGTTCCAGAGGTTCAGCAGCGAGATGAAGTCCGAGCCCGGGTCGCGGAACCGCGCGTGGGCGGCATCCGCCTGGGGGCGCTTCTCGAGGGGGCGCTCGCGCGGGTCCTGGATGGAGAGCCCGGCCACGATGGCGGCCACCTCGCGCACGACGCCGTGCCGCCCCGCCTCCACGAGCATCCGCCCGAACCGCGGGTCGACGGGCAGCCGGGCGAGGTCGCGCCCCACGCGGGTGATGCGCTGCTCCCGGTCGACCGCGCCGAGCTCGGTGAGCAGGTCGAGCCCGTCGGCGATGCCGCGCGAGTCGGGCGGTGTGAGGAACGGGAACTCGCGGATGTCGCCCAGGCGCAGCTCGAGCATCTGCAGGATGACGGCCGCGAGGCCCGTGCGCAGGATCTCGGGGTCGGTGAACTCGGGGCGACGCGCGAAGTCCTCCTCCGAGTACAGCCGGATCGCGATGCCCGGCGAGGTGCGCCCGGCGCGCCCCGAGCGCTGGTTGGCCGACGCCTGGCTGATCGCCTCGATCGGCAGCCGCTGCACCTTGGCGCGCGGCGAGTAGCGGCTGATGCGGGCCGTGCCGGCGTCGACGACGTAGCGGATGCCGGGCACCGTGATGCTCGTCTCGGCGACGTTCGTCGCGATCACGACGCGGCGACGGACGCCCGGTGCGCGTCGGGTGTCGAACACGCGGTGCTGGTCGGCGGCCGAGAGCCGGCCGTACAGCGGCACCACCTCGTCCGTCGGGAACCGGCCGCGCACGACGTCGGCGGCATCCCGGATCTCCGACTCGCCGGAGAGGAACACGAGCACGTCGCCCGGCTCCTCGCGCTCGAGCTCGGCGAGCGCGTCGACGATGCCCTGCTGCACGTCGCGGTCGGAGGCGGCCGCGCCCTCGTCGTCCGAGTCGTCGTCGCCGCCCGCCTCGGCCACGAGCGCGCGGTAGCGGATGTCGACGGGGTAGGTGCGCACCGACACCTCGATCACCGGCACTTCGGCGCCGATCGCGGCGGCGAAGTGGCGTGCGAAGCTCTCGGGGTCGATGGTCGCCGAGGTGACGATGACCTTGAGGTCGGGACGACGCGGGAGCAGCCGCGTGAGGTAGCCGAGCAGGAAGTCGATCGTGAGGCTGCGCTCGTGGGCCTCGTCGATGATGATCGTGTCGTAGGCGCGCAGCTCGCGGTCGCGCGACAGCTCGGCGAGCAGCACGCCGTCCGTCATGAGCTTGATCGCCGTGTCGGACTTCGTGCGGTCGTCGAACCGCACCTGATATCCGACGACGGTGCCGAGCTCGACGCCCAGCTCGGATGCGATGCGCTCCGCGATCGAGCGGGCGGCGATCCGGCGGGGCTGGGTGTGCCCGATGCGCTCGCGTCCGAGTCCGAGGCAGATCTTGGGCAGCTGGGTGGTCTTGCCGGAGCCGGTCGCCCCCGCGACGACCACGACCTGGTTCTCGCGGATGGCGCGCGCGAGCTCGTCGTGCGCCTGGCTGACGGGCAGCTCGGGCGGGTAGACGATGCGGTACGCGGGGGTGGCCTCGGACATGAGCCCTCCAGGCTACCCGCCGGGAGGGCTCATGCGGGCTCACGCGACGGGGAGCACCTCCCGCTCGAGGCGGGCGTAGGAGGCCTCCATGCCGTCGGTCATGCCGGTCGCGAGGATCATGTCGCGCTGCTCGGCGTTCGCGTAGGTGATGAGCGCGGTGAGAAGCGTCACGCCGTCGACCTCGTCGAACGTCAGGTCGTTGACGGTGCCGGGGAAGTCGGTGCCCGACATCCGCTCGGTGCTCACGATGCGGCGCTCCGGCTCGATCACGAGGTTCTCGCCCTCGAAGCCGAACGGCTCGCCGGACGTTCCCTCCTCGGGTGCCCACGCGTTGCGGTACGAGCCGCCGACGCGCAGCTCGTTCTCGCAGACGGTCATGGTCCACCCGTCGGGGCCGAGCAGCCAGCGGCGCATGAGCTCGGGCTCGGTGTGTGCGCGCCAGATGAGGTGGCGCGGCGCCTCGAAGGCGCGGGTGATGCGCACGTGGGTGTCGTCGAGGATCTCGGTGCGGGTGCCCTTGCCGAGCGCGTACTCCCGCAGGTCGGCGAGCACCGTGTCGAGCTGGCCGAACGCTTGGGTCATGCCCTCGATCTGGCCCATCGCGATCACCTGCTCGAGGGCCTCGGCGGTCGGCGACTCCGAGACCACGGTGAAGCGCGACCCGGTCGGGGTGCTCTCGAATGCGACCGCCATCCGTCCGGTCGGCGCCGCGGGGTCGATCTCGCCGTCGGCATCGGCGAAGGAGTCGCGTACCACGAAGCGGTGCGGCTCCTCGACCTCCTCGACGTCCCAGCGGCCGTGGTACCGCTCGCCTTCGGGGGAGGTCATCCAGTAGTGCACGATCCCGCCGGGGCGGAGCTCGTAGCGGTCGAAGGTGGCGTGGTAGCCGGGCGGGCCCCAGAAGCGCTCGAGCTGGCGGGGGTCGGCGAAGGCGCCCCAGAGGCGCTCCACGGGCACGGGAAAGTCGGCGACGACGGTCATCGTGAGCGCCTCGGGGTCGGTGGTGACGGATGTCACGGGCATGGTTCTCTCCTTCAGGTCCGGTTCGGTGGTCAGTCGTCTTCGGCGAAGAGCGCGTCGAGGCGGTCGATGCGCGCGCGCCAGAGGTCGGCATAGGCGTCGAGCAGGGCCCGCGCGCGGCCGAGCTGCTCGGGGTCGGCCCGCACGATGCGCGCCCGGCCGCGGGTCTCCTTTGTCACGAGTCCTGCCCCCTCCAGCACGGCGACGTGCTTCTGCACGGCGGCGAACGACATCGCGTAGTCGGCGGCGAGCTCGCTCACGCTGCGCTCCCCGAGCAGGGTGCGTCGCACGATGTCGCGCCTGGTGCGGTCGGCGAGCGCGTGGAATACGCGGTCGACCTCCGCGTCGCTGAGCTCCAAATGTACAACCATTTGGTTGTACATTACGGCTCGGGTGGGCGGATGTCAACGCTTTCGTGGCATACCCGGCGAGTACTACGAGGGCATCGAGAGGGTGATGACGCTTCCGGCTTTCCTCCTCGAACAAGCACGCCACTCGACGCGCGCCTCAACCGACCGTCGCCCTCCGGCTTCGATGGAGTCCCCCGCGAGTGCCGACGCGAACGGCCTCCTCGCCGTTTTCGTGCTCGCTCATGTGCCATTGGGAATCTTGTAGAGCCGCATTCCCTAATGTATAGTTGCATGCACAAGGCCGGGTCTTGTCCGCGGCCCTTTCTCAAACACCAAACTCGCGGAAAGGACCAGTTCATGTATAAGAAGAACAAGCGCATCTTCGAGAAGATCGCTGTCCCCGTCCAGGAGATCGCGCGTCGTGTGCTTTCCGAGACGATGGAACTGCCGTACGTGCCCGAGCAGACCTTCGGCCTCGACCTCGAGGCAAAGGTCAGCACTCAGCTGGCCCCCCCGGCCCAGCTGGACATGCTCAACGTGATGAAAGCCATCGCCGAGATCGACATCGACAGCACGCGCCGCGTCAGCAATTACGGTGCATTGCAGTCCCACGAGGACCGGTTCGCTCACGCTCGCCTGGTCATGCTGCTCGAAGAGGCGTTCCCGGGCTGCCTGATCGCGGGCGAGGAGGCGACTCCCGACGAGTGGCGCGATGCCCTTCACGCCGCGACCGGCGTTCTGGTGTTTATCGTCGACCCGTGTGATGGCACCTCGCTCCTGAAAGCCATCCGCAGCAACAACAGTGTGAACATCGGTGTTTACCTTGCGGTGGGTGACGGCCTACTCCACCTCCTCGGCTCGGTCAGCACCTCCGCCACTGGCGAGTGCATTGTGCACGACACGGCGGAGCTCAACACGGTGGAACTGCACAGCCGGATCGGGACGCGCCTGATCGTGAGCGACGGGTCCGCGAACCGCGGTGTCGAGAGCGGAACGATCGCCACCGTCGCGGCCCGCGGAGTCGCACGAGGAGAGCTTCAATGGCTCTTCGACACGCACGCGACGTTCGGGCTCCGCGAGCAGCTCTACGGGGGTAAGACTTACTACGGTGCACCGCTGACGATCTTCACCGTGGGTGGCGCCCCGGTGCTGATCAGCTTCCCGCTCGGCGGCTGTGAGTACGTCCTGGTCCCGCACGACCAGACCGTGTGGGACGCCTTCCCGCTGCTCGCGGCGTTGGCGGCGGGCGGCTGCAGCTACGTCCTGGCCTCCACCGGCAAGCCGGTGACGATGCGGGAGATGCTCGGGTACTTCGACACACTGGTCGCACCTGGCGGCCCCGGCGACCACCCGATCCCCAGCGGTCTGCTGATCCGAGATGGGGCGAATCCCACCACCACCAACATTCTCATCGAGAGGATGCACGAGGCGTGGAAGACCGCGAACCTCCCCGAGGCCGTTCCGCAGGAGGGCATCGTGCAGGAGGACCTCGTGCCGCCGATGGACACGGAATGCCGTCCCGCAGGCGACTCGGAGGCGTGAGCATGTCGCCACCCCCATACGGTCCTCCCTGAGAACGGCGAGGCGTGCCGTGCTTCACCGACACTTTCGTACAAGGATGTGGAGCACGGCACGCGACATAGCGCGCCCCGCCATCCGACGCGGCGCAAACCTATCCCTTGGAGCGTGGGTACATGCCTACCCAGATTGAAAACAACACTAGTCAGCCGATGCCAGTGCGCGTGCCCAACGACATCGAGAGCGCTCTGCGCGAGCTTGCTCGGGTGCGCAAATCGATCAACAACGAAGCGAACGAAGCCATCGCCAAGTACATCGACCGTCGGGTCTTTAGCGGGACCTTCGACGCAGAGGTTGCCGCCGCGCGCAAACGTTTCGGTGACCTGGTGAACGACCTCAGGGACTATAGGGGAGAAGCTCCCGTGGCGCCTTTGCAGCCCCCCGCGCCCGTGGAGGCGTCGAAGCCGTCGATTCCGGTCGGCAAGTCTCAGATCACTATCCGCATCACGCCGACCACCATGGCCCACCTCACCGGGCTGGCACTGATCGACGACAACTCGATCGCTGACCAAATCCGTCGCGCGCTCTCCGAGCACGTCGTGGAGATGGCAAAGGATGCGGTGCTCGGCTTGGAGATGCACATCGCGAATTCGGTCGACGCCTGAGCCTCGTTCGCTTGTGAACGTGGGCGAGGTCGCCCCTTGTTGGGGCGGATCCACCCACGTTCGGAAACGTCTGGTGACGCTGCTCTGATCTGTCACCTTGATCCGCCGCTCGTCTTTTGGATCCACCCGCATCACGTTGGCCTGCCAAGCCGGGCCATACCGCGTGAAATCTAGTGTCGTCTCGCCGCGTTTCCCGACATTCGTCATCCGGAACGGGCTGGGATAGATGTGTCGAGCGGCGGAGGAGCTGTTATGCGTGAATATCAACGACTCGCTGCAGTAGTTCACGGTAAAACTCTGCGTCGAGGGGGCCTGCGATGATCAATCAGGTCACGGCGGCTCGCATCGAGGCCGTATGGTCACGGTACCCGGAACTCGCGGCGCGGTACCCGGCAGCGTTGAGGGAGATCACCTGGCGGAGGTGCCCGAGGCCGTGCACCAGTCGAACGCGATCGAGAACTCGACCCTCACTCTGGAGGGCACCGAGCGGATCCTGGCAGGCTCACTTCCCGCGGGATCGCATGAGCTGCGTGAGGGGTTCGAGGCGAGCAATCTCGCGCGCGTGACGGTCGAGTTGCTGTCGTCGGCGGAACCGCTCACGACGGAGCTGATCCTGCACTGGCACGGCGAACTGCTGACCGGAATCCGAGACGACGCTGCGGGCCGCTTCCGCCGGGACGGCGAGTGGGTGCGTGTCGGCTCCCATCTCGGCGCGAACCCATCATTCGTTCCCGAGCTCGTCGATCGAGCGCTGGAGCGCTACCAGAGCGGGCCGCCCGCCGGCGCGCTGGAGCGCATCGCGTGGTTCCACTGCGAGTTCGAAGTCATCCACCCCTTCGTCGACGGCAACGGCCGGATCGGACGCGTGCTGATCAACCACCAGCTGCTGGAGGCGGGGCTCCCGCCCGTCATCGTGCGAGCGCGCGGGCGGCACTCCGACTACTACCCGGCACTCGAGGCGTGCGCGCGCACCGACCGGCACGACGCGATGACTCGCCAGCTCGCTCTCCTCACGCTCGAGGCCTTTCACAAGCGGATCGCGCTGCTCACGACCCGAGACGTCGTCCGGCTCGCCGATTGGGCTCGCGCTGCGGGCGTTCCCGGCAACGTCGCCGCGAACAAGGCCAAACGGCAGACGATCCCCGCGTTCCGGCTGCGGGACCGCTGGATGATCTCGGCCGAGCATCGAGGATAGGCGCATACGCGACCGGGGCGCGGCAGTCGTCTTGTTGTGTGGCAAAGCACTTTGTGATACAAAGTTGCCGTGACCGAAAACGACGACCTCGAGAGCGACGGGCTGACCCCCGAGCAGTCGCTCGCGCTCATCCAGGGCGAGACGCGCAGCATGAAACGGCTGTTCGGCGTGCAGGTGCCGGTCTACTACTTCGTATGGGGCGGCGCCTGGCTCGTCGGCTACCTCCTGCTCTGGGCGGCGTGGCCCGGCAGCCCCTCGCCCGTCGCGGTGCCGCTCGCCGTCGCGGCCCCCGTGTTCGCAGCCCTCATCCTGGGCGCCGCGGTCGCCTCCGCCGTCGTCGGCGTGCGCAGCAACCGCGGCATCAAGGGCACGAGCGACTTCGTCGGCACCGTCTACGGCATCTCCTGGGCCCTGCTCGGCGGCGCGGTCGGCACGATCGGCTACGCCCTCATCCGTGCCGGCAGCTCCGACGCGGCGGTCGCGATCTACTACACCTCCGCCTACGCCCTGCTCGTCGGTGCCATGTACCTCGCGGGCACGATGCTGTGGCGCTCCGTCGACCAGCTCGTCATCGCGATCGTCATGATCGTCGCCGCGGCCGTCACGGGCTTCTTCGGCGCGCCCGGCAACATGCTCGCGATGGCCCTCATCGCCGGACCCGCGCTGCTCCTCGGCGGGGTCATCGCCCTCGCGCGGCTGCGGAGGATGTGAGGCCGCGATGGACGAGCTCGACCCCGTCATCCACGCCTCCGCGCGGCTGCGCATCACCGCGGCACTCGCGGCGCTCGATGCGGGCGACCGGATCTCGTTCCCCCGCCTCCAGGGGTTGCTCGCGATGACCGCCGGCAACCTCTCGACCCACCTGCGCAAGCTCGAGGACGCCGGCTACGTCGACGTCGACAAGACCTTCCAGGGCCGATCGCCCGTCACCTACCTCTCGCTCAGCCAGGCCGGACGGCGGGCGTTCGAGGACTACACCGCGCGGCTGCGCGCACTGCTTGGAGGCACCCCATGACATCCCTCGCGACCCTCGCCGGCGTCAGCCGCCGCTACGGCGACGTCACCGCGCTCGACGCCGTCGACCTCGCCGTCGGCGAGGCGGAGCTCGTCGGCCTGCTCGGCCCCAACGGGGCGGGCAAGACGACCCTGCTGTCGCTCCTGCAGGGGCTGCGGCGCCCCACCTCGGGCACCGTGCGCCTGTTCGGGGGCGACCCGCGGGATGCCGCCTCGCGCGTGCACCTCGGCTGCACCCCGCAGGAGACGGCGCTGCCCGCCACCCTACGGGTGGGCGAGGTCATCGACTTCGTCGGCGGCCACTTCCCCGACCGGATGCCGACGGCCGAGCTCGCCGCCGAGTTCGGGCTGACCGAGCTGCTGCGTCGCCAGACCGGGGCCCTCTCGGGCGGGCAGCGCCGCCGGCTGGGCGTCGCGCTCGCCTTCGTGGGCAGGCCCCGGCTCGTGCTGCTCGACGAGCCGACCACGGGCCTCGACGTCGACGGACGCCGCGCGCTGTGGGACGCCATCCGCCGCCAGCACACCGCCGGCGCGACGATCATCGTCACGAGCCACTACCTCGAGGAGATCGAGGCGCTCGCCGAGCGCGTGGTCGTGATCGCCGAGGGGCGCATCGTGGCCGACGACAGCCTCGCGGCGGTGCTCGCCCGGGTCGGCGACCGCTGGGTGCGCCTCGCCACCCCCGAGACCGAGCGGGTCGCCGCGCTGCCTGGCGTCGTCGCGGCGGCACCCGACGAGACGGGCGTCTCGCTCGCCGTCCACGACTCCGACGCCTTCGTGCGCGAGCTCGTCGCCTCCGGCATCCCTTTCTCGGGGCTGCAGGTGCGCGGCGCGACCCTCGAGGAGGCCTTCCTCGCCCTGACCGAGAGGAGCGCGGCATGAGCGCCCTGCGCCTGACCGCCCTGCACACGCGCTATGCGCTCGTCGAGACCTTCCGCGTGCCGATCGCGGTGATCGGATCGCTCGCCTTCCCGGCGCTCGCGTTCCTGTTCTTCATCGTGCCGCAGCGCACCGTCGCCGACGACCCCGTCTTCGCGACGCAGGCGGTCGTGCAGCTGATGGTGTTCGCACTCATGTCGAACGCGCTGTTCGGGTTCGGCATCTCCATCTCGCAGGCGCGCGAGACGCAGTGGGACCCCTACCTGCGCACGCTCCCCGCGCCGGCCGTGGCGCGCATCCTCTCGCAGGTGCTCTCGACGGGGCTGCTCGGCCTCGTCGCGCTCGTGCCCGTGCTCGTGCTCGGCGCGACGCTCACGAAGGCCCATGCGGATGCCGCGGGTCTCGCGCTCGGACTGCTCGCGCTCGTCGCCTCCGCCCTCCCGTTCCTGTTCGCGGGCATCGCGATCGGCTACGCGATGCCCATGAAGGTCGCGATCGCGGTCGTGCAGATCGTGATGTTCGCGCTCGCCTTCGGCGGCGGGCTGTTCCTGCCGCCCGTGCTGTTCCCCGGCTGGCTGGATGCCGTATCCCGGTTCCTGCCGTCGCGGCAGGCGCGCGAGGCGGTCGTGCAGGCGGTGCAGGGCGGCGAGGTGCCGTGGTGGGCGTGGGGCGGGCTCGCCGCCTGGACCGTCGCCCTGCTCGCGCTCACCCTCGTGCTGTACCGCCGCGACGAGGGCCGCCGCTTCCGCTGAGCCGGGTCACAGGGCCCGCAGGATGTCCTCCACGCGCTCCTTCGCGTCGCCGAACAGCATCTGGGTGTTCTCGCGGAAGAACAGCGGATTCTGCACCCCCGCGTAGCCCGACGCCATCGAGCGCTTGAAGACGATCACGTTCGCCGCCTCCCACACTCGCAGCACGGGCATCCCCGCGATCGGCGATCCCGGGTCCTCGGCGGCCGCAGGGTTGACGGTGTCGTTCGCGCCGATGACGAGCACGACGTCCGTGGCGGCGAGGTCGTCGTTGATCTCGTCCATCTCGAGCACGATGTCGTACGGCACCTTCGCCTCGGCGAGCAGCACGTTCATGTGCCCCGGCAGGCGGCCCGCGACCGGATGGATGCCGAACCGCACGCGCACACCGCGGGCCCGGAGGCGCTCGGCGAGCTTGGCGACGGGGGACTGCGCCTGCGCGACCGCCATGCCGTAGCCGGGCGTGATGACGACGGAGGACGCGGAGGCGAGCAGCGTCGCCACGGATGCGGCATCCGTCTCGCGGTGCTCGCCCTGCTCCTCCTCGCCCGCACGCGGTGCCTCGATGCCGAAGCCGCCCGCGATGACCGAGAGGAAGGAGCGGTTCATGGCCCGGCACATGATGTACGAGAGGTACGCACCGGAGGAGCCGACGAGCGCACCCGTCACGATCAGCAGGTCGTTGTTCAGCAGGAAGCCCGCGGCGGCGGCCGCCCAACCCGAGTAGCTGTTGAGCATCGAGACGACGACGGGCATGTCGCCGCCGCCGATGGAGGCGACGAGGTGCCAGCCGAGCAGCAGCGCGAGCGCGGTCACCGCGACGAGCAGCCCCAGACCCGGGACGAGCACGTACCAGACCGTGAGCGCGACGAACAGCACGAGCGCCGCGATGTTGAGCGCGTTCTTGCCCGGCAGCATGAGCGGCCGCGAGCCGATGCGCGCCGAGAGCTTGAGGAAGGCGACGATCGAGCCCGTGAAGGTGACACCGCCGATGAAGACCCCGATGAACACCTCGGCGTGGTGGATGTCGCGCAGCGAGCCGCTGAGCTCGGAGGCGGCGAGGTGCCCGTTCCAGCCGACGAGCACCGCCGCGAGCCCCACGAAGGAATGCAGGAGCGCGATGAGCTCGGGCATCCCCGTCATCTCGACGACCCGGGCGCGCCACAGGCCGATCGCACCGCCCGCGAGCACGGCCACCGCCAGCAGGGTGAGCCCGAACCCGCCCTGCGGCACCAGGGAGCCGGTCGCGGCGACCACCCACACGTCGAGGCGAGCGCGATCGCCATGCCGGCGATGCCGAACGCCACGCCGCGGCGGGCCGTCTCGTGCGCGCTGAGGCCGGCGAGGCTCAGGATGAAGAGCAGCGCGGCCACGATGTAGGCGGCGTCGGCGACGGTCGACGCGAGCGCCGCATCCGTCCAGAAACCCGCGGTCACGACGCGTCTCCCCTACGGAACATCGCGAGCATGCGACGCGTCACCGCGAAGCCGCCGAAGATGTTGATGCTCGCGACGAGCGCGGCGACGGCCGCGAGCAGCTGCACGATCAGCTGGTCGGAGGTCAGCTGCAGCATGGCGCCGATCACGATGATGCCGCTGATCGCGTTGGTGACGCTCATGAGCGGCGTGTGCAGGGCGTGCGCGACCTTGCCGATGACGGAGAAGCCCACGACGACCGAGAGCGTCAGCACGAGGAAGTGCTGCGGCGGCGGGGGCGGCGCGAACGCGCACACGAGGAACAGCACCGCGATGCCGGCGGTCGCGAGCCCCGTCTGGGCGCGCGTCGAGAGCCTGCGCCGGGCGGGACCCGCGGGTGCGGCCGGCCCGGCGGATGCGGAGGCCGCGGCCGGCGCGGCCGAGACCTGCACGGGCGGCGGCGGCCAGGCGACCTCGCCGTCGCGCGCGACCACGACGGCGCGCTGCACGACATCGTCGAGGTCCAGTGCGAGAACGCCTTCCTTGCCCGGCGTCACGAGCGTCAGCAGGTTCAGCAGGTTGGTGCCGTAGAGCTGCGACGCCTGCTGGGGGAGGCGGCCCGCGAGGTCGGTGTAGCCCAGGATGACGACGCCGTTCGCGGTGACGACGCGCTCGCCCGCGACCGAGCCCTCGACGTTGCCTCCCTGCGCCGCCGCCATGTCCACCACGACGCTTCCCGGCCTCATTGCCGCGACGTCCGCCGCCGTGATGAGCCGGGGCGCCGGGCGGCCCGGGATGAGCGCGGTCGTGATGATGATGTCCACGTCGGCGGCCTGCTCGCTGTACAGCTCACGGGCGCGGCGGTCGTAGGCCTCGCTCGTGGCCTTCGCGTAGCCGTCGGCAGAGACCTCCTTCTGCTCCTCGGGCACGACGACCTCGAGGTACTGGCCCCCGATCGAGCGCACCTGGTCGGCGACCTCGGGGCGCGGGTCGGTCGCCCGCACGATGGCCCCCAGGCTCGAGGCCGCACCGATCGCGGCGAGGCCCGCGACGCCGGCGCCCGCGACGAGCACCTTCGCGGGCGGAACCTTGCCCGCCGCGGTCACCTGGCCGGTGAAGAAGCGTCCGAACTCGTTCGCCGCCTCGACGACCGCGCGGTAGCCCGCGATGTTGGCCATCGAGCTCAGCACGTCCATCGACTGCGCGCGCGAGATGCGCGGCACCGCGTCGAGGGCCAGCGCGGTCACCCCGCGGGCGGCGAGCTGCTCGAGCAGCTCCGGGCGCAGGGCGGGGCTCAGCAGCCCCACGAAGGTCGCACCGGCGCGGAGCCGCGCGATGTCCGCCGGTGCGGGCGGGGTGATCGCGAGCACGACATCCGCGGCCCACGCCGTGCCGCGGTCGACGAGCGTCGCCCCCGCGGCTGCGTAGGCGTCGTCGGGGAAGGAGGATGCCGCCCCCGCCCCGCGTTCGACGCTGACGGTGTAGCCGAGTGTGATGATGCGCGCCGCCGTCGCGGGGGAGACCGCGACGCGGTTCTCCCCCGCGGGTTCGACGCGGTTCTCCCCCGCGGGTTCGGCGACGATGCCGATTC
>Ga0124846_1000003_pt1 | contig 13969 bp, 14 predicted proteins | sample ThiBio_1000_biof_FD_88620 | JGI IMG/M metagenome (GOLD analysis project Ga0124846, IMG submission 88620) | Wastewater bioreactor microbial communities from Cape Town, South Africa - Thiocy_expt_1000_biof (PacBio error correction) | ecosystem: Engineered > Bioreactor > Thiocyanate-remediating >... | reverse complement strand
CCTGCGGACGGCTCAGGGTGAAACTGAATGTTTTGTCCGACCATGGACGGACCGACTGCACCGTCTGTTCACTGTAAGGCATGCTGCGTGCTCCAGTTGATAACCGGCCGCAATCTTGCCATGCCGCATGATGGCAGGCAAGATTGCTGAATGCATGGCCTGATCATGAAAAGTCATCGAAGACCAGGTACGTTGCCTGGCATTGGGGTCCGATTCACGCCATTCGGCACCCTCATCCTGCGCGCTCCCGCCACACCGCCACGGCCTCGACGCGTGCCTAGAAGATCGCTTCCCGTATCCGCGCAGGCGCCGCGCGTCGCGCCACCCCGGCAGCATCGATGGATTGCGCCGCCTGCAACGCCCGCCGCAGATAACCCGGAGCGGGAAACGCTTGATCCTCGTAGCCGGGCCGGCCCCGGAAATCGCATTCGCAGGCCTGCAGGAATGCCTCGAAACGATCAGGGCGGCGGAAGGCATCGACCCGTTCCAGAAGTTCGATCAGCGTTCCGGAACGCAATTCCAGCGCGCGATGGACGTTGCCATGGTCACGCGCCACCGCGACAGCGAGATCCCGGCATTCGATCGGCACCCGCAGGCGCGCACTCAGCGTCCGCACCAGTTCGACGCTTCTGGCTTCGTGGCCATGATGTGTCGGCCACCGTTCGGCCGGGGTGGCGCCCTTGCCGAGGTCATGCGTCAACGCGGCAAAGCGCACGGGCAGGCTCATACCCTGCCGCGCCGCCCAGTCGATGACGAGCATGACGTGAACGCCCGTATCGATTTCGGGATGGTACCGTGGGGGTTGCGGCACACCGAACAGGCGGTCGATTTCGGGAAGCAGCCGTGCCAGCGCGCCGCAGTCGCGCAGCACCTGAATCATGCGCGAGGGCCGGGCTTCCATCAGGCCGCGCGCGATTTCCTGCCATACCCGTTCCGGTACCAGCGCATCGATTTCGCCGCTGCCCACCATCTGCCGCATCAGCCTGGCGGTTTCCGGTGCCACCGTAAATTCGGTGAAACGCGCGGCAAAACGCGCAACCCCCAAAATCCGCACGGGATCCTCGGCGAAGGCTTCACTCACGTGGCGAAAGACTTTTTCCGTCAGATCGCGCTGGCCACCCCAGGGATCGACCAGCATGCCGGACTCGTCCTCGGCGATGGCATTGATGGTGAGGTCGCGCCGGCGCAGATCCTCGTCCAGCGTGACCCCCGGGGCGGCATGAACGTTGAAGCCCCTGTAGCCCGACCCCGATTTGCGCTCGGTGCGCGCGAGCGCGTATTCCTCGTGGGTTTCCGGGTGCAGGAAGACCGGAAAGTCCCTGCCGACCGGCTGGTAGCCCAGTGCAAGCATCTCCTCCGGCGTCGCGCCGACGACGACGTGATCGCGATCGGTCACCGGCAGGCCCAGCAGCCGGTCGCGCACAGCGCCGCCGACGATATAGGTTTTCATGGCGGCGCAGCGGTTCTCAACGGCGGGCGTTTTCCCGGTAATCCTCGTACCGCGCGCGCGGCGTGTCGGCGCGCAGATATTCGGGGGCAATGGCTTCAAGCGAGGCCGGCTGGAAATCGAACACGGGCGGCCATCCGCCGCGGCACACGTTGTCCGTGCACAAGGCGTAGTAGTTGTCGCGTGTCATGAGCTTCCTGCCGGGCTTGAATTCCATTGCCCAGGCCTGAAAATACGACGCCCATTTGCCCAGTGGAATAATGCCGCGCGGCTTGCCGATGACCTCGCCGACATAGGCCACCAGTTCCTGCAGGGTGTAGGTATTGGGACCGCACAACTCGTAGGTCTGGCCGTAGGTGGCGGGGTTGTCCAGGCTGTCGGCGAAGGCGCGCGCGACATCCTCGACATGCACCGGGGCAAAGCGGCTGCCGGCGGAAGCGAGCGGCAGGACCGGCGACATCCTGAGCAGACGTGAAAACATCGAGAGAAAGGAATCGCCGCGACCGAAGATGACCGACGGCCGGAAGAGCGTGACATTGAGGTCGTAGCCGCGGATGAATTTGGGGCCATTGAGATACCAGTTCTCATGCTGGCTGTGGCGCATGGCGGCTTCACGCACCAGCGCTTCGGCAATCCCCTTGGAACGCTGGTAAGCGGAACGGGAATTCGGGTCGGCACCAGCGCACTCATATGCAGCAGGCGCTGGACGCCTGATTGGCCGCAAGCATGAATGACCTTGCGCGGCAACTCGACATGGACCTTCTGGAAGTCGCCGCGACGGGCGCTCGGCAGGTCGATGCGTCCGATTTTACTTTCGTGAAGGATCCAGACCAGATTGATGACCGCATCCATGCCGCGAAAATGCTGGATCAGCTCCGGCTGGTCATGCACGTTGGCCTCGACCACTTCCACCGTGGGCAGCAGGATCAGTTCCTTGGCCATTTCGCGACGGCGGGACAGCACGCGAACCTCGAGGCCGCGCGCAGCAAGCTGGCTGACGAGCCGGGTCCCGACAAATCCGGAGCCGCCGAGAATGCAGATGCGTTCGATCTTCATGGTGAATGGTTGAGAAGGGTTCCGTATATAAGGCGATACTGATTCTAATCGTCCGGACGTTCAACTTCCAGCGACGTGTCCGGATCGGGTGTCGGCGTTACCGGCATGGCACGCGGAGGCACCACGCCAAGCCGATCTTTCAGCAGGACCGAAGGCTGTCCAAAACGCTCCGCGTAATGCATGGCGTTGCTCATGACTTTCTTCACATAGTCACGCGTTTCGGCAAAGGGGATCGATTCGATGTAAATGGCGGCTTCCATCGGGCGGGCATCGCGCCAGCGCTGTGCCCGCCCGGGGCCGGCATTGTAGGCGGCGGTGGCCAGCACGGGAGAGCCGTCCAGCATGGTCTGCACGTGTTTCAGATAGTACGCGCCAAACTGGATGTTCCTGGCGGGATCGTGCATCTCGCCCACGTGGAAGCGCTTGAATCCGGGCCGCTGCGCGATCCAGCGCGCGGTCGCCGGCATGATCTGCATCAGGCCGGAGGCGCCGACGCTCGACTGCGCGACGTTGACGAAGCGGCTTTCCTGCCGCATCAGGCCATACACCCAGGCTTCATCGATGCCATTTTCCCGCGCGGCCTGTCGAGCCAGCTCGCGGTAAGCGGTCAGGAAACGCAGTTCGAAATCGTGCAGTTCGCGGGTACGTTCAGCCGTGTTGATGGCGCTGTCATACCATTCCATGCGCCGGGCGAGCTCGGCTGCCGCCAGCAGTTGCGGGTCGGAGAAATCGCGGATCGTCCAGTTCCATTCCTGTCTGGCATCGTCGCGCAAGCCAAGCCCGTACAACGCGACGGCGCGCGCGATACCCGGCTGCCGGGCGATGGCCTCCACGTCGTCGCCCCCGGTTTTGACCTTGGCGACGGGCGCCTGCATGACGGGTCCGAGTTCTTCCTGGGCCAACGGGCTGTAGTAGCCGTAATCACGCGACAACGCCAGAAAAATGGCATTGGCGGCGGGATGTTTGCCGCTTGCCTGCAAGGCGCGCGCACGCCAGTACCGCCACACGGGCTGCTCACGGACATCGTCACGCATGTTTCCCATCGCCTGCTGCGCGGCTTTCCAGTCGCCCGCACGCAGCGCTGCCCGCGTCCACCATTCGCGCTGATAATCGCTGACGGCCACATCGCCCGCCTGCTTGAACCATTCCAGCGCAACCGTTTCATGACGGCGCGCGGCCCAGGTCGCGAGGCGCGCCCAGGCCGCACGCAAATCCAGCGGGTTGAGTTGCGATGCCCACTTGCCCAACGCCTGCTCCGCCTGGGCCGAGTCGCGCCGGGCCAGCTGGTCGAAGGCATAGAGCATGATTTCCCGGTCGCCGCGTCGGGCCGGATCAAGGCCACCCGCATTCAGCACGCGTGCCGGATCGCGGGCGGCCTGATCCAACAAGGCTGCGGACGGGCGTTGCGCTTCGGGCAGGAGAGTGGCGACCGCCCTGGCCACATTGAGATTGCCCGCCTCGAGCGCCAGGCGGAAGCGGCGCCAGAGGTCTTCTGCTCCGATCAAGCCGGCTGCGATCAGTTGTGTGAACAGGGGGGTGCAGGTCGACGGCATGTCGCGCCCGGTGAACCACAAGGACACCGCCTCGCGCTCATGGCTGCGATTGCCCTGCGCCCATTCCGCGCGATAGGCATAGCATTGAAGCGCCACATCGGGTTTGGCCAGTCGCGGATACTCCGCCAGCAATACCGGCCAGGCTTCTCGCGCACCGAGCGATTTCAGCCAGTCGGCACGCAGGATTTCGGCCAGCCGGCTACCCGGATAGCGGGCCAGAAAGTCCTTGATGCGGCCATCGTCCGTGCGGCGCTCCAGCATCAGACGCCAGTATTCGACATAGGGCGTCAAAACATGATCGGCCGGAATCTTGCGGGCGGCACGTTCCAGTTCGGGGAGCTTGCGCGCTGCATAGGCCTGCTGCGCCTGTTTCACCGCGGCATCGCCTGGCGCCGCCCAGACGGCCGTCGCTGCCAGTGCCGTCAACAAGAAAAAAAGAAGGGTTCGAAGCATCGTACGAGGGTAACACGCAGCCGCCATGAGCCATCCGGCCAGAATCGGGATGACCGCCGCGCATCCCGCTCATCCCACGCCAATCAGGCGAGAAACAGTTTGTAGGCCGGATTGCGGGATTCGTCCCGGTAGCGGTAACCCAGTTCGTCCAGAAATTTCTGGAAACGGGGTTTTTCCTTTTCCGGCACCTGAATGCCGACCAGCACGCGGCCGTAATCGGCGCCGTGATTGCGGTAATGAAACAGGCTGATGTTCCAGCCGCGGCTCATGCTCTGCAGGAATTGCATCAACGCGCCCGGGCGCTCCGGAAATTCGAAACGGTACAGCACCTCGTTGACCGCCTCGGGCGCCCGCCCGCCGACCAGGTGGCGGATGTGCAGCTTGGCCATTTCGTTATCCGTCAAATCGACCGCCTCCAGCCCATGGCGCTGCAGCAACTCGACCACGCGTTCGCCCTCGCCCACGCCCGGAACCGACAGGCCGACGAACACGCGCGCCACCTCGGGATCGGCGTAGCGATAGTTGAATTCGGTGATGTTGCGTGCGCCCAGCAGACCGCAGAAGGTCTTGAAGCTGCCCGGCGTCTCGGGGATCGTGACCGCCAGGATCGCCTCGCGTTTTTTCGCCCAGCTCGGCACGTTCGGCGACATGGCGCAGACGATCGAAGTTCATGTTGGCGCCCGAGGCCACCGCCACCAGCGTCTTGCCCTTGAGCCTGTCGCCCGCGATCGCCGCCTTCATCCCGGCAATGGACAGGGCACCGGCCGGTTCCAGGATCGAACGGGTATCCTCGAACACATCCTTGATCGCCGCACAGATGGCATCGTTGTCGACCCGGATGACTTCGTCCACGTGGCGCTGCGCCAGCCTGAAAGTCTCCTTGCCTACCCGTTTGACCGCTACGCCGTCGGCGAAAATCCCCACGCGCGTCAGCGTGACGCGTTCGCCCTTGCACAACGAACGCGCCATCGCGTCGGCATCTTCGGGTTCGACGCCGACGATCTTGATTTCCGGCCGCAGTCGCTTGATGTAGGCCGCCATGCCGGCGATCAGCCCGCCGCCGCCGACCGGGATATAAACCGAATGGATCGGCTCGGGGTGCTGGCGCAGCAATTCCATGGCCACCGTGCCCTGCCCGGCGATCACGTCGGGATCGTCGTAGGGGTGGACGAAGGTGGCTCTGGATTCCCTGGCGATCCGGGTGGCGTGATCGCAGGCTTCATCGTAGTTGTCGCCGTGCAGGCTCACCTGTGCGCCGCGCGCCGCCACCGCATCGACCTTGATTTTGGGCGTGGTCGCCGGCATCACGATGGTGGCGGTCGCACCGAGTTTTTGCGCCGCCAGCGCCACGCCCTGCGCGTGGTTGCCGGCCGACGCCGCGACCACTCCGCGTGCCAGCTGCGCCGCCGTCAGCCTGGCCATCTTGTTGTAGGCGCCACGGCACTTGAAGGAGAACACCGGCTGCAGATCCTCGCGCTTCAGCAGAATCCGGTTGTTGAGGCGGCGCGACAAATTGTGGGCCATGTCGAGCGGCGACTCCACCGCCACGTCGTAGACGCGCGAAGTGAGGATGCGTTCGAGATAATCGTCAGGTGAATTCATGGTGTCGGCGCGTGCGGCGTTTGTAAAAAAGGGGCGATGCCGCTATCTTAGCGGGCTGCATCGAAAACGACGAAAACATCATGACTCAGGACGAAATGAAGCAAGCCGTGGCACGTGCCGCGGTGGATTATGTCAAGGGCGGCATCATCGGGGTAGGCACCGGTTCGACCGCCAACTATTTCATCGACGCGCTGGCCGGGGTAAAAGGCCGCATCGACGGGGCGGTCGCCAGTTCGGAAGCCACGGCCGCCCGCCTCAAAAGCCACGCCATTCCGGTGCTGGAACTCAACAGCGTGGGCGAACTGGAAATCTACGTCGACGGCGCCGACGAAATCACCGAACATTTCGCCATGATCAAGGGCGGCGGCGGCGCGCTGACGCGGGAAAAAATCGTCGCCGCGTGCAGCAGGCAGTTCATCTGCATTGCCGACGAAAGCAAGCGTGTGGGGGTGATGGGCAAATTTCCACTGCCCGTCGAGGTGATCCCGATGGCACGTTCGTATGTCGCACGCGAGCTGGTCAAACTGGGCGGACAACCGCCATTGAGAGAAGGATTCACCACCGACAACGGCAATCTCATCCTCGACGTGCACGGTTTGTCGATCGTCGATCCGGTATCGCTGGAAACCACGATCGATCACATCGTCGGCGTGGTCACAAACGGCCTGTTTGCGCGGCGCGGCGCGGACGTGCTGCTGCTCGGCACGCCCGCAGGCGTCCAGACCTACACCAGGTAATCGTCACTGCGGCTGCGGGGATTCGTCGTCGGGCGCCTGCTCCCCGGCGGGTACGCGATATTTTCCGGCGGCCCACTGCCCCAGATCGATCATCTTGCCGCGCTCGCTGCAGAACGGTTTCCAGCGATTTTCCGCCACCCACGCGACGCTTGCCCCGCAGGTCGGGCAACTGACGACTGGCGGGGGCGCGGCGGATTTCACAGTGTGCAGAAAGTCAGATCGAAATCGATCGGCAGCTCGGTGCAGGTTCGCTGCGCGCCCGATCCCGCGTGAACGAAACGGATATTCAGCAGGTATTTGTTGGCCGAAATTTCCGGCACGCAGGGCTGCTCATCCACCAGGGTGACCCTGATGAGCTGAGGATTGCGCGATTCGAGCATGCGCTGATAGCTGCCATGGTTCGCATGCTGCCGCTCGGGTTGTCCGCTGTCGCGCAGCAATCCGAGCACGATTTCGACCGCGGCGCGAATCGACGAGAACGGCGCCAGCCACTTGTGCAGCTCGCTCAAGCGCTTCTCCGCCGCCTGGTGCAGCCAGAAATGATAGGAAGGCAGATCGAACTCGCACATGCCGCCCGGAATGGCGGCACGCTGCTTGATGGCCATCAGCCAGTCGTCTTCGCGCAGATGCTGGCCGACTTTTCCGGGCAACTGGTACATGCCGTCATGGGCGGCCTCGATCGCAGTCAGCACCTGTTCCAGCGTGGTCTCCTGCACATGCGGGTTGCCGCGCAACGCGGTCAGCACCGCCTTCTGCCGGTCAAGCTCCTGTAGCAGATCGGACTTGAGATCGGCGCGTGCCGCGACTTCGGCCATCTCGAACAGGGTCAGCAAGGCGGCATGATGCGCGTGCGAACCGGCCAATGCGGCGTAGGCATCGAAGCGATCGAACAGATCTTCCAGCCGCAAGAGGGTGCGGATGCGTTCGCTCAGGGGATATTCGTAATGGATCACGCCGCAACGTGTTGGTTTGGTTGGACCGATTGTCGCCGATCCATATGGAAAATCAAGACGGCTGCATCGTGGAAAACGCCAGATAACGCCGATGCAACGCCGCCACCTGATCGCGCAATGCCTCGGGGGAAGCCGTGTTGAGAATCACGTCGTCCGCGCGAGCCAGGCGCGCGGCACGCCGCGACTGCGCCCGGAGGATGGCGCCCACCTCATCGCGGGTGAGTCCGCTGCGCGCCATCACCCGCTCAATCTGCATCTCTTCGGGACAGTCAACCACCAGAATCCGGTCCAGCATATCCTGATACGCACCGGTCTCCATCAGCAGGGGAATCACGATCAATACGTACGGCACCGCCAGGGTGGCAAGCGTTTGCGCCACACGCTCCCGGATGCGCGGGTGCAGGATGGCCTCGAGCCGGTGCCGGGCGCCGGGCTCGGAGAATACGCGCCGGCGCAGGGTGGTCCGGTCCAGGCTGCCATCCGCCTGCATGACCGTTTCGCCAAATTCCGCCCGGATCGCATCCAGGGCGGCATTCCCCGGCGTGCTCAGTTCACGTGCGATGACATCCGTATCGATCACCGGCGTGCCCTGTTCGGCAAACAGCCCGGCGACGGTCGATTTGCCCGAGCCGATCCCGCCAGTGAGGCCGACCACAAACATCAGAATTGGGCAAGGTAGGCCTGCGTCAGGTCGGCACCGAAAAACAGCGCCGCCAGCCCTCCCCCCGCCAGATACGGGCCAAACGGAATCGGCACGCGACGATCATGTTTCACCAGCACGATCAGCGCAATTCCGATGACCGCGCCGACTCCGGACGACAGCAGCAACGTCACGGGCAGCGTCTGCCAGCCGAGCCAGGCACCGATGGCCGCCAGCAACTTGAAATCGCCGAATCCCATGCCCTCCTTGCCGGTTGCGAGCCTGAACAGCCAGTACACCGACCACAGTACCAGATAGCCCGCCACGGCACCGACGACCGCATCGGGAAGGCTGGCGAAAACCCCATACACGTTGAAGATCAGGCCCAGCCAGATGAGCGGCAGGGTCAGGCTGTCGGGCAGCAGGGCGGTATCGAAGTCAATGAACGCCAGCGCGATCAGTGTCCATCCCAGCAGCAGCGCGCCCGCCGTTTGCACGCTGACGCCCCATTTCCAGGCAACCGCCGCCGACAGCAGCGCGGTGAGCAACTCCACCAGCGGGTAGCGCGCGCCGATCGACGTGCCGCAGGCCGAACAGCGCCCGCGCAGCCACAGCCACGACAGCAGCGGGATGTTTTCCAGTGCGGTGATCTGGTGCCCGCACTGGGTACAGGCCGAGCGCGGCAGCCACAGGTTGTAGCGCGGCGTATCGGGCGCGGTTTCGCCGCGCAGTTCGGCGCATTGCGCCTGCCATTCGGCTTCCATCATTTTGGGCAGCCGGTGGATGACGACGTTCAGGAAACTGCCCACCAGCAGGCCGAACAGAAAAACCAGCCCGCTGAAGAGGGCGGGTTCACCGTGCAGCACATCCATCAAACGACCGAACCCATCTTGAAAATCGGCAGATACATGGCGATCACCATGCCGCCGATAAGGGTGCCCAGCACCACCATGATGATCGGCTCCATCAGGCTGGAGAGCGCCTCGACCGCGTCATCGACTTCGGCTTCGTAGAAATCGGCCACCTTGCCCAGCATGGAGTCGAGCGAACCGGATTCCTCTCCGATGGCCGCCATCTGCAGCACCATGTTGGGAAACTTCCCCGAGTTCTGCATCGCCACGGTCAGCGCCGTGCCGGTCGCCACTTCGCCGCGGATCTTGCTGGTGGCCTCGACGAAGACCTGGTTGCCCGACGCCCCGCCCACCGATTCCAGCGCCTCGACCAGCGGCACGCCGGCGGCGAACATGGTCGCCAGCGTACGGGTCCAGCGCGCAATCGTGGCTTTTTCAATCACCGGGCCGAAAATCGGCAGCTTGAGCATGAGGCGGTCCATGAACATCTGCACCTTGCGCGAACGCTTCCAGGCCTGCAGCAGGGCGAAGATCCCGCCGCCGATGATACCGAAAATCGCCCACCACCATTTGACGAAGAAATCCGAGAGCGCCATGATCACCAGGGTCGGCCCCGGCAGATCCGCGCCAAAGCTGCTGAACAATTCCTTGAACGCCGGAATCACGAAAATCATGATGATGGCGGTGATGACGAACGCCACCACAATGATGGAGATCGGGTAGAACAACGCCGACTTGATCTTGCTCTTGATGGCAAGGATCTTTTCCTTGTAGACCGCCAGCCGTTCGAGCACGCCGTCGAGAATACCGGCTGACTCCCCCGCCCCGACCAGGTTGCAGAACAGCGCGTCGAAATGCAGCGGATGACGCCCGAATGCCTGGGTCAGGCTGCTGCCCTTTTCGATGTCCGCCTTGATTTCCAGCAACAGGCGCTGCATCGAGGGATTGGAATGGCCGCGCGCCACGATTTCAAAGGATTGCAGCAAAGGGACGCCGGCCTTCATCATCGTCGCCAACTGGCGGGTGAACAGCGTGACATCCTTGTCGGTGATTTTCTTGGCGCCGCTGAACAGGGTGCTCTGCTTCTTCACCTTGGTGACGGTGATACCCTGCTTGCGCAGCTGGGAATTGACCACCGCCTCGCCGCCGGCCTGCATCTGCCCCTTGACCTTCTTGCCGCGTTTGTCCATGCCTTCCCACAGGCAGGTCGGGGCCTTGACTGCCTTTGCCGCTGTTGCCATAGAACGGATTCCTTAGAGATTGGTGACAGCCTCGACCTCTTCCAGCGAGGTGAGTCCGGTTTTCACTTTCAGCAGGCCTGCCTGGCGCAGGTCAAGCACGCCTTCGCGCCTGGCCTGGTCGGCAATATCGGATTCATTCCCGCCCTTGAGGATGATGCGGGTCATGGCGTCGGTGATCGGCATGACCTGATAGATGCCCACCCGCCCCTTGTAGCCCGTGCCGCCGCAGATCTCGCAACCGACCGGCTTGTAGGGCTTCCAGCTGCCATCGAGCTGCTCTCCGGTAAAACCCGCTGCCAGCAGGGCTTCCTCCGGAATATCGGCAGGCTGCTTGCAACTGCACAGCTTGCGCCCCAGCCGTTGTGCCGTAATCAGGATCACTGAAGACGCCACGTTGAAAGGCGCCACCCCCATGTTCAGCAGCCGGGTAAGCGTCCCGGGCGCATCGTTGGTGTGCAGCGTGGACATCACCATGTGGCCGGTCTGTGCCGCCTTGATGGCGATGTCCGCGGTTTCCAGGTCGCGGATCTCGCCGACCATGATCACGTCGGGATCCTGCCGCAGGAAGGATTTAAGCGCCGCCGAGAAGGTCAGTCCCGCCTTGTCGTTGACGTTGACCTGGTTGATCCCGGGTAACTGGATTTCCGCCGGATCCTCCGCCTTCGAGATGTTGACGTCGGGCTTGTTCAGGATATTCAGGCAGGTATACAGCGACACGGTCTTGCCGGAACCGGTCGGGCCGGTCACCAGTACCATGCCGTAGGGGCGCTGCACCGCGTTCAGCAGCAATTCCTTCTGCCAGGGCTCATAGCCCAGCGCCTCGATTCCCAGCTGCGCGCTGGTGGGATCGAGAATACGCATGACGATCTTTTCGCCGTACAGCGTGGGCAGGGTGCTGACCCGAAAATCGATGGCGCGACTCTTCGACAGGACCATTTTCATGCGGCCGTCCTGCGGCACCCGCTTTTCCGAAATATCCAGCCGTGACAACACCTTGATGCGCGACGCCACCTTGTCCTTGATCGCCATCGGCGGCTGCGCCACCTCGGACAGGATGCCATCGCGGCGGTAACGGATCCGGTAATATTTTTCGTAAGGCTCGAAATGGATGTCAGATGCCCCGATATTGATGGCATCGAGCATGATTTTCTGTAGATAGCGCACGACCGGCGCATCGTCGATCTCGATCCCGCTGGTTTCCTGCTGGGCTGCGGCGCTTTCCTCGTCGGCAAAATCCAGATTGAGGTCTTCCGCGTTCAGCACGGCCATCGTGTTGTCGTTTGCTTCGCCGGCCTTCTCGATCAGCTTGCCCAGCTTGTCGTCTTCCACCACCACAGGCTCGATCGTCTGCCCGGTCTGGAATTTCACTTCGTCCAGTGCCTGCAGATGGGTGGGATCGGATGTCGCGACATACAGTTTGTTGCCGCGCTGATACAAGGCAACGACCCGCCGTTTCTGCACCAGTTTCGGATCGAGCAGCCCCTGTGGCAGGCTCTCGTGATCCATGGCATTCAGATCCATATAGGGGAAGCCGAACGAAGTCGCGGCAAATTCGGCAATCTGGTCGGATTTGAATCGCCGCCCCTTGATCAATTCGGTCACGAACGAATCACCAGACTGGCTGGCGCGCTTCCAGACCCTTTCCGCATCACACTCGGACAGCCAGCCATGGTTGACCATGGCACGCGCCAGCCCGGTTAAATTGTTGGTGTTTGTCACAGCTGCCATAGCTCGATTCCAGACAAGTCCAGCGTCAAATTATCGTCCCTTCGCCCGTCCGGAAGGGACAGACACAGGGAATCACAGGCCTTAACGGCAATTTTCCGACTAAATTGAGACGTGTCCGGGCTGGGCTGCTTCCGTCGGCGGCACATGGATGCGCGCCATCTTGACCGCGCGATCCTGCGTCTGCACGATTTCAACCGGCACATTGCCCAGTTTGATGCTCACTCCGGCTTCGGGAATATCCTCGAATTGCTCCAGCAACAGGCCGTTCAGGGTCTTCGGGCCATCCAGTGGCAGCGAGAGGCCCAGCTTGCGATTGAGGTGGCGCAGCAGGACGCTACCCTCGACCAGCCAGCTACCGCCTTCCTCGTGCCGCAAATAACCCGCGTCGGACGGCGCATGCGTGGTGAATTCTCCAACCAGCTCCTCCAGCAGGTCCTCCAGCGTCACCAATCCCTGCAGTTCGCCGTATTCATCGACGACCAGCGCCAGCCGTCGACGACCCGACTGAAAATTGCGCAACTGCGTGAACAGCGGCGTACCCGCCGGGACGAAATAGGGGTCTTCGAGGTTTTCCTTCAGGGCCTCCAGATCCAGTTCCTCGCCGGTCAGCGCGTACAGCACCCGGCGCACATGCAGTACGCCCAGCAGATTGTCGGGCGAACCGGCACGCACCACCAGCCGGGTATGGTGGCTGGTGGATATCTGCTGTTGTATCCGATCGAGGTCGTCCTCGATACCGATCGATTCGATCTGGCTGCGCGGCGTCATCACGTCATCCACGGTGATGTCTTCAAGATCGAGCAGATTCATCAAGAGCCGGTGATGTTCGCGCGGCAGCCTGCCTGACGATTCCAGCACGATGGTCCGCAACTCCTCCAGACCCAGGCTGTTTTCCTGCCCCGGTTCGGGCTGCCTGATCCGCAGCAGCCGTAAAATACCCTGCACGAACAGGTTCACGAACCACACCACGGGATAGGCCAGCGTCAGCAGCGGCGTGAGCAGCAGCGTCGCCGGGTAGGCCACGCGTTCAGGGAAGGCGGCACCCACCACCTTGGGCGTGACTTCGCTGAACACCAGGATCAGGAAAGTGAGCAACAACGTCGCCACGAACAGCACGGCTTCACCGGAGCCAAACAGGCGAATCGCCAGCACGGCCGACAGCGTGGCCGAAGCGGAATTGACCAGGTTGTTGCCGAGCAGGATGACGCCCAGCAGCTTGTCGGTCCTGCCCAGCAGCGCCTGCGCACGGATGGCCCCCCGCACACCGGATTCAGCGGCATGGCGCAGCCGATAGCGGTTGATCGCCATCATCGCGGTTTCCGACGCGGAAAAGAAGGCCGAGGTCAGCAGCAGGGCGGCGAGTACGGCGAAAAGCGTACTGGTAGGGATACTGTCCAATCAGAATTGCCTCAACGCCGGAGGATCACTTCCAGCACGAACTGGGTACCCAGATAGGCCAGCAGCAACAGGGTAAAGCCCGTGATCGTCCAGTAAAGTGCCGTGCGGCCGCGCCAGCCGCGAAAATGCCGTCCCAGCAGCAAACCGCCAAACACCAGCCAGGACAGGATGGCGAACACGACCTTGTGGGTAAACTGCAACGGCTTGCCGAACAGCTCTTCGGTTGCCGAACAGCTCTTCGGGAAAAAATATTCCGCTGAATACCGCCAGGGTCAATAGCGCAAACCCTATGCCGATGGTTCTGAACAGC